>Ga0207689_10002487_pt1 | contig 17116 bp, 15 predicted proteins | sample KBSMisM52_FD_184312 | JGI IMG/M metagenome (GOLD analysis project Ga0207689, IMG submission 184312) | Miscanthus rhizosphere microbial communities from Kellogg Biological Station, Michigan, USA - KBS Miscanthus M5-2 (SPAdes) (version 2) | ecosystem: Host-associated > Plants > Roots >... | reverse complement strand
AGGTCCTGGTGGACGTTGGCGGTGTTCAGCCTGAAGTATTTGCCCTTCTGGTCGGCAACACTATTGAGCAGATCGGCCAATTGTTCGTGGCGCAACACTGCGGCTGCATAGCTGCCCTCGTCCACGAGCGAGTGCGCGAGACTGTCGAGCGTGCCGATGGAGTCGAGTCCCAGCTTGCCATGAATCATCATCTCGGTCTGCAGCGCCGACTCGAAAAAGGCCGCGGCTTGATCGTGACGCTCAAGTCTGCGATTCAGGTCGCCGAGTTCGTAGAGGACCCACGCTTTGTTTTCGTGCCCTTCTTCGTCGTTCAGCGTCAGCTTGTAAAACTCATCCAGTTCCTTCTCTGCCTGCTCCATCTCATAGCTCTGAATCAGCGTCAAGGCGGTGCGACTCTTTTGTAACTTTTGCCGCGCCGCCTCGACGCCTTTCTTTGCATTATTTACGCGCCAGGCCATAACGACGGTGGCCACCACCGCAAGAAAAGCAACGATACTAATTATCCCGAGCGACCTAACGAGGACACGCAAGCGAAGCGCGGTCTGGTGTTGCTGCTTAGCGTAGAGTTGTGCCTGCTCGAGTTCGCGACGCTCACGCTCGATCTGTTCCTGCTGCTGTCGTTCGCGCTCGGCCTGGGCGACGTTGCTGGCGGCCAGACTCTCTTCGAGGTAAGCGATTGATTCATTAAACTCCGGGTGATAGCGCACACCCCAGGCCTGATTTGGTTGATACCGCTCGCGCCACTTCAGCGCGTAGCGCAAGGTCACTTCGTCCAACAGGCCACCTATGCCGGCGCGGTAGTCCGCTGCAGCGCCGGCGAGGCGACGGTAGATACGTGCCGCTTCGGCCTCATCTCGCGCCCAGGCTTTCAACCTTTCCCAATTTCTGATCAAACTCTCGTGCGAAATATCGATTACGGTTTCAGGCTCGAGTGGAGTTCCGGCCGGCGGCATCAGAAACGAGCGACCAGCGGCGCGAAAAACTTCAACCACCGCAGATACTTCCGTTGCGCTCGCGTTTGCGATGGCGCAGATATCTCTCAGGCAAGTTGGGCGGCGCAGTTCGCGATTGTCTGCACCGCGTTCAGTCAAGGCTTTGAATGTCGCTTCAGCCACTTGCCGGCTGCGTTGATCCGGCAATTCAGCAAAGGCTTCATCGGCATGTCTCGACAGCGCCTCAGACATGGTGCCAACCGCTTCGTAGTGCTCAAGACCAATTGGTTCGCGGTCGCGCCGGTGCAACGCCCAATAATCCCAGGTGCGCATGAGTGCATGCTGAAGGATCGGAAGCTGATCCGGGTTGTCGCCGACGTCGTTCATCAAACGGTTCACCAGCGGTTCCGTAATCTTGCAGCGCTTCACCCCGATGGGGCCGGTGATCGCGAAGCGTCGCTCGTCGCGAGTCATGCGCGGGATTAAATACTGACCGTCGTTAATCGCTTCCGGTAGTCCCTGAAATTGAGCGCAATCGCCGAGAAAGTCGGACCGCATGGTAGGAACAACGTAGATCGAAAGCTCGCGTTGCTGAGAAGCTTCGAGCAGAAGTTTGACGAAGGTTGACGCGTCATCGTCGGTACTGGAAAGAGATCGCGCCGCGCGGAAACGGAATAACTCTTCAAACTGATCGACGACTATCAGCAGCTTCTCATGTTCTTGAAGTCGCGCTTGCCTGGCCGCATCGACCAAACCCAACGAGCCACGCCGCAGGGTCGCATCGATCACGGCCTCGGCTTCTGCGGGTGGCAAACTTCCACCCGCTTCAAGTAGTACGTCCTTCTGCGCCAGGGCGGCTGCAAGGTTGCCAATGGGATCGTTGCCCGGTCTCAGGATGGCGATCCGCCAGCCGGAGCCTGCTCCGGCCATCATGCCTCCTCGTAGGGCCGGCAATAGTCCGGCGCGAACCAGTGACGACTTGCCGCTACCCGAGGTGCCCACGACCGCCAGAAAGTGTGAACGCTGAAGCCGTTCGATGAGCGCGTCCGATTGTCCTTCACGACCAAAGAACAGGCCATACTCTTCTGTCTCGAAAGGACGCAGGCCGGGGAACGGATTGTTGAGTTCTTTCGCCTCGATCATTTTGAACCTCCTGCCGAGGCCTGCACAGCACTAACAAAATCGCGCAAGTCGTTAGGATCGAATGAGCTGAAGTTGCGTATGACATAGGGAACCAGATGGGTTAGAAAATCTTCCTTCTGTTCGGAGGGCGGTGCGCCGACGTACACGGCATTGGCGAGCCAATCGTCTTCGCGCCCGTAGCCGTAAGCCTTCTGCAGGTCCTCGAGATTCTTGCGGACCCATGGTTCATCGCCGCTGCCGAAGTAGACCAGGGCCGCGTCACACTCTCTGAGGTTCTTGCGGTGATAGTCCATGAGCGTATCGGAGCCTTGCTGATCGAGCCAGGTGATCACTTCCAGATTCTGTTTGAAGAGATACTCTTTGATAGGGCGGATTAATGATCGATCGCGGTTCTCACAGATCAGGTAAACCTGCTTGAGTTTCGTTTGCTCGCCGCGACGAGCAGCCGTTGCCGCCGGCGGATTAAGTTTTTCGACAATCCGTGTTTTCAAGTCCTCCACGCTCGTTTGCAAAAGTTCTGCTCCTGCCGTGATGCGCTTCTGAAGTTCGCTGACGAAAGACGTCTGGCGCTCATCGCTGATTGGCAATGCATCGGTCATTAGTCCCGGCGGCATCCAAAGCAAACGCAGAAACTCCGGAGTTTTAGCGCCATGTTCGGCGGCGAGCTGTTCCTGGAGTCGGACAGCAGAGCGCGCATCATCTTCGGGTGTGGAACCATAGCGTGTGCCCACCAGATGAACCGAAAGCGCGCAACGAGCAAGAGCGGCGCGAATGGTGTTCTCAGTTTTCTTAACTTCTTCCAGAGGCAGTTTCTGTTCAGGCAATACGCCGTAGCCGCGTTGCCGCAGTTCGTCGCGCACCAGCTCGCGCGCGTCCGCCAAATCGGATGTAGACTCGGCCAGGTAAACAAATTTCGACGGCTGCGAAGAGCCTGCGCCGTTAGACTTTAGAGTGGACGGGTTAGCGGAAGCCGGGGCGCTTAACTTCGAGGCATCAAGCGGTCCGGTTTGTTTTGCTTCCGGATGCTTCAGCTCGATAAGCGCTTTTGTGATGTCGGCAACGAGCCGGTTCAGCATCCGCCAGTAGGGCTTGTCAGTCGAGTCGGTACTGAACTCAGTCATCAGGCCACTGGATTCATCCTCAGCGTAGAAGGGGAAGCCGATCAGATCTCTGATCTGCACCGGCTCCAGTTTTTTGAGGTGCTTTGGCAGTGGAGTTTTTATGACTTTGAAAACTCGCGAACGGAATTCCGGACCGGCCGCGCGCGCGGGAGGCTCGGCCGCGTGAAACGCGTCCATCTCGCGGTTGCACCAGTCAGACTGGACATAACGCGGAGTGATAACGGGGACAAGCAGGAGCGAGCTGGTGACTCCTTCACTGAGTGCACCGTCAAGTCGATCATTGCCTTGTAAATCATGGCCGTCTCGCCAAATGACAGGTTCGTAGCCGAGCGCCTGTCCCACTAAAACCAAAAGTCGCTCGTGAAGCAGATCTATCCAGCCCTTGTCCTGTCCGAAAGGGCTGACGTCATCAAGGTGTCCGTAACTGATGAAGATGTCATGAGTGAAAGGCATCGAGCTTCAACCTCCGGATTTGACTCGACCAGAACCTCGTTGCAGTGACTAAGTTAGTGTTGGTGAAAACGCCGCCGGCGCAGCCTGCTAAGGCCTGAACAGGAGGACTATCTTAGAGACGAGGACGCGAGTACTAAGTCGGTGTATACATTGCAGAATACAGGGCTGTCAATCAAGCACATTATTGGATACGGGTGCAGTTTCAGGCTAGTAGTATAGAGTTCAGCCTTTAGGCTGCAAGGTTTCATTGGCAAGGGAAGGCGCAAACTAAAGTTTGAACTCTAAACTGAATCACCACCCATTATTGCACTGCTGGACTAGCCCGGTTCATAATCGCGCCGCCCGGTTAATTCTGACATCTAGGCGTAGGAGGAACTCCATGAGGCGCACGTGGACGATCATTGGCGTTGGTGATGTGCCTGCCAGCTTCAAGTGGTACCAGTCGCTACTTGGCCTACCCGAGACGGCCCCCGCTCATGACTACTTCGGTCAAATCCTCGACTCGGATGGAACGGTCCTGCTCTGCCTTCACCAGTGGGGCGCCCATGAGCATCCATCGTTGACGAGCTCCGAACACGCACAGCCTGGCAACGGCCTCCTCTTGTTTATTCGTGTCGATGATTTCGATATGGCGCTCCTAAACGCACGCGCTCTCGTCCCTCGGCTCGAAGAAGAACCCAACCTGAACCCGAACACTCGAACTATGGAGTTCTCACTCCGAGATCCAGACGGGTATTACGTCACGATCAGTGCGCTCTCTGCGGCCTAAGAAGGCATTCGACCGATGCGGCGTGTCGCAATCTCATTGTCCACGTTGAAAATCCACTTCTTCTGTACCTATCGTTCGCATTCAGATCGGGAGGGCAGATTCATCGCTATGCGTCCTAACCAGCGTTAATAACAGTACCGCGGCTGTTGCTCCGAGAATCGCGCTTACCAGAAACGCGGTCTGCGGGCCACGCCAATTCCACAAGCCGCCCATTAGTAGCGACGCCGGCAGCACTGTTATGCCAAAGGCGAGGTTATACAAACCGTAAGCAGTGCCACGTTGTTCGGGACGTACCAAATCAGCTACTAAGGCCTTCTCCGCACCCTCCGCCAGTCCAAAATAGATTCCATAGATTAAGAAAAGTATCCAGACGGAGATTGAAGTTGAAACGAACGCAAAGCCTGCATAGACGGCCGCATAAAGGATCCACCCGGAAACTATCAAGCGACGACGGCCAAGCCGGTCTGAAAGATCGCCGCCGAAAATGGAGCTCACCACTTTGCTAACGTGGAGCATGGCCCAAAGCAGCGGGATCGCAACAATTGAGACCCCGTTGGATTGCGCACGCAAAAGTAAAAACGCATCGGAGGAATTTGAAAGCGTAAACAGTGCGACCAGCACCAGGAAACGTTTGAAGTTGCTGTCAAAGCCCCGCAGCGAGAGTTTGGCCGGTTGATCGAGCGCATCAGGCGTGGGGGTCGGCTGGTAAGACTCGCGCACGAAGAACACAACCACGATCACGGCAGCCAGCGCCGGAATAGAAGCCAGCAGAAAGATTTTAGTGAAGTCGCCGGCAGTTGGCGCGTTGCGATCCGCTGCCAACCAGAGCACCAGAAGATAGCCCAGCAGTGGTCCTATGACCGCTCCGGTATGATCCATGGCTCGATAAAAACCAAAGGCCAGGCCGCGCTCTTCTACGCGCACGGTGTCGGCGATCATGGCATCACGGGGGGCGGTGCGGATTCCTTTACCAATCCGATCGGAAAGCCTGAGCCCCAACACCTGAGGCCAACTTCCCGCAAAGGCCAGCAGCGGTCTGGTAAAACTGGAAAGCACATAACCGAAGACAACGAAAACTTTTCGTTTGCCACGTCGATCGCTGAGATGGCCGGCCCCAAGTTTAAGCAAACTCGAGATCGACTCGGCGGTTCCCTCAATCAATCCGATGACTCCTGGTGAAGCGCCTAAGGTTAGCGAGAGGAAAACCGGCAGCAGCGGGTAGATGATTTCGCTCGAAGCGTCGTTCAGCAAGCTGACTAAACTGATGGCGAAGACGTTGCGGGGGAGACGGCGGTAGCGGCGCCACAGGCCCGGCGTTCCGAGCTGAGGTCCGGAGGCTTCCGGCTCCAGCGGATCAGCAGCGTCGTGAGTATTGCTTTTCGCCATGATCTTCGCGGCTTAGGAAGCAACACTTCGTCTGCTGTTCGCAGGTGGCTGGCGAATAGGCTTTGGCTTGGTCGTAAGTCGATTGCTCCACCACCAGAAGCCGCCCGCACCCAACAAGGCCACCAGGATTACGCCCACGATCGCTATCCTGAGCATCCAGCGAATTGCCAGCTTCGCAATCAAGATAAAGATGAACAGCAAAACGACGCCGGCGATTATGAAGATGGTGGTGAAAGTCATGTGAATCAGTGGCCAGTGATCAGTGGCCAGTGGTCAGAAGGTTAGTGATCAGTGGCCAGTGATCAGTGGTCAGAAGGTTAGTGATCAGTGGCCAGTGATCAGTGGTCATAGGTCAGAAGGTTAGTGATCAGTGGTCAGTGATCAGTAAGGCGCTCGTTTGATTCCACTCAACTGGCCACTGATCACTGGCCACTGGTCACTGCTTTTCGTATCGCGCTCGCACAACCGTCTTGATGTTGCCGCGAACGTGAAAGTCTCCTTCAATCTCGACACTCAAGGGATCACAGGCGCGGACGAAGTCCTCGAGCATCACATTGATGACATGTTCATGAAAGATCTTCACCTGCCTAAACGAATTGATGTAGAGCTTCAGACTCTTAAGTTCAACGCAACGCTCGTGCGGAACATACTCAAGTCGAATGGTGGCGAAATCAGGAAAATCGGAAAAGGGACAGATGGCAGTGAACTCCGTGATCTCGAAATCGATTTTTATTTCGCGACCGGGAAACTCATACGCGAAAGTGTCGAGCGGGAACAGATCCATCTCTTCACGTGGCGTCGAACGCACCTCGAGTCCCTGTTGATTAATCGGTTGTAATTCTTTTTCAGCGTCAATCATTTCAGTGCTTGATCTTACTTGAGAGTAACGGCCTCAGCAATTCCGGCTAGCCATACGAGGGCGTCGCTCCACGGCCAATCGTAAACACTTTAATCAGTAGCAGTCCGGCGACGAAGCCGCCAATGTGTGCAGCATAGGCCACGCCACCCTGCTGCGATCCGCCGCCAAACATTCCCAGACCGCTGATTAACTGAAATGCAAACCAAATCCCGATCGCCACATAAGCGGGAACCTCAGTCAGGAAACGAAAAACGAATGCGGTCACTCGACGATGAGGATAGAGCACGATGTAGCCGCCAAGAACACCCGAGATTGCGCCCGACGCTCCCAGGCTTGGTATCAACAAACTGCCAGGATCAGTCGCGAACATAACCGTGGCTATAACATGAGCCAGCGAGGCTAACACGCCGCAAACAAGGTAAAAGATCAAATACCTCAGGTGGCCCATGCGGTCTTCAACGTTGTCTCCAAAGATCCAAAGGAAGAGCATGTTGCCGGCGATATGCGCGATGCCGCCATGCATGAACATCGAGATGATCAACGTAAGATAGACTGAGAATGGAGTTCGCTGTAGTCCGCTCAGCAGTAACACCTGACCGGTGTATGGATCTTCCACCCTTCTATCGTCAGTTCTGATATCGCGCCCGGTAACGATCTCCTCGGGTACCGTCGAAAATGCGTAAGTGAATTTGTCGTTGTTGCCGAGCTGCTGCAGAAAAACGAAAACGAGAATATTGATCGCAATCAGTACGTAGTTAACTACAGGCGTGGTCGCGCGATCGCTATTATCGTCGTAAAGCGGAAAAACCATTTAGCGTCCCCAGGAAAACCTGAATTCTCGGTTTCAAATATTGTTTGCTTGACTATTCCGGCAGCGCCACTCCGGCACTAACGATCGCCGGTTCATGCGCCTTTAAGAGTTCGTAACCTTCCGACCGCGCCACGTAGGTTGCCGCGGTGATATCGCCGACGACGTTCAGGGTCGTGCGACACATGTCGAGAATCCGGTCCACTCCCAGAATGATGGCGATTAGAGCCGGGTTGACGCCGATGGTGACGAGCACGCCAATGATGAAAGGAATCGACCCCGAAGGTACTCCGGCCGTTCCGATGCCGCCAAGAATCGCGAGGTAAACAACCATCAGTTGCTGGCCGAGGGACAGATCAACGCCCGCAAGTTGTGCCAGAAAAAGCACTGTGACGCCTTCATACAACGCCGTTCCATTCTGGTTAGCGGTCGCCCCAACGGTTAGTACGAAACTATTGATTTCCTGCGGTACGCCGAGGTTTTCTTCAGAAATTTTTAGGGCCGTCGGAAGCGTGGCGTTGGACGAGGAAGTCGAAAACGCTGTCAGTATCACCGTTTTAATGCGCCGGAAAAAATCGAATGGCGATAACCGTGAAAGGAAATACACGGACAGCGAGTAAACCCCAAACATATGGATTGAGAGACCGAGCAGAACGGTCACCACAAACCATCCCAGCGCCTGGAGCAGGTCGAGACCGAAACGCGCGGTGTTGTTGAAAAGCAAACAAGCCACCGCGTAAGGCGCAAACTTCATGATGATCTCGATGATCTTCGCGGTGATTTCGTAGAGCGCCTCGAGACCGCGCAACAGTGGCGCAGTAACTCGCACCGGAATCAGCGTGATAGCGATGCCGATGATCAAGGCAAAGAACATGAGGTGCAGCATGTTCGGCGTGCCGGCAGAAGTTGCTGTACTTGGATTCGAGGGTACGCCGGCGATAGATGCAAGCGGATTTGAAGGCACCAGTGTGTCGACTACCTGCATTAGCGGCGATGGAACTGCGCCCGACTTTTTCGCCGCCTCGACAGTCTTAGTCGCTTCGGTCGCGTAACGCTGTTGCAGCGCCGCGGATGTTACCGGGTCGATACGCTTGCCCGGCTTGATTGTATTCGCCAGGGTTAATCCGATAACCACCGAAACGGCGGAAATTACCAGACAATAACCAAACGACTTCAGACCGACGCGCCCCAGCTTGCGAATATCACCGATCCCCGCCACCCCAACGACCAGCGAAGAGAAAACCAGCGGCACCACAATCATCAGCAGCAGGCGCAGAAACAACTGGCCAATCGGCTGGGTGAAATTGTCGACTATCCAAACGACGCGCGGGTGATCGCCTCCGAAAGATTTGTTCACTACCAGACCGGCAATAACACCAACTGCAAGCCCAATGAGTATGCGCGTGTGCAACGCCATGCCTTTCGGCTTGTCCGGTGTTTCTTCATCGAGATCGGTAGTGACCTCACGCTCAAAAGCGTCGGCGTCGATGGTCTTTTTGGTTTTGTCTTTTGTCTTTTCAGGCATGATTTCAGTTTCTAGTTTCGAGTTCCGAGTTTCTAGTTATGAATTAGTGAGTTTCAAAATGGGTTTCAGTCTTATTTGAACTCGAAACCCGAAACTAGAAACCGTTGTTCTCATCTACCCCAACGCAGCTTATCGCGCAACACGTCGAAATAATTGCGGTTCATTGGTTGCACCAGGTTGAAGGTAGTTTTGCTCTTTTGGATACGTACGCGATCCTCGACCTTCAAGGAAAAACCCACCTGTCCATCCAGTGTTAACGACACATCTTCCCTTTCAGTTTTTAAATGTAATTCGATGACGGCATTATCGGGGACAACGATGGGCCGGTTGGAAAGCGTAAAAGGACAAATTGGAGTAATGACTACCGCATTCATCGAAGGGAAAATGACAGGGCCGCCGGCGGACAGATTATAGGCAGTGGACCCTGTGGGCGTGGAAACTATCAGACCGTCAGCGCGGAAGGCATTCACAAACTGCTGATTAAGATAAGCCTCGATTTCAATAATGCGCGCCAGCGCCGACTTGTTAATGACGACATCGTTCAGCACGCGATTACGAGTTACGCTTTCGTCGCCGCGCACCAGTTCAACTGAAAGCATGACGCGCTTGTCTAGACGATAGTTACCCTCGAGAATCGATTCCAGCGCCGCGTAAAGTTCTTCAATGCGAAACTCGGCCAGATAGCCCAGCCCTCCATAGTTAACGCCGAGCACCGGCACTTCCGTGTCACCAATCAAGCGGGAGGTCGCGATCATTGTGCCGTCGCCTCCCAACACCAGAATCAAATCAGCAATAGCCGCAAGCTTATCGGGAGTTACCTCTTTAACCGGGCAGCCAGTTTGTTCTTCAATCCGCTGGCGCTCAATTTCCGGTCCTCCAACCAGACTGATGTCACGCTCCGACAACCAGACCGTCAGTTCGCACATCGTCTTCAACGCGTCCGGCTGATTTGGCTTTAGAACTATGCCTATACGCTTTATGGACGAGATCGTCATCGCGCTCTTTTGCAGTCGCCGACAGTTAGTTCTTGGGATTGGAGAAACCGCTCGCAATGGTAACTGCAAGCGGACGGAGGAGCAATACAGAAGCGGCAGCGGAGGCTATATCAACTCGCGGATTAAAAGGCATTCACCAGCTATTTGTAAATTCGACTCTGGTTCAGCTCTGGGTCAGGAAGGGGGCTCGCCCTCGCTCTTGAGCTTAAGACTTTTCGTAGAGGGCGAGGAACTCAACGTTGCCATCCGCGCCATGTATAGGAGACTCGATTACTTTTTTCACTTGCAGTCCCAGTTCTTCAGCTGCGCGGTTGACCTCTGCAATCACACGCGCGTGCTTTTCCGGATCGCGAACGATGCCTCCCTTGCCAACCTCTCCACGGCCAACCTCAAACTGAGGCTTGATCAGCGTGATTAGCCGACCCGCTTCCTGTAAGAGCGGAACTACTGCGGGCATGATCTTGGTCGCGGAAATAAAAGAGACGTCCATCACTACCAGATCAAAACTAACTTTGAAGTCGCCCGGCTGCAGGTAACGCGCGTTGACTCCCTCTCTAACTTCTACTCTCGGGTCTGTACGCAGTCGATAGTCTATTTGGTTGTGACCAACGTCGAGAGCAATGACCTGCCTGGCTCCGTGTTGCAACAGGCAGTCAGTGAAGCCGCCGGTTGAGGCGCCGACGTCAAGGCAGATTAATCCTTCTACACCAAGTTCAAAATCACGCAGAGCAGTTTCGAGTTTGAGGCCGCCGCGTCCAACGTAGCGTGAAGTTGGGTCATCTCCGCCCTTAAGGCGAACCTGGGCGTCGGCAGCTACCGTATCGGAAGGTTTATTTACGCGTTGCTCGTCGGCGAGCACGACGCCCGCCATAACCAGGGCCTGAGCTTTTGTGCGTGATTCGGCCAGGCCGCGATCGACAAGTAGCTTATCGATACGCGTGTGTCGCTCAGAACGCTCGTGCTTCATCTGCCGCTACTTTACCGCAGGACACGATGCTCGACCGAGTTTTTCCTGAAGAAGGGTGCGTGGGTTTTTAGGCCTGACGTCGCGCGGCTTGCGAAATAGCGCGCGGCGAATCTCCTAAATTCAGTTCACTGGCGCAAGGGGCACAGAGCCAGACTTTAATATTCGGTGCGTCAGCCCAGAAAAAAGAGCCAACTTTAGCAGCCACCTGCATCGCCTGATTGATGGGCAATCTTTGGAGCGCCTGCAAGTAGAAGCCGCCGTTGTAAAAATCGCCCGGCACGCCTTCATCCTTGTGCATACACTCCCGCTCGCGAAACACTTGCTTCATAGAATGCCTGCTTTCTCGCGCCGCAACCGCGAAAAATTTATGCTAGCGGAAAACGTCGGGTTTCGCTCGTGTGAGAGAGTTGTTAGGGCAAGCGACTTACTAGTCGGACAAAACTCTTCATCGCTTGTGGCAGATAATGCCACTGGTTTCGGAATCAGTCAACAACGTTAAATTGACATCGACAACAGATAGTTACGCGGTCTGTCAGAGTGATGGGCTTACTAAAATTTCCGGAGGCTACTGATTTCCTAAGGCCTCGAGGGGCCTTCGAATATGTCGCGGATCCTCAATAAATCGTCCGAAGTCCGGCGTGAACGCCCCGAGGATTCGCGGCGCGCCTGGCGTTCTAATCTGCGTCTGAGACGCCTTGCTTCGATTCGTTCATCACGACTTAGATCTTGTTCGTCGAGCGGCTGAGGCAAGTTCTTTTTTTGTTGCGACTCGACTGCGATTGATTCCGCGCTGCTGGGTAATGAGGGCAACGATTTCTTTTCGACACTTGTCCCATCGGGCTGCGTCAATACGCCTGTCGCTCCACCTCCGACATTTTGAGTGGGAGGAGGACTGACAGGATCATCAACTACGATTCCGGCCGCACCGGGAACGGCTGTACTAATCGCTGCCGACTGTTCCTGACCACCTCGCTTGTAGATGAGGGTTGCCACCACCGCGCCCATCATCAGCGAACAAGCCATCGCCAAACCAACTATCAGGCGCTTCCGCGAGTGTTCTTCCTGCTTGATCTCTTGTAGCGGCACTACCGGCCGGGCCGAAAGTAGGGTTGCCTCTTCGTCAAAATGAGGTTCGCCGAGTGCTAAGTCGTCCTCAAAATATTCCTCGTTTACAATATTTGATTCCATAAGCGCTAACCCCAGCTGACCTGCGTGACAGTTTTATCCACAGACCTATTAGCAAAAGCGGGGCCACGTAAGAACTGGGTCTGTAATCCCTCTAAGTCCTTCAGAAAACTTACTGAAGCAAAATGGATGAGCAGCGGAAGGGAGATCAGCTAACGATATCGTGCACTAAAACAACGCGCCCGTCTGTTCAGCAGTACGGGCGCGCATTTCTTCTGGGTTGAAGGGGGCTTATCGAGCCACTTTTTTCGCTTTTGTGCGACGGTCGTCCAACACGTCGATACTTTCTTTCACGCGTGTGTAAATCCCGTCGGCATCGAGCCCGTATTTGGCGAGCAAGAGTTTGGGATCGCCATGGGTGACTAACCGATCCGGGATTCCCATTCTTACGACCCGTACTTTATCCTGCAGGCCATTTTCCTCCAGTAACTCTAAAACGGCTGAACCGAAGCCACCCGCCAGATAAGCTTCTTCGACGGTGACGATGAGACGCTTGGTTTGCGCCAAAGCCAACAACAGTTGGGCATCCAACGGTTTCACAAAACGGGCGTTCACGACCGTAGTCTCAATTTTCTCCTTCGCCAGGTTTTCTGCCGCCTGCAACGCGGGATGAACCATTGAGCCGTAAGCAACGATAGCAATCTCGCCACCATCGCGAAGTATCTCCCCTTTGCCAATTTCCAGAAGCTGCGGTGCGCGCGCTATATCGGCGCCAATGCCACTGCCCCGTGGGTAACGCATTGCAGCCGGTCCGACATGCTCGAGCATGGTGTACAGCATGTCGCGCATCTCGCCTTCATCCTTGGGAGCCATCACGGCAATGTTCGGAACCGCGCGAAGGTAAGCGATGTCCAAAAGCCCGTGGTGCGTGGGACCATCACCGCCGGCAACTCCACCGCGATCGAGACAAAACTTTACGTTAAGATTCTGGATACAAACGTCGTGGATTAACTGATCGAATCCGCGCTGCAGGAAGGTGGAGTAGATAGCACAGACGGGCTTCAAACCCTCAACCGACATTCCGGCAGCAAAGGTAACGCAATGTTGCTCGGCAATACCTACGTCGTAGGATCGGTCGGGAAACTTTTCGAGCGGCGTACAAATACCGGTGCCATCGGGCATCGCCGCAGTTAAAGCAATAATCTTCTCGTCCTTCTCCATTAACTCGGCCAGTGTATTTCCGAAAACTGAGGTATAGGTAGGAGCACTCGGTTTCGACTTGATGGCCTTCCCGGTCTGCAGGTCGAAGGGACCGGTAGCGTGCCAACGATAATAGTCCTTCTCTGCCTGCGGGTGGCCTTTGCCTTTTGTTGTCAGCGCGTGAACCAGAACTGGGCCATCCTTAATTTGCTGTGCTTCACGCAAGGCAGCAACCAGGGCGCGCGGGTTGTGACCGTCTACATAGCCAATGTATTTAAAGCCAAGCTCGTTGATGAGCGCCCCGGGAAGCACTGCCGCAGCGATAGCGTCTTTCATCGTCTTCGCCGCATGATGAAGCCGCCCACCAACCGAAGGTATCGAGAGCAAGGTTTCCTCAACTTCATCTTTGAAACGATGATAACTCCCGGCACTGCGGATGCGGTTCAAATAACCGGTCAACGCGCCTACGGCCGGCGCTATCGACATCTCGTTATCGTTGAGCACCACAATCAGCCGGCTCTTGAGATGGCCAGCCTGGTTAATCGCTTCCATCGCCATGCCGCCAGCCAACGACGCGTCACCGATCAGCGCAACTACGTGATGATCCTCATTGTTTTTATCGCGAGCGATCGCCATCCCGAGTGCTGCAGAAAGCGACGTCGAAGCGTGGCCGGCGCCAAAAGTGTCGTATTCAGATTCGTCGCGACGCAGGAAACCACTGATGCCACCATACTGTTTGATCGTCGGCAGTAGATCACGCCGGCCTGTCAAAATTTTGTGCGCGTAAGCCTGATGTCCTACGTCCCAGACCAGCCGGTCGCGCGGCGTGTCAAAGGCATAGTGAAGCGCCACGGCCAACTCAATCGCGCCGAGGGAAGCCCCCGTGTGGCCGCCAATCCGCGACATTGTCTCTAAAATATACTGGCGAATTTCGTCGGCAACAGGCTGGAGCTCCTCCAAGGGCAGTCGCCGCAGATCTGCCGGGGAGTTTATGTTCTCTAGATGCATTTGTGCGGTATTGTAACGTGCCGGTTCAGATTTTTACTACTCACAAATCTTTCGCGATGTAATCAGCACAAGCCTTGCAAAACAGCCCAGGCTCTTTGCGTCGTAAAGTACTCTGCTCAAGTAAGAAAGTCAATGCCTGTTTCTTTCCAACTAATCATTAGCGGTGCGCGTCTAAAGGGATGTAACGAGGAAGCCCATCCCCGGACCTACGTCTTTACCGCAGAAAAAAGCAAAAAAGGAGTTCGATAAGAGATGTTTTTACGAAAAAGTTTGTTTGGTGTTGTCGGAATCATGCTGGCCGTTGGCATGGGCGTTTGCGCTCAGGAAACGCAAACTCAAACACCGTCGGCTCAGGATGGAGCTCGTCAGCGAGAACGCGTCGAACGGATGGAAAGACGACGTGAACGCATGGGAAATCGCGAAGGGCGCGATTTGCGCGAGGGCCGGGAACGCGGCATGGGTCACCTGATGCGCGAACTGAATCTCACCGAAGAACAGCGCCAACAGAGTCGAACAATCATGCAGCGCCGTCTGGAAAGCACAAAGCTTCAGCGGGAAGAATTGTTCAAGCTGCGCGAGAAAAGAATTGCGGGAACGTTCACGGCTGACGATGAGGCTCGAGCCAAAGCGTTACATCAGGAAATACGTACTGCGATGGAGGGGGTTCGAACCGAAATGGACGGCGTGTTAACCGCAGAACAGAAAACCAAACTCGAAGGACTAAAGAAAGAACGAAAAGAGAAAATGGAACTGCGGAAGAAGGAACGGCAGGAACGTTTGAACAAGAACCTGTTGTAATCAGAATTAGCTTTCAACGGTGAACGACGGTCCGGGTCTTTAAAGAGACTCCGGACCGTTTTGCATTAACGACTAGCGAGTGTTCTCCTCCGCTGCTTCAATGAACTTACTCAAACGCGATCGCAAGTCATCGCGAGCGGCTCGAAAGGCTTCCAGCCGCGTTTCTTCAGTGCCGCCCACAGCGGCCGGATCCTCGACGCTCCAATGAATACGCTGCGTAGTTCCTGGAAAGATCGGACAATGCTGGTTCGCGTTATCGCAAACTGTGATTACATATTCGAATGGTTGCCCGATGAATTGGTCAAGAGACTTGGAGTGCTGGCCCGATATGTCGATGCCAATCTCGCGCATGGCCTTGATGGCTTCAGGTCTGACGAAGCTCGGTTCGAGTCCGGCGCTCTCGACGGCAAACGAGTCTCCCCCATCATGACGCAACAGCCCCTCCGCCATTTGACTGCGAGCAGAGTTGCCGGTGCAAAGAATCAAAACTCTTATTTGATCAATCATTTTCTTCGCGTGACACACCAACCCCCTCTGTTGAAGTTGAGGCTAACCAGCGGAAAATTATGGTCGCCGCCGCAGCGCCGGCGAGTTGAGCAATGATGAAACCAGCAGTGTCCGCGGGGCGGATTCCAACAAAGGTGTCACTCAGCGAACGTGCCAGCGTCACGGCTGGATTAGCAAACGAGGTTGATGAAGTGAACCAGTAGGCGGCGGTAATGTAAGCCGCAACCGCGAACGCGACCGCCTGAGGCCGAACGCGGACGCAGCCCCAGATCACCATGAGCAATCCAAAGGTGGCGATAAATTCACTAAACATTTGCGCACTGCCTGTACGGACATGACGTGACGCGGAAAACACAGGGAGACCAAACATTAAGTGCGCGGTGACGACGCCCGCAAAAGCGCCCAGTATTTGAGCGAGAACATAAACCGGCGCCTCGCGCCAGGGCAACCCGCCTTGCCAGGCGGCCGCCAGAGATACAGCAGGATTGAATTGTGCTCCGGAAACTCCTTCGAACGTTAAAATTAGCGCGACGAGTGCAGCCCCCGTTGCCAGGGTGTTGGCAAGCAGTGCGATGGCGACGTTACCTCCCGACAATCTCTCACCCATAATGCCGGAGCCAACTACGGCCGCTAATAACATTGCCGTCCCAATGGCTTCTGCCGCGGCCCGTCGCGCTAAGCTAACCTTCACCGTTCAATACCTACAGGTGCTGGAGTGCAGCATGTTGACGCGACAGTCGCTGCCGGCTCAACTTTCGTTTCCGTCACTTTTTCTCCACACTCGCAAGGCGCCGTCTCGGGCAAATTATCCTGGAGCACTACGAAGACTTCCCACTCATTGCCATCGGGATCCCGCACCCAGGTTTTGTCTTGAGTCGCATAGCAACAGTTTGTTTGCATCTCGTCGCGAGTGATGAGCCCGGATGCTGCCCACTTGTCGCGCATCGCCAGCACGTCGTTGGTCGAAGCGACCTGAATACCGAGATGCGAAAGTGCACCGCGCCCGTTAAAGGCGACTTCATTGAGAGTCAAATTCAAGGGCGGGTTTTGCACGTCAAACTTCGCATATCCTGTCCTGACTTTCAGCGGCTCCAGGTCGAGCATCTTGCGGTAAAACTCGAGACTCTTTTGGACGTCATGAACGTTCAGCGCCAAATGCGCCTTTAGTGCCTGCACTCCGTTTTCCGTCTTGCCTTCCATGTCTTCCTCCTCTATATTTCATATACGCTAAAGCGAATGTGTCACAAGTTACGCCCAGGAGACACATCTGTCAAGGCGTATGTGTAGAAAATGTTTTTCGGGCGAGATATGGCAACTCAAATCAGGGCTATGACTGAAGGCGATTGGGAGGCGGTGCGGGCGATTTACCTCGCCGGCATTGCTACAGGGCAGGCAACCTTCGAGACGGAGGCCCCGAGCTGGACAACCTGGAACGGTTCCCATTTACCCGCGCCGCGCCTGTTGGCTGTTTCAGAAGAAGTCCCCGGTGGCTGGGCGGCGTTAAGCCGGGTTTCGACGCG
>Ga0207689_10002486_pt1 | contig 17118 bp, 18 predicted proteins | sample KBSMisM52_FD_184312 | JGI IMG/M metagenome (GOLD analysis project Ga0207689, IMG submission 184312) | Miscanthus rhizosphere microbial communities from Kellogg Biological Station, Michigan, USA - KBS Miscanthus M5-2 (SPAdes) (version 2) | ecosystem: Host-associated > Plants > Roots >... | reverse complement strand
GAGCCAGCCGGTCCCGTAGCTCGCTACGCGCGCGGTGACGATTACCACGACGTCATGATCGATCGCCTGAACGCGCTGCATCGCTACGTCGACACCGTCGTCGGCCGTCAAATCCCCGGCAAAGCGTACGTGGACACCGGCCCGATTCTCGAGCGCGATCTCGCGCGGCGCGCCGGACTCGGATGGTTCGGCAAGAACACGATGTTGATCAATCCGCGACTCGGGTCGTTTTTCTTTCTGGGTGAACTGCTGCTCGATCTCGAGCTGGCGCCGGACGCCCCATTCGAGGCCGACCGATGCGGGACCTGTCGTCGCTGTCTCGACGCCTGTCCGACGAACGCGTTCCCGGAGCCGCGCGTGCTCGACGCGACGCGCTGCATCTCCTACCTAACCATCGAGCTGAAGGGAGACATCGACGAAGCACTACGGCCGGTGATTGGCGACCGACTGTATGGCTGCGACGTTTGCCAGGAGGTGTGCCCGTGGAACGTGCAGTTTAGTCGCGGGCTTGTGGAGCCCGCATTCGGGGCGCGCGCGGCGATTGCGAACAAGGATTCGCGAACGCTCGCGCGCGAAATTCTGGCAATGCGCGATGAGGATTTTCAGGCGGCGTTCAGGGGGTCGCCCATGAAGCGCGCGAAGCTACGGGGTCTACAACGAAACGCTTCCGCGGTGCTCTCGGCTGCCGAGAGCCGCGATTCAGGCGCGCTCGACGACCGTCGACTGAACAACTCGAGTGGACTTGCGGAGTCGTGACAATCCCACGGTGATCGCCGCGCCGGCCGCGACGATGCCAAGTGCGAGCGCGATGCTGGCCGGTTTGGCCGCCATATCGAACACGACGCCGAGCGCCACCCCGGTGTTTGCCAGCGGAAGGACCGCGACGAGCTTCGGCGGAGCCATGTGTGGCGCCGGTCTGTCGGCACCGGCCTTCGCCATGCCCTCGAGCACCTGCTTGAGCGCCTTGCCTTTGATTCCGAGATAGGTACCGCTCGCGAGCAGGAAGGCCACGCCGACAAGCCCGGATACCACGAATCCACTCGCCCAAGCGTGCGGGCCGCCTTTGCTCACCATGTACGAGCCGGTGATGACGAAAGCAGCGAGGGTGATCGGGAAAGCCGCCGAGGCCGAGATCTGCACGTTGAGCCATTCGAGCGACTCTCCAATCGTACGGGCGCGAATTCGCCGGCCGACGGCGAGCTTGGTAACCGCGGTCGCGCTGGCGGCAACGATGAGCGCGACGATATGCAGGAAGAGAGCGATGTGGTAGGTATCCATGGACGTTTTCCTCGAGAACGATGAACGGACGCAGACCCGCGTCACGCGTGGTACAAGGTCGTTCTCGGCACTTACACAGCGCTTAACGCCGGAGCCGAACCCGCTTACGGGCCCTTACCGGTTGACGCGCTGTCCCGGCGCGCCACCAGAACCGTAGCCACCAAGTTGCCCGTCGTGTTGAGCACGGTCGCGAACGTGTCGGGGATCGCGTCGACCGCGATCAAAATGCCGATGCCCTCGACAGGCAGGCCGATCGCCGCGAAGAGCGGCGCCAGCATGATGAACGCGCCGCGTGGAATTCCGGGCGCCGCGAAGGCAAGAAATACGGCCGCGAACGCGATCATCGAGAGCTCGCGCGCGTGAAGCGGCACACCATAGAACCACGAGACGAACATTGCGCCCACCGTCCACGAGACGGGACCGGCAATCTTGAACGTCGATACGGCCAGCGGCAGAACGAATCCGGCGACGCGGTTCTCGATGCCGAGCTTCTCTTCGGCACTTTCAACGAGTGCCGGAAGCGCCGCGATCGACGAGCTCGAGCTGAACGCGATGATCTGCGGCGGCAACGCGGCCCGCGCGAACTGAGAAAGCGGCACGCGTCCAAGGAGCGCGACCGGATACAGCAGCAGCGTGGCAAATAGGCTCGCCACCGAATACGCCACGATATAGAAACCGATCGCGCCGACGAGGCTCGCCCCCGCGTGCGCGGCGAGCGGCAGCACGAGCGCAAAAACGCCGATCGGCGCAACGGCGATCACCCAACGTACGAGCGTCAGCATGGCATCGCCGAGGGATTTGAAGAATCCGACGAGCGTCGTGCGACTCTGCGGCGCGGTGTTCGCGATCGCCGCCGCGAGCAACAGCGTGAACAGCACGAAGGGCACCATTTGGCCGCTGGCCGCGGCGCCGACTGGGTTCGCGGGAATGAGCGACGTCACCCAGACCGCGAAGGTCTGCGGCTGTGCCGCGGTGAGTTGAGCCGCTGCTTCCGCCGCGCCTGACGGAAGCGGTGGACGACTGCTCAGCGGCGGCAAGACCGAGAACGCCGCGGCGGCGAGCGGAATGAACACCAGCGCCAGACCTGCGATCAACGTGATGAACACGAGAAGTGTTCGTACGCCCATTCGGCCAATCGTCGTCACGTCCGCGGCCGACGCAACGCCGGCAATCACGAGTGAGACGATGAGCGGAATCACGGTCATCCGGATCGCGTTGACCCACAGGCTGCCAATCGGCGCCGCGTAATCGGCCGCCGCCAAAAGCGACGCCGAGCCGGAGACCGCGATCAGGCCGCCGATCACCAACGCAGCCGCAAGGGCCAGCAAAACACGCGTGCCGTCTTTCATATTCTCACATCATGAGATCGCCGCCCGTGATGTCGAGCGACGTGCCGGTGATATAGCCCGCTTCCTCGGAGGCGACGAAGCAGATGAGATCCGCCACCTCGACGGCCGTGCCGAGTCGAGGCACCGGGTAGCTCGACGCGAGACGGTCGAGCGTCTCCGCGCTCGCGCTCTCGCGCGTCAGTTCGGTGTCGATCATGCCGGGGCACACGGCATTCACCGTGATGCCGAACTTGCCAAGCTCCTTCGCCGCGGCACGAGTGAGCCCGAGCAACCCGGCTTTCGACGCCGTGTAGTGAGCGCCGCCGAGCGTGCTCACGGTGCGGCCGGCGGACGAGGAGACATTCACGATTCGACCGTACTGCTGCGCCCTCATCGCGGGCAGCACGGCTCTCGTGAGCAGAAAGGGCACGGTAAGATTGACTTCCAACGCCGCGCGCCACTCCTCGGGCGTGAGATCGGGAAAGCGCGTCGTGAGCGCGAGCGCGGCGTTGTTGACGAGAATGTCCACGCGGCCGAAACGGTCGAGCGTGCGCTGAACTATCAGTTCGGATGCGCCATCCGCGGCGATGTCGACGCCAACGCCGTACGCACGTTCGCCGATGAATTGCGCGACCGCGTCCGCGCGCGCTTGGTCCCGCACGTGCACGACCACCGACGCGCCGCGCTCATGCAGCCGCTCGGCGGCGGCGCGGCCAAGGCCGCGCGCCGCCCCGGTGACGATAGCCACGCGGCCGGTGAAATCAGCGTTCACGCCAGATTGATCGAGAGAGGACGGCGAAGGGTGGGCGGGCAAACTTACCTTGCACATTCGCGCGGCTCAACCGAGGGTTCGCCACGAACCGCGTCGAGGAATGTTGTCCGGACGCGGGCCGCTCACGCGTCGAAGAGGTACAATCAGCGGATGGCGGGACGATACGCCGTCCTTCTCAGAAACCCGATCCAGAGGTTCGAACAATGAGCGAGTTCATTTATCTCTACCGCACGAGCGAGGCGGATCGTCGCGCGGCGATGTCCGCGGAGCACGCCCAGCAGAGCATGCAAGCCTGGCTCGCCTGGATGCGCGGCCTCGAGGCGAAGGGCCACATCAAGAATCCGGGCAATCCTTTGGGAACAGAGGGACGCGTAGTTCGCGGCCAGGCCAAGACCGTGACCGACGGTCCGTTCGTCGAGATCAAGGATCTCGTGCTCGGCTACACGGTCATCGAAGCCAAGAACTTCGAGGAAGCTGTGGAGTTGGCCAGCGGCTGTCCGATGCTCGCCGGTGAAGGCTCCGTGGAGATCCGGCCCGTCGCGGCGATGGCATGACGCTGGACGACGAAGCCTTGCGTGAGCTCGACGACCATCTGTTCCGGCGTGAGTCGGGACGGATGGTCGCCGCGCTCACGCGAATCTTCGGTGTGCACAACCTGTCGCTGGCCGAGGACGTCGTGCAGGACGCGTTCGTTCGGGCGCTCGAGGTCTGGCGAATGCGCGGCGTGCCGGACAACCCGGCCGCCTGGTTGATGACGGCCGCCAAGAATCGCGCGCTCGACATGCTTCGACGTGAGCGGACCGCGCTCAGGTTCGCGCCTCCCCCGGAGATGGGGCGGCTACTCGACACAGAATGGACGCTCGGACCGGCGGTGAACGAAGCGTTCGACGTCCACACGATTCGCGACGAGCAGCTTCGCATGATGTTCTCGTGCTGCGATCCGCGGCTCGGTGAGGACGTACAGGTTGCGCTGATCCTCAACATTCTTTGCGGCTTCTCAGCCGGCGAAGTCGCGTCGGCCTTTCTCATCGGGCGCGCCGCGATGGAAAAACGAATCGCGCGTGGGAAGAAGACGCTGGCCACAAGCAAGACTCTCTTCGATCTCGCCGACGCGGAGTTCGTTCCGCGACTCGCGGCCGTTCAACGCGCGTTGTACTTGTTGTTCAACGAAGGCTATCACGGATCGTCCGCCGAGCAGGCGATTCGCGCGGAGCTATGCGCCGAAGCGATTCGGCTCGTGAGGCTCCTCAGCGAGTACCCACCGGCCGACACGCCGGCGACGAGAGCCCTCGCCGCGCTGATGCATCTGCACGCCGCTCGTCTCGCCGCCCGTGTAGACGCGGAGGGCGATCTCAATCGGTTACCGGAGCAGGATCGCTCGCGTTGGGACGCGCGCCTGATCGACGATGGCCTCAGCTTGTTCGATCGGTCGATGAGCGGAGACGAGTTGACGTCGTTTCATCTCGAGGCAGCCATCGCGGTCGAGCACGTACGCGCGCCGAGCCTCGCCGAAACGAGCTGGGATACCATCGTCTCTCTGTACGATCAGCTCATGGCGTTGCAGCCATCGCCCGTCGTCGCGCTCAACCGGGCGATCGCGATCGGTGAGCTCGACGGCGCGTCAGCGGGTCTCGCCGCACTCGACGAGATCGACGATCGTGACCGTCTCGCCGCCTATCCCTTCTACCACGCCACCCTCGCCGAGCTCGAGCTCAAGCGGGGAAACGCCACCGACGCGCGCGAGCATTTTGCCGCGGCAATCCGGCTGTCGCGGAATCCGATGGAGCGACGATTTCTCGAGCGGCGGATCCGGCAAAGCGGCGCGGCGAGTTAGACCCCCTCGCCGCGAGCTCGGATTACTGCCCGCGCCTCCCCGACTTGGACGACGTCGAGTGCGGCTTGACGATCGGCGTCCGCGTGGGCGGCGCCGGCGCCGCGACACGCTGTTCCGGCGTCGGAAGACCGGGGCGCTTTCGCGAGAAGTCCGGGATGTTTGGCTTGCCCTTTTTCTTCATCGTGGCCTCCGCTTCGACCGTGGACGGTGAATCAGAGATTTGGAACCCGATTATGCAGCCTGACATGGTTTCAGAACAGAGCCAATCGCGATATCCAGGATGTATTTTATCCGGGAGATATTGCGTTTTCTATTTTACCTGGATATAATTCTCGTCATGTCTGACCCGAATGATGAGGAGATCATGTACACCGCCTTCGCCGGAGCTCGGCGGATAGCCGCCGGAAATAGAGACAGTATCCTGTCTCAAATCAAGCAGTATACCGACAGTAGTGACGATCGCGTGCTGATATTCGAGGATATCAGCGGTAAGCAGGTCGACTTCGACTTCAGCGGATCGCTCGATGACGTTCTCGAGCGGGCGCGCGCCCGGTCCCCCAAATCCGGTCCCGGCCGGCCAAAGCTCGGCGTTGTCGGACGCGAGATATCGTTGCTCCCGCGCCACTGGGATTGGCTCGAGGACCAGCCGAACGGCATCTCGGCCGCAATCCGCCGTTTGGTCGACGAAGCACGCAAGCGAGAGCCGGGAGCCCAGCGCGCCCGCCGCCTTCGCGACGGCATCGCGCGCTTCATGTGGTCGATGGGCGGCGACCTGCCCCACTTCGAGGAAGCGACCCGCGCGCTCTACGGCGAGGCGGACGAACCCCTCGAGAGCCTGATCGACACGTGGCCGGAGGACGTGCGCGAGCACATTCTGCGGCTGGTCGGCGAGGTGAAGAGGCTGGAGCAGCTGTGAGAGGAGGCTACTCGGCGGCTCGGCTACTCGGCCGAGCTGCCGAGCTGCCCTACGGCCTCACGCTCGCCTGTCGCGGGAACATTCCATCACGCATCGCGGCGTTGTACGCGAAGGCCGCGAAGATCACTGCCGCCTGCTTCAAATCCTCCGGGCGCATGCGTTCCATAGTGTCCATGTTCGTGTGATGGATGCGCACGTCGTAATTCGCGTACTCCTGAATGGGATTGAAAGCGGGAATCCCCTCCGCGATGAAGCTGAGGTGATCCGTGTTCCCGATGCCCGCATGCACGTTCTTGCGGGCGCTCAAGTCCTTGAACGGTTCGAGCCATGCATCGAAGATGCTTTTCGCGGCGTCGTTGCCCTCGGTGAAGAAGCCGTACACCGGACCGTAGCCGGGATCGATGTTGAGGTAGACGGAAAGCTTGTCGCGCGCCGCTTTGTTGGCGTCGCCGGACAAATGCTGCGCGACCCAGGCCTTGGAGCCGAACAAACCTTCCTCTTCGCCGCCCCATAGCGCGACGCGAATCGTGCGGCGCGGCTTGGCGCCGACCGCCTGAAGGATGCGCATCGCCTCGAGCACCGTCACAGCGCCGTCGGCGTTGTCGGTCGCGCCGGTCGCCGAGTGCCAGGAGTCGAGGTGCGCGCCGATCATCACGACTTCGCTCGCCAACCGCGGATCGCTTCCCGGGATCTCGGCGATGATGTTGTATCCGCTTGTATCCTGCGTGAAGTAGCGACCCTGAACGTTGACGCGGACCGTCAGCGGCACGCGGTTGTCGAGGGAGCGAATGAGGTTGTTGTACTGCTCGCCCGCCACCACGACCGTCGGGGCCGCGTTCGCGCCCGCGTCGCGGGTCTGCAAAAAGATCGTCCCGTGTTCGCCGCGGCTCGGCTTGAGCACCGCGCCGACGCGCGCGTCGTGCAGAATCGTCGCGATGCGCTGCGCTTCACTGGGTCCGCCGCCTCGGCCACCGCCGCGACCACCACGGCCCGCGCCGATCGGCGTATATGTGTCCGCCGGTGCGTTGGGCGCCGTTGGGTTGATGCGGTCCTCGCGGATGAAGGTGGCCATCAGCGGCTGTGTCAGCACGATCTTGCCCTTGAGCGACGATTTGATCTTGTCGAGCGAGTCGGCCGTGACGCCGGCGATCATGACCGGCGTGCCCACGACATCGCCGTTCGTCGACGGCGACCACGCGTCGGGGTAGCCGATCATTGGCGCGTAGCGCGGACTCGTCATCTCGAGCGTGAAGCGCTGGAGCTCCCAGCCGCGTCCGAACGGCCACGTTTCCATGTGGACGTCCTTGAGCCCCCAGCCGGTGAGATGATCGCGCGCCCACGTCGCGGCGCGCATGTACGCCGGCGACGCCGTGAGGCGCGGACCGATCACCGTGGCGAGCGTGTCGAGCATCGGCCAGGCGCGCGAGCGATTGAGTCCTTCGTCGCGGATCTTCGCGATCATCGCCTGATCGATCGATTCCTGCGCGGCCGCGACGGCGGGCAGGGCGGCGAGACAGAGGATGAGACGTTTACGCATGTGCGGTGTAGGAGAAAATGGATCGGATCTTCTAGCCCGCCCAGAAGATGGCGAATGCGCGGCGGTCGCGCGATTGCTTAATCCGGTCTACCCTTCCCCCGCCATGTCGTATGCTGATTTCGTCGCCTTCCGGCGCTCTCTCCCGCGCACGCCGCGACTCGAACGTCAGAACATCCGCGCACGCGGCGTGACGTTCGCGGTTTTCACGTCACCACCCGTTGGAAATGAACCGCCAGTCGTTTGCATCAACGGCGGCATGCTGTACGACCACTCGATGCTGTGGCCGGCGCTGTCGCCATTCGCCGAGCGCCGGCAGGTCATTCTGTATGATCAGCGCGGGCGCGGCGCGTCGTCGGCGCCGACGGACCCGAGCGCCGCATCGATCGAGGACGACGCGCTCGACGTCGCCGCGATCCGTCGTGCGCTCGGCATCCGCAAATGGGACGTGCTCGGCCACTCGTGGGGCGGGGGCATCGCGATGCTCGCGTCCGCCGGCGACATCACCTGCGTACGCCGCCTCATCCTCGTCGATTCGGTCGGCCCGACGTCGGATTGGATGGCTCCGCTTCGCGCCGCCGTGCTCGATCGTTTGCAAGGCGCGGAACGCGAGCGTGTGGCGCGAGTCGGCGACGCGATGCTGAGTCAACCGGACCCCGCGTTGCACAGCGAGTACAGTCGCGCCGTGTATCCGGCATGGTTTGCCGACGCCGAGATGGCAAGTCGTTTTACACCACCCTCTGCGACCAGCGAAACGGGCGCCGCCGTCCTTGCACGTCTGCGTCGCGAGGGGTACGATTGGCGCCCACGGCTGCGTGCCTTTTCAAGTGAAACGCTCGTCTTACACGGGGAGGTTGATCCGCTCCCGCTAACGGTTTCATCCGACATTTCGTATATCCTTCCAAACGCCCGTCGTCTCGTAGTTCCCTCCTCTGGGCATATGCCGTTTTGGGAAGCGCCTGAGCGCTTCTTCGCTTCCGTAGAATCCTTCCTCTCGTAGCACTCTCCCGTTTCACTCCCCTAGCCCGGCTCGTTGGGCGCAGTCTCTCCCACCCCCGGTATGAAGCGAGCGACCTTCCTTCTTCTTGCGGTCGCGCCTGGTCTCGGCCTTCTCGGCGCAGTTCGCACGTCACCAGCTCGAACGACCGAGCCGCTTCCGCTTCGGCATGATGCGGCGGCCGCCGACAACGTGGCGCGCGCGATCGCCAGCGTCACCGCCGTGGTAACGCCGCTCAAGGATGATCGCGGCGAAGTGCTGCGGCGACTGAAGCACGGCGCTCGCGGGACGTACATCAATGAGATTCTGCTCGAGCGCGATTCGACGCTGGTGCGTTGGGCCGATCGACGCGCTCCGCTCACGATCTGGGTTCAGCCGCAGTCCAACATCAGCGATTTCAGCTCGGCGTTCGTGACCGAAGTCCGCAATGCGTTCGAGGAGTGGGACGGCCTTCGCCTGCCCCTGCGCTTCGCATTCGTGGATGATTCGACGGAAGCGAAAGTGCACGTCACCTGGGTCGATCACTTCTCGCAGCCGATCAGCGGACGTACACGCTGGGCGCGGGACGACGACTGGTCGATTTGCGACGCGAACATCACGCTCGCGGTGCACCACAACTCCGGCGACACGCTCGACGACGAAGCCGTGCGCGCGATGGCGCTGCACGAGATTGGCCATCTGCTGGGTCTCGACCACACCACGGACAGCACGAGCGTGATGGCGGCGCGCGTCCGCGTGCGTCAGCTCTCCGACGCCGACCGCGCGACGGCGCGACTCATCTACACGCTGCCCGCGGGCCCGGTGCGCTAAGCGCCACCATCATGCGCCGATTCGACGCGGTGCTCCTGCTGGCCGTGTCCGTGTTCGCGGCCTTCGTCGGCGCTCAGGTCTTTCACGCGACCAGCGCGCGAGCCGCGGTTCACAAGAAACCCGTCGTCGTCGCCGCCGAGCCGCGCGCGCGTAGCGCGTCGCCCGCAACGCAGCAGCAGCCAACAATCGTCGGCTCCGATTCGTCGGAGCTCAGGACAATGATTGTCTCGTCCGCGCGCCCGGCGCCGGTGCGCGACGAAGCCGACATTCGGTTGCGCATGGCGGCGGTGGCCAGCGGCACCTACATGAGCGACATGCTCGCCGACTTGAACGGCATGCTCGTACGGTGGCCGGACCGCCCGGGTGAGCCGCTCCGCGTCTGGGTCCAGCGGACGAGCGACGTCCCCGACTGGCAAGCGGCGAACACACAGACGGCGGAGAACGCGTTCGCCGATTGGCAGCACAGCGGGTTTCCCCTCCGCTTCGACTTCGTGCTCGATTCAACGTCGGCGGACATTCGCGTGCTCTGGACCGACCGTTTTCCCGCGGAGGCGGGACAGCGCGTCGGATCGACTCAGCGGACGAGCGACCAGCACGGCTGGATTGCCGCCGCGCAGATTCTCGTCGCGGTCCACGACAGTGCGGGCACGGTCATCCCGCCGGAGGCGCTCGCCGGTATCGTGCGGCACGAAGCCGGGCATGCCCTCGGCCTCGGCCACTCGCGCGACGAGAAGACCAAGATGTTCCCGACCGAGATGGTCCACGACATCGCGCCAGCGGACCGAATGACGCTCAGACTGCTCTACAGCATCCCGCCGGGCCCGCTGAAGTAGGGCGATGGGCGGTGGAGGGCGAGAGGAATTGTTCTTGCCCGTTGTCCTCGTCGTGAAGCCTTCCGGCGACGAACGCATCTTCGACATCGGTATTGTGGGTGGCGGCCCCGCGGGATTGAGCGCGGCTATTTGGTCGGCGCGCTATCTCCACTCCGTCGCGCTGGTGGACAGCGGCGACCCCCGTAACTGGGAGACCCGCGGCATTCACGGCTTTCTGGGCTTCGAGGGCGTTCGACCGGCCGAGTTGCGCGGTCACGGTCGAGACCTGTGTAGGCAAATGGGCGTGAAGCTCGTCGACGCAATCGTGCTTCGCGCCGACCGGGTGAGCGACGAACAGTTCATGTTGTGCATCGAAGGCGGCGGGCGGATCATGACGCGCCGGCTGCTGCTCGCGATCGGCCTGCGCGACGTGTGGCCGGACATTCCGGGACTCGAGCACGTATACGGCTCGAACGCCCACGTTTGTCCGGATTGCGACGGCTATGAATCGCGCGGCAAGAAGATCGTCGTGGTCGGACATGGACGACGCGCCGTCGGCATGGCGCTCAACCTCGCGACGTGGTCCGACGACATCATCATCTGCACGAACGGCCGATCGCCGGAGATGGATGACGCCGAGTACTGCGACAAGCTGGACGCCCTCAACATCCCGGTGCTCACGTCTCCCATTGAGCGCGTGTGCTACGAAGGCCGCGCCATCTACTGCCTCAAGCTCGAGGATGGGATGCAGCTCGACGCCGACAAGATCTTCTTCACGATCGGCCAGTATCCGGCCGACGATTTGTGCGCGCAGATCGGCTGCGAGCGCGACGACGAGGGCCACACGATCGTCGACGCGCGCCAGCAAACGTCGGTGTTGAACGTCTACGCGGCGGGCGACATCACGCCCGGTCCGCAGCTCGCGATAACAGCCGCCGCCGAAGGGGCAACGGCCGCGCTGGCGATGCACCGCTCGCTCGTACCCGACGCCAAGAAACTGGCGGCGCGAACGCGAACCGCCGCGCTACGGTGAAGGAACGAGGCTGATGGTGACGGTGCGCGGCTTCTGATTGGGTGACGTCACTTGGAGCGCAACGGCGCGCTCTCGCGTCTGCGCCAGTGCTCGTCGGAGCTCGGTCAGCGAGACGACCGGCTGATCCGCGACGCCGATGATGACATCGCCGGTGCGAAGGCCGGCGCGGAACGCCGGGCTGTCTTCCGGGACTTCGTTGACGAGAACTCCTGCTCGCAGGTTGAGCGCTCTCGCGAGATCGGTGTTGACCGTCGAGACACTCGCTCCGAACACGCCGTTCGAACTGATCACGAAGAGCGGCGAAGCCGGAAAGATCCGGGGGGGGATCCCCTCGCTCGGCACGTTTAAGACCTTGGTCGTGGGCGCGAGCCGCGGTCCGACCACGACGTCTCGGCGCATCGGCGGCATTTCGGACGCAAGCCGCCGGTCGATGATCCGCTGCGGCGCCTTGGCGACGACGAGTTGAAAGTCCTTCGCCTCACCCTCGCGGCGCACCGTGACGGCAACTTTTGAATCGGGCTTGAGCAGCGTGCTGAGATTGAACTCGTGATTCACGACATCGACGCCGTTGTAGGCAACGAGGACGTCGCCGGCCGTGATGCCGGCCCTCTCAGCGGGCGACTGCGGGTCCACCGTGACGATCAGCGGATAAGCGAATTGGGTGACGAAAAGCTCGCCGTTCAAATTCATTTGTCGATTGGGGCCTTGGGTATTCAGCCCGATCCAGCCGAGGCGCTCCAATGTCTGCCGGCTTGTCTCGCCTCGGGCGAGCATGCCGCGCACGAACATGTTCGACGTGACGGGAATTCGGAGTAGTGAATCGAATTGCCCGCGGAGCATGACCCAGCGCTGCGTTCCGTACTGCTCGTGATCGATTTCCTGAACGAGCTTTTGAAGCGAGTCCAGCGACATTCCCGGCGCGAAGAGTCGCAAGACGACCGCCGAATCTCGCTGTCGTGTCGTCGCCGGCCGCTGCGCATCGAGTGTCGCGGCCACAGCCATCAGGGCCACGGCGATCGCCGTTCCGTTTCGGATCCGTCCTCTCTCGTACATCGGTTTCAAGTCCATCAATAGGTCGTAAGACGCATGTTCGTGGGCGCGGCGACGTTCATCTGTCGAATCGTTGCTTCGCGTTGTCCCACGGTCGTGAGATAATAGCCGTTGATGACCGGGTCGTACGGCGCTTGCCTCAGCGCCTCACCCAGGACGCGCCGCGTGCGATCGAGCGCGGCAAGGCGCGTACGCATCGCGGCCGGTGATTCGGTAGGCGCGGTCAGCGTGTCCTGCTGCGCGATGAACGACGTGGCGTTCTGGTAAAGCGTTTGCGCCTGCGTCTGCGCCGCGCGGGCGTCGTCCACCGAATGGAAGCGCGAGATCGAATCGGGATTTGCCGAGGCGGTTTGCGTTGTCCTGGTCGTCTCGCCGATCGGGATCGGTGAGGCACCCACGGAGATTCGTCCACCGATCATGCCGCCGGCGACGAGGATCACCGCGGCGGCAGCCTGGAGCCACGGACGACCGGCGCGACGACTCACACGCGGCGCACGTGCGCCGCCATCGATGATGCCATCGCGCACCAACGCGGGACGCAACGCCTCCCAACTGGTGAGCGGTGTGGCGATCGTCGCCGAATTGTTGACGGCGAGCTCCACGAGATTGCGATATGCGGCGCGCTCGCGGGCGCACTCCGCGCAGCCGGCGAGGTGCGCCAGCTCGGCGGCAGTCGGCGTCTCGTCGACCAGTGCGGCGAGCCGCTCAGGAGACAGGTGCGACATGCTCGTGTTCCTTGCGTGGTAGTCGGGCATCATTGCCTTCCTTCACTACTTCTATGAGATGCGCCAAAAGCTTGCGGAGCTTGGCGCGTGCTTTGAACAGTTGCGACTTGGAGCCGCCGGACGTGATCCCCAGCTCGACCGCGATCTCCTCGTGCGTGTAGCCTTCGACGTCGTGGAGCACGAACACCGCGCGAGCGCCCGGTGAGAGCTTGGCCGCCGCCTCTTCGATCGACTGCGCGATGAACGAGCGGTCGGTGTCCGGTTCGAAGGAGGCGCTCTCCTCCGTGACCTCGGTCTCGAGATTCGCAAGGCGACGCGATTTCCGGAGCGCGTTGAGCGTTCTGTTCACGGCGATGCGATGGGCCCAGGTGCTGAACTGGGAATCGCCTCGATAGCTCGGCAGCGCCCGAAAGATTTGGATCCAAACCTCCTGCGCGATATCAGCAGCCAGATCCGCATCGCCCCCGACCAGCCGTCGTACGACGATGTCGATATGGGGGGCGTGCCGGGTCCAAAGGGCCCGGAGCGCCCCCTCATCGCCGTCGATCGCGCGCCGAATGATGAGGAGCTCGTGATCCATGACTGCTCAGTAGGTCACGTTCGTGGAGGGAAGGGTTTACGCGATACGGACAAAGTCGGCGGGCTCGGCAAGAACATTTGGATACAGTGCCACAACCTATTGACCCGCCGTTACATCGCGTGTTATAGGTCGTCCCCGTACAGAGGTACTATACGGCACTAAAGGCCCTTGCGCAGCCGGAACTTCTGCGCAATTGTGACGTATCGCACCTAGCGGTCGTGCGGCGGTTCCTTCCTGACCGGCCAATCGCTCGCAAACAGGCGTTCAAAGCCCCGCCAGGCACTTCGGCGGGGGGTTGGTGTTTGTAGCCTTTTCCGAAGCAGGTACACGTGCTGCTTTCTCTGCTGATCTCGGCTTTCGCACTCGCCGCTAGTGACGGGGATGGTCTGCCGTTGAAGACCCCCAAGTCCGTCGGCATGTCCAGCGAGCGCCTGGCCAAGATCGATCACGTCGTCCAGCGCGGCATCTCCGCCGGTGGTTATCCCGGCGCGGCTGTGGTCGTGGGACGGCGCGGCGCGGCGGTTTGGGAAAAAGGCTTTGGCCGCCTGAGCTGGGACAAAGGCTCGCCGTGGGTCTCGACCGATCGCACGATTTACGATCTGGCGTCGCTCACGAAGGTCGTCGGGACAACCACGGCCGTCATGGTGCTGTACGACGAGGGCAAGATTCGCCTCGACGACCCGGTTTCCCGGTACGTCCCCGAATTCTCCGGTGGCGAGAAGGATCGCGTCACGGTGCGGATGCTCCTCGAGCATCGCTCGGGTCTTCCGGCAGGCCGTGATTTGTGGCGCATCGCGCACACGCCCGAAGAGGCGCGCGCCGCGGTGATCTCCACACCGCTCGGGTGCGAGCCGGGACGCTGCTACGAATACTCCGACCTCGGCGCCGACATGCTCGGCTTCATCGTCGAGGCCGCGTCGGGCGAGCGGATGGATCAGTTCCTCAACGAGCGCGTGTTCACGCCGCTCGGAATGACGGATACCGGCTTCCGCCCCGCCGACTCACTCAAGACGCGGATCGCCCCGACGGTGAGCAACTCGGTGCGGGGTTACGGACTTCAGGGCGAAGTCCACGACGAAAACGCGTACGCGCTCGGCGGTATCGCGGGTCACGCCGGGTTGTTCAGCACGGCGGCCGACTTGGCCGTCTTTGCGCAGATGATGCTCAACGGCGGCGAGTTCAACGGAACACGAATCGTCGCCGATTCAACCGTCGCGTTGTTCTCGACGCGCGCCGCGGGTACGCGCGCGCTGGGCTGGGACACGTGTGGCGGATCGGGAAGCTGCGGTAAGTATCTCGGCGCCGACGCCTACGGCCACACGGGCTTCACCGGTACGTCGATGTGGCTCGATCCGGACCGCGACATGTTCGTCATTCTGCTGACGAATCGCGTCTACGAAGCTCGCGCCAAGCGGCCGGCGAAGGTGATCGCCGACGTCCGCGCCGATCTCGCCGACGCCGCGGCACTCGCCGTCACCGACTATGGCGACGGAATGCTCGCCATGCCGGCGGCCTTCCGGGCCGACAAGGCCGTGGACTGGAATCGTCCGGAGCGTCACGCTCGCCGCCACGTCGTGTCGAAGTCGAAAAAGAAGCCGACGACGTCGAGCACGACGAAGGGCAAGGCCAGTGCGGCGAAGCCGAGTGCGTCCAGGTCGAGCGCGTCCAAGGCGAAGCCGAGCGCCTCGAAGTCAGCGACGTCCAAGAAGACGACTCGCTAGTCCGCCATCCTCAGAATTGGTATCCGAGCCCGATGTAGATCGGGGCGGTCGACTGCGACGAGTGGCCAACATCCGTCGCGATCACGAAGCTCGAGCCGAAGGCGAGCCGCACGCCACCGCCGTAGCCGGCGTGTAGATCGCGTAGCGCGCCGCTGAAATCGATGCGGTCGTCCCACACGCGGCCGGCGTCGACGAACCCGCTCAGAATCAGCGACGATTCGCGGCCGTGCAAAGTGAAGTCGGCGGCGCGCCAGCGAATCTCGTTGTTCGAGACGACGGTTCCCTTCCCCACGTAGCGGTCCTTCGGCACGCCACGAACGGTGCTCGAGCCCCCGAGGCCGTCCTGCGCTTTCTGAGTCGTCTGGATCTCGGTCAGCGCGTAGAACGGCGCGTCTCCGGTGAGTTGCTGCGCCAGCAGACGGTTCGCGACCGTGACGCGGTCGCCGAGTGGCTGGTAGTGGCGCAGCGTGATCGTGGAGCGCGTGTAGTCGTTCGTCGCACCGAGGGCGCGGTCGACGCGCTGTACGATGGCATCGGCCCACGTCCCGGCGTGGGTGCCGATCTCACGGTCGCGCGTGTCCCAGGTCAGGCCGAGGCGCAGGTAATTCGTGTGGCCGTTAGCCGGCTGAAGATTCGACAGATCGCGCTCGATGAGCGTCGTACCGCTGTCGAAGGGAGTGAGGTCGATGCGATCGGTGGAGAAGCCGCCGCCAACAAGCACCCGCAACGACGGATGACCGAGTGCGTGCTGCAGATCGACCGTGGCGCGAACGCGGTCGCGTCCGTACCGGTAGAAGTAACGCGTGCTACCAACTTCCAGCTGCGGATCGTAGGGTGTCGCGTTGCCGAGGCCGTAGTAGGGCGTGGCCAACTGCTGCTCCCGTCCGGCAAAACTGGTGATCCGCCACGGATGGTTCGGCCGCGACGGCGCGTCGAAGAACACGGTGTAATCACGACGCCCTTGGGTCGTGAGAAACACGGTCGGTTGGAGGGTCCAGCGGTACGTCCCGCCGGTTCCGTCGTAGCCATAAAGCTGGAGGATGGCCCCGTAGCCGAGTCCCTCGTCGGCGTCGAAGTTGAGCGCGGGAATTCCCGAGATCTCAACGCCACGTTCGACGCGTTGGGCCGGCGCGAGCCCGACGAGGGAACTGACGAGCACGACGGCCAAGCGGACGGATTTCAGCGGCAGCGGCATGATCTCTCCGATTCTGGTGGCGCGCGAATTATCGGGGACGAGCACCGACCGCTCCATGCGGCGTGTTACGTAGCAGCGCAGGCAGGATGACGTACGAAACGGGCTTGCTGCCCCTTCAGCGGCCCTCGATGTTTCGAAGCATGACCGAGCCGTGGAACGACCAAGAGGATTTTGCGGGCGACGATGAGGCGCCTACGAGTGAGCCGGGAGCCAATGCCGGACAAGCCGACGCGGCGCCGCCGAGCGCGGATCAGGTCAAGCTGGCGCTGCGGAAGGTGAAGGATCCCGAGCTGAACCTCAACATCATCGACCTCGGGCTTGTTTACGACATCCGTGTCGACGGCTCGGACGTGCAGATCGACATGACCCTGACGTCGCCCGGCTGCCCGGCAGGGCCGCAGATCATGACCGACATCGAGCGCGCCGTGAAGGCGATTCCCGGCGTTGGCCATGTCGGCTTGAATCTGATTTGGACGCCGTTCTGGACTCCCGACCGGATCGAGCCGCGCGTGCGCGCGTATATGGGGTTGTAG
>Ga0207689_10002485_pt1 | contig 17119 bp, 13 predicted proteins | sample KBSMisM52_FD_184312 | JGI IMG/M metagenome (GOLD analysis project Ga0207689, IMG submission 184312) | Miscanthus rhizosphere microbial communities from Kellogg Biological Station, Michigan, USA - KBS Miscanthus M5-2 (SPAdes) (version 2) | ecosystem: Host-associated > Plants > Roots >... | reverse complement strand
GGGATAATGTTTTGGTGATTCGTGAAATAGAAGGCGCTAAAACATTTCAAAGAATAAATCTCAACACAAATGAGCTGTTCACTTCACCCTATTATTATCTCAAGTCGAACGATGTGGTGTATGTGGAAACAAATGCAAATAAAGTAGCGAGTACCAGTCGGGGACTTGTGTGGATACCAGTTATATTCAGCGCTTTATCAACTATAGTGACTATTTCATGGCTGATAAATAACAATAGTAAATAATAATATATTTAACCTACCTCCTTATGGCAACTGATATTAAAAAGACAAAAAAAGAAGAAGGCAATAATCTAATCGGAACAATTATGTTCAGGTTTATACCGTATTGGCCTTTATTTGCGACACTTTTGTTTGTTTCCGTGTGCATGGCATGGGCATATCTACGATTTTTTACTGTACCAGCTTACCAGATTACTGCTTCCATTCTCGTAAAAGATGAGAGAAAAGGTGTGGAAGATTCCAGGGTTATGGAGGCTTTAAATACAGTCGGCGACAAAAAGATTGCTGAAAACGAAGTAAATGTCATTGGTTCAAAGCAACTGGTAAGACAGGTTGTTATAAACTTAAATTTGTACGCGCCAGTGTACGAAGAGGATTATTTTAAAGCAAATTCTGCATATACCAGTTCGCCCATAATTGTTAAGGCTAAAGAACCTGAGAGCCTTGTTTCCAAGGGAAAAATATATTTTCAGTATAGCAATAACCAGGTGATTATCGGAAATAGCCGCTACAATTTGGATCAATGGGTTGAAACACCATTTGGGGTATTAAATTTTTCGAAAAACATTTATAAGGTGAAAGATCCTGTGAAGCCTTTATTTTTTACTCTTCTTAGTGTTGGAGATGCTGTAAATACTGTTTCTGATATTCTGAATGTTTCCGGCGAAAAGATGTCCTCAGTTATAACCTTAACTTTTGGGGATGAAGTGCCGCAAAGAGGTAAAAATATTTTAAATGAAGTCATTAAGGTATACAATCAAAATGCATTGAATGAAAAAAATGTTCTTTCAGTGAATACAATTGTTTTTTTGAATGAGAGAGTTAAAGAAAGCGAAAAACAGCTGGACTCAATAGAGCAAAAAGCCCAGAATTTTAAATCAACAAATCAGATAATAGACTTAAGCGAGCAAGGCAAACAGTATTTGCAAAGTGTTGGAGAAAACGACAGGAGATTGACCGATATTAATACCCAGTTAACTGTCCTCGACGAAGTTGATAGATATGTTCGTTCAAAGGATGACAATAAAGGAAGCCTTTTACCTTCAACATTTGGTGTAAACGACCCAACGCTTTCAAGAAACCTTGAACAATTAAATACTGCTCAATTAGAATATGAGAAGTTGAAGAAGTCAATGGGAGAAAATCATCCGTTGGTTACTTCTGTCGCAAATCAAATTGATAATATAAGACCAACAATACTTGAAACAATAAGTAGTCAGCGGAAAAACCTGATGGCGAGCAAATCAAATCTGAGCTCAACAAATTCCGGTTATGGCCAAATGCTGCAGACAATTCCAGGTAAAGAGAAAGAATTAACTGAGATACTCAGGCAAAAAGAGATCAAAAGCCAGGTATACGGGTTTCTTTTGCAGAAACGGGAGGAAGCTCAGCTTAAATTTGCCTCAACTGTTCCGGATAGCAAAGTTGTTGATCCCGCAGAGTCTTCAGCTAGTCCCATAAGCCCTAAAAGGCTTATGATTTATTTTTCATCTTTCATCATAGCACTGCTAGTTGGGCTTATTTATGTAACAGTTAGAGAGACGCTGAGTAATAAAATAATATTCAGATCAGACATCGAAGAGTTTACAACTGTTCCCGTAATTGCTGAAATTACTTATGTGACTAAGCCTGGTTTGTTTAACAGGTTTGAAAAAAAGAAAAAAATCGCTGTTGCTGAACAGTTCAGGCAGCTTAGAATGGCGTTCAAGTTATATCGCAAACAAGCCGTAAAAAAACGTTTACTAATTACTTCAAGTATAGGAGGAGAGGGGAAGAGTTTTGTTAGCAATAACCTGGCTAAAAGCCTTGCTTCTTCAGGGAAAAAAGTTGTAATTATTGATTTTGATATGAGGAATCCTAAGACCTCCTCTTTATTCAGTTTGGATAATAAAGCCGGCATCAAAGAATATCTCCACGATGATAGGAGTGCAGAAAGCCTAATACAAAAAACGGAGTATGACAACCTCTTTGTAGTGCCTGCGGGGGAACCAGCGGTTAATCCTACAGAATTATTGTTAAGTTCACGTTTAGGTGAATTATTTGAATACCTGGAGCATGCAGGATTTGATTATATCATTGCAGATACTGCTCCGATTCAGCCTGTTACTGACGCGTACATCATATCTGAATTTTGCGACACAACCCTTTTTGTTGTACGTCACAGGTATACTCCGAAAGCGATGATAAAGTTCCTGGAAGAGAATAGTAAGATAAAAGCTTTGAAGAATTTGAATATTGTATTTAACGGAGTTAAATCCAGAGGAATTCTTAATAAAGGCTTTGGTTATGGATATGGATATGGCTACGAATATGGCTATGCAGACAGAAAGTATATGTGATACGATACTCTGAAGGAAAATAAGAAAAACACCACCACCGTACTCCGAAAACGATTTGATTGGTAAGCATGCATTAATCTATACCCGGAAAACTGCAAAATTAGCGGACCTTTTAAACGTACTATGATGAATGAAGCAAGATGGTTTGCAGTATATACCCGGCCGAGATGGGAAAAGAAGGTATCGGAGCTGCTTACAAAGAGACGAATAAGCAATTACTGCCCTTTGAATAAAATACAGCGTCAATGGAGCGATAGGAGGAAATTGGTGTATGAACCTTTATTTACATCATATGTTTTTGTTCATTTAAATGACAAAGAACTTATGAGTATTCTCCCTACACCAGGTGTTATCAATTTTGTTTATTGGTTGGGAAGACCGGCTATTATCCACGATGAAGAGATCGATACTATTCGGCTTTTTCTGAATGAATATCAAAATGTGACGCTTGAGAAAAAGGAAGTAAACCTGAATGAAGAAGTAAGAGTTATTAGCGGGCCACTGATGTTGAGGAAAGGAAATGTTCTTGAAGTCCGGAACAATACTGTAAAAGTGGCGCTTCCTTCGCTAGGCCATACACTGATAGCCGAGGTGAGAAAAGATAATATTGAAACCTCTACATATCTGGAAGAATCAAGCCTGAGAATCTGACGTCTTTTAATACGGCGTAAGCAGAGTCTTCGTGAAAATATCGCACAAATCAAAAACTGCTGAACAAATTGCGTCCAGCAGCCTAACAATTTTTAATCCTATTCCTTTTGAAAATTGAACAAAAAAGATCTTCAGCTGTCGGATTAAGTGCTAATTATTACAGATTATTGAAATGTAAGGGGATGGTAATCTCCTGATTTGCCTATTGGCTTTGCATTTCTTATTTCATGAACGATTTGAATACAGGAAATTACTTCCGTTAATGGGAATCCATTATTCTTAATTATTTCTTCATAGCTGCGTGTATGAAGGTCCGTGAAGCCTTCACTAAATTCAAACTCTTCGCCTTCGATTAATAAACTTCTATATGTTTTCTTTCCTGCATTTCTTATTTCCGCAGGAATAGAGTTAATATCTACACTTAAAAACCATCGCACCCTTGCTTTTTCTAAATCCAGATATCCACTTGCTTTATCGGGTTCTAAAAGATGAACAATATTTCTTTTTACTCCTCCGAAAATCCAGGTCAGCATATCAAAAAAGTGTACGCCGATGTTCGTTGCTATTCCACCGCTTTTTGATGTATCGCCTTTCCAGCTTGTAAAATACCAATGTCCTCGTGAAGTAATATAGGTCAGGTCAATATTAAATATCTTATTCGGTTGCGATTGAACCTTCTCTCTTAGCTCAATAATCTTAGGGTGCAACCTTAGCTGAAGAATATTGAAAACTTTTCTTCCTGTCTCATTCTCAATTTCACTTAATGCTTCAATGTTCCATGGATTAAGAACAAGCGGTTTTTCACAAACCACATCGGCACCTATTCTGAACCCAAACCGTATATGTGCATCATGAAGGTAATTAGGGGAACAAACTGAAACATAATCTGTTGAAATTCCCTGTCTCTTCTGTTTTTCTACATGCCTGTCAAATCGTTCAAATTCTGTAAAAAATTCTGCTTCAGGAAAATAGGAATCAAGTATACCTACAGAATCATGTTTATCTAATGCAGCGTGCAAATTATTGCCGGTTTCTTTAATGGCCTTCATATGTCTTGGGGCTATATAACCACCGGCTCCTATCAATGCAAAATTTTTCATTAAATGTTTTTAATTAATTTTGACAACTTTATTATCCGTCAACAAATATTTTTCACCGCTTTCTGAACACACTGCTTCTCCTTTTTCATCAAACTCAAGCTACCAACCATATTCGCTCATCCATCCTCTTTGAACTGCTGGGTTTCCAAAAACCAGGGCATATGGCGGGACAGCCTTAGTTACAACAGATCCTGCCCCGATAAACGCATATTCTCCTATTTCATGGCCACACACTATTGTTGCATTGGCCCCGATAGAAGCCCCTTTTCTTACTATCGTTTTTTTGTATTCGCTTTTTCTTATTATCTGGCTCCGCGGGTTTACAATATTTGTGAAAACCATAGACGGGCCTAAAAACACAAAATCTTCGCAAACAACTCCTTCATAGATAGAAACGTTATTTTGTACTTTAACGTTATTTCCCAAAATAACTCCCGGCGATATCACAACATTTTGCCCAATATTACAATTCAATCCTATTGTGCATCCGCTCATTATATGAGAGAAATGCCAGATCTTGGTTTCATTACCAATTGTGCAATTCTCGTCTATTACCGCAGTTGGGTGAGCAAAGTAGTTCATATTTTAAACAGTCTCTTTTATGTAGTACTCGCTGAAAATTTTCATTAACCAATTTTTATGCAGTGCTTATCATAACCGGGTTTGTTGCTAATATAAGCTTTGCATAATTTTTTGCCTGGATGGGAGAAAATTATAGGTATACCTTATTTAAATTTTGGGCTGACTTTTATTGTTTTTTGAAGAATAAAAGCAATCCAGATTAACAAAACAGGCACAGCGATATTAAACATACGATTTTCTGCACTCCCAAGCACACTTGCGCCTAAATAAAGCAATACAAAGAAAAGCATAAACCTGATCGGATAGGGAATTTTCTGCCAGTTTATGATTGTAGGAATTAACGAGAACAATGCCAGCAAAATAAGAAGACCGTTTTGTGGCAGCCATAGCAAGGTCGTTGGTTTTTGCGGTGTATAGGAATAAGGGTAGTTAAAAAATATTCTTCCAATATTGCTGAAGCAATTTTTTATGAATTTTACGGGGTGTGATTTTATATTTTTAACTGCAATTTTCTTAAACACATCATCCTGTTCAGCTCCAGTATATTTATTTATTTCTTCAAAATCTGAATGGTGCCGTAAAAAAATAGAGTCTATACTGCCTGCAAAATACCGCTTTTTATCAACTGAATCAGAAGGGTAGGTCATCCAGCTGCCGTACTCTTCTTCGTACGGGGCACTCATCCAATACAAGTTAGTTCCGCCCGATGATCCCCAATACAACATTCTCCCGGTTAAATGATAGGTATACGCCAGGTAGGGAAGCGTTGTTACAAAGGCAATCGTCAGAATGATAACCCCTTTTTGATAGTTAGACGATCTCCTTTTTGTTATCCACAACAATGCGCTACCAGCGAGCATGCATAGTAACACATAACCAAAAACAGGTTTTGCAAGAGCCATAAATCCTAAGATAAAACCTGATAGAAAAATATATCTTTTTCTTTTTTTGGCGTCTTCAATAGTAAACGCATTCTGAAGACAAAAAATGAATAATACAACCAGAAAAGGAACGAATATTTCTGTATATACTAACGGTATCCATTTGTACAAATTTATATAGAACGCCCAAAAAATACTAAAAATCAATGATTTATTAAACGTTGTGACTTGCAGCAGGAGCTTAAAAAGTAAGACAGTTGACAGGTAGTAAAGTATTGCATTCATCAGAGTTATAGTAATCAGGGGTAAATGCAATGCAATAAATGGCATTAAAAAAATCGGATAGCCCGGACCATTTCCTAAGTTAATATCTGGTGGAGGAGGAGAAAAAAAACCGTGAACAAGATTTTGGGCAAGTTCCAGGTATTTGACTTCATCTCCTGATCTTCCGTTAGTAGGAAAAATAATGGCAACAATAATAAAGAGAATGAGAAATGGTGAAAAAAGTAAAAAAGGATTTTTGGTTATTTTATGCTTAAAGGTGACTGCGGACATGTTGATTTTTTTATACGATAAATTATTCTGAGTTTAATTATTAGGGTTATATATTAATTTCCTTTTGTTTTTTCAGGGAGGTGCCGAGGTGAAATAGTTCCTCAAAGTAACGCTTACTTTGGAGTGAGATAAACCCAAGGCTTAAAAATTGTATTGAAGCCAGCAAAGTGATACCACCGACGAGAAAGGATTGAGGATTTTTGGTGAACTGCATCGCAAGACTATGTGAAAATGGGTACTGAACTTTAGGTACCTGCACGAGGAGATTTTTATATGCTACCAGGGTATCATACAACAACCACACGAGTTCATAAAGAGATAAGCAAAGCAATATTGTTCCGATACTCATGAAGAAAATATAAGGACGAAAGATGAAGCTTGACATCAATCCTGAAAAAGTACTTCTTAGTACGCGGAGGCTCGATGTTCGTTTTCCGGCAAATTTGTTTTGTTCTGTCCAATCAAGGTGTGCAGGTATCTCAACGATTTTAGCACGAAGGATCATGGATTTGTAAATGATCTCTGGCATTACCTCGTAGTCTTTTGTTTTAAGATTTACGTTTTGGATATAACTTTTACGATAAGCCCTCACCATTCCGGTAAACGTGTAATATTTATCCTGTGCAGCAAAACTCATGAATTTGTTCACATATTTGCTCATCACTGCTCTCATAAATGGTACAGCGGTGACTTTCCCGCCTTTCATATAAGGAGAAGCGATTACAATATCTGCACTGGTTTCGATGAGTTTGTCAGTCATTTTTTCAATATATTCTTCGGAGTAACTGAGATCAATATCCATTACAACTACTATGTCTCCCTTTGAATTTTTGAAAGCAGTTTGCAGTGCATTACCAAGATTCAGGTTTGTAGGGTGGTGAATTACCCGCACATGACTGTTCTTTTCAGATAGTTGATCCGCAATAGTCGCCGTTGCGTCTTTACTACCATCATTTATAATTAATATTTCCCAGCGATACTTATCATTCCTGGCTTCCATAAACCTGGCAATCGTATTAATATTGAGCTCCAGGATGGCTTCCTCATTATAGCATGGGGCTATGATGCTTATAAAGGGTTTTTGTACAGGATCCATGTTGTATTATTTAAGAAGGGTTTAATTAATTTCTAAAAATAGCTTCATCACAACTTTTTAACAAGTACCATTTCACGTCAACAGCGGAGGTAAAAGGCATTTAATTTTTAAAATTACTCAAACTCCTTTCGATGAATAAAAAATGATAGGTAATATAAACTGTGAGTTGAGTGCCTGTGATTAAAAAGAAATCTTTTAAAAAAATTACACAGGCTCCGCCTTAACAGGAGTTGCAATATGAGTTTGATTCAAAGATTTCAAAACAAGAACAATTAAAAGAATACAAATACACCAAAAAACGTGAAATATACTTAAGGCATAAATTACCCCGATTATTAAAATATGCCAATAGGAATTAAACCCCAACTGGCTCTTCGGGTTAAAAAATTGGAAAAGAATAAATAATAATAGTACGGCATAATAGCTTAATGTGCCTGGATAAAGTAATAACCCGACTAATAGCAGGATGGGTAAAATATAATCATAGAGTCTTCTTTTCATTAACATCATCAAATATACACCGGCAACCAATAGGATACCTATTGCTATAGATAGATAGACTGCGGGGTTATCATGCGTTATTAACTGGGCACGCAATAAAACGGCATGCAATGATTGATTTATTTTTTCCAAAAATACCCAGTTGGGTATTCGATGAGCAGGACTACTATATATGTAGCTTAAGAAAGGCGATTTGCCAAAAAATAATAGGGTTAAGCCGCAAATAGCTGCCGCACTCAAGATAGAATAAACAATGGCTCCCCAATTTCTTTTCAAAAGAAAAAACAAGCCTATAATTATCATATAGGGTTTGGTAAATATGGCTAATGCAAGAAAGATCCCGGATATTTTTTTGTCAGAATATTTTTTAATCAGTAGTAAATAAAAAAGTAAAATAAAATTTGTTTGATTAAATATAATTGTTGTTCTGACAGGAGAAAAGAGAAAAAATAAAGCGACAATCAATAGTATTCCGTTCAATTTTTCGGTTCTTAAAAATTGGTCATAGATCAAATAAATGCACCCAACAACAAAAAATAAATTAAATAGGGTCCAGCATACCAGGGCCGTATCATAAGATAAAAAACCTAAAGGGGCAAAATATAAAATTGTGGGAGGAGGATATGGAAACCCTACATCAAGGACTTCGTTTGCCAGCTCGTTGTAATAGGATGCAGGAAAATGAAGTGAATTGTAAACCTGATGAAAGTTTTCCGGTATGTAAAAATTATATCCTGATGCCGCTACCTTGCCATAAAGATAAAAAGCCGGGAAATCCCATACTGCCGGATTGGTTATACTGCCAATCAATTTGGAAAAGAAAAGATAAGATGTAACTGCCATTATTAGTAAGTATGCAACCCAAAAGATGTTTTTTATGTTGAATTTCTTATCCTTCAGCATATAGAAGCAAACACAAGCCGCTATTGATATTGCAAAATTGAATAGAAGTTTACTCATGTTAATAAGGGTTATTTAATGATCAAAGGAGAATCATCTCCGCAAAACCATTTGAATGCATTAATTATTTTTTTGAAACAATTGTTTCAAAAATGAATTTCGGCCTGGATTTGACTTCTTTGTATATTTTTCCAAGATACTCACCGATTATACCAATTCATAAAAAAACAGAAAATGAACTTAAGGAGTAGGCAACTCTCCAACTTTAAACGTGATTAAATACGGATTGTATCCCAGTTCTTTCTTTTCATTGTTTATCAAATAAAAACAAATAGAGGTTACTGTCGAAACAAAACCAAGAAAAATATGGTTCATATATCTGTTGAATTAGATGAAGGTAAAGCGAGGATTGTCACTACCATCTCAAAAATAGAAAAGATTTGTCATTCGTTATTGTCAGTTAAAAAATTCCTTACCAGGTATTTACATAGAAATAACTATGCAAAGCCCAATAAGAAGGAAAATAAGATAGCTGATCCAGTCTTTAATTGTAAAAATAATTGGATCGTCAGTCATTTTACCGCGGGCTGCAATCATCCAGATGCGGCTAATCCAAAATAAAAATAAAAGCCCTGTTGCCCATAATATTTTTGGATTTGAATATAATTTCACAACATCAGGACTGTCGATATAGAGAGAAAATACAACGACAGATAAGAACCCGCTTACAACACCCATTGTTTGTATCAGGTGAGTATCCTCAGAAAGATATCCCCTTCCCCTGTTTGCCAGACCTCCTTTGTCTTTAACCTGTAAGAGTTCTGAATACCTTTTTACAAAAGCCAGGCTTAAAAATATAAATGTAGAAAATGCAATCAACCAAAAAGACAAATGAATGTTTGTAGCTATCCCACCTGCGAAAACCCGCGTTGAATATAGTACCGCTAACGTAAAGACATCGTATAAAACAATTCTTTTTAAATAAATAGAATATGAAAATGAAGTCAAAAAATAGAAAAGAAGGATAAGCCAGAATAAAGAATCCAACTTTAGGGCAAGATAAAATCCACCTGTCAAAAGAATAATGGAAAGTATGATGCCTGTGGGAATGGATAGCTTTCCAGAAGCAAAAGGCCTCAATCTTTTTCTCGGGTGTACCCGGTCTGAATTGAGATCTAATAAATCATTGATCAAATATCCTGCTGATGCTACAAAGCTAAATGAAGCAAAAGCAATAAGGGCTTGAATAAATGTATCGATAGAAAAAAATGAATGGGAGGTGATCAGCGGCACAAATATCAGTATATTTTTTACCCACTGATATGCCCTGATAGCTTTTATATAACTTTTTATAGATCCTGTTTTAAAGTTGAAGATTTGTTTCACTTCCGAAATTTTCTTCGCCTTCATCTTTACAGGTAGTGAAGGGTTTACGAGGTAGGAGTAACGGGCGGCAGCAAAAATTTTCAAATCTGGCCAGGAATTCCCGATGTAATCAAACTTTGCTTTTCCAAATTGATCTATTAGAATTTCTAACTTTCTTTTTCTTTTTAAATTATTACTGCCTTCTGTGCCGTAGACCTTGTCAAAAATAGGGTGGGTTTCTGCTATTGCGAGTGCATTGGTCAGGGGAGAAGCGGTGGCAAGAATCAGTTTCCTTCCTTTGCTTGCTTCTCCTTTGAGGAAATCCAGTACCTGCAAATTATAAGGAAGCAGCTCTGAGGGTATGTGTACGGTTTGAAGTATCCTGGTTTTAAGGTAGGCCTTACCTTTAAAAAACCAAATGAAACAAGGGAAAATATAGAGAGGATTTTTTTTTAAAAGCAGAATAAACCCTTCATATAAAAGATCAGTATTTATGAAAGTACCATCCAGATCAACAACAAGTGGATAGTCATTACCGATAGCGTGGTTTTGCATTCTTTTGTCTCTATACTTTAAATATGGTATAAATTCGTTCGGATCGAAACTCAATGAAAGGAGTTGATAAGCTCGGTCATTTTTTCTGTTACATTACTCCCAAAAATTCCGTTCTGCTTTTCGGGTGGCGCAAAATCATTAATTCTTGAAGCAATCCCGTTATCTGTTGGATTGATCAATAAATTCCACTTTTCTTTAACGGTTTCAACCCATTCCGTTTCTGTTCTGAGAGTGATGCATGGTTTGCGAAGAATGTAGGCTTCTTTCTGGATGCCCCCGGAATCAGTAATAATTCTTTTTGAATAATTTTCAAGTACGATAAAATCCAGATAACCCTGGGGAGCTGTCATTTCAATATTTTTCGGCACAGGATAGTTATCTCCAAGCATTTTTTTTGTTCTTGGGTGCACGGGAAAAATAATCTTTTCTTCCAATTGCCCAAGTTGGCTAAGCAAATGTCCTAAAATAACAGGGTCATCTACATTATAATTACGGTGAAGTGTAAGAAGGTTATATTCTTTGCCTTCAAGTTTTAGTTCGGAGATTATAGTTGACTTTTTAAGAGCTATTTCAAGGCTATTTTTTATAGTATCAACCATGATGTCTCCGGTGAGATAAGCATTTTTTTCAAGGCCTTCTGATTTCAGAATATTCATGGCCGTGGGTGTCGGAACAAACAGATACCTGGATATATGATCAGTTGCAATCCGGTTAACTTCCTCCGGCATGGTTTTATTGTAGCTGCGAAGTCCCGCTTCTATATGGATGATGGGTATATTTAATTTTGCCGCTGCCAATGCTCCCGCAAGAGTTGAATTGGTATCTCCAAAAACAACAACAATGTCAGGTTTTTGGTGAATCATAGCTTCTTCCAAAGCTATCATCATCTTTCCTGTTTGTGCAGCCTGGCTGCCTGACCCGATTTCAAGATGAATATCCGGCTTCCTGATTCCTAAGTCGTCAAATATCTTTTCCGACATCGCGTAGTCATAATGCTGACCGGTATGGACAATGTATTCTTCGTGTGATCCGGAAAGGGCCGCTGACAGGGGAGCAAGTTTTATAAATTGCGGCCTTGCACCCACAATGGAAAAAATTTTCATGCTAAGCCAGTTGAGGTTTTGTTTCGAGCTTTATTTCTTTCTGTTCTTCCGCAAACCGTTTTGCAAATTCACCCATTGGAAGCAATTCAAAATTATTCTTCAGCATTTTTAAAGCTGTTTCGAAGATTTCAATTTTCTTTTCACTTTGAATATTCATGCCGGGGAAAAATTTAAGCTCGGGCGCATGATCGCTTCCAATAACATCGAGCGGATGCAAAAGATAGCTGGGCGGTGTTTTAGTGATCTTACACATAAATATCGAAAACCGCAGGTACATCTTCATTAAAGCTGTGGAGATATTGCTGATATATATCAGATAGCTTTGATGGAAGGGGATTTTAAATACCGGCATCGTACTAACCGGTATCTCCAGCAGTTTTTTATTACTGTTTAGTCTCCACCTGAACGGCTTTAAAGGATAAAAGCCTTCTCTGAAAGATCCAAATAATTCTTTCCTGCTTTCCTTTTCTTCTTTTGAAAGCTTGGATTTTGCAAAATAATATTGCCGCATCAATGGCGAAATATATGTCGGCAATATGGAAGCATCAAATATGTAATTACGTTCTTCCAGCACTTCAAAAAGGTCATTACTCCAGCTAAAACCGGGACCGCGGAACATATTTGGCCGTTTCCCTGTCGCTTTTAAAATAGCTTCTTCGGCAATTTCTATTTCTTTCGTAATTTTTTCTTTCGAATATGTTTTTAGCCACGATTCATGATGAAAGGAATGATTGGCAACCTCATGACCTCTTTCTACAATGCTTCGGAGTATTGCATGATTTTTTTCAATAGCTGCGTCCTGGCCCACAATAAAAAAAGTAATCTTGATGTCCAGTTTATCGAGAACATCTAAGGTAATGGGTAGTACAATGTCCAGGTAAGAGGGGAATTGCTCCCATCCTGCATCGCCGTGGACTTTCATATAAGACCATTTATCATCAAGGTCCAATGAAATACTTGCGGGTAATTTTTTTTTCATTGAGCTAGAATTTCTTCAAGTTTGGTTTCGGCAACACGAACGGTTTCATTTACATTCAGTGTACCGTCTTTAATATTTGATGTGTTTACAATATATACATTGGGTATAGATGTTTTAATGTCCGGCAACAGTTCGGAATAGTTAAGTCTTGCAACGGTCATAACGTGTTTTGCACGGGCAACGCCAACAAATTTGATATTGTCATCTGTCAGCCAGGGATACATCTTTTTAAAATTATCTATAAAATAATTTTTAATTTCTTCATCGGACTGGTCTAAAAGCGGATCGGTAGAAACAACATATTTTGGAAGGTACACCAGTGCTTTTCCCCCAAGATAATCTTTGTTTACAAGGGCAGACATTTCTATAACTCCTGTAAAAGGAAAGCGTGAATCCGTAATATTCGTAATGTAAAAATTACTAATCGACTTATCAAGCAACACGGCCACGCATATTACTCCAAGATATTCGATATCGTTAAGCCTTCGTGTTTCATTTTCAGAAAGCCCCTTGCATAACCTTGCAGCGATCGACGACGGCAATGTTACGATCACTTCATCAAATTCATGTATAGCGTTATCGTTGAGTATTACGGCAGGTTTATTATTCACTGATGTTTTAACTTCTTTTGCAGTATGGCCGGTTTTTATTTCAACTCCCTCATCAATCAATGTTTTCTTGAAAGATTGGATCACTGTTTTATACCCGCCAGGCACATAGCCAAACATTTCTTTTTTCAATCCACTGCGCCTTGCACCATATAAACGTTGTATTGTTGCCCATATAAAAACAGCAGATGTCCTTTCATAGCTTTCTCCCAGCTTTACCTTTAATAAAGGCAACCATATTTTATTATACGTATTGGAACCCGACCATTTTTTAAGCCAGGTTGTAACAGGAATTTTTTCAAGTTTCTTCCAGTTTTTTATTCTTGAGGCTACCAATATTGTAAGACCAAGACGAAATTTATCAATGAGGTTTAGTGTCGGAAATTTTAAAAACTCTATTGTGTCTGACATAGAATAGAGTTTCCCGTTTATATAAAATCCTGTCTTTGTTTCTACCCATTCTATTTTATCATCGAGGTCAATGTCTTTCAAAATAGTTCTTGTCCTTTCGTCAGATAAAAGAATAACGTGGTAAAATTTATCCCATTCCACATCATCCATTTTCCAGGGGCTCACTAATCCTCCAAGTTCGGGAGCAGCTTCAAATATTGTGACTTTGTGGCCTTGCTGAGATAGGCGGTGCGCAAGCGTCATTCCCATAATTCCGCCACCAACTATTCCCCATTTTTTTGATTCCATTGAATTTTCTGCTTAGGTATATGCTGTTTGAAAGTTGCTTATTTTACAAAAATTATATTACTGCATGGATGTCCACGAAAAGATTCGGATCCGCCTTAACTTTTTTCTCTTAGACTTTTATAAACTGTCACGCAATTTCAGCGGATGTTATAAATTGCTTTTGCCATTCAATGGTAGCACGTAGTCCGCTTTCCAAATCCCATTTAGGTTCAAAGCCAAGAGTGTTCTTTATTTTCGAGATATCAGGAACTCGTCTCATTACATCTTCATACTTACCAAATGTTGAATAAGGGATAAAATTGAGTTTCGGCTCTGAATTTTCCCCATTCACTAACTTCCATATAAGAATGGCGAGGTCCTTAATTGAAATTTCTTTGGATTTACCACCTGTATTGAAAATCTCATTTTTGGATTTCTCATTTTCTACACATAAAACAAGACAACTTACAGTGTCTTCAACATAGGTAAAGGTTCTGGTTTGTGAACCGTCCCCATGAATATCAATTGACTCTTTTTTGAATGCCTTTTCGATAAAGACAGATTGAGGCCCTCCCCACCATGTAAGATTCTGGTGAGGCCCATACGATCCAAAGAAACGGGTAATTGTATAGTCTATTCCATATTCTTCATGATTGGCTATGATAAATTGTTCTCCATACATTTTGGAGAGTGCATAAGCCCAGCGCTTTACTGTAGTGGGCCCCATCACAAGAGCCGATTCTTCGTGAAACGGAACATCGGGGTTTTTTCCATAGACGTCAGACGTTGAAGCAAAAATGATCTTTGACTTATCATGAATACATTTTTGCACAACATTTCTTAGCATCAGGTAATTTTCCTCCAGCGTTCTTAAAGCGTTAGTATAACGCGGTATTTTTTGCGAGGCAAGATGGATGACAGTATCAGCTTTTACGCTATTAAGTATAAGGGGGTTGGCAATGTCGCCCATTATATATTCGAAATTGGGATTTGTTTTTATAAATTCGATATTGCGGCGAAATCCATAATTAAGGTTGTCCACCCCGGTTACTGAATGGCCTCTATCTAACAATCTTTTGGCAAGGTTTGATCCGATAAAACCCGCAACTCCTGTAATCAGAATCTTCATGGTTTAATATTACATTTTTTGACGATGGTAAAATACAATTCTTTTCAGAACTTTTAAAGTAAACTCTTTATAAACTGCTATACGAAAATTGACCCGGATAGTTTATTATTTTAAAGCGTGGTCGTAATGGTGAATTAATGAAGCTGTTTCCTGTATATTTCCCTGTGAGGAAGCTCCAAACAAAATAGATTGAATATTTGGCAAAGAACACACGTATTCCAAAGCCTCTTTCGCTGAAATAGAGCCACCGGCCAATACCTGCATAGCAATAACTCTTACTTCTTTAGCACGCAGGGTTTCTTCATAAATTTCTTTTCCTCCTGACATCCGGAACCCTGCTTTGTTAATGGAAGCGCATATGATTGGGTTTTGAATGCCTGCATCATTTAACGCAGTCAATAACTTTGGCATATTCATCGTAATAAAACCAGGCTCGGCGTTGTGTTTTTTTATTACATAGTCATGAAAGGCTTTTAAAACATCGCTCATACCTAATCCTAAAAGAAGATCAGTAATTACATTTTGAAGAAAAATAACAGGTGTTCTTATTCCTTTAAACATTTTCAACTCGGCATCTACCAGCAGTTCCATAATTGATAAATAATCCTTCGCCAGGTAAGCAACCCCTCCTTTAAAAATAGAGCCGAAAAAATTTCCGGGAGTGTATTCACGTAATGCACCGACAACGCCCAGTTCAGTAACGGCATTGGCATACTTATGGGCATACGGCATACAGGGGTAGATGGAAAATTTTTCATACCGCGCAGGATTTTTGCGTATAAAATCACAGATGTTTGAAATACGATCATGTGTTGTGCACATAAAGGTATTTATGCCTGCATCTATCGCATAGTCCAGCGTTCTGATAATCGCATGGTCATCTTTAAATTTTATTGCCTGGGCTCTTGACTTTTCGTCTGAAATATGATTAACTGCAAAGAACTGATTATCGCCGAATAGAATTCTTTCCATTTTAAAGTGATGAACTTTTTTTAATTAGAGATATGGCTCTGTCTGTATACCACGCACTTTCGAATGTATTGATATTGTTAGGGACCTTACCCAGGCAAGCTCTGGCAAAATAATCCATTTGCGCGGAGTATTCTTCGCCGCGTAAATAATAATCAACCTCTTCGGTTAAATCAGTAACATATTTTACATTCCAGCCTTTTGAATAGCTGTCAGGAGTCTTTTCTTTGAAATAAACTTTCAATTCATTTGCATCAGAAATAATTTTTCCTTTGGTGCCGACGACAGTTACCGAAGTTGACATTTTTCTATATGTATCGTCACTCCAGTTTACAGACAATACTCCGCTGACACCGGAAGATAACTTCAACAAAGAATAAACGGCATCTTCCACATTTTTTGAATAAACTGACTTTAATAAACTCCCTTTTGATTCGGCAACCGGGGAAAGAATATCATTGATCAGGTCGATAACATGAGATGCATAATCAAGCAGGCATCCACCACCTTCGGAAGGATCTGAACGCCAGGTATCCTGTTTTTTATTTACTACAACAGGCCCATAGGCTTCTCCTGTAAAATGATATATATCACCGAGTGCGTCACTGTTCACAATTTTTTTCATTTCACGAAAGGTGCCAACAAATTTATTATGATAACCAACCTGGTTAACCAGTTTTTTTAAAGCGGCTAATTTTACCAGTTCGCTACCCTCGTCAGCCGTCAGGCAAAATGGTTTTTCCGCAAAAACATGTATATTTTTTTCGAGAAGGTCTTTAATAATAGTGTAATGAAATTTTGTAGGAACCGCAACAACTACGGCATCTGGCTTTATCTCATTGATCATTACTTTGTGGTCTGTGAAACAATTAAATTTCCCGTATTT
>Ga0207689_10002484_pt1 | contig 17129 bp, 15 predicted proteins | sample KBSMisM52_FD_184312 | JGI IMG/M metagenome (GOLD analysis project Ga0207689, IMG submission 184312) | Miscanthus rhizosphere microbial communities from Kellogg Biological Station, Michigan, USA - KBS Miscanthus M5-2 (SPAdes) (version 2) | ecosystem: Host-associated > Plants > Roots >... | reverse complement strand
TGCTGGAGCTGCGCTTTCCAGTCGGGCAGCGCTCCACCGAGCGCCGAGGCGGCACGCGCATTCGACATCACCGAGTAGGCCGGCCGCCGCGCAGCGCTGGGAAAATCGGTAGTGCGAGCGGGCTCGACCTTCGATCGTGAGCCCGAAAGTCTCACGATCTCGCGGGCAAACTCGTAGCGCGTCGCCTCCCCGGAAGGGACGAGGTGCATCAGTCCGGCGGCCTCTTTGTCGAGCAGCGCGATGGTCATCGCCGCGAGGAAGCTCGCCGGCGTGGGCACGCTGGTCTGGTCGTCGACCATGCGCATCGGCTCTGCGGCGGCGGCCTTGCGCTTGACCACCTCGTAGAAGTTATTGGCCCGTGGACCATATACCCAGCTGGTGCGCAGCAGAAGGTAGCGGCTACCGGATGAGCGAACCGCGAGCTCCCCCGCCAGTTTCGATGCACCGTACGTGCTCAATGGCGCCGGCGCATCGTCTTCTAAATAGGGCGTTCGCTTGCTGCCGTCGAAAACATAGTCGGTCGAGTAGTGCACCAGCAAGGCGCCGAGCCGCTTCGCCTCCTCCGCGAGCACGCCGGGCGCCGAGCCGTTGACTGTCATCGCGAGCTTTGACTCGTCCTCGGCGCGATCGACTGCGTTGTAGGCGCTGACGTTGATGATGACGTTTGGGCGCGCGTCGCGGACGACGCGGCGGATGGCATCGGGATCCGTCAGCTCGAGCTGCGAGCGGTCGGTTGCCATGACCTCCTTTGCCACGGCCGGCAAAGAGCGAGCGAGCTCGTGGCCGAGCTGCCCGTTCTTCCCTATCAGCAGGATCCTCAAGCGAAGGTTTCGGTCGACTTGAGCGACGCGCCGCGGCGATCGCGCTCGGCGAGGACCGGCTCGCCCTGCAGCGGCCAGCGGATGCCGAGGGCCGGGTCGTTCCACAGCAGCACGCGCTCGTGCTCCGGGGCGTAGTAGTCAGTGGTCTTGTAGAGGAACTCCGCCTGCTCCGAGAGCACGAGGAAGCCGTGCGCGAAGCCCGGCGGGATCCATGCGATGCGCTTCGACGCCGCATCGAGGTTGAAGGCCACGGACTTGCCGAAGCTCGCCGAGCCGCGCCGCAGGTCGACCGCGACGTCGAACACTTCGCCGGCGATGACGCGCACCAGCTTGCCCTGCGCCTGCCTGATCTGGTAGTGCAGGCCGCGCAGCACGCCGCGCCGCGAGCTCGAGTGGTTGTCCTGCACGAACTCGACGTCGAGACCCGTGGCGTCGCGAAACCCGCGCTTGTTGTAGCTCTCGAGGAAGAATCCCCGCGCGTCGCCGAAGACCTTCGGCTCGAGGATGAGCACGTCCGGGATCTCGGTGCGGATCACCTTCACAGCAGGCGCTCTTCGATGACGCGCAGGAGGTACTCGCCGTAGCCGCTCTTCGCGAGGGGCTTCGCCAGCTCGCGGAGCGCCTCGGCGCTGACGAAGCCCATGCGGTAGGCGATCTCCTCGGGGCAGGCGACCTTGAGCCCCTGCCGGCGCTCGATGGTCTCGATGAACTGGGCCGCCTCGAGGAGGCTCTCGTTCGTGCCGGTGTCGAGCCATGCCATGCCGCGGCCCATCGGAACGACGTCGAGCTCGCCGCGCTCGAGATACGCACGGTTGACGTCGCTGATCTCGAGCTCGCCGCGCGCGGAGGGCCGCAGGCTTGCGGCGATGCTCAGGACCTGGTTGTCGTAGAAATAGACGCCGACGACGGCGTAGCGTGACTTCGGCTTCTTCGGCTTCTCTTCGATGCTGATCGCCCTGCCGTGCGGGTCGAACTCCACCACGCCGTAGCGCTCGGGATCCTTCACCGGATAGGCGAACACCGTGGCGCCGCGCTTGCGCGCGGCTGCCTTCTGCAGCAGTCCGGCGAGGTCGTGGCCGTAGAAGATGTTGTCGCCGAGCACCAGGGTGACGGAATCGCTGCCGACGAAATCGCGCCCGATGATGAACGCCTGCGCGAGGCCTTCCGGCTTCGGCTGGACCGCGTACGTGAGCGAGATGCCCCACCTTTTGCCGTCGCCGAGCAGCGCCTCGAAGCGCGGCGTGTCCTCGGGGGTCGAGATGACGAGGATGTCGCGGATGCCGGCGAGCATCAGCGTCGACAAGGGGTAGTAGATCATCGGCTTGTCGTAGACCGGCAGGAGCTGCTTCGACACCACCTGCGTCACCGGATAGAGCCGCGTGCCCGAGCCTCCGGCGAGGATGATGCCTTTCACGCCGCGCCCCGCCGGGCGTAGTTGGTCTCGACCCACGTGCGGTAGGCGCCGCTCGTGACCTCCTCGACCCACTCGGAGTGCCCGAGGTACCAGCGCACGGTGCTTGCGAGCCCGCTCTCGAAGGTCTGCGCCGGCGCCCAGCCGAGCTCGGCGCGCAGCTTCGAGCCGTCGATGGCGTAGCGCCGGTCGTGGCCCGGGCGGTCTTTCACGAAGCTGATCTGCGCGGCGTAAGAGCCGGAGGGCTTGGGGCGCTCGCGGTCGAGGATCGCGCAGATCGTGCGCACCACGTCGATGTTCTTGCGCTCGGCTGCACCGCCGATGTTGTAGGTGTGGCCGACTTTTCCGCGCTCGAGGATGCGGCGCAGAGCTTCGCAGTGGTCGAGCACGTAGAGCCAGTCGCGCACCTGCAGCCCGTCGCCATAGACCGGCAGCGGCTCGCCTGCGAGGGCGTTGCGGATCATGAGCGGAATGAGCTTCTCAGGAAACTGATACGGGCCGTAGTTGTTGGAGCAGTTCCCGGTCAGCACCGGCAGACCGTAGGTGTGGTGGTAGGCGCGCACCAGGTGGTCCGACGCGGCCTTGGACGCGGCGTACGGGCTGTTGGGCGCGTAGGGTGTGGACTCGGTAAACGCGGGATCCGTCGGACCGAGCGAGCCGTACACCTCGTCGGTCGATACGTGGAGGAAGCGGAAGGCATCGCGCTCGGCGGCAGGCAGCGTGCCCCAGTAGGCGCGCGCCTCCTCCAGCAGGGTCCAGGTGCCGACGATGTTGGTGTCGATGAACTCGGCGGGACCCACGATCGAGCGGTCGACGTGGCTCTCGGCGGCGAAGTGCACGATCGCCCGCGGGCGGTGGCGCTCGAGCGCCTGCTTCACCTGCGACCGGTCGCGGATGTCTCCGCGCACGAAGACGTGCCGGGCGTCGCCGCGCAGCGAATCGAGGTTGTGCAGGTTGCCTGCGTAGGTGAGCTTGTCGAAGTTGACCACCGGCTCGCCCGAGGCCGCGAGCGAGGACAGGACGAAATTGGAGCCGATGAACCCCGCCCCGCCGGTGACGAGGAGCATCAGCGCTCCTCGGGATTATTCAGGAGGCGGCGTTCGCTGTGCCACTCCTCGGCCATCGCCTCGTCGGCGAACTCGCGGAAGCAGGGAGCGCCGAGCGTCCAGTGCACGAGCTTGGCGTGCTCGTTCGGCCCGAGCTCGTCGGGCAGCCAGTTCCATTCCTTGGGCAGCTCGCCGATCAGCTCGTCCGCGAGCCAGGTAAAGCGGTGAAGTTGCGCGCCGGTGGCGTTCTGCACGAAGTCCGGCGTCAGCGCCTGGTTGGCGGGGTGGCCGCAGTTCCACAGCATGACGCTCGACCAGTTCTTGCGCGGGTAGTCCTCGTTGCGGGCGCCGAGGTATTTCTTGCGCAGCTTCGTCTTGTAGTCGTGGTGGACGCATAGCACGGCCTTGCTCTCGTCCTTCAGCTTGAAGATTTCCGCCACGTCCTCCCGCAGCAGCATGTCGCCGTCGATATACAGGCCCCATCCCGCCCACCCCGCGAGGTGCGGCACCAGGAAGCGGCTGTAGGTGAACTGGTTGCTGCCGTCGCGGTGGCGCTCGGTGTAGCTGCGCAGGTTCTTCAACGCGAGCGGCGTGATCGCCACCGGCTGCGAAGCCTGCCGGACGATGCTGTTCACGCACGCGTGGTAGACCACGGCTTCGCGCGGGTCGTAGCCGATGAAGAGACGCAGCATAGGCACGATTCTACGGCAGCGCTTCGAGGTCCAAGAAAAACGCTCACGCCGCCGCGGGCTCGGCGGCGTACTGGATCCGGTACAGGCGGGCGTAAACGCCTTCCCTCGCGAGAAGCTCCACGTGGGGGCCGCTTTCGACGATGCGCCCCCGGTCGAGCACCACGATGCGGTCGGCACCCTCGATGGTGGAGAGGCGGTGCGCGATCACGATGGTGGTGCGGCCGCGCATCAGCGTCTCGAGCGCCGCCTGGACCTGGCGCTCGGATTCCGAATCGAGTGCCGAGGTCGCCTCGTCGAGGATCAGGACCGGCGCGTCCTTGAGCAGCGCCCGCGCGATCGCCAGGCGCTGGCGCTGGCCGCCGGAGAGCCGCAGGCCGCTCTCGCCGATGAGGGTGTTCAGGCCTTCCGGCAGCTCGCGGATGAAGCCCATCGCGTGCGCCGCCTCGGCAGCCGCGATCACGTCGCGCTCGGAGGCGCCGTTCATGGTCCCGTAGGCGATGTTGGCGTAGATCGAGTCGTTGAAGAGCACGATCTCCTGGCTGACGAGCGCGAGGTTGGCGCGCAGGCTTTCCAGCGTCAGGTCCAGGATGTCGTGGCCGTCGAGGAGCACACGCCCCGAGTCCGGCACGTAGAAGCGCGGCAGGAGGTTCGCCACGGTGGTCTTGCCTGCGCCCGAGCCGCCGACCAGGGCGACCGTCTCGCCGGGCCGGACGTGGAGGTCGACGTTGCGGAGCGCCGGCTCGCTGCGCGTCGGATAGGTGAAGCTCACGTTTTCGAACACCACCTCGCCGCGCGAGCGCGGCAGGGTCGCCGTGCCCTGGTCCTGCTCTGCCGGCGTGTCGACCATGCCGAACACGCTTTCCGCGGCGGCGAGGCCGCGCTGCAGGGGCGAGTTGAGCTCGGTCAGGCGCTTGACGGGCGCGAGCAGCATCAGCATGGCGGTGAGGAAGGACGCGAACTCGCCCACTGTGGCGCGCTCGGCGAGCGAGTCCTGCATCGCGATGTACACGATCACCGCGAGCGCCAGCGAAGCCAGGAGGTGCGTGATCGGCGTGGTGAGCGCCTCGGGAATGACATAGCGCATCTGGAAGCCGCGGTGCAGCTGCGCGGCGCGCGCGAAGCGCTCGGCTTCGTACTGCTGGCCGCCGAAGACCTTGACCACCTTGTGGCACTGGATGGTTTCCTCCAGCACGTGGACGACCTGTCCCATGGAGGTTTGCGCCTCGCGCGCCATGCTCCTCAGCCGGCGCGACAGGACCTTCACGAAGATCGCCACCGCCGGCGCCACGACGAGCGCGATGAGCGTGAGCTTCCAGTTCAGGTAGAGCAGCCATCCGATGAGGCCGACGATGGCGATCGTGTCCTTCACCGCCACCATCACCACGGTGGTGGCCGAGTTGGTGACGCCGGCGACGTCGTAGGCGACCTTGGAGAGCAGCATGCCGGAGCTCTGGTCGTCGAAGTAGCGCGTCGGGAGCCTGACCAGGCGCGAGAACATCGCGAGGCGCAGGTCGAGCACCAGGCGCTGGGCGACCCATTGCAGGCAGTAGGACGAAAGGAAGGTGAGGATGCCGCGCACCACGAAAATGACGACCAGCGCGAGCGCGAAGACGCCCGGCGAGAGCGTCGGCGCGCCGCGAGTCGCGAAGCCGCCGTCGAGGAGCGGCTTGATCAGCGCGGGAAACAGCGGCTCGGTGGCCGCGGCGAGCGTCATGCCGACGACCGCGAGCGCGAACACCTTGAGGTGCGGGCGCAGATAGGAAAGCAGCCTGAGGTAGAGAACCCTGCTGCTCGGAGCGTCGGGCGTCATAGCGATGCGTAGAGCTGCGCCATCTGTTGCGCCATCGCGTCGAGGCCGAAGCGCTCGGCACTCGCACGCGCCGCTTGCGCCATGCTCCCCCGGCGCAAGGCTTCGTCGGCTGCCCTCAGGAGATTGGCGAGGGCGCGCGGGTCGTCGGGCGGGCACACCCATCCGTTGACCCCGCTCTCGACCAGCTCGGCGGCACCGCAGCGCGAGCTCACGATCAGCGGCAAACCCATCGCGAGTGCCTCCAAGGCCGTGTTCGGAAATGGATCGTAGCGGGTGGGGAGGATAAAGCAATCCGCCGCTGCGTACAGCGCGCGCACATCCTGCTGTCCGCCTGCAAAGCGGGTTCGGCTCTCCACTCCGGCCGCGCGCGCGCGGCGGCGGAACTTCTCCAGGTCCCGGTCGCGCCCGACGACCGCCAGCCAGAAGGCTTCGTTCGAAGACGCGGCGAGCGCGTCGATCGCGGCGGCAAGTCCCTTGCGCTCAAAACCCGATCCGACGAAAAGGAACACCGTATCGCGTGGCCGGCAGCCGATCTCGGCCCGCGCCGCGCCGCGCCTTTGCTCCCGCTCCCGGGGATGGAAGTGCTCCAGGTCCACCCCGTTGTAGATCACGTGCAGCTTCTCCGGCGCGATGCGGAATTCGCGCCGTACCTCGTCCCGCACCATCCTGGAATTGCAGATCACCGCGCGTAGCCGGGGGTGCTCGAACATTGCTTTTTCGGCCCGGCATACATAGCCATGATAGGGGTTGAGAAAAATTCCGGCCCGCGCGAGAGGCGAGGCGGTTTCACGGCGGATCTCCAGCCAGCGCCGGTGCACGCCGTCGCCCGCGCGGTAGAGCTCGCAGCCGGGAATGCGCTCGTGCGACTGCACGAGGTCGAAGCCTTCGCGGCGCCACGCCTCGCGCGCGGCGCGCGCGAACGACCAGTCGCGCCACAGGTTGCCGAGGTAGAAGGGATCGACCCGCAGCACGCGGCGCGCGCCCCATCCTTCCCCGCGCCGCGTGATCAGCGTGATTTCGGTGCCCTGCTTCTCGACGAAGGGAAGCACGCGCGAGATGATCCGCTCGGCGCCGCCGTAGGGGTTGTAGCGCTGGCGCACGATCGCGAGCTTCACGCTCCGACCTCGCGCTCGGAAGGCTCGGGGTAGATGCCGATGCGACGCAGCGCGTCGAGGTTCAGCTCGACCCGGTCGCGGCGTGCAGCGACCAGAAAGAGGTGCGTGAAGCTCCCTTCCCATAACCGGCCGCGCCCCGGCACCCGCGGCCCGACGCTGTAGCGGGCGCCGAGGGCGCGGGCGAGCCATGCCCCGCGCCGGTGCTCGGACAGATGCACGAGCAGGCCGTACGAGCGGCCTCTCAACTGTCCGAACAGTCTCTGCTCCTTGACCAGGCGAGCCAGCATGCCTTCGGAGCTCCAGGCGCGCCCCACGAGGTGCAGCTGCGAGAGCGAGGGATGCCCCTGCAGCATGGGCCCGGCGTCGTCGTAGACCAGCGCGTCCACCTCGACGCCGCGGACCTTCAACACCGAGAACACCGGCGCCGCCAGCGGCACTTCGCTGCGCTGGCACAGCTTGATCACCAGCGCACGCGCGCATTCCCCGAGCGGGACCGCGTCTTTCACCATTCAGCCGAAGATAGCAGAATCGGTCCATGCGCTTCCTGACGCTCGCCTGCCTCGCCGCCGCGGCGAGCGCTTTCGCCGGGGTGTCGGCGCTCGACAGCGATGGCCGGCGCATCGAGCTCGCGCGGCCGGCGCAGCGCATCGTCAGCCTGGCGCCGCACGTCACCGAGCAGCTTTTCGCCGCCGGCGCCGGCAAGAAGCTGGTCGCGGTGTCCGAGTACAGCGACTACCCCGAGGAGGCGAGGCGGCTGCCGCAGGTGGCGAGCTCGGCGGGCGTGAACCTCGAAGCGCTGCTCGCCCTCAAGCCCGATCTCGTGGTCGCCTGGCGCCTCGAGGCCACGGCGGCCTCGCTCGCGAGGCTCGAATCGCTGGGCCTGCCGGTGTTCTACGACGAGCCGCGGCGGCTCGCGCAGATTCCCGACGGCATCGAGGCGCTTGGCGAGCTTGCCGGCACCAGCGATGTGGCACACAGCGTAGCCACCGCACTGAGGTCGCAACTCGACGCTCTTAAGGCACGTTATGCCTCGAAGCGCGCGGTCAGCGTGTTCTACCAGATCTCCGAGCGGCCGCTCATGACGCTCGGCGGCCGCCAGTTCGTGTCCGACGCGATCGAGCTCTGCGGCGGTCGCAACGTGTTCGCCGATTCGCCGGTCATGGCGCCGCAGGTCAACATCGAAGCGGTGCTCGCGGCCGACCCGGAAGCGATCATCACCGCGAGCGCCAGTCCGTCGGACCGCTCGTGGCAGGCGCTCTGGCGGCGCTTCCCCGGGATGCGCGCGGTGCGCGCCGGCAACCTCTACGCGGTGCCGGTGAACGAGATGCACCGCCACGGGCCGCGCGCGATCGGCGCCACGGCGCTCCTGTGCGGCTACATCGACGAGGCGCGGCTCAAGGCTGCCAGCCCACGGTGACAAAGAAGCCGCGCGGTGCGGTGTTGAAGCCGTGGACGATCTGGTACTCCTCGTCGAGAGCGTTCTCCAGCCGCGCGCTGAGGTACAGGTGCTTGTTGTATTCCAAGCGGGCCAGCAGATTCACCACCGTATAGCCTGCCAGTTGCACCGGCTCGAAGGTCGCGATATCGACGTCGGGGCGCGCGCCTGAGGCAAGCAGCTCTCCTCCGAGGCGCAAGCGGCCGAAATTGCGGAATGCCGCGATCGATCCGAACCGCTTGGCGCGCCGGATGGCGGCGCGCTCGATGTCGTCGGGCTCCTGCTCGACGGCATCCTGCAGCGTGAGCGCGGCGCGCAGGTCGATCCCGGCGATCCGGCCGCTGTAGGAGGTTTCAACGCCCGTCACCTTCGCCTTGCGGATGTTCTGCGCCGTGAAGGTGACGTTGTCGAAGGTGATCGCGTCCTGGTAGTCGGTGTGGAAGCCCACTACGCGTACCCGGTTCGCACCGCTCGCCCATTGCACGCCGAGCTCGTTGGTACGCGTGCGCTCCGGACGCAATTGCGGGTTGCCGCCGAAGCCGAACAGATCCTGGAAGGTCGGCGCGCGAAACGCCGTGCTCGTGCTCGCGGTCAACCTCCAGGCGTCGGTGAGGTCGAAGCCGTAGCCGAGGAAATAGGTGTCGGCATTGCCGAAGTCCGAGTACTTGTCGTTGCGCACGTTCGCCTGGAAGGCGTGCGCGCCCAGCCTGCCGAGATAGCCCAACCGTACGCTGTTGGCGTCGCGCTTCCTCGACCCGAAAGTCGAGTTGTCCATTTCCTGCTCGAGCCGCTCCAGCGAGAGCGATACGCCGTGCGCTGGCGCGAGGCTCACGTCGTTGTTCCAGATCAGCTGGCGGCTGCGCGTATTCGAGAGGAAGGCGAAAGCGCCGTCGAGAAAGTCGGTGCGGTAATCGGTTCCCTCCGCGGCCGTGATGCGGCTCTTCCAGCGCTCGTGCAGCTGCGCGTCCCAGTAGAGCTGTGTCATGCCGAGGTCCTGGTCCGCGGTCTGGACCGAAGTCGGCCCGGTAAAGCTGTCGTCGTAGTCGATCTTGGTGCGCGTGCGCAGCACGCGCACACCGATCTCGTGATTGGCGCCGAGCCGCTGCGCGAGGCTCGCCGACACGCTCTGGTTGCGATAGCCGTCGTCATCCGGATTCGCGAGCGGAGCGAGGCGTGGATCGATCGCGGAGAAGCCGCGCGTGTCGAGCCGCAGCGCGGAGACATTGAGCCGGGTAGAACCGAATTCGCCGCCGTAGCCCGCGAGCAGCTTGGTGGTGTCGCGGCTTCCGGCCATTGCTTCGCCGTACGCCGATGGCGTTCCGCTGCCGCGGCGCGTGAAGACCTGCACCACGCCGCCGATGGCGCCCGAGCCGTACAGGCTCGAGACGTTGCCGCGCGCGATCTCGATGCGCTCGATGTCATCAAGCATCAGATGCTGGATCGCGGTGGTGCCGAAGCCCGCATCCTCGACACGTACGCCGTCGACTAGCACGAGCGTTTGCGCGCTGCGGCCGCCGCGGGCGAAAAGGCTGGCGTTGCCGCCCAGGCCGCCGCTTTGCGAAATCTCGATTCCCGCCTCGCGACGCAGGAGCGTCGGCAGGTCGACCGCCTGCGAATCTCGGATGTCCTGGCGGGTAAGAACGGTGGTGTGCGGAATGGCGTCGCGGATACGCTGTTCGGTGCGTGAAGCGGTGACGACGACGGGGTCGTCGTCGGTCTGAGCGAAGGCGAGCGAGCAGAAGGCGAGCAGCGGCGCCGCGCGCCTGAGGCCAAGTGCCAACATCGGAGCAATCTCCCCTTTTCCCGGCGCGCGTCCCCGCATGCCGGCAAAACGTCACGCGGCCGCGCGGCTTCGTGGCGCGGCCGACCTGTCGGCCGGTATCCGGGCTGGCGCGTTCTCCGCATCGCCTTCCCGTGGAGAAATCCACAGTGGCGGTTGATGCAGCTTCACGCGCTTACCGTTGCGGGGGCAGCTCAGGTTGCCGAGAGCGCTTCGACTGCGGCTCAAGGTCCCTGCTTCCCGTTTAACCCGCCAGGATTGGAGCGCCGGGCGGGCACCGACTTGGCCGCCCGATTATAGGAGGGCGGTTGCGCCCGGCAAGATCATGGAATACATGCAGAATGCGACGTTACTACTTGACGCATCATGAACTTTGTTTGATATTGCTGCCCGTGGAGACGGAGTTCAATTCGCTGGAAGAAAAGGTCGCGCAGTTCGTTTCGCTGTGCGAGCGCTTGCGCGCGGAGAACAACGACCTGAAGCAGCAGCTCGCCGCGGCGCGCAGCGACGCGAAGCGCCTGCACGAGAAGATCCACAGCGCGACCGCGCGGCTCGAGGGCCTGCTCGCGCGTCTTCCGGGCTGATGTCCGACGGTCCGAACACCATCGAGGTGAGCCTGCTGGGCCGCACCTACCGCGTGGCGTGCGAGGAAGGCGAGCGCGAATCGCTTCTGGAGGCGGTCGCGTACCTCGACTCCAAGATGAACGAAATCCGCAAGGCCGGAAAAGTGATGGGCGCCGAGCGCATTGCGGTGATGGCGGCACTCAACGTGGCGCACGAATTGCTAGGCGTACGATTGGGCGCCGGATTCGATGTCGGCAAGGCGAAACGCCGCATCAGCGCGATCGAGTCGAAGCTCGACGCTGCCATTGCAAAGCAGGAGGACTTGTTCTAAAAAGGTCCTGTTCCCTGCGGTGAGCGACCGGGCTTAATTTTTCCGAACCGATAGCTTCCTTAGGTTGCGGACTAGTTGTCACTGTTGTGATCGTCCCCTGCCTTGGGCGGGCCGGACGAACCTGATGTGACCGGAAAGCGACCACCCTGTTTAGCCAGGGTTCGGGAGCCAAGTCCACCGCCACGGTGGGGAACCTTTCCTTCCGCATAAAATCGGGGTCTGACCCCGATTTTCCAATGAAATACTGGCTGATGAAGAGCGAGCCCGACGAGTGCTCGATCGACGACGTGCTCGCGGCGCGCGGCCGCACCACGCCGTGGAGCGGCGTGCGCAACTACCAGGCGCGCAACTTCATGCTGAAGGACATGAGCGTCGGCGACGGCGTGCTCTTCTACCATTCGAGCTGCCCCGAGCCGGGGATCGCCGGGCTCGCCGAAGTGGCATCGGCGGCGTACCCGGACGCTTCGCAGTTCGATCCGAAGAGCGACTACTACGATCCGGCGTCGAAGCGCGAAGCGCCGCGCTGGTTCAACGTCGATGTGCGTGCGCTAAAGAAAATCCGCCTCATCCCCCTGGAGGAGATGCGAAAGCAGAAACAGTTGAAGAAAATGGTCACGCTGCGGCCTGGGAACCGACTGTCGATCACGCCGGTGACCGAAGCGGAATGGAAGCACATCACCACCAGGCTGCTTTGAAGAACGACACGTTCCTGCGCGCGCTTGCGCGCCAGCCGACCGACTACACGCCGACCTGGCTCATGCGGCAGGCGGGCCGCTACCTGCCCGAGTACAACGCGACGCGCGCGCGAGCCGGCAGCTTTCTCGAGCTGGCGCGCACGCCGGAGCTATGCGCCGAGGTGGCGCTGCAGCCGCTCGAGCGCTTCGCGCTCGACGCCGCGATCGTGTTCTCAGACATCCTGACCATCCCCGACGCAATGGGTCTCGGGCTTTCGTTCGGCGAAGGCGAGGGCCCGCGCTTCCGGGACCCGCTGCGCGACGAGGCCGCGATCCGCAAGCTCGCGCCGCCGGACCCTTCCGCGGAGCTGCGCTACGTGCTCGAAGCGGTGCGCGCGACCCGGCAGGCCCTCGCCGAGCGGGTGCCGCTCATCGGATTCTCAGGCAGTCCGTTCACGCTCGCCTGCTACATGGTCGAAGGCGGCGGCAGCGACGACTGGCGCATCCTCAAGACGATGCTGCATGCCCGTCCCGACCTGCTCCACCGGATCCTGGAGATCAACGCCCGCGCGGTGAGCGACTATCTGAATGCCCAGGTCGACGCGGGTGCCCAGGCAGTCATGATCTTCGACACCTGGGGCGGCACGCTCGCGCACGAAGACTACGAATCGTTTTCGCTCGCCTATTCACGCCGGGTCCTGGATGCGGTGAAGCGCGTGCCCCGGATACTCTTTACCAAGGGTGGAAATCCGTGGCTCGGCGCGATGATGGCGAGCGGAGCGGAGGCAATCGGCCTCGATTGGACAAGCGATCCGCGAGAGGCGCGGCGGATCGCCGCCGGCCGCCTCGCGCTTCAGGGCAACCTCGATCCGGTCGCACTCTTCGCACCGCCGGCGCAGGTGCGTGCCGCCGCACGGCGGGTGGTCGAGTCCTTCGGGGCCGCGCCCGGCCACGTCTTCAATCTCGGCCACGGCATCCTGCCTGGAACGCCGATCGATTCGGTTGCAGCGCTGGTAGACGAAGTACGCACTTACAGCCGCTCCATGCGGACGCAGGGTCGCGCTTCCGCTTGACTTATGCACATTTCCTTTCGCCAGCGGGCATTTTCCCGGCAGCGTGGTTTGAAACGGCTTGCACACGCCTAAGTTACTGACCGATCAGCTAAAAAGCCGCCGCTGGCCCCGCCATGAGCAGAGAATGAGCCGCCTCGCAGGCCATGTTACGTGGGCGTGATGCGCTTACCCACAGCTTTATCCACAGCTAAGTCCTTATCCCACCGTAACATTTTTTGCGCGCGGGTGGCCGTTGGGGTACCGCTCGCGAGGCTCTTCGAATACGCGTTGCCCGACGGCCTATCGGTGCAGGTCGGCGATCGCGTCGTCGTCCCGCTCGGCGCACGGCAGCAGATCGGTGTCGTGCTCGAAACCCAGGCCGAGAGCGCGCTGCCGGCCGAACGCATGAAGCCGATCGCAGCGGTGCGCGACGATGCGCCGCGCCTCTCGGCCGAGTGGCTGGAGCTGATGCGCTTTCTGTCGAGCTACTACCAGCGTCCGCTCGGCGAGACGATCGTATCTGCGCTTCCGCCGCGGCTACGTTCGGTCAAACCGCTGCCGCGCAAGGCGCTCGTACCGCCGAAAGAGGCGCTGCCCGCGCGATTCGTGCCTACGCATGAGCTGCGCGCCGAACAGAGAGACGCGATGCAGCGCATCGCCAGGTCCTCCGGCCAATTCGAGGCCTTTCTGCTCCACGGCGTCACCGGCAGCGGGAAAACCGAGGTCTACCTGCATCTCATCGCCGGCGTGATCGAGCGCGGCGGCCAGGCCCTGGTGCTCGTGCCCGAGATCAGCCTCACGCCGCAACTCGAAGAACGTTTCCGCCACGCCTTTCCGGAGGCAACCCTCGCGGTGATGCACAGCGGCCTCGAAGACATCGCGCGCACCACTGCATGGCTTCAGGCCGCGCGCGGCGAAGCGGCGATCGTGCTCGGCACGCGGCTCGCCCTCCTCGCGCCGCTGCCGAAGCTCGGGCTCGTCGTTGTCGACGAGGAGCACGACCCGTCATTCAAGCAGCAGGAGGGCCTGCGCTACTCGGCGCGCGACGCAGCCGTCTACCTTGCGCGGCTCGCCGGGTGCCCGGTGGTCCTCGGGACCGCCACGCCTTCGCTCGAGACCTGGCACAACTGGCGTTCCGGGAGGTACCAGCGCCTCGAGCTTTCGGAGCGCGCGTCGCCGGGGGCACGCCTGCCGGCCATCCGCGTGCTCGACATGAAATCCGAGAGCATCGACTCCGGCTTCACCGCGGCGCTGCTCTCGGCGATCGGAAAGCGGCGCGAGCTGGGCGAGCAGAGCCTCGTCTTCATCAACCGCCGGGGCTACGCGCCGGTGCTCGCCTGCGAGGCCTGTGGATGGACCGCCGCCTGCACACGATGCACGGCGCGCATGGTGCTGCACTCGGCCGACCGGTGCCTGCGCTGCCATCACTGCGGCGCGCAGGCCGCGGTGCCGGCCGCCTGTCCGACCTGCGGCAACGTGGATCTCAAGCCGCTGGGACGAGGCACGCAACGGATCGAGGAAGCGCTGCAGGCGCGCTTTCCGAGCGCCCGCGTCGTGCGCATCGACCGGGACAGTGCGCGGCGGCGCGGCGAGCTCACGCGGACGCTCGAAGCGCTGCGGCGCGGCGAGGGCGACATCCTTGTCGGCACCCAGCTTCTTGCGAAGGGCCACGACTTCCCCAATCTGACGCTCGTCGGGGTGCTGAACGCCGATACCGCGCTCGTCTCGACCGACTACCGGGCTGCAGAGCGCCTGTTCGCCGTGCTTGCTCAGGTGGCCGGCCGGGCGGGCCGGCGCGAGCGTCCGGGGGAGGTGCTGGTGCAGACGCGCTATCCCGGTCATCCGCTCTTCGCCGCGCTCGCCCGGCACGACTTCGCGAGCTTCGCCGAATCCCAGCTCGAGGAGCGCCGCAGCGCCGGCTTCCCGCCGTTCGTGTTCGAGGCGGCGCTGCGCGCCGAGGCGACGAAGCTCGACACCGCGATGCGCTTCCTGCGCAACGCCGCCGCTTCGGCCGACGCGCCGGATGGCGTGCACGTCTACGACCCGGTGCCCAACATCCTGACCCGGCGCGCGGGGCTGGAGCGCGCCCAGCTCATCGTCCAGTCGCGCTCCCGGCCCGCGCTTCAGGCCTATCTGAGCGCGATCAGCGCACGGCTTTTCGAGCAAGCGCCGCGCGAGGTGCGCTGGCACCTCGACGTCGACCCGATCGAGTTCGACTGAGAAATCAGGACTGAGAATCGGGGTCTGACCCCAATTTTCCGAAATCGGGGTCAGACCCCGATTTAGAATTGCTGCCCCCCATGGCGACCGACCCCAAAACCGCGATCGAGGAAGCGCTTCGCCAGGCGCTTCGGGAGCAAGCACCCGACTTGGCTGACACGCCAATCATCCTCGAGCGACCCAAGCAAGCCGAGCACGGCGACTTCTCCTCGAATCTCGCCCTTCAGCTTGCGAAACCGCTGAAGAAAAAGCCGCGCGACCTTGCGGTGACGCTTCAAGCCTCGGTATCCGCGTCGCTTGGCGGTCTGCTCGAAAAGGCTGAAGTCGCGGGACCGGGATTCATCAACTTCAAGCTCAAGGCGGGCACGAAGACGGCCGTGATCCGCCGCATCTTCGAGCAAGGTGCGGGGTTCGGCCGCACGAGCGAGGGGCACGGCGAGAAGGTGCAGGTGGAGTTCGTTTCGGCAAATCCGACGGGACCGCTGCACGTCGGACACGGGCGTCAGGCGGCGCTCGGCGACGCGATCGCGGCGCTGCTCGAGTCGCAGGGGTACGCCGTCACCCGCGAGTTCTACTACAACGACAGCGGCGCGCAGATCGAGAAGCTCGCCCTGTCGGTGCAGGCGCGCGCTCGCGGCATGCGTCCCGGCGCGCCTGGCTGGCCCGAGGAGGGGTATGCCGGGGAGTACATCGAGGAGATCGCGCGCGACTATGTTTCCTCCAAGAAAAACCCTTCTGATCTGGAAGCGGTACGGCAGTTCGCCGTCGCGTCGCTGCGCGCCGAACAGGACGTCGACCTGAAGGCCTTCGGCGTCAGCTTCGACGTTTACTACCTCGAGTCGAGCCTGTACGCGGAAGGCAAGGTCGACCAGGTGGTGAAAACGTGGACCGCGCACGGCAAGACCTACGAAAAGGACGGCGCGCTCTGGCTGCGCACGACCGAGTACGGCGACGACAAGGACCGGGTGGTCCGAAAATCGGACGGCACCTACACGTATTTCGTGCCGGACGTCGCCTACCACGTGACCAAGTGGCAGCGCGGCTTCCGCAAGGTGACCAACGTGCAGGGAACCGACCACCACAGCACCGTCACGCGGGTACGGGTCGGTCTGCAGGCGCTCGACCTCGGGATCCCGTCCGGGTATCCCGACTACGTACTGCACAGCCTCGTCAAGGTGATGCGCGGCGGCGCGGAAGTGAAGCTCTCGAAGCGCGCCGGGTCGTACGTGACGGTCCGCGACCTCATCGACTGGGTGGGACGCGACGCGGTGCGCTTCTTTCTCGTGTCGCGCAAGGCCGACTCCGAGTTCGTATTCGACGTCGATCTCGCCCTCGAGAAGAGCGAGGAAAACCCGGTGTATTACGTGCAATATGCCCACGCCCGGGTGTGCAGCGTCTTCGCGCAAGCCGGCGGCGGCCCGAAGGATGCCGCCGGCGCGAACCTGGACCTGCTGCGCGGCGAGCGCGAGATGGGGCTGGCGGCGCGGCTGGCGGAGTATCCCGAAGTTCTCGCCGCGGCGACGCGCGAGCTCGCTCCGCACGCCGTGGCTTTTTACCTGCGCGATCTCGCAGGGGAATTCCACAGCTACTATAATGCCGAGCGTATCCTCGTCGAAGACGAGGCGCTGCGCGCTGCGCGGCTTGCGCTTTGCGCCGCGGTGCGCCAGACGCTCGCCAACGGCCTGTCGCTCATCGGAGTCAGCGCGCCGGAGAAGATGTGAGCATGGCTATCCGAAAACCGAGAAAAATTACCGCTACGCGCAAGCAGTCGTCGGGCGGGTTCATGCTGGGGATGTTCGTCGGGCTGATCGCCGGCCTGGCGGTGTCGCTCGTCATCGCCTTCTATCTCAACAAGACCCCGGTGCCCTTCCTCACCGCGAAGGCCAGACAGGCCGAGAAGGACACCGCCGCCGGCAAGGCGCCGGCGATTTCCGGCCTGCCGCAGGGCGCGGTGGCCGCCGCGCCGGCCGAGAAGCCCAGGTTCGACTTCTACAAGATCCTGCCCGGGCAGGAGGAGCCCGTCTCCGAAAGGGAGCTGCGCGAGCGGATGAAGTCGGGCCGCGGTCAACAGGATGGCCCGAAGGACGTTTATTTCATCCAGGCGGGCTCGTTCCAGAACCCGGCGGACGCCGACAACCAGAAGGCCCGGCTTGCGATCCTCGGCTTCGAGTCGAGCGT
>Ga0207689_10002479_pt1 | contig 17159 bp, 18 predicted proteins | sample KBSMisM52_FD_184312 | JGI IMG/M metagenome (GOLD analysis project Ga0207689, IMG submission 184312) | Miscanthus rhizosphere microbial communities from Kellogg Biological Station, Michigan, USA - KBS Miscanthus M5-2 (SPAdes) (version 2) | ecosystem: Host-associated > Plants > Roots >... | reverse complement strand
ACGTCGCTCAGGTGACCGGTGCTGATCGCCGCAGTCACCGGTCCGCCCGGCTCGCTGACGTCGACCACCCGCCGCCCGGCGATGTGCCGCTTGAATGTCCGCGTCGCCTCCAATTCGATTTCCGCCCAAGCGGCTTCGGTGATCGGAGCCAGATCGCGATACAGATTGTTCATTGGCGGGTTCCTTTCAGGCTGCCGATCCCCAGCGACCCGTTGGCGGCGACGGGCGCGACGGTGACTTCTGGTTGCTCTTCGTCAGGCTCCGAATCCGGAAGCGGCGGTGGGTCGTTGAGAAAGTCGACGATCGGCGTGAAGAACTTCCCGCCCGTGATCGCCGTCGAGAACTCGAGGATGTGGTCGGTGGTACCCGGCGGGTCGCCGATGAACATGTTGCGCAGCATCCGCTCGGTGACGTCCGCGGTGCGCGAGTAGCCGATGAAGTAGGTCCCGTACTCGTCCTTACCGATCTCGCCGAACGGCATGTTGTGCCGGACGATCTTCAACTCGTTGCCGTGCTCGTCTTCGATCACATTGAGCGCGATGTGAGCGTTGGCCGGCTTGGCATCGTCATCCATCTCGATGTCCTCGAGCTTCGTCCGTCCGATCACCAGTTCCTGCTCGGTAACCGACAGCGACTCCCACGACGTCATGTCGTGCAGGTACTTCTGCACGTGGACGTAGCAGCCGCCTGCGAAATCGGGATCCTCGTCGCCAATCTCGGTGGCGGACACGGCAAGCGGCCCGTCGGGGTTCTCGGTGCCGTCGACAAAGCCCAGCAGGTCGCGGTTTTCGAAGAACCGGAAGCCGTGGGTCTCGTCGACGACGGTGACAGCGCCCAACGCCTTGACGATGCGGCCCGCCAGCTCGAAGCACATGTCCATCGACATCGCCTTGATGTGGAACAGCAGGTCCCCCGGCGTTGCCGGCGCTTTGTGACGGCCCCCGTCCAGTTCGATGAATGGCGTCAGCTCCGCCGGCTTCGAACCGGAGAAAAGCCGGTCCCAGGCGTCGGATCCGATCGACGTGACCACCGAAAGGCGCTTGTCCGAATCGCGGAAGCCGACGGCGCGAACCAGCCCGGAGATGTCGGGCAGCGCGTCGTGGACGGCGGCCTCACCGCCTTCGTCGATGGTGACCACTAGGAAGAGGGCTGCGGGTGTCAACGGCGCCGTTACCGGTTGCGGTAGAGGTGCGGGCACCGTTCGACCCTAGCGAATCTCGCGTCGGCAATGATGGTGAAACATGGTTCGGCGGGCAGGAGCGGAGTGACTTGGGGATTTCAGGGGCAAGTGCACAGGGGCTGTGCGAGTTCATCGACGCGTCACCGTCGCCGTTCCACGTCTGCGTGACCGTCGCGCAGCGGTTGAGCGCCGCGGGGTTCACCGAACTGTCCGAACGCGACGAGTGGCCGAGCCAGGGCAGATTCTTCACCGTGCGCGCCGGGTCGCTGGTGGCTTGGCGGGCAGATGAGGCCGACCGTGCCGGGCCATTCCGGATTGTCGGCGGCCACACCGACAGCCCCAATCTGCGGGTCAAGCAGCACCCCGACCGGTTTGTCTCGGGCTGGCAGGTGGTTGCCCTGCAGCCCTACGGCGGGGCCTGGCTGAACTCGTGGCTGGATCGCGATCTCGGCATCAGTGGCCGGCTGTCGATACGTGTCGGCAACACCATCGACCACCGGCTGGTACGCATCGACGAACCGATCCTGCGCGTGCCACAGTTGGCGATTCACCTGGCCGAAGACCGCAAGTCGGTCTCGCTCGATCCGCAGCGGCACGTCAACGCGGTCTGGGGCGTTGGCAGCGGCCCCCGATCGTTTCTCGGCTACGTCGCCGAGCATGCGGGCGTCGATGACGCCGACATCCTGGGCGCCGACCTGATGACCCACGACCTGACCCCGTCGAGGTTGGCGGGAGCCAACCAAGAGCTGGTGAGTGCGCCCCGGCTGGACAACCAGGCCACCTGCTACGCCGGCCTGGAGGCGTTTCTCGCCGCGGAGCCGGGCGAGCACATGCCGGTGCTGGTGCTGTTCGATCACGAAGAGGTCGGCTCGCAGTCGGATCACGGCGCCCAGTCCGAGCTGCTTCACACCGTCCTCGAGCGGATCACGCTGGCGGCAGGCGGCGGGCGGGAGGACTTTCTGCGCCGGCTGCCCGGCTCGATGGTCGCCTCCGGCGACATGGCGCACGCCACCCATCCGAACTACCCGGAGCGTCACGAGCCCGGCCACGTCATCGAGGTCAACGCCGGGCCGGTGCTCAAGGTGCAGCCGAACCTGCGGTACGCCACCGACGGGCGCACCGCGGCCACCTTCGCGCTGGCGTGTGCGCAGGCGGGTGTGCCGCTGCAGCGCTACGAGCATCGGGCCGACCTGCCGTGCGGGTCGACGATCGGCCCGATGACCTCGGCGCGTACCGGCATCCCGACAGTCGACGTGGGTGCGGCCCAGCTGGCCATGCATTCCGCGCGCGAGGTGATGGGCGCCGCTGACGTCGCCGCCTATTCCGCGGCGCTGCGGGCTTTTTTGTCACCGGGCTGATCTAGGGTCAGCGGCATGGCACTTTCCGTCGTGAACATCACGTTCGACTCCACCGACCCCGACAAGCTCGCCGACTGGTGGGCACGCGCGGTGGACGGCACGGTAAACCCGTTGGCGCCCGGTTTTTTCGTCACCGTGACTCGCCCCGGCGGGCCGGGCCTGGCTTTCCAGAAGGTCGACGATCCGACACCCGGCAAGAACCGCGTGCACATCGACTTCACCGCCGCGGACATGGAGGCGGAAGTCAAGCGTCTGGTCGACCTCGGAGCCACCGAGACCGGCAGGGGCGAGGCAGGCCCGGACTTCCAGTGGGTGGTGCTGGCCGACCCCGACGGCAATGCCTTCTGCATCGCCGGAGGTGAAGTGGAGAACGCTACTTGATCCGCTGGGCGAGCATCCGCTTGCCTTCTTCAGCACCCTTCCTGCGTCGCGATACGCCTACCGAAGCGCGCCAAACTAGACTGGCCGCGTGACGTCGGAGCTCACCCACGCCCTTGACACTGTTGACCACGCCGCCGCCACTCCCGAGCAACCGCAGCCGTTCCGTGAACTCGGCCTGAAGGACGACGAGTACCAGCGGATACGCGAGATCCTCGGCCGCAGGCCCACGGATGCCGAGCTGGCCATGTACTCGGTGATGTGGAGCGAGCACTGCTCCTACAAGTCGTCCAAGGTGCACCTGCGCTACTTCGGTGAGACCACCACCGAGGCGATGCGGGCTTCGATGCTCGCGGGCATCGGCGAGAATGCGGGCGTCGTCGACATCGGCGACGGCTGGGCGGCCACCTTCAAGGTCGAGTCGCACAACCACCCGTCGTACATCGAGCCCTACCAGGGCGCGGCCACCGGAGTCGGTGGCATCGTCCGCGACATCATGGCGATGGGTGCCCGCCCGGTGGCCGTCATGGACCAGCTGCGGTTCGGCGCCGCCGATGCGCCTGACACGCGCCGGGTGGTGGATGGAGTGGTGCGCGGCATCGGCGGCTACGGAAACTCGCTGGGACTGCCCAACATCGGCGGCGAGACCGTCTTCGACGCGTCCTACGCCGGCAACCCATTGGTGAATGCGCTGTGCGTCGGGGTGCTGCGCAAGGAGGACCTGCACCTCGCGTTCGCGTCGGGCACAGGCAACAAGATCATCCTCTTCGGTGCGCGCACCGGCCTCGACGGCATCGGAGGCGTGTCGGTGCTGGCATCGGAAACGTTCGGCGGCGAGGAAGAAGGAACCGGGACTGGATCGAAGCTCGATCCGGCAAACGGATCTCGGAAGAAGCTGCCAAGCGTGCAGGTCGGCGACCCCTTCACGGAAAAGGTGCTCATCGAGTGCTGCCTGGAGCTGTACGCCAACCACCTGGTGATCGGCATCCAGGACCTCGGCGGAGCCGGATTGTCCTGTGCGACATCCGAACTCGCATCGGCTGGCGACGGTGGCATGCGAGTTGAACTGGACACCGTGCCGCTGCGGGCGGCCAACATGACGCCCGCCGAGATCCTGTCCAGCGAGTCGCAGGAACGCATGTGCGCGGTTGTTGCACCGGAGAACGTCGAGAAGTTCATGGCGGTGTGCCGCAAGTGGGAAGTGCTGGCCACCGTCATCGGTGAGGTGACCGACGGCGACCGGCTGCAGATCACGTGGCACGGTGAAACGGTCGTCGATGTGCCGCCGCGCACGGTCGCCCACGAGGGACCGGTCTACGAGCGTCTCGTGCAACGTCCGGACACCCAGGACGCGCTCAACGCCGACACCTCCGCCAAGCTGCCGCGGCCGGTCACCGGCGACGAACTGAAGGCGACTCTGCTTGCGTTGCTTGGCAGTCCGCACCTGTGCAGCCGCGCGTTCATCACCGAGCAGTACGACCGCTACGTCCGCGGTAACACCGTGCTCGCCGAACATGCCGACGGCGGCGTGCTGCGCGTCGACGAAGCCACCGGCCGCGGCATCGCGATATCCACCGATGCGTCCGGCCGCTACACCCAGCTCGACCCGTACACCGGCGCGCAGCTCGCGCTGGCCGAGGCGTACCGCAACGTCGCCGTCACCGGCGCGACGCCGGTCGCGGTGACCAACTGCCTCAACTTCGGCTCGCCGGAGGACCCGGCGGTGATGTGGCAGTTCAGTCAGGCGGTCCGCGGTCTCGCCGACGGCTGTGCGGCGCTTGGCATTCCGGTCACCGGCGGCAACGTCAGCTTCTACAACCAGACCGGCACCACGCCGATCCTCCCGACGCCGGTCGTCGGCGTGCTCGGCGTGATCGACGACGTCAACAGGCGCATCCCGACCGGGCTGGGCACCGAACCGGGGGAGACGCTGGTCCTGCTCGGCGACACCCGCGACGAGTTCGACGGCTCGATCTGGGCGCAGGTCACCGCCGACCATCTCGGCGGGCTGCCCCCGCGTGTCGATCTCGAGCGCGAGAAGCTGCTCGCCGAGGTGCTCGCCGCCGCGTCGCGCGACGGGCTGGTGTCCGCGACGCACGATCTGTCCGAGGGCGGGCTGATGCAGGCCGTCGTGGAGGCGGCGCTTGCAGGCGAAACCGGTTGCCGCATACTGGTTCCCGAGGGTTTTGAATCGGGCACTGGTCCGTTCACGTTTCTTTTTTCGGAGTCCGCAGGAAGGGCGCTCGTCGCGGTGCCGCGCACCGAAGAGAGCAGGTTCCGCGCGATGTGTGAGGCCCGCGGGCTACCTGCGACACGCATCGGCGTCGTGGACCAAGGCAGCGATTCGATCGAAGTACAAGGCTTGTTCACCGCTTCCCTGGAGGATCTGCGCAGCACGTCGGAGGGCGTGCTTCCCGGGTTGTTCGGGTGACTGTCGCGCCGCCTCGCGAACGACACCCCCTGCTCGTCTGGGCGTGGAGCCTGGTCCACCTCGACTTTGTAGGCATCGCGTTCGGCGCGCTGTTCTTCTGTCTGTCACTTACCCCGTCCCTGCTGCCGCGCGACTGGTTGTTTGCGGGGCTGATCGGTGGGATCAACGCGGCGATCGGCTACGGCATCGGCGTGTTCACCGGCCGAATGATGCGCCGCTTCCTATTACGGCGCCGCGATTGGTGGCCGCCTTCGAAGCGGGCGCTCTATGTGCTGAAGACCATCACCGTCGCAGTGTCGGGCACGGCGAGTGTCTTGATGCTGATCCCGGCGGCCGCGTGGCAGCGTCAGGTGTCGGCGGTGATGGGCATGGCGGGCCCCAACACGCTGGGATACACCCGCACACTGATCGTCGCCGTGTTGGTCGGTGGTGTGTGTGTGGCTTCTGCCCGGGTGATTCTCGATCTGATCAAGACCATGGCGCGGTTGCTGATTCGGCGCTGGCACCTGCACGACGAGACGGCGTTGTTCATCGGCACCGCGATCGTCGTCGTGCTGGCGATCACCCTGATCAACGGTGTGCTGATCCGCGGCTTCTTCGCCGGTGCGAACCGGGTGTTCCAGCCGCAGAACACCACCACTCGGGCGGGCATCGTGCAACCGCGACAGGCCGAACGGTCAGGCAGCCCAACGTCTTTCGCGCCATGGGAAACTCTCGGGTTCGAGGGGCGCAACTTCGTGGCCAGCGGCCCAGACGCGGACGAGCTGACGCGGCTGACGGGAAGGCCCGCCAAGGAACCGATTCGCGTGTACGTCGGCCTTAACACAGCAGACAGCGACGAGAGCCGAATGGCGGTACTGCTGAGCGAACTCGAACGCACCGGCGCCTTCGACCGCAAGGTGCTGGTGATCGTCCCGACCACCGGCACCGGGTGGATCAACCCGGTGGCCGCACGATCGCTGGAGATGATGTACAACGGCGACACTGCGATCGTCGGATCGCAGTATTCCTTTCTGCCGAGTTGGATTTCGTTCCTCGCCGACCGGCAGAAGTCGATGGACTCCGGCCGGTTGATGATCGACGCCGTCCACGACCGGTGGCTACAACTACCGTCCGACCACCGGCCCAGGCTGGTGCTTTACGGCGAAAGCCTCGGCTCGATGGCCGGGCAGGGCGCGTTCGGGTGGCTGCCCGACATTGCGCGGATGGGATTCTCCTCGGTGTTGTGGGTCGGTCCGCCCAACGCCAGCCCGCTGTGGAAGGCGATCACCGAACGTCGCGACCCCGGAACGCTCGAGGTTGAACCACGCTACGACAACGGGCGCACCGTGAGGTTTTCGCAGGCCACCGACACCGAGGAAATCCGCCGCGACACCGCGGCGCCGTGGGAGGGCACCCGGGTGCTGTTCCTGCAGCATCCGTCGGACCCGATTGTCTGGTGGTCGGCGGATCTGCTCTTCAACCGGCCGGACTGGCTGAAGGAACCGCCGGGCCGCGATCGTACGGCGTCGATGCGCTGGTATCCCATCATTACGTTCTGGCAGGTCGCCGCCGACATGACCAACGCCTCGTCGGTGCCCGGCGGGCACGGCCACAACTACGGTGACTTCGTGCTCGACGGCTGGGCCGCCGTAGCCCCGCCCGAGGGGTGGACACCCGATGACACCGAACGCATCCGCATCGCGCTGGAGAAGACCGAGTCCGCCGATGGGCCCGAATACTGATGCGGCCCAGCAAGTCTCGCGCTGTCGGGCTGGCGGCGGCGCTGGTCGGCTGGAGCTTCGCGGCACCGCGGGTGCGATGGCATCCCATCCCGAACGCGTCTTTGGGCACCGGACTGGTTGCGATCACCCACTCACAGCTCGGACTCCGCCCGCCCACGTTGTGGTCGGGCGTGCGCTACGGCCTGGCGGCAGGCGCGGCGGTCGCGCTCGGTGTCGCAGCGATGACGGCGTTGCCGCCGGTGCGCAGGGCGATGGCCGAGCGCGACCTGCCCGAACACCGGGGGCGGTGGCTGTTGGTGGGCATTCCGATCGGGACGGTCTGGCCCGAGGAAGCCGCCTACCGGGCCACGCTGGGCACCGTCGCCGAAGCGGCTTTCGGGCCGACCCGTGGCCGGCTGCTGCAAGCCGCGGCGTTCGGGTTATGGCACATCGTCGACGCCCGCATCACTGGACAGCCGGTGATCGGCACCGTGCTGGCCACCGGCGCTGCGGGCTGGTTCTTCGGCTGGCTTCATGCGCGCTCGGGCAGCCTCGCCGCGCCGATGCTGGTGCACCTGGCGGTCAACGAGTCCGCCGCAATCGCCGCCATGGCAGTGCGGTCGAACAGGCGGATCGGGTCGGATGCATCATGAGCGGTGATCGGGCCAGCGCGCGAACGTTCGTCGTCACCGCGCCGAGTGGGAGCGAGTGATCGCCGTCAACCTCACCGGCACGTTCCTGGTCGCCAAGGCCGCGGTTGCCAGGATGATCGAGCAGCCCCGGGTGGACGGCGAGCGCGGTTCGATCGTGACACTCGCGAGTATCGAGGGTCTCGAAGGCACCGCCGGCGGCAATGCATACAACGCCTCGAAGGGCGGAGTCGTGTTGCTCACCAAGAACATTGCGCTCGACTACGGTCCGAGCGGAATCCGGGCGAATGCGATCTGCCCGGCTTCATCGACACTCCGATGCTCGAGAGCGTGATGGGCTTCGCGGGTATGGAAGGGCCGCCGCGCTCTATTACCAAGGAGCACGCCCTTGGACGCCGGGGTCAACCGGAAGAGGTCGCAGCGATGGCGGCGTTCCTGGTGTCCCCGGACGCCTCGTTCGTCACAGGTCAGGCGATCGCGGTCGACGGCGGCTACACCGCGGGCCGCGACCACGGCGTCATCAAGCTGTTCGGTTTTCCTGACTGACGCGCTAGGCGTCGCGTCGGTCCACCTGAAGCTGGTGCGGCTCGCTGACCTGATCGTCGATGCCGAAGCTGATGATGCGCCGCGGCGTCAACCGGATGATCGAGGTGTCCAGTTCGTCGCCGGCTGCACCGTGCGACGGCGGGATCTCGGCTTGTTCGGCGGTGCCGCGGATCTCCAGGCAGCGCACCCGCCACGGATCGCGTGAGGTGATGTCGTCGACGACGAACGCCACCTTGTCGTTGCGCGCGATGTTGCGGAACTTCTGGCTCTTCGACATCCGGTAGCCGGCGATGTCGATCGTGCCAAGCGACTCGTTGTAGGTGAATCCCACCGGGCTGTTCTGCGGTGTGCCGTCGGGCTGGATGGTGGCCAACCGGCCCAGCTCGGCCTGGCGCAGGAAGTCGAGTTCGTGCGATTTGAAGGTCATGACCCCAACGTAGAACCTCAACAAAAGTTCATGTCAACCTTCAGGGGTTGATCGTGTACTCGCCGATCTGCCTGCCCCACACGTAGTCGATGAGAAACGGTTGGCCGAGCTCAATGTGGTTGTACGGCGCGATGGACGCGCCGGTGTCCATCACCAGATACGGCGCAGGCCACAAGTCGCGCGAGATGTCTTGCCAACAGCCGGGGCGGCCCTCTGGGCCGCCGCGGGCGTTCACCCGAGGCAGGTTGTCGGGGTAGACGTACGGATTGCCCCCGCCTCCGATCGTGCCCGACGACGTAGCCAACGAGTAGCCGTTGCCGCCCACGACCGCGGCGGACCGCTTCTGCGCCCCCGCGATCTTGCGAATCGCGCAGAAGATCATGCCGCGGTAGTCGTCGAGGAGCTTGGTTGTCGGGATCAGGTCGGCGGCACCGCGAACCAGATAGGGGCCGCCGCGTTCGAGACTGTCGGCGGCGTCGCTGGCGAACCCGACCGCGGCCATCAACGCCTCGTCGATGTCAGCGCTGTGGTCATTGAAGGTCTGCGCGGTCCGCACCGCGTTTGGAAGTCCGTTCCAGAGGTCCGGCGACGCGTCGGCGTAGACGTCGGCCAGGTCGGCCAGCCTGCGCGTGTCGTAGGTGATCTGCGGTAGCTGCGGATTCAGATCGTCGAGAATCCGGTTGCCGTTCTCCAGCGAGTCGCCGAACCGTTCGCCCAACCCGCCGAGCGCCTCGGCGGTCGCGGCCAGCGTCTGGTTCAACTTGACGGGATCCACCTGCTCGGCGATCGAAGTGATCGTTTCGAACAAGGTGTTGAACTCCGTGGTCACCGCCGAAGCGTCGATCACATCATGGCTCGAAATACGTTGTGGTGAAGGATATTTCGGAGAGCTAAACGAGATGTACTTGTTGCCGAACACCGTGGTGGCCTGGATCTCGGCGGCGACGTTGGCGGGGATGTACTTGATGTAGCGAGGATTCACGTCCAGCGTGAGTTTGGCCATGGGCGTGCCACGCTCGTCGATCGTGTCGATATTGGAGACACGGCCGATCTCCACGCCGTTATAGGTCACCTTTGAGCCCGGTTCGACCACTAGGCCCGCCCGCGGCGACAGCAGGGTCAGCTGGGTCTTGTCGGTGAGGTCGCCGCGAAACTGCATATAGATGAAGGCTCCGACGACCGCGGCGACCACCAGTAACGCCGCGCCTGCCGTTTTGTAAGGCGGTCGGTGGCGGTCGACAAGCACTTTGAGAATCTAAGGTATGGTCGCCCGTCGCAGCGTCGATCCGGCGAAGACGCGCGCCGCGGTCGCGGCGGTTGGGGAATGGCTGCGGGACGACAGCCGGCCCGAGCCGGCCCGCACCGAGCTGGCTGAGGCGGTGCGGCTGACCGCGCGCACACTAGCGGCCATCGCGCCGGGCGCCAGTGTGGAGGTACGCGTGTCACCGTTCGTTGCGGTGCAATGCATTTCGGGTCCCGCACACCGGCGGGGCAATCCGCCGAACGTCGTCGAGACCGATCCGCGCACCTGGCTGCTGCTCACAACCGGTCTGCTGGACGTCGCCGACGCAGCCGCGAGTGGCGCCCTGCACCTCTCCGGCGCACGTGCAGTGGAGATCGGGCAATGGCTGCCGCTGGTCACGATCGACGGCTGAGCCTTGATTAAGGAATGTGATCCTGGCTACAACATGCCGGCGCGCGCTGCACTGTGACGACGTGCCGCTGCTGGTCAGGAATTGAGTCGGTGATCACGGTCGTTGACTATCTCGTTGACTGTTAGGCGGCGACACTGCCGTTCGATTCCGTGATTAACCCGTGATGACCGTAGACTGAACGCGTCACCCACCCCTTGGGAGCAGCCCTATCGTGACCGGTGAGCAGACCGATCAAGAACCCCGCGAAGAGTGTGGCGTATTCGGCGTCTGGGCGCCGGGCGAAGAGGTCGCCAAACTCACCTACTACGGCCTGTACGCGCTTCAGCACCGCGGCCAGGAAGCGGCGGGCATCGCCGTCGCCGACGGCTCGCAGGTCCTCGTGTTCAAGGACCTCGGCCTGGTCAGCCAGGTCTTCGATGAGCAGACACTGGCCGCCATGGAGGGCCACGTCGCCATCGGCCACTGTCGCTACTCCACCAGCGGATCCACCACCTGGGAAAATGCCCAGCCGGTGTTCCGTAACACGGCCGCAGGCACCGGGGTCGCGCTAGGCCACAATGGCAACCTGGTCAATGCCACTGATCTGGCCGGCCGCGCCCGCGAGGCCGGGCTACTCGGGAGGCGTGGCGCCCCAGCCGCCACCACAGACTCCGACATCCTCGGCGCGCTGCTTGCACATGGCGCCGCCGACGCCACCCTGGAGCAGGCGGCTCTGGAGCTGCTGCCGACGGTACGCGGCGCGTTCTGCCTGACGTTCATGGACGAGAACACCCTGTACGCGGCCCGCGACCCCTACGGGGTGCGCCCGTTGTCGCTGGGACGGCTGGACCGCGGCTGGGTGGTCGCCTCGGAGACCGCCGCGCTGGACATCGTGGGCGCGTCGTTCGTGCGCGACATCGAGCCGGGCGAACTGTTGGCCATCGACGCCGACGGCGTGCGCTCGACCCGGTTCGCGAACCCGGAACCGAAGGGCTGCGTCTTCGAGTACGTGTACCTGGCCCGGCCGGACAGCACGATCGCGGGGCGGTCGGTGCACAAGACCCGCGTGGACATCGGGCGCAGGCTGGCCCAGGAGAAGCCGGTCGAGGCCGACCTGGTGATCGGCGTGCCTGAGTCCGGCACCCCGGCCGCCGTCGGGTACGCACAGGAGTCCGGCATCCCGTTCGGGCAGGGCCTGACTAAAAACGCCTACGTCGGGCGGACGTTCATCCAGCCGTCACAGACCATCCGCCAGCTTGGCATCCGACTCAAGCTCAACCCGCTCAAAGAGGTGATCCGCGGCAAGCGGTTGATCGTCGTCGACGACTCGATCGTGCGCGGCAACACGCAACGGGCGTTGGTCCGGATGCTGCGCGAGGCAGGCGCCGTCGAGGTGCACGTGCGGATCGCTTCGCCGCCGGTCAAGTGGCCGTGTTTCTACGGCATCGATTTCGCCACGCCCGCCGAGCTGATCGCCAACGCGGTCGAGCACGAAGACGAGATGCTCGAGGCGGTGCGCCACGCCATCGGCGCCGACACGCTGGGCTACATCTCGCAGCAGGGCATGATCGCGGCCACGGAACAGCCCGCCTCGCGGCTGTGCTCCGCGTGCTTCGACGGCAAGTACCCGATCGAGCTGCCCGGCGAAACGGCGTTGGGCAAGAACGTGATCGAGCAGATGCTGGCCACCGCGGCGCGCACCGGCATCCCGGTGCAGGCCGACAACGACAACGTCTCGGCCCTGCGCAGGCCCTAGCGCCGGCGCGGCCCAGCCCACTCCGGGTCGCTGGGCAGTGGCCCGTTGCGTAACGCTTGCGCGACGGCGTCGCTATATCCGGTGAGGCCGCCGGCCGGCGGTGCGATGACGGCATCGATGTCGTGATTGGCCATCACCGCATCGCATTCCAGAGACTCGACGAGCGGTCGCGCCAAAGCGCCGGGGATCGGCGTCACCAGACCCACCCACCAACTCGCGATGGTCGGTGTCAGCCACGGCAGGACCACGATCAGCCGCCGTCGCAACCCGGCCGCCTCGGCGTACACCTGCATCGCCTCGCCGTACTCCAGTACGTCCGGGCCGCCGATATCCCAGGTGCGCGACGCCGGCACCCGCGCGGTGGCGGCCTCGATCAGGTAATGCAGCACGTCGTCGACAGCGATCGGTTGAATCCTGTTGTGCACCCACTTCGGGGTCGTCATCGCCGGGAGCCGGTTGGTCAGGTGCCGGATCATCTCGAATGAAGCCGAACCCGAACCGATGACAATGCCCGCCTGTAGCACGACGCTCTCGATGCCGGACTCGAGCAGAATGTCGCCGACGGCCGTGCGTGACCGCAGATGCGGGGACAGGTCGACGCCCGGTGGATGCAGACCGGACAGATACACCAGCCGCTTCACACCGGACCGACGCGCCGCGGCGACGACGTTGCGAGCAGACCGGGCCTCTTCGGCCACGAAATCCGGCGACGTGCCCATCGAATGCACCAGGTAGTACACGACATCGATGCCGTCGAACGCCGTAGTCAGCGAGTCGGGGTCGCCGAGATCCCCGCGGACCACCTCCGCTCGGTCACGCCAACCGACGCTCTCCAGCTTATTCGGGTTTCGCGCCATTGCCCGGATGGCAAGACCCCGGTCGAGCAGTCGCGGCGCCAGGCGGCCACCGATGTAGCCGGTCGCGCCGGTAACCATGCAGCGAACTTCACCCACAGACATCCGGCCTCCATCCATCGACAGTCCGGTCCACGGGTGAACCCCGGATGTGTCGTCAGGCCCTACCCGCAGCCGGGATCGGGCACGTCCACCGCCAGCGGGGTACCCGCCGGCTGGATGTAGTCAACCCACAGCACCAGAGGCCCGGGACCGAGGTTGCGGCCGATATGGGTGTGGTCCGGCCCGCTGTCTTCGGTAACCGCGGCACCCTCGGCGGAGACGACGACCGAACAATCCTTCATCGTGCGGGTGAGCGTGCCTTCCCGGACAACGCCGAACACCCGACCGTCGTGGTAGTGCCATCCGGTGCTGCCGCCGGGCTGGACGGTGATCTCCCGGGTGATGTAGTCGACCCCGTCGACCGTCGCCTGCGAGATGATGACCGCATCGACGTTCTCCGACGGAGTGGCGGACGCGGTCGCGCACAGGACCGTCGAGGCAGCCACGATAGCCGCGGCGAGGAGCGCAAACCAGCGAACTATTTTCATGGTCGGTCACGCTCTCACACCGTTCGGGATCATGCGGGGCGATCGGGAAGAACTAGTCAGGATCGGTCGGTTACCTAGGTGCGGGCAACGACGGTAGCCTTGCTATCGATGACGGATCAAGCCGAACAACACGGCATCTCCTATGCATCGGCCGGGGTGGACATCGAAGCCGGTGACCGCGCCGTCGAACGGTTCAAACCGCTGGCCAAGAAGGCCACCAGGCCCGAAGTTCGTGGTGGGCTCGGTGGTTTCGCCGGGCTGTTCGCGCTGCGCGGCGGTTACCGTGAACCACTGCTGGCGTCGTCGACGGACGGCGTGGGCACCAAGCTGGCGGTGGCCCAGGCCATGGACAAGCACGACACCGTCGGAATCGATCTGGTCGCGATGGTGGTCGACGACCTGGTGGTGTGCGGCGCGGAGCCGTTGTTCCTACAGGACTACATCGCGGTCGGGCGCGTGGTGCCGGAACGGGTCAGCGAACTGGTGTCAGGCATCGCCAACGGCTGCGTGATGGCCGGATGTGCGCTACTGGGTGGCGAGACCGCCGAACATCCGGGGCTTATGGCACCCGACCACTACGACATTTCCGCCACCGGGGTCGGCGTGGTGGAAGCAGACGACGTGTTGGGGCCCGAACGGGTCAAGCCGGGTGACGTGATCATCGCGATGGCGTCGACGGGCCTGCATTCCAACGGCTACTCGTTGGCGCGCAAGGTGCTGCTCGAGATCGATCGGATGAACCTGGCCGGCCACGTCGAGGAGTTCGGCCGCACGCTGGGTGAAGAGCTGCTCGAGCCCACCCGGATCTACGCCAAGGACTGCCTCGCGCTGGCCGCCGAAACCCAGGTGCGCACCTTCTGCCACGTCACCGGCGGCGGGCTGGCCGGAAACCTGGAGCGGGTCATCCCGCACGGCCTGGTCGCCGAGATCGACCGCGGAACGTGGACGCCCGCTCCGGTGTTCGGAATGATCGCGCAGCGCGGCCGCGTCGATCGGGTCGAGATGGAGAAGACGTTCAACATGGGCGTCGGCATGGTCGCGGTCGTGGCGCCCGAGGACACCGACCGCGCACTGGCCGTGCTGACCGCCAGGCATCTGGCCTGCTGGACCCTCGGCACCATCAAGAAGGGCAGCAGGGACGGTCTGCGTGCCGGCCTGGTGGGCCAGCATCCCCGGTTCTAGAGCCTAGCGCCGCCAGTCGTCCTCATCGGCGGCCCATTCGTCGGTCATCCCGTCGGTGCCATTGAGATCGTCAGAACCATCCGACCCTGCGAGCTCGCGCTGAAGCCGCTCGAAATCGGTCTGCGGTGAGCTGTACTTGAGCTCACGAGCAACCTTGGTCTGCTTTGCCTTTGCCCGGCCGCGGCCCATGGGGGTACCCCCTCGCGCAATAACGGAGCGGCCCAATTTTTAGGCGGCTCCGATCTGTGTGTCTTTATTGTCCTGCCAACACTTTACCGTGCCCGGCTGTCGTGTGCTGGCAGGCCCATTCCCTCAACGTGCTCGGCCGCGCAGCTGTTCCACCGCAAGCCGCCCAGCACCGACCTCGTCGACGGGTGGCAGCGAGTCCGCATCGATAATCGCTGCGACCTCCGCATCCCCGCCGGTGGTCAACGGGGTGTCGGCGGGCAGACCGCGCTTCAGCAGCGCCAGCGCGATTGGCCCCTCATCGACATGGTCGACCACGGTGCCCAGCCGGCCGACCGTGCGCCCGCCCGCCAGCACGGGGTCGCCGGTGTTCGGCCGGTCCGTGGAGCCGTCCAGATGCACAAGCACCAGCATCCGGGGCGGTTTGCCCAGGTTGTGGACGCGGGCGACGGTTTCCTGGCCGCGGTAGCAACCCTTGTCGAGGTGCACCGCGGTGCCGATCCAGCCCACCTCATGCGGGATCGTCCGCTCGTCGGTGTCGACGCCGAGGCGGGGCCGCAGCGCCGCCACCCGATGGGCTTCGTAGGCCCACACACCGGCGGGCCGCACGCCTGCGTCGACTAGTCGCTGCCGCCACGGGACGGCCTGATCGCGCGGCACGACCAAGTCCAGCTCGACACTCGGGCCGGTCATTCTGCGCAGAAATCCGCCTTCGGGAAGCGCCATGGCCGCTCCTTCAGCCGGTAGCGAACCGACGCCGAGTGCGTCGAGCACTCGCGGGTCGGCCAGATGCGGGCCGAGCAGCGAAAACACCGCCAGGTCGGCCGGTTCGACGGCCACGTCGGACCAGAACACCATCTTGCGTAGGTACGACAGCAGCGGTTCGCCACGCCAGGGCTCCGTGTCCAGGTAGGTGACGCCATCGAGTTGCGTCTGGATCCAGTGATCTTCGACACGGCCCTGCCCGTCGAGGCTCAGATTCTGCGTGACCGCGCCGTCGGAAAGGTCGCTGACGTGCTGGGAGGAGATGTTGTGCAGCCAGGTTTTGCGGTCATTGCCGGTGAGCCTCAGCACGGCCCGGTGCGAGCGGTCGACGACGACGGCTCCGTCGGCGGCCGCGCGCTGCTCGCCGAGCGGGTCGCCGTAATGCCACACGGCACCGGCGTCCGGTCCGGTCTCAGGCGCGGGAACTGCGGACATGTCTTCAACTTTACGGGTCTACGCTTCTTGGCCATGGCGAGCGTTCCTGGTGATCCTGGTGTTGTGGTCACGCTCGACGGTGAACTACACGAGCCTGCGGCGCCGTTACTCCATGCCGACGACCTGGCGGCTGTTCGTGGGGACGGCATCTTCGAGTCGCTGCTGGTGCGCGACGGCAGGCCGTGCCTGCTGGAAGCGCACCTGGCGCGGCTGACTCAGTCGGCGCGGATGATGGACCTGCCCGCGCCGGACCTGCCTCGGTGGCGCTCAGCCGTCGCCACAGGGGTCGAGCGATGGATCGCCAACGGCGGCGACGAGGCGGTGCTGCGTCTGGTCTACAGCCGGGGACGGGCGAGCGGATCGCCTCCGACCGGAGCCGCTGGGCCGGCGACATCATGCACCGCCTTCGCTACGATCGCGCAACTGCCTTCGCGGGTGGCCGGCGCTCGTCGCAAGGGTCTGGCGGCGTTGACCCTGGCCCGTGGACTGCCTGCCGATGGCGCGGCCGACATGCCGTGGCTGCTGGCCGGCGCGAAAACCCTGTCGTACGCGCTGAACATGGCCGCGCTGCGACACGCCGAGCGGCACGGCGCCGGCGACGTGATCTTCGTCAGCTCTGACGGCTACATCCTGGAAGGCCCGCGCTCGACGGTGGTGATCGCCACCGAGTCAGAGAACGGGGCCGGAAACTCCGCACTATTCACCCCGCCGCCGTGGTATCCGATTCTGCGCGGCACCACGCAGCAGGCGCTCTTCGAAGTGGCCCGGAACAAGGGCTACGACTGTGACTACCGCGCCCTGCGTCCCGCTGATCTTGTTTCGGCGCAAGGGGTTTGGCTGGTGTCGAGCATCACGCTCGCGGCGCGGGTGCACACGCTGGACGGCAGGCTACTGTCGCCTACGCCGTTGGCGGGCGAAATCGCCGAACTGGTCGACGCTGCAATCGTCAGCGATCGTTAGAAATCGGTTGTCGCTGCGCTGGTCCGCGAGTACGGTCGCTCGTACACAAGGAAGGAGGTGGTCCGACCAATTGATTGACTTACGGACATGTGAGGTGGCTGCGAGCTAGCAGCGCCAGGGGAGT
>Ga0207689_10002476_pt1 | contig 17166 bp, 13 predicted proteins | sample KBSMisM52_FD_184312 | JGI IMG/M metagenome (GOLD analysis project Ga0207689, IMG submission 184312) | Miscanthus rhizosphere microbial communities from Kellogg Biological Station, Michigan, USA - KBS Miscanthus M5-2 (SPAdes) (version 2) | ecosystem: Host-associated > Plants > Roots >... | reverse complement strand
CGGGGGCACGCTCAGAATTACCGGTGCCAAGCGTCCAAATTTCCGCTGCCCCCTTCCCAGCTTGTTCAACCCACTGAGATTCCCTTGTTGCCGCCCTTCCTTACTTGTTCACAATTCTAGTTGTGCAAAATCTGATCAGGACTCACGCGGTATGGCGGCTCTCTTCGACGGAGGTCAATGAACTAACGGGACAATCAATTCGCACCGTCTCAACAAATCGTCTCAGGTTCTCTTCTGCTTCAGCATGGAAGAGGTTTGCCCAACTCTCCAATTCAACTTTTGTGTTTCCGAACAACACCCCGCTGATCAGGTTCCTCAACGTTTCTACATCTCCAAACCGATACGTCAGCATCCCACGCGTCTCACCTACATCAACCGCAATCACCGGCGTTCCACACCAGATGGCTTCGACTCGCGAGATGCCATAACTCTCTGCTTCAAAGGCCCGCACAAACAGATCGCATCTCGGCAGCAACTGGTAGATCTCCGGGTTCGGAACATTAGTCAAAACAGTGATCCAATCTCGGTTCGCCAGTACTCGGTTTTTGTATTCCGGATCATTTGCAAATGAACCGTCCAACAACAACAACCCGATGTCCTCGTTTGCGTCGGTTCGCAGTTTCTCAACCGCCATCACAACGTGCTCAAAGCCGTAACTAGGTATAAAAATACCTATCGAGCAAACTCTTTTCGGATGTTTGAGGAAACCGGCGAGTCTGGCTTCCGTCTCGGAGTTGAGTTTAATAGTTAGCGAGTCGGAAGTAATGTTAACGAGACTTGGGATTACTGTGATCTTCTTCGTGACCTTGATTTCTTTCGTAAGCCAATCTCTTAATTCTTCACTAACAGCAATGTATTCGTCGATCGCGGTCAATGCCCTTCTGAACCGTCTTTTTTGTGCAGACGAAAAGCCCGCGTAGCGCGCAGGCAGAGACCCATCATTCACATGCTTAATCCACTCAAAACGGAGAAGAGACTTAGCGATTAACCAGATTGGAAGTAATATTAGATTTGGATACTCGAGATGGAAATGAGTGAAGTCAACGATGCGCGATTTGTATCCCTGCTTGGCAAGAGCTTTTAGAACACCAAGACGGCGGTGATTAAAACGCGTGATTCGACTATCGTCTGACTGCTTACCAAATAGCGCCCACACAAAAATTGGTGAGCCTTTTAAGTGCTCAAACAGAGTACTCAAGAGCACTGAAACTCCACCATACGGAGGCGGTAGTGGCCCAAAAAGAATGACGCGTTTACTCATAGCAAACTAAAGTGCAGACCTTAACTTTGGCCAATGCGTTAAGCAACTGCTGACGCTTACATTCAACTTCGCTGACCTGATCTTGCAACCTCAAATACCAGAGCAACTCGATCGTAGCCTTGTTAGTGAGGCTTCCATTTCGGTCGTGGTGCCTTGCTACAACCACGCGAGGTTTGTCGAGTCGTGTCTGAGATCGATTTTTGCCCAGACTTTGCGGCCTGCAAAACTGCTGGTGATCGATGACGGATCAAAAGACGATTCAACAAGCATTATCGAGTCAGTCTTGCGTGATTGTCCTTTCGCGTGCGAACTGATTGCAAGAGAAAACCGCGGTTTGTCTGCAACGCTCAATCAGGCACTTAGTCTGACGGACGCTCACTATTTCGCATACCTGGGCTCGGACGACATGTGGCTTTCTGATTTTCTGGCCGCCAGGGTAAAGCTGCTTGACAGTCGACCATCGGCTGTCCTGGGTTACGGTCATACTTATTTTATCGACGAGAAAAACAAGGTTGTGGATTGTACGGCAGACTGGGCAGACTACAAAGACGGCGATGTCCGGCAAATGCTTTTACAAACTATCGGCCCGATGAGTTCCACGGTGTTGTATGTTCGCAATGCGCTGGCACGTCATGGTTGGAACGACAAGGCCCTACTGGAAGACTATGAGCTCTATTTGAAGTTGAGTCTTGACGGTGAATTTGCCTTTGATCCAGGCGTGCGTTCAGCCTGGCGACAGCACGAGAAAAACGCGAGCCGCAACCAACAGATGATGTTGGATGAACACTTGTCAGCATTGCAACGACTCGCACCATCCTTTGGCATTCAACAACCAGAGTTGGAAAAGCTTATCAAGAACATTCGGTTTAATCGGGCGGAGGATTTTCTTCGGATCGGCGACAAGCGAAAAGCGGCGCAGCTCTTTTTCGAGAACTTGAGCGGCCTGCAAGCTTCGCGATTGTTACCGATAATGGGTCGCTTTCTGCTTCCTTATTCTGCGGTGTCCTGGATGCGGCAGCGCAAACAGTCCGCTGCGATGCGCAGTTACGGTGCGTTGGAATAGGTTTGTCCTAGCTTAATCTTTGGCAGCTTTGCCCCCTCTCCTGTTCTTTTGCGGCTTTGCCGTCTCCTCTGTCCTTTTGCGGCTTTGCCGCCTCCTCTGTTCTTTTGCGGCTTTGCCGCCTCCCGTGCGGAAAGCCTCCGGCTTTCCGTTCGTCACTTATAAAAGGAGAGGCTTCGCCTCGGGCGGCATAGCCGCCAAGAGAGTCGCGAACTAGACGGAAAGCCAAAGGCTCTCCGCACGGAATGCGGCAAAGCCGCTCCTCGCACACTAACTTCTGAGCCCTGCCTCCTGCTCCTGCCACCTGCCTCCTGCTCCTGCCAACTACCACCCCTCCTGCTCCTGCGTCCGCTCCTGCGTCCTGCTCCTGCGTCCAGCTCCTGCCTCCTGCTTCCTCTCATCAATCTGCAACCATTCGTCGATCACCCTCCTTGACGTGACTCTCCGGCGGTGGCTAGACTCGCTCGTACCAAATTTGTTTCATCTGCGACGCTTTCGACCCAACTTTCTCGCAACTCTTGCCTGTGAAAACTACAGAGAGTCACACGAATCTGACCACACCTGCGACTTCCGGTTCTAAACTAGAAACAAGCTCGACAGTGGACGTTTTTGCAGATGCAAAGATCCTTATCGACTCCCGGGATTCAGCGCTCGGCCTACACCTTCGCGAGTTATGGAGCTATCGCGAGTTGCTCTATTTCCTCACCTGGCGCGACATCAAACTTCGTTATAAACAAACCGCACTCGGCGCGACATGGGTGATCATCCAACCACTCTTCACGATGCTTTTGTTCACCTTGTTCTTTGGTAAACTCGCGCGTATGCCTTCCGATAACGTTCCCTATCCGCTGTTTGCTTATGCCGGATTGGTTCCCTGGACGTTCTTCTCTAACGCCATAACAAACAGCGGCCAGAGCCTGGTTGGTAACAGCAACCTGATCAGCAAAGTCTACTTCCCACGTATTTATATTCCGGCTGGTGCAGTGGGTGCGGGACTCCTGGATTTTGCGATCGCATCGCTACTGCTAGGCCCAATGTTGTTCTACTACAAAATAAGTCTGACCTCGCAGGTCCTCCTCCTCCCATTTTTCGCAGTACTGGCAACTGCGCTCGCGTTGGGAGTAGGAATGTGGCTGGCGGCTCTCAACGTCAAATACCGTGACATACGTTATGCGATTCCCTTTTTAGTCCAACTTTGGTTTTTTGCTTCTCCCGTAATTTATCCAGCCAGCATTGTGCCGGTGAAGTGGAAATGGGTGCTCGCCATCAATCCTTTGACCGGAGTTATCGAGGGGTTCCGCTCAGCAATTCTTGGCACCCCATTGGACAGGGCTTCCGCATTATCGTCACTGGTTGTGACGTTCATCATTCTGGTGCTTTCGTTTTTTGCCTTCCGACGCGTTGAAGACAGTTTTGCGGATGTAGTTTAGATATGAAACCGATCATCGCAGTTGAGGGCCTGGGCAAGCGTTACCGGATCGGTGCGCAGTCACATAACAGCTTACGCGACGCTGTAGCGTCGCTCGTGCGTTCGCCGTTCCGAAGCTTTCGATCCAATGGATCTGAAAACACGATTTGGGCGCTCAAGGATGTGAGTTTTGAAGTGGCGCCCGGAGAAGTGGTCGGAATAATTGGCCGCAACGGCGCAGGCAAATCAACGTTACTCAAGATACTTTCGCAAATCACCAGACCGACAGAAGGCCGGGTTGCCTTGAATGGACGCGTCGGTAGTTTGCTTGAGGTAGGGACGGGATTTCACTCAGAACTTACTGGACGAGAGAACGTTTTTCTCAACGGCGCGATCCTGGGAATGACGCGCGTCGAGATTCAACGCAAGTTCGATGAGATCGTCGCGTTTGCCGAGACGGAACAGTTTCTCGATACACCGGTCAAACACTATTCATCCGGCATGATTGTGCGATTGGCGTTTGCGGTCGCCGCTCACCTTGAACCGGAGATATTGATTGTCGACGAGGTGCTGGCAGTCGGCGACGTCGAATTTCAAAAGAAGTGTCTCGGCAAGATGAACGAAGTCACGCGTGAAGGTCGAACGGTCTTGTTCGTGAGTCATGACTTCAATGCAGTCAACTCCATTTGCGAGCGAGCTATCCTGTTGCACCAAGGATCAGTAGCAATGTCAGGCGTGACTGCTGACGTAACACGCTATTACCTCGACCACAGCAACAACATGTATTCGCCGATTACCTGGTCGCCACGCCCTGACGACAGTGTCGATGAGGTTTCGCTCAATAGTGTGAACGTTCTGCAAAACGAGACGGCTACAAGTGCTATCAACTGTCGCGACCCTTTTATCATTCACATCGACTATTTGATCAAGCAACCACTCCGCGGCTCGCGTTTTTTTCTGATAGTTCGCAACGCCCAGGGCGAAGTGGTCTTTACCACGTCTGACTATGACGTTATGACTACGGAAGCAGAGACCAGAAGACCCGGTCGGTTTCTAAGCCGCATTTTGATACCCGGTGGTTTATTGAAGACGGGTGGTTACTACGGCAGTTTGGGTCTCGATATCAAGGATGATCGAGTGGTATTTGCCGCGGACGACACTGTTCACTTCGACGTATTCGAGCCTGAGGACGATACGCAGGCAACTCGACACAGGCGACCCGGTGCAATTGCTCCACTTTTGAGTTGGCAGACTACCGAACTTTCGAAGTAGTGGGTCGGGATTTTAGTTTGTGTGTCTTTGTGTTGGGTTTCATAGTGACGGAACGAGGAAGTTTCATTGAAGCGGCGTCGTTAAGTAGTGAACAAAGTACAAAGCTCCAAGGACCAAGTGCAGATTCCGTCTAACTATGAAGACCTGGCTAAAAAGCAAATTGCCGTTGCCGGCGAAGTTGGCGTTGAAACGCCTGTTGAAGCCTTTTCGTCGTGAGGCGACGCTCCCCACCTGGGTATTTGAAACTCCGAAGCTCTCGAGCGATGGTCGGGTTGATTTCAACGAAGTCGAGCGATTCCTCAACTCAACAGTTCCTCCCACCCGATCATCAACCGTAGCAATTAAGACTTCAATCGTCATTCCCGTTTTCAACAAAGCCGAGTTCACGTTTCAGTGTCTCCGCTCGTTGATTGCCGAGATCGATTTCAATGAGACTGAAATAATCGTCGTCAACAATGCTTCGACTGACGAAACGGCAGCGCTCCTTTCGCACTTCGCGAATTGGGTTGAAGTGTTGGACAACCCGGATAATCGCGGCTTCGGAGACGCCTCCAATCAAGGAGCAGCTTGGGCGCACGGACAATTTCTTGTCTTCCTGAACAACGACACAATTGTTTTGCCCGGATGGCTGGATACGCTGGTGGAGACTGTAGGACGTGACGAAAAGATTGGCGTAGTTGGCTCGCTGCTCCTCTATCCGGACGGAAAGGTGCAAGAGGCTGGATCCATCGTTTGGAATACAGGGGAAGCTTTTCACTACGGGTGGGGAGGTTCACTTGAGGATCATCGATTCACTTTCGCTCGCGATGTTGATTACTGCTCCGGCGCATCGTTACTTATCAGAAAGGCACTGTTTGACCAGCTTGGTGGTTTTGATCGTCGTTATGCTCCGGCTTACTACGAAGACGTTGACCTCTGCTTTAGCGCGCGCGCTGCCGGCTACAGGGTAGTCTTTCAACCCGCATCGAAAATTATTCATTATGAAGGCGTAACTGCGGGTCGCTACGTGAATAGCGGCGTAAAGCAGTTTCAAGTGATCAATAGACAGAAGTTTTACGACAAGTGGCAGGATGTACTAAAACTCAAGCACTTTCAAAATGAGAAACGAAACATTCCAAAGGCCGCGCACCGAATACCGGAAGAGGCAGTAATTGTTTTCGATGATCGGATTCCAACACCTGATCTCGACGCAGGAAGCGCGCGAATGTTGTTGATTCTCAAACTCCTCGCACGTCACTATCGAACGGTATTTGTCTATCAAACCAAGAGTCCGGAACTACGCTATGAACAGGCTCTACTGAACGAAGGTATCGAAACGATAGACCTGATTTACTATTCACGACTGCTTAAGCTTCAGAGTTTTCACACAGCTATCGTCAGCCGACCGGAGATTGCTCAATCAGTCTTCAGTTCCTTACGTCGCCTGGCTCCAAAGATGAAAATTATCTTTGACACAGTTGACGCTCACTATCGGCGGCTGGAACTTGAGTATCAGGTAACGGGTGATCCCGCCGCACTACGCAGCGCCAAACACTATCGCAAGATTGAAACCGACTTGGTCCGCGAGAGCGATCTACTGTGGTGCACCTCACCGGCAGATGAACAGTCGATGATTGCTGACGTTCCTGGCAAGCCAGTTGCGATTGTTCCAACGATCCATCCGCTTCACGAAAGAGGCGCGCCTTTTGCTCAGCGCAACAACCTGCTATTCATCGGAAACTTTCATCACAGCCCCAATCGAGATGCTGTCGAGTTCTTTGTCGAAGAGATCCTGCCCCTGCTTCGCCAGTCGCTTCCGGATTTCAAGCTTGATGTCGTTGGGAGCAATGCACCTTCGGAGTTTCAGAGGTTCGCGTCAAGCGATATACGAATCCACGGTTACGTTGAAGATATATCGGCCCTACTTAATTCAAGCCGCGTCTTTGTGGCCCCTCTACGTTTCGGTGCTGGCGTAAAGGGCAAGATTGGAGATGCGCTTTCATATGGCCTGCCAGTCGTCACGACAGACGTCGGCGCAGAAGGGATGGGCTTTGAGAATGGCAATCAAGTGATGATAGTGAACAGCCCTGGAGAGTTTGCTGCGGCGGTTGTCAGCGTCTACAAGAATGAAAAACTGTGGCAACGACTTTCAGACGCGGGCTATGCCCACATCGAAAAATACTTTTCACCGAAAGCTGTTGAAAAGACGATCATCAACTCGATGGCGTCAATCCCGTCGTAAGTTATGTCCCAGCGCAAACACATCCTGGTGATCCGCCCACCCGCGCGCTGCGAAATAAACTTCATTCAGTTTCAAGTCCGCCGCAAGAGAACGAAACCAACCGGGCGACATCAACGAAACACCGTATCCACTCTTCTCGGGGTGGAATTCAAAGTAGCCCAATCCGCGAGAGTAATCGTGATAAGCGTGCCCGTACTCTTCATATCTGGTAGCCATCTGTCGAGTAGCACCGGCAGGTAACTCATAAGTGGCCCCAGCCCTCATCTGTTGCGCCACATAGTCGCCGTGAGTGGTCACGATCATCACACCGTTTGCTGTTAGATGGTCTGAAAATACGTTGAGCAAGGATCGCGTAGACGGCTCGTCAAGATGCGTGAGTAACGAGCCACACCAGATCAGATCAAACTTGCGATCAAAAGACAATTCAGAAATGTTTGCCTTTGAATCAACTGGCAACGCGCCAAACGCTTTCGCGCAAAACTTAACTGCGCCGGGTTGTATGTCGCAGGCGGTAAATGTCGCGTTCGGGAACCGTTGCAAGAAGAATCTCAACTCTCGCCCGTAACCGCTGGGAAGATCGAGCACTTCAGTAACCACAGTTGTTTGACTAAGGCCAAGAACCTTATCCACACACTCCACCGCCGACAAGCCGACAGCAAAATACTCTTCCGCTTTACCCGCATACATTCCATCTCGATGATGAATCTGACGATTTACAGTCTCAAGCATTGCGAGCTGGTCTTTTGTGAGTGATCCATCCCGCAGCAGCCGCTTCCATTGGAACTCGATACGGACCGGATTAGCGATGAGCCTTCGCCTAACCCCGCCGATGTACGGATGGAGTTTCGCAGGTACGAACCGCTTTGCTATTTGTTTGAAACTAATAGATGTTTCCACCAGCCTGAGTTGAAGTCAGCGCTCCGCTGTTTACGTTCAGCGTGTATGCAACCCCGCCTGCTCCAGACCAGCTGGACAAGTTGAACGTTCCGCCTTGAGGAACTTTGTAGACGCCAATGTTGAGATAGGTCAAAGGAGTTCGATCTGCCAGGACCTGCGCAGGTCCAGGCGCTTGAAGAAAATACGCCGCCCCTGTTCCTACCATTGTCCCTGCACCATTCGGCAACACCAGGACGGCTGTCTGTTCGTCTATTCCGATGGCTCGCGGTTGTGTCGCCCAACCGTTGTTAACAATGCGCGCGAGGAACGCCAACGACCGTCCCATTCGATCACGAGTGACAAAATGCGAATCGTAGAGTTTGTTTGCGCCGAGCGTTGAATTGAAAAGATCTCGCTCGAGTGTGACATAACGATGAAAGGGGTTCGCTAACGCCTGACTAGACGTCACTGAACCGAGGGCCCCGGTATAAATAAACTGGCTTAGGACTGCCAAGCCCGCACTCGTTCCACCAACTGGCGCTAACTTGGAATTCAGCAGAAAGTTCACGCCTGTTTGCACAGCAGTGCTGCGCCAGAGAGACGTGTAGGTTGACTGATCACCACCGGCGATCCAGAGCGCTTCCGCATTCTGTATGTGGCTACTGACATAGGCAGAGTTCGCACCGGCAACAGTCGTAATAATGATCGTTTCTACTGAATCCATCTGGGGACAGAGTTGTTGGATGTAGGGATTGTAGGCGTCCGTTCCAGTGGTTCTTATCACCACGAAGTCGCCACCGCCAGCACGTTGACACATCCATTGGAACGCGGCATCAACGTCAGTGCCGCCACCCATCAACACCAAACCCGGACTGAGATTCGGAGACTGTTGAGCGTCGGCAGCGTTACCAACAATGAACGATTGGTAACCAGGTTTCGGCGCTGCTTGAAGTGAAGTTCCTATAAAACTCAGGACAGCGAGAATTGATACGGCTGTAAGTGAAGCACGCACCAGGTAGCGAGAAGATGAAACGAAAGCGCAGGTGAGCATTGGGACCATCCTTTGAGAGTTTGCGTTGAGCGATCGGTGTGCCTTATATCACACGGCACCGAGGCTTATCACAGAATTCTGACTGGATTTGTGATTTACGCGAACAGTTCTACTTCTCGACAAAAAGCGGGTTCAATTGTGTTCTTCGCTGCTTATCGGAAGCTGGTCCACTTGCAGGGGCTTTCGTGTGATTTGGTGGATCGCCCGTTACGCTCCAAGAAAGGCGATCCACGAAACCAGACAAACTAACACCAACGAAGGCCAAGGCAAATTAGAGTTTTCGTTATTCGACTCCGCTCATAGCAAGCACAGTCGGCGTCCGAGTCGGCCGCAACAACTGTCTCGGTGCTATGGAGAGCCCGTGGAGTGATCTAATGCTTATTACGGGTGAGTCAAGATCAGAACTCTTAACTCACCCATAACCAACTTTCTTAACTACGGATTGAACGCAGGAACGTCCTCTTGCAACTTCTTGTCGACAGCTTTATCGAGTGGCGTAGTGTTCATACTCAACACGCGAGCCATCTTGAAGAAGATATCTGTCTGATCGTAGTAGCCGAAAAATAGTAACGCTCCGGCACCTTCGGCAGTAATCGGCACTGAGGATCCAGTGTGATTCCCTGTTCGGTAACCGACTGCGATTTTGAATCGATTCAAGTTCTCAGGATAGCGATCACCATTCGCATCTTCGTAGTCCGGAAAGCCTGAAGCTTCGCCGGGATTACCACCGCCGGCTGGTGCAGGTGGCGGTGCAGCAGCTGCTGGATAAGGCGTATTGCTGCGCACATTTTGAATTGAACCGGCAACCGCAGTGTCTACGAGACCAATAATCACCATCGACTGGTCGTGATCGGCAGTAACCAACAAGAGCGTTGACTCTTTCTTATCATCGCTCGAGTTTCTAAATGAACGACCGACGCCAACGGCCTTATCAAACTCAATTGTGTCCCAAATCTGACCATTTACATGATTCGGATGCGACTGCTTATCAATCGAAGCGCCCTCAACCATTAAGATGAATGGTCCGCCGCCTTTGGACAGCGTAGCGATCGCCTTATCAGTCATCTCGTCAAGGAATGGTTGATCGGTGAACCCCGCGAAGTTTGGTGTCGGTTCGTCTGGCGGACGTTGAAGACCGAGTTTGTCGTAGGCAACATCCATGTTGCCCGTGCGAAAGAGACCCAACAAACGATTTGGAGCACCGGCGCCACCAGGAAGCGCATTCAACTGCGTCCGGTTCTGAACATAGGTGAAGCCTGACGCTTGAAGTTCCGCAACAAGATTCCTCGTGTCGCCACTATTTGCAACGGTACGTGAATCGAAGCGTTCCTTCGCGCCACCCATGATCACATCGAACGTCGTTCCGGCTGTAAATACTCCGTCGACATACTGACGAGCGATGTCGTTTTGAAGCGCACGAGCAAGCGTATGCCCACCTTCTGCTGCCGGCGTGGCATCAGTTACTTCCGACGTTGTTACGATTCCGGTCTTGTAACCGTAGAGACGCTTCAGATATTCCCACAGCGTTTCGACACGTGGATTGTCGAGTGCGAATTGTTTCGTGGCCTGTTGCGTTGTCGTGTTTGTTCCGATGTACTTGAAGTCGTTGTTGTCCGGAAAGACATTGAGAGTGCCATTAATGGTTTTGTTACCCGTCGTCCAGGCTGTTCCAGTATTGGCTGAATCTGGTGTGATGTTGTCTAACGCATACGTCATCACCATCCCCGTAACTGGCATCTGATCCATTTGCTGTAACTCGTCGAAAAAGCCTTGTCGGAAACGATGATTGGTGCTCTGTGCAACTATCCTGCCGGCGTCACGATAGGCGGTACCCATTGCATCGCCGATGAAAAGCACAATGTTCTTCTGACCTTCAAGTTTGAAGTCCTGCACGCCGATTCGCGTGTTTGCTTCATACGAATTCGCTCCATCTGTAACAATCGCTTTAAGCAACCGGAGCCCTTCCCTACTAAAACTCACGCGGCGAAATGTCCAGGCCTTGTCCAGGCTTGCCGGATTGTTGTCGTTGTTTGTGGTGACTTCAGGCGCACCCAATCCTTGAAGAGCATCATGTTTGTTCCCATTGTTGACGACGAGTTGCAGTTGAGCGTTCGTGTTCGTCAGCCCGACAACTTCAACGCGGAGATCAAAGAGTTGTTGCGAGAGGACTCGAAATCTTTCGGGCAAATCGATCTTGACTACACCTTGAGCTTGAGCAGAGCTTGAAACCATCAGCGTGAGTATCAATACGCTGAAAACACTTAGAGTCGAAGTCTTTTTCATGAAAGAAATTTCTCCTGGTTCAGAATTTGAATTGTTGAAGAGAACTGTCGGGATGTTTTCCTTTTTCCAGTCGATGTGCGCGTAGTCACACGTCGACCTAGTCCTTGCGATCGAAATTGTCGACCGCAAGACTCTTGCTAATTGATTGCAGTGTCGTTGCCGAACGACACGTTTGACCGTTGAAGCGTGAGACTAGCGTCGCCGGGTTACGAATCGGTAGATCGAGTCTTAAATGTTTGTTGCCGGAACGAAGCTGAACTTACCAAAACTGCGCGGAGTGAGAATTGCGGCTAAGCGATGCCACCGGAAGATCAGCTCGAGATAAGAAGGCCGACTCGCCCGAATTAGTCTCCGACTGGTCAGTCGAGCACAGTTTGAAGAATCAAAAAGCTTGAGGCTAGTTCCCTCTGTTGATAGTGTTGTGCTCAACCGTGAGAGAACTGGATAAACATCTCGAGGACAAGTGGACAAAGCAACTGCTCGCTGCAAAGCGGGTCGTGATAAAGCTCGGGACTAGCATTGTCACCAACGAACAAGGTGATCTTAACCTCGATTACCTCAAGCCTATCGTTAACGATATCGCGCGATTAGTTGGCGAGGGACGCCAGGTAGTTCTGGTGTCGTCCGGCGCAATTGGTTTGGGTTCGGGACACCTGGGCTTGGCAATTGAGCGGCGCAATGATGTGGTAATGAAGCAAGCCTGTGCCGCCGTAGGTCAGAGTTTACTGATGGCTGGTTACGCTCGGATGTTCGCCGAGCATCAGATAAAGATTGCTCAAATACTATTGACTGAGGATGATTTCGCTAACTGGCAGCGATATCAAAATCTGCAGCGCACCATGGAACGTCTCCTCAAACTGGGCGTGTTACCAGTAATTAACGAGAACGACACTGTCTCAATCGCTGAACTCAAACGTTTTGGCGAGAACGGTCAACGAGTTTTCAGTGATAACGACCGTCTTGCGGCTCTCGTCATGAGCAAACTTGGTGCAGATGTATTGGTGCTTTTAACAGATGTCGAAGGGCTTCTGACGAATCGACCTGGTGCTAACAACGGAAATGCCCGGGAAGTAATTCCCCTGGTGACTGAAGTCACACCACACTTACGACAGCTGGGTGCCGGCCCTACCAAACAAGGACGTGGCGGGATGGCGACAAAACTTGAAGCTGCTGAGATCGCAATGCAGGTGGGGATCGCTGTCATAGCTAGCGGTAGGCAGGCAAACGTGTTGTCGCGTATTTTTCGTGGCGAGCCAACCGGGACACTGTTCAACTCAGCAACGCGCTTGCGCGGTAAAAAGCGATGGATCGCTTTTGCTACAAACGTGCGTGGGCAATTCGTAGTAAACGACGGAGCGCGTGAGGCTGTTCTGCAGGGCAAAGCGAGTTTGTTGGCGTCAGGGGTCGTGGGAGTGCTGAATGAATTCTCGGAAGGCGACGTGGTCCAGGTTGTCGATGAGCATGGCCGCGAACTCGCGCGTGGCATTGTCAACTTCGATAGCCGCGAAGCAATACGGTTGATCGCTTCAACAAACAAGAAGCGCCAGCACGCCAGGAACTGCGTCCTGATCACTCGCGACAACCTTGTTGTGAACCAGCCGTCCACAGATACCAAGTGATGACTGATGTACAAAGAACAACAGAATCGTTAGTGGAAGTCGCGAGAAGCGCACGACTCGCGGGACGTTCGCTATCGGCTCTACCGGTTGAAAAACGGAATGCAATTCTAATGGCCGTAGCTGAGGCACTCGAGGAAAGCAGCAGCGAAATAGTCGCTGCTAATAAACGAGATTGCGAGAGGGTGCGGGGCGAAGTATCCCAAGCTTTCTTTGATCGTTTGCAAACCGATGAAGAGGGTGTCGCCGATATGGCGACAAAAGTCCGCGCTGTTGCCAAGCTTCCGGATCCATTGGGAGAAACAATTTCAGTCACTTCGCTGGCAAGCGATCTAACACTACACAAAGTTACTTGTCCTCTCGGGTTGATCGGAATCATTTTTGAGTCAAGGCCAGATGTGATTCCCCAGGTCAGCGCTTTATGCCTCAAATCCGGAAACGCCGTGATACTGAAAGGAGGCACGGAGGCGGCCGAGACAAACACACTGCTCGCAAAAGTTTGGCAGCAGGTTCTTGGGGAGTCAGGATTGCCCGAAGAAGCCGTCAATCTTATTCACACCCGCGAGGATGTGAGCGCACTGTTGAGACTGGAAGGCTTGATCGATCTCATCATTCCTCGAGGTTCAAAAGATTTTGTAAATTACATCGCGACGCACAGTTCAATTCCTGTACTTGGTCACGGCGAAGGGATTTGTCATATCTATGTTGACGAACAAGCCGATCTCGAAAAGGCGTGGAACATTGCTACCGACGCCAAGACGAGCTATCCCGCAGCCTGTAACGCGGTGGAAACGATCCTTGTTCATGAGCGAGTAGCTACGGTGTTTCTTCCCGAGATGCTGAGCCGGTTTAGGTCAGCTGGCGTGGAAGTGCGCGGCTGCGATCGCACTCGAGCGCTCCTCGATCCTCAATCCATAGTGTCGGCGAGCGATAACGACTGGCAACAAGAGTATTCCGATTTAATAATCTCGATAAAGGTTGTGGACAGTTTCGATGAGGCCGTCGAGCACATTGATCGATACGGTTCTCGCCACACTGAAGCAATCATCACTGAAAATCGCGACACGGCTGAACGATTCATGACAGTCGTTGATGCGGCCGGTGTTTACCACAATGCCTCAACACGCTTCGCAGACGGTTTTCGTTATGGTTTGGGGGCGGAAATAGGTATCAGCACTTCAAAGCTACACGCCCGAGGTCCAGTTGGACTCCAAGGACTTGTCACCTATAAATACAAGCTCTTCGGCAACGGACATACGGTTGGATAGATACTCACTCTGATCCGCGTTGTCTCTCATTTATCCTGACTTAGGTAACAAACACTTCATTCGATTTTTACTGCGCCTTAACGCGAATCAGATAACGTTTCTGGTGAGTGTAAAAGATTGGTGTTGTGCAACAGGTTCACAGACGAGATCACGATGGCTGGACCAGTATTGATTATCGAAGACGACCCGGACATAGCAGAAGTGCTCGTCTACTCGCTTGAAAAGGCGACTTTTAATACCCGTGTCGCCACAACCGGAGAAGAAGGCCTCAAGGCTTCTCTGGACCGTGTCAATCCTCCCTCAATAATTCTGCTCGACTTGTTGCTACCGGGAATGAAAGGTACGGAGTTGTGTCGCCGACTACGGGTGGAACCATCCACTTCCTCAACGCCTATCGTAGTAATTACGGCCAAAGCCTTTGAGGTCGATCTAAACGCAAGTTTGGCACTCGGAGCGAACGACTACATTGTGAAACCATTTTCAGTTCGCGACGTGGTTGCTCGCGTTCAGTCGCTGGTAAATCAAAACACTTCCCCAAACTGAGATTGTGTAACAAACCACCAACTTCTTGTTTTCTTGACAAGATATTGAGGTTCTAACTAGCGGTAATGAAGTCAGTACCACAACGCGGTAGCGTGTGGCTTGCCGAATGTCGAGAATCGCTTTACACGGTCTGGAGCCACACGCTACCGCGCAGTGGTACTGACTTCATCGCCACTTTGCGGCCATGTTGCGCTGCGAAGTCAGCGCCTACTCATGACTTCCTTCGAAATGACGTAACGAAAAGTTGAGAAGTCGTTAACTCTGTATTAGGAACCAGGCTTTATTAAACCTCCAGTGTTTCTTTTGCAGCATTCAAGGAAGTACGAACCTGGGGGGATGTTCATACACTGCAAACGAAACACCCTGCCAGCAACATCTGCTTTTCAAAAGTGCCCCGGTTCTCAAGCCCGGGGCATTTTTCTGAAGAATGGAAGCGCGATTTATTTAATCTCCCTTTAATCGGTCTTTAACCACTTACTCACACGCCAATTCTAATCTGCGAATACATCTGCTGGATTACAAACCTTGCAGGAGGTATCGAATGCCTATCTTAACGACAACCACCGCGCCGAAGATGGCGGGAACGATTCTCCCTTTTCGCACGGGAGATCTTCGCTCATTGGAGCTATCTCACGGACGCTACGTCGTGCGCCCGGCAATTACATCGGATGAGATCGACGCAGCCTTGCGGTTGAGATTCGCGATCTTTAACGTTGAATTGGGTGAAGGATTGGCCAAATCTTTTGCCAACGGAAAAGATGAAGACGTGTTTGATCGCCAATGCGAACACGTGATCCTGATCGATCGAACCTCGAGACAGATCGTAGGAACCTGTCGCTTGCGAACCTATGACCAAGCTAAGTCACACTCAGGTTTCTATTCCTCAGCGCGATTCAACCTGAGCACGCTTCCGAATCGCCTGCTTGAGAATGCAGTGGAGTTCGGTAGGGCATGTATCGCACGCGGCCATCGGAACAAGAACAGCTTCAGACTCCTGTGGCGTTTTTTGATGGGGTATTCAATACAAACTCAAAAGCAGTATCTCTTTGGATGTTGTTCATTAAAGAGTCAGGATCCGCTCGCGGGAGGCAGTCTTTACGAGTGGCTCCGCGAGGCGGGATACACGCACGATGAGTTTCGCGTCATCCCCAGACCTGGCTCAAAGTGCATCTTCTATAAGACGGCTCAGAAGTCGAGTAAGGTGAACTTGCCATCGCCTCTGTACACGTATCTTAAACGGGGTGCGAAGATTTGCGGTTTGCCGGCATTGGACAGGGATTTCAGAACTATCGATTTCTTTACTCTTATGGATCTTCAGCAGTCCCCTGTGGAACGACCCCAAGGTGACATGATGGGTGGAAGTTTGAGGTCAACAGTCAGGAGTGCTCCAAATCTTTTGGCCGAACGATCCACTCCAACGTCCCATCCCTCTCAAAAGGATCACTCCACTTGGTGATCTTAAGTTTGATTTTTACCAGGGCCCCGGTTGGAAGTCTTTTGGTCTCCCCGGTAACAGCTTCCACAAATTCTTCGAATCCAGGATTGTGACCCACCATCAGAACCGACTTTCGGTCGGATTCAATTTGTGACGCAATTTCAAAGAGCCGGCTTGCACTTGCCTCATAAATTCTCTCGTCAAAACGAAGTTCGGTGCGAAGCTTGGCCCGCTGTCTAATGAGTTCAATTGTCTCGCGCGCTCGAACCGCCGTTGAACTGATTGTCAGGTCGAATTCGAACTTTTCAGACTGAATATGACGAGCAATAGCGTCGCAAGCCTCACGACCCCGACCAGCCAATGGCCTTTCAAAGTCCGGCAATGCCTCATCTTTCCAGCTGGATTTCGCGTGGCGTAAGAGATAAAGGGTACGCATTCAAGATACCTTCAACTGAGGTTCACAATGCTGTAACACATCTTCCCTAGAGTGTACGATACTTCTAAGGTTCGAAGCGTAGGATCAGTTCCAGCTTGCAAACTATTTCGGTCTGAAAGTTATCGATACATTGAAACTCGCCGCCATCGACATTGGTTCTAACTCAATCAAACTCGTAGTAGTCGATGCGGCGGCAAGTGATTCTTTTGCCGTCCTCGCACGCGATAAAGAAGTTGTCCGGCTCGGACACGAGACCCTAACCAAAGGCAAACTGTCTCAGGAAGCAATCGACCGTGCGATCGCATGTATTCAACGTTTCCGAACCGCCGCTGAAGTCCGACAGGCTGAAGCGATCATCGCTGTGGCCACCGCTTCAGTACGTGAGGCTAAGAACTCACTTACCTTCATTCGACAAGTGGAGAAAGCAACCGGGATA
>Ga0207689_10002475_pt1 | contig 17167 bp, 19 predicted proteins | sample KBSMisM52_FD_184312 | JGI IMG/M metagenome (GOLD analysis project Ga0207689, IMG submission 184312) | Miscanthus rhizosphere microbial communities from Kellogg Biological Station, Michigan, USA - KBS Miscanthus M5-2 (SPAdes) (version 2) | ecosystem: Host-associated > Plants > Roots >... | reverse complement strand
CCCGGTTTCATCCCCACCAGGCCTGAACCTGAAATAAACATATACCTGGTGTCCTGCAAGAAGACGCAAGCTCATAAGTGCCGGCCTTTATAACTCCATTATGGTTCTGGTAAAAAAAGATGATCCCGGTATCCGACAGTGATTGTCCAATACCGGGATCAATAGGCTGATAGCTACTCACTACAATACACACTAGTTTACTATCAATTCTATCACTGGCACCGTATATTTTGGTTGTTGTTTTGGAAGCTGTAGTGTAAGGTCCGAAGGGGCTTCCCGGGACGGTTCAAATTTCAATTCCGAGTTATCGTTCAAAAGCTGGGCATAACGTATTTTGCCGGCATAGCCCGGCAACACCAGCTTGCCGTCGGAGGGATAATCGAACAGGTGTACATACAATCTTTTTGCGTTTTTATTGTAGGTAAGTTTTGTATTCTCCGGTGTTTTGAATTCATCGGGGGCGTAAGAACAGTTGTAGATGGCCTTGTTGTTGGCATGCATCCAATAAGCAAGGCTGTCCAGCGCATTCTTCGCACGGTAATCAAATTCGCCCCTTGCCGTTGGTCCAACGTTCAGGATCAGGTTACCACCATTGGAGGCGGAGGTAATCAGGAGATCGAGCAGTTGCCGGTGAGTCTTCCAGGTGTTCTCATCCCGGTAATACCCCCAGGAGCCCGAAAATGTTTGACAAGTTTCCCAGGTCTTGCCCTTGTATTTAGCCAGTTCCGCCGGCGACACCTGTTCGGGCGTCACAAAATCACCACCATCTTCATAATCGTCAAGTCCAAGACGGTTGTTCACAATAATGCCCGGCTGCAGGTGTTTTACAAGCTTAATTAATTCAACCGCGCCCCAATCGGCTGCATGCTTACCCCGTTTGGCATCAGTGCCCCAGGTCCAGTCGAGCCACAGGATATCTATCTTCCCATAGTTTGTCAATAGCTCGGTGATCTGGTTGCGGAGATATTGCCTGTATTTACGCATGTCCCGGCCTTTGTTCAGCCGGTCGTAATTCGACTGGCTTGTATCTGTTTGTACCAGGGGATGAACATCATCCATTGTATAGTCCGGATGGTGCCAGTCAAGCAATGAATAATAGAAGCCTACTTTCAGTCCCTGCGCGCGGAAAGCATTTACGTATTCCCTTACCAGGTCGCGGTGAGCGGGTGTATTGGTTGCTTTATAATCCGTGTATTTCGAATCGAAATTGCAAAATCCATCATGATGTTTGGTCGTGAGCACCGCGTATTTCATACCCGCTGCCTTGGCTTGTTTTGCCCAGGCGGTCGGATCGAACTGATCGGGGTTAAAATGGTCAAAGTATTGCTGGTATTCCTCATTGGTCATGTGCTCATTATGCTTTACCCACTCATGCCTCGCTGCCATGGAGTAGATGCCCCAGTGAATAAACATCCCAAACCTGTCGTTTGTCCACCAGGCCATGCGTTGCTCTTTTGCGGCGGCGGATTCGGAAAATATCTTTTTTGTCTGGGCATGCAATAGCGGGGCAGATAATAATGATGCAATCAGTAATGTGAATGTTTTATTCATGTAATTGAGTTTTAAGCAATCGGGTTAAATATTCGCTGACTTAAATATCCGGCACATTATTTAATCGGTATACTTCAGAATTATCATTTTTTTCTTCAATTTTACCTTCATTTGATTGCTATATGAGAATAATAAAAACCGATATCACATCCCTGCACAACAGCAGGCTGTCCGTTATTGAAAAAGATGAGGATTGCTTTAATCCCGCATTTCATTTCCATCCTGAAATGGAGCTGGTCCTGATAAAGGAAGGGTATGGCCGGCGGATCATTGGCAACAAGATCGACGCTTTTGAAAAAGGAGATATGGCTTTCATCGGCTCCAACCTGCCCCATATCTGGCTCAACGACGATATGAGTGTCAACCGTAAAGCCCGTTCAGTAGTGGTGCATTTCCGCAAGGAGATTTTTGGCCAGGAGTTCTATGATTTGAAAGAAACGAGGGAGCTGACCGCTTTTTTCCGGATGGCTTCCAGGGGAATACAGGTCTCCGGAGCTACCCGGGATAAGATTAGCAGGAAACTTGATATTTTAGTTACACTGCGTGGATTCCGCCGGATTCTGCTGCTGTTGGAAATTTTACATACCCTGGCAACCTGCCCCGATATTCATTGCATCGCTGGCGACGCCTACAACCCGGATGAGAAGGAAGAGACAGGCGACAGACTGAGTGAGGTATATAAGTACGTACAAAACAATTTCAGCAATGATATTTCTTTAAGTGATATTGCACGTATTGCAAACCTTACACCGCAGAGTTTTTGCAGGTTCTTTAAGAAAAGAGCCAATAAGCATTTTTTCGAGTACCTGAACGAGGTAAGAATCTCCAAAGCTTGTGAGATGTTGATCGGTCCCCGCGCGCCCGTTTCCGAAATAGCCTATTACTGCGGATATAATACTGTCTCCAATTTCAATAAGTTATTCAAGGAAGCTACCGGCCTGACTCCAGGGCAGTTCAGGGATAGAAGCGCTCAATTGATTTAATGCGTCGTTGTTTTATTCTCTTTTGCAAATTCCCTGTGCCCTTTGCGGCTTTATGGATTTACCAGGATTACTCCAGTTCCGGCCCGCTCAAAAAGCTTTTTGTCAAGCATTGCCACCCTTTGCTGTAATAAGTTTTTGCTGGTCTATCCCGCCCCTAATTTTACATAAAATAAAGATCATGAACCTTCACAGACCAATCTTCACGGCTTTGTTATTGCTTTTGCTGGGCGGCCATTCCTGTGCACAAATCACCCGTTCGCAGACATTTGTTGCCAGCACCCCCTGCAGCCAGGGCACCCGGCCATTGCCGGGTATGGCCGTCAGCGATTCCTGTGAATTGATCAAATGGAAGCTGACCCTTTCGCCGGATCGTTTTATCCTGCATTGTAACTATGGTATAGCAAAGCAGGGAACAAAGGGGTTTGTTGATGGCGGCAAAACGATTGACCTGGAAGGGCATTGGGTTATTACAAAAGGTATAGCCACTGATTCCAATGCCACTGTTTACCGGCTAACCGATAGCAAATCAAACAAAATGATTTTATTGCTGAAGCTGGGTGAGGATCTGCTACAGGTACTGGACAGTGATTACCACCTGATGACGGGAACCGCTGCCTGGAGTTATACGCTGAACAGGACAGCACATTAGTAAATGATAAAAGAAAACACGATGAAAAATTTCCAGCGCAACTTTTTCGGGATAATGAGCGTATCATTTTTTTGCAGCCTTACTGTTTTTCATGCTGCCGCTCAAACAGCCGCTGCTGATAATAAAGTGGCGCAGACGATTACCTACCGGCCCATTCCCAAAAGCCCTGATCTACTGGGTGTATTCCAGGGAAGACCACCCTGTCCACTTGCCGAACAATGGCAACTACCGGTAGATAAGGATTGCGAAAAAGTAAAAACGGAACTGCAATTGTACCACGACCCGGTAAGCAAGCAACCAACCACTTACACCATATCGTTTGTGGGCGCCGGTGATATTGTTCACCAGTATGGCGGCACCTACCGGTGGAAAACGATTACCGGAAAATGGTCGGTTATCAAAGGCATCCCCTCCAACCCCGCAGCCATCGTTTACCGTTTGGAAACCGGCCGGCCGGGCGCTTATTTTTATTTGCTGAAGGGTGATGAGAATGTGCTGTTTATTTTAGATGACAACAAGGCTTTCCGTAATGGCAATGAAGATTTCAGCTATACACTCAACCGCGTGGAGCTGGTGGCAGCGAAAAAATAAGATGGAAAACTAAGACAGGTATCCGGGATAAAAGCAGTTATACATTTATGTTAGTTGTGAAGTGGCCTGGTATGGGGAACACAAATTAAACAATGCCAGAAACGCCAGGGCCTATTGCTCAGATACCTGTATACCATGCCCAGCCAGTATCGCCGGGGTCAACAAATTCATCTGTAACAACAATGCGTTGCAGGTATTTCACGCTCTTATAACCGATTTGGGTTTCCACCCGTAGTCGCACAGGCGCCCCGTGGGGAACGGGCAGATCCTGTCCGTTCATGCCATAGGCCAGTATCGTTTGCGGGTGAAAGGCATCCAGCATATCAATACTTTCCATATAGCCATCGTAAGCGTGGAAATTGACATAGCGGGCACTTGTCATAATACCGGCACTGTTTAGTACAGTGCGCAAAGGCACACCCGTCCATTCGGCAATGGCATTCCATCCTTCTTCGCAGGTATGCCGCGTAATTTGGGTGCGGGCAGGAAACCCTTTCAGGTCTGCCAGCGAATAAGCACCGGGCCGGGCTACCCTTCCCTCCACCTGCAGGCGCCAGTCGTTGAAAGACCCGCTGTGCAATTTTGCATAGGCCTCGTTGTAGGCTACTTCGTGATCACCCCGCCGGGTTGGGTCGCCGGGATTGGTGGTGCCGGTGGCGGGGAAGGCGGAGATATCGCTTTGCTGGTATTCCTTTACGAGCGACTGACCCGGCAGCAATGCACGGTGGGCGGCATATGTCAATGCATCGCCCATACGCAATAGGTTACCGTAAGTGGGTGGCGATTTTTTTACGCATCCTGTCAGCAATATGCCGCCAAGGGAGGTTAATCCTGTAACAATGGCTTTGCGCCGGGTAATGTGGTATTTCTTTTTCATATTATTTTCCAATTGTCATTGCCCGCATTTGTTGCCTGAACCCGGACCTGATGACCATGATGACATGCACTACCAGGAACAGCAGCAGCAAAAACGAAGCAAAAAAATGAATGGTGCGGGCGGACTGCGCCCCGGCAAATATTTTTAAAAGAAAGGGGTAAGCGGCCGTAATGGCGGGCGACATGGTGAGGCCGGTCATAGCGGTCAGCGGCAACAGCAGGAATATAACGGCCATGTACGTATACTTTTGCAGCAGGCCATAATTGCCGCCATTGGAAACAGGTGGTATCTTCCGGAAGTGACTGATAAAATCCTTACTGAATAACCTTGCGCTGAACTCTTTGGTGGCCGGCCAGAGACGTTGCTTAATATGACCGGAGAAAATACCTGCCAGCAGGTAAAACAAACCCGTTATTACCAGCACCCAGGCCGCCAGAAAATGCAGGCTGCGTCCCCAGCCATTTTGATTGAAAATTTCATAGCTGCGGCTGGCACTCAGCGGCGAACCGGAGGTTTTGGAAAAGTGTTCAGTTTTTTCCCAGCCACCATGGTGGTAATTGCGGCTGATGGGCAGTTCGAACAGGGCGGGTGTAAGATCATTCCCGGTTTCTCCCCAGTAGAGCCTAGGATGCACCATCAGTATCTCATACCCGCTAAAAGCAAGCGCAAAAAAACTCACGGTTACAAGCCAGTGAGAAAGCCTTACCCAGCGCCGGTGCCGGGTATTTGCTGAAAGTGCTGTCATGGCAGGTTTTGATTAGCATAATGAATATACATTTTTATTTTTATATCGTATCAAAGCATTCGCGCAAACTGACTTAAGCATGCCATTTAAAATACCAGGAACTGGCGCAAGTGTTCCCGCAGACATTCATATAGTTTTATTGAGTAACCAGATCTCATTGTCTGCGGGACAACTTGTGCCCGGCCGCTCAGGCACAGGAAGCCCACACACATTCCCACGCCTCATTCCTGCGCCAGTTCGCGCAAGCCCCGCAGACATTCATATAGTTTTATTGAATAACCAGATCTCATTGTTTGCGGGACAACTTGTGCTCCCAGGCACAGGAAGCCCACACACAATCCCACGCTTCATTCCTGCGCCAGTTCGCGGCATTTAACCAATGATGTCTTTACATCAGCAATAGACATGGTCAGCAAAAGATTTATTCCCAATACGGGACAATTGATTTTTATTTAAATGAAATGAAAACTAATAGAAAAACCCTACTTTTAATAACTCATGTTTCCTTCCCTTCTAAACTCATTGTGATGGTACATCCAAATGAGAAACTATAAATTTTCACTACTAAAAATTTACAGTTATGAGAAAAAATTATCCGGGAATGAAGCTATTCGCGTATCTGCTATTTTCTATTGTCATCAGTATTTCTGCCAGGGCCAGCATCTATCCTTTCTCACTTACTTACTCCGGCGCTAATGAAAACCCTCCCAATGCATCTACGGCAACAGGAACTATTACTGGCACTTTTGATGATTTTACCAACAGGATATTTTACACAGTTAGTTTTAGCGGGCTATCTGCCAATGCAACGGGCGCCCATTTTCATGCACCTGCCCCTCCCGGCGCCAATGCTGGTATCATTATCCCTTTTACCGGATTCCCTGCTGCTACTTCAGGAACCTATTCCGGTTCTACTGTAATCACCGATCTTCAAAAAACACAACTCTTCGCCGGTTTGTGGTATGCCAATATTCATTCCTCCACTTATCCTGGAGGAGAGATCAGGGTGCAGGTGGTTCTTGGCGCCGCCTCTACTGCTATCTATTCTTTCAATCATACTTATAGTGGCTTAAATGAAGTGCCGCCCAATGCATCTACTGCCACAGGCACCGTAATCGGCACCTACAACAGCAGCACCAACAGGATATTTTATACGATTAATTTCAGCGGGTTATCGGCCAATGCCAGCGGCGCCCATTTTCATGGCCCCGCCACCCCCGGTACCAACGCCCCCGTATTGGTTCCCTTTACCGGTTTCCCTGCTGCTACTTCAGGTACCTATTCCGGTTCCGCCGTGCTGACGGATGCATGGGAAACACAATTCCTTTCCAATTTATGGTATGCCAATATTCATAGTTCTGTTTACCCCGGTGGCGAGATAAGGACACAGATTATTCCCCAGCTTCCACCCACTGTTACATGTCCTGCCAATTTGGTGGCCGGCAATGATCCAGGTCAGTGCGCCGCATCGGTAAGTTTTAACGCTACTGCTACCGGCATTCCTGCACCAGCAATTGTTTACACCATTGGAAATACTGTTATTTCATCACCGCATACTTTTCCTGTGGGCACAACCTGGGTTACTGCAACTGCTACAAATACAGCAGGCACGGCCAGTTGCACTTTCAGTGTAAAGGTGAATGATACAGAAGCGCCGGTTATTCAAAACTTGTCTGCAAGTCCCGGCACACTATGGCCTCCCAATCATAAACTGAACGATATAGCGGTTAATTATACTACTACCGACAACTGTCCCGGGCCGCCAGCAAGTTGTAGTATCTGGGTTACCAGCAATGAACCAATCAATGGCCCGGGCGATGGCAATACCGCACCAGACTGGATGGTGAAAGACGATCATCATATACAACTAAGAGCCGAAAGGGCAGGTAACGGAAATGGAAGGGTGTATACCATAACTACTACCTGCCACGACCAGTATGGCAACACCAGCCATAGCACTACTACTGTTACTGTACCACATGATGCCGGCAATGCAAACAGGGAAATGCCTGGAATAGCACAAGGCATAAATGCAGACGCTGCGGTGGCAGGTTTGTCAGTAAAAATTTTGGGCAATCCAGCCAGGAATTATTTTACGTTGAATATCCAAACCAACAGTTCAGATAAAATCAGTATGCGTTTATTTGATATGTACGGACGGATGCTTGAATCCAAAAATAACCTGGCAGGCAGCCAGTTCCTGCAGGTTGGTGCCAATTTAAAAACCGGTTTTTATACGGTTGAATTAGCACAGGGCAAACAAAAAACACAATTGAAACTGGTGAAGATGAAATAATTGAAATCAATCCATTTAAAGCAGCCGTCTCAAAATTTATTTGGGGCGGCTTTTTTGTGCCATGCCGGGCACAGGAAGCCGACACACAAATCCACGCCTCATTCCTGCGCCAGTTCGGGCCATCATCCGCGAACAGGCGCAAGCATCCGCTTGTGCCCCGATCTTAGGATAACAATAATTCAAGTACCTAATTATATTTGATTGACTTGAACATCTGTCAATCGAATGGTATTGCTTATCGATATATTTTAAAACCTATATTCGTGTAAACTTATACACCATGCCCCCGCCCATTAAAGAAACCATTCAGGCCGGCCCGCTGCAAATAAATTTCTTATTAGATGGCGATGATACCGACGACACCCTTGTGATGTTTGAATTCATTGTACCTCCCAATGCCAAAATGCCCGCACCGCATTTTCATGTAGCAGTAGATGAAGTGCTTTACGGACTGGAAGGAACACTCACCCAAACTATTGGCAATGAAACGCGGGAACTAAAGGCCGGTGATAAATGTTTTATCAAACGCGGCACGGTGCACGGATTTACCAACGCGCACGATACTCCGGCCAAAGTGCTCTGTGTCCTTTCGCCGGCGTCTATTGGCCCTGCCTATTTCCGGGAGATAGCCGAAGTACTCAATGCCGGCGGCCCTCCTGATATGCAGCGTATTTTGGCCGTTATGCAGCGTCATGGCCTGGAGCCTGTAAAACCAAAATAGGTAAACTGCACTATCTGCCTGATCCCGAAATAGACATTGCTTGCAGGTGCAAGCCTCTACGAACTGGCGCAAGCATCCGCTTGTGCCCCGATTTTAGGATAACAATAAATCAAAAGGGCTGTTCCAGGTTTGAAAAACACAGAACAGCCCTCTTTCTATATATACAGGGTGAGTAAGCAGCTAACGAATAACTATTTCAATGGCCGGGCAACTTCTACCAGCAATACTTTCATAGTTGTTTTACCAACATTTTTCACCGTATGCGTACCAGCGGGTGAAACAAACGCTACGCCTGTTTTAAAGTCATTGGTAAATTTTGTGCCGTCTTTTAGGGTAAACGTTGCCAAGCCGCCGCTAATGTCATATACTGCTGCATCCGGGTGTCCATGCATGTTAGATGATTCACCGGGTTTGTAAGTAGCTTCTATAATTCTAATGCCCAGTGTATCGCGCAGTAATTTGTAATGAGCGGCGGCAGCTTTTGTTGCATCCAATGAAGCATCCAGCGCAACGGCGCCCTGCGGACGACTTACTTCCACCAGTATTACTTTTATGGTTGTTTTACCAATATTTTTCACGCTGTGAAATTCAGCAGGTCGTATGTTTACTGTTCCGGTTTTCATTTCATTGACCATTCTGGCTCCATCCTTTGTGTAAAAAGCGGCGGTACCTCCTGCAACGGTATATAGGGCATAGTCAGGATGCGAATGCATAACAGATGAATCGCCGGGTTTGTAAGTGGCTTCCACAATTTTTATACCTGCGGAGTCGGCCAGTACTTTGTAAAGATTCGGGGCCACCGTTACATCATCTGTAGCGGCTTCTTTTACAGGGGCAACTGGTTTTGCAGTGTCTGCTGCTTTGCTGGCACTGTCGGTAGTTGCGGCGGCTTCTTCTTTTTTATCTCCCTGGTTGTTGCAGGCCATAAGAGACAAGGCAATGCCCAATGCCAAAATAAAACGGCGGTTTAGTTGCTGGTTCATAATTTTTTTTTGAATAAATGAATGGATGGATGAAGCGGGTGGACAAGCAGTTAGTTCAAGAGTGGGATAATTACTAAATCTAAGGAATATATATAACTCTACTGCATATTATAATCCGCAACACGCAAATTGTTGTTTATGGTCAAGGGCTTTTTAGTGGATGGGTGAGTTACAGCGATGCACGCAGGCACAAGAAACCATGCACACATTACCCCGCCTCATTCCTGCACCAGTGACGGGTTTAACCGGAATGTTCCCGCAGACATTTACATAGCTTTTATTTGATAAACAGAACTTATTGTCTGTGGGACAACTTGTGCCTGCTCCCAGGCACAGGAAGCCAACACACAAGTCCACGCCTCATTCCTGCGCCAGTTCGCGCAAGCATCCGCGAACTGGCCGCGAACTGGCGCAAGTGTTCCCGCAGACATTCATACCATTTCTATTGAGTAACCAGATCTTATTGTCTGCGGGACAACTTGTGCCTGCTCCCAGGCACAGGAAGCCCATGCACAATCCCACGCCTCATTCCTGCGCCAGTTCGCACAAGCATCCGCGAACTGGCCGCGAACTGGCGCAAGTGTTCCCGCAGACATTCATATAATTTTTATTGGGTAACCAGATCTCATTTTCTGCGGGACAACTTGTGCCTGCCATGGAGTCAACTTATTGAATCAGTATTTTTTTGATTTCATTGCCAACCTGTAGAATATAATTTCCCTTTGGCAGGTTGCTTACGTCTATATTGTTTATCCCTTTTTCAAGGTTTTTCCGGTACACCTGCGCTCCACCGGAGCTCCATAAAATAAGGGTTGCATTATTTTTCAACTGCAGGGATATATTGCCATTAAGAACGGGATTTGCAAACAAAATAAAACCGGCGGTATTCTTTGTATACACTATTTTCTTTATGGCACTAAAACTGTTTTTACCGTCTTTATCTGCCTGGCTTAAACGATAATAATTGACACCCTCTGCAGGTTGTGTATGCAGGTATTGATAAATACCACCAGCACTGCTGTTGCCGGCAGCCGCCACAACGGCCAGGTTGCCAAAGTTTGTTCCGTCTGTACTGTGCTGCACGGTAAAATTAAGCGTGTTTTGTTCATTAGCGGTTACCCATTGCAGTAATACCGCATCGTCCTGGCTTTTCACGGTAAAACTTTTCCAGGTCAGTGGCAGTAAGGTTGCACTGTTCAGCGCAGCAAACAACCCCGAAACATCGCCCGCGTTAGCGCCGTCAGCTCCATCTCCCCCCGGCGGTGTGCCGCCAATAACCCCGCCAATACCACCACCACCTGCACCGCCTTCGTCGCCAGCAGCACCTTTTCCGTCTCCGCCGGCGCTGCCCCCATCTCCCCCGCTGAATGATCCACCAGCAGCATCTGTATCCGTATTGAATTCACCCCCGGCGCCGCCATTGCCGGTAATGGTGGTACCCGAAATAGTGGCCGTGGTATTGCCACCGCTGCTGCCATTATTGGCATCAATGCCACCTGCGCCACCCGTTCCTAAAGTATAAGTAATAATATTTCCCGGCGATACGGCTGCCGTAAAATAGGCAGTTCCGCCAGCACCGCCACCACCACCAACAGTGCCATCACTATTTGTACTACCTGCACCGCCACCACCGGCGCCAATGGCCCATGCTTTTACCGATGTAACGCCCGCAGGTATGGTTAATGAAGAACCAGTACTATAAACAATCGTATTTAAGAAACTGGCGCCGTTATAAAAAGCTATCACCAGTACACCCTGTCCGCCGGTACCACCCACCATATTTACAGCACCAAACCCGGATGCACCACCTCCGCCTCCGCCATACTTGCCATTTCCACCATCGCCACCATAATAATTGGCACCACCTCCGCCACAACCCAGCCCGGTGGCAGCACCACCGTCAGCATCATCGTGCGGGTCCGGATCTGTTTGACCGATACCCCCGGAAACAACGGGAACCTGTGTTTGCGCAGTAATTCCTGAAAGAATGATAAGCGTGGCAAGTAAAATTTTTCTCATAAAATAATCTGGTTAAAAATGAAATTTTAAATAGGTTGATGGGATGTGTGATTGTTCTGTTTTTATATTACTGGTTTAAATATACTGCAATGTTAAACGCAAAAATCGTTTTGCATACCCAGTAAGTGTAAGCATTTATATCGTTCATACCTGCCGCAAGCATCCGCTTGTGTCGCATCTGGCGCAAGCATATGCTTGTGCCCCTCACTTCCGCGTGTTCCGCAATCCTTGGCTGTTCGGGCTAGGCATTTTGCAGATTGATAAAAATAACAACAAGAACGCTACGTGCCGTAGATTGGTTATATGCGAAAACATCGCAATGGCACGAAGCGTGCCTATGGCACTCAATGCTACGTCGATTTGCTTTCTACCCACAAAATGTTCCTACGGAACATGGCGGGTTTAACAATACCACAGCAACAGACACGACTTGTACCGCCGACAGGCGCAAGCTTCTGCTTTGCCTGATCCCAGCGTATTCATATGTCCGCATCTATTCGGGTTCACGCAGTTGTTGGTCATAAGACCGACAACTGGGGGGATGTCATTTAGCTATAGAGATTGCCATGCCCCAGCGGGGCATTTCGTGGGTAGATAAATAACAACAATGACGCTACGTGCCGTAGGCGCGTTTTGTGCTAAAACATCGCAATGGCACGAAGCGTGCCTGTGGCACGCAATGCCATGTAAATTTGCTTTCTACCCACAAAATGTTTCTACGGAACAAAGCCGGCCCGGCTAAATGACATTGAGCATCCGTGTGCAGCTGACCCCGAAATAACCATGCATTTGCGTCTGCGGGGAGGGCGCTTATATGTGCAGAAAAAAACTTTTTATACCCCTGAAATTGAAGTAGATTTAGTAAAACTAATTTTATGAGAAAGATACATTTTTTACCCATGCTTTTATTGGTATTGATGGTAAGCTTTCTTTCATGTAAAAAAGAATCCATCAACACCTTGTCTTCCTCCCCTGCTAATACGGGCGAAACAATTGCTGTAAAAATTACGCCCAACCAATCATATATTTTCAACCAGCCCGATGCCAGCAATCTAAGTATCAACAGGCAGGCATCGCATTTTTCAGTCAGCGAAGCTGTTGCAAATACGGAAACTGGTGGATTTTCTTACCGGTATGTTCCCGCAGCCGACTATACAGGTGTTGATGAAATATCATTGATATCATCTAAAACCATTACAAATTATTCCGGTTCCGGTGAGAGTGGTTGTGGTTCCGGCAGCAGCGACAATAAAACATCCGGTACCAGCTTTATTACATTAAAAATTACCATAGCCAATTAACTGCAAAAATTTTTGGTGCTACGCCAACACAAGCAGACGCTTGCGCCTGGGCCCGAAGCTTTTCTATTCCTGCTCCTGTTGGTGATTTCCTGTTACACAAACACCTGCACCATCGGTGAGATTCGGGGTGTTGCCAGGCGGGATATTTTATTACCATTTGCAGTCCGTTTAAACATTAACCCTTCACGATTATGAAAGACAACCAAACCTCAAAATTTAAAGCCGGTGATATGGTCGTGTCAAAAACAAGTGGTAAAAGCCTGACGGTTAGCCGGAGAAATTATGAGTATGATCATCACTACGGTATTACATTGCAGGGCAAGGCAGCAGCCAGCAAAAAAATGGTTAATTGCTCCTGGGAAGAAAACGGGATGATAAAGGAAGGTGTTTTTCCTGAAGATGATTTGGAACTGGTTAAGAAATGATGATCAGCAGGAATTTCACGGCAACACAGGCGGACGCTTGCGTCTGATCGCGAAGCCTGTTGCCAATGCACTTACCTGGTTTCAAGCCTGAATGTAATAGTCTTTTTCATTTGAATCTCGATGTGCTGTCCGCCAATAATGGCCGGGATCCAATCCGGCATCATCTTCACTACCCTCAGGGATTCTTGTTCCAGGTAAGGCTGCATCGACCAGTCGATGGCAAAATTGTCAAGCCTGCCATCTGTCTTAACTGTAAACCGGATTGTTACCCTGCCCTGCACTTCGTTGTCCTGCGCTTCTTGCGGGTACCGCAAATTCTTTCTAAGGAGAAGTATCCAGGCATTGTCGCCGCCGGTATAAGATGCAGGCCGGTAAAAACTGTCTAATGGCGCTCTTGCAGTGCCGTCTTCGTTCAGGAAACTGGCAGAAACCTGGTTGTCGTCTTCATAATGGGCCTTGCCGGCAATCTTACCAGATGCAAAATAACCTGTCCAGTCGCCGGTTTTTTTATCCATGCTGTAGTTGCCTTCCATCTGTTTTTCACCACTTTCATAATAGTAAATGAAAGGACCGTTTAACTTATTATCGGTATAGGTTATCAATTGCAGTAGTTTGCCTTTTTCATTGTATAGCATTTTTGGTCCTTCCTTTATTGTACAATCTTCGTCAAGATAGCCAGTGGTAGATTCTACAACACCATCTGTATTATAACTATTAAGCGCCCATGCGTTACCCACTTTATATTCTTTGCCCCAGGTAATGGCCTTTTTCTTTGAAGTCATTTTATGGGCATGATCAAAATAAACAACGGCAGTGTCGTTTGCAAAACAAAACGCCATCAGGAAAACGGATAAGACGAATACAATTAATTTTTTCATGCCCTAAATATAATAGGAGGAAGTTAATAAACAAAGCGGCCCATGCGTTTTATAATGAATAGCTGGCCAAACAGACACCCGATGTTAATTAGTTAAAGAAATTGTCCTGCCCAGGCCGTGCATTTTGGGGTAGATAAATAACAACAAGAACGCTACGCGCAGCAGGCACGTTTTGTGCTAAAACATCGCAATAGCACCAAGCGTGTATACGGAACATGGCGGGTTTAACACCGCACCACTCATACACCCGCATCTGTCCGCGGTTTGCAATGGTATTTGAAACGCCATTTTTTATACCAGTACTTATGATAGCTTTCGCGCCAGCGGCAGAATTGATCAATGGTTTTCATTTTTCCATTGGCCGGCCATATCATTCCCAGCGCATCCAGTTCTTTAAACATTTCCTGCAAATCTGCTGGTGTGTATTGCTCGCTGCCATAACCCATTTCCAGGGCATAGTTAATTAAATGCTGTTTGGCTTTATCCCGGCCTTCGCGTTTCCAGGCGCCGCAACTAAGATTGTCCATAAAATCGGCTAGTAGGTTGGCGGGATTTTCGTTGCAGAGGCGGCAAAAAAGCAGGAAGGAATAAGGCAATGTAAATCTAAACGTCTGCGTTCTGCTGTACTGGCCGGTTTGCCATTTCATGGCGGGCATGTCTTTTTTGTGCCGGTTTGCCGGCTTTGGTTTCTTTTTCATATGAAGGTTTAATACAATGTGAAAGGATAGCTTACACCCGCAATTTGTTGCAGTATAACAATGTAACCTACGCAACTCATTTGTATCTCACGGTGATAGCTTGTGCTTTACGCCCTATCCTTTTTTTGATGAAAGCTGCAAACGAAAAAAAATTATCTTTACCAAAAACCCGGCTGCCATGACCGAAAAAACAATACACGAAGGAAGAAATGTAAAACGCATACGCGAAATACTGGGCATTAAGCAGGATGCACTGGCGCTGGAACTGGGCCTTACACAGCAGGCTGTCTCCAGCCTGGAACAGAAGGAAAAGATTGATGATAAAATTTTGAGTGATGTGGCTAAGATATTGAAGGTGCCGGTTGAGGCGATTAAGAATTTCAATGATGAAACCGCCATCCACATTATTTCCAATAATTTCAACAGTCATGATAGCTCAACAATGAATGCTGTCAACTGCTACCCTACCTTTAATCCTTTGGATAAAATTGTTGAATTGTATGAGGCTTTGCTGAAAAGTGAGAAGGAAAAGATTGCGCTATTGGAGAGGATGATGGAGAAAAAATAAATTTAAAATATTTCTACAACTCAATTAGTCGTGCCCGCAATTTATCCAACGTAGTTAAGGTTTGGAAGGAAGTTTATTAAAGAAAACATGGTTAGCGAGATCCTCAGTTCCATGCAACTCACTAAAATTATTTTGAGACTGAAGATTGTAAAAAGCACTCTTCTGGGATGATTTAGTTGGCTGAAGAGTAAAGCACAATCTTGAATTTATGGGATTACAAAAGAAATTTTGTATGTTGTAAGTTTCAAGTAGAGTTTGCTTTGTAATATCTGAAAACATAGTAATATTCCCCCCTACTATTGTTAACCGATATTTTTTTTCTTCCTTTGTAATGGATGTTTTAAAAGAATAGTCCCAATCGCCATTTAAAATACTTGGGTCATTCATATTCCGCCAGCGTGATATCTCATCTGACAGTTCGTTTAATTGAATTGAAATCGCAGCCTTCTCACCTATCAATGTATTATTTTTTTGAACATACGAAGTTTCCGAAGAAAGTAGTTCTTCCAATGTGCTATTAAGTTTATAATATTTTTCACGCATTTGAATGTATCTCTCCGTAGAGATTTTGCCCCTTCTCGAAATTTTTAAATTCAAATCATTTCCCCATGTTTTTATCCAAGTTTGAAATGCTAAGATTCCATTTCTAATAAAAGGAAATAAAAATGTGTATACAATTGCTAGTAAAAGTGGATAGCCAAAATAATTCCAAATAGATGATTTTTTTAGAATAAGGTCTATATAAGAGCCATACCCATCTATCTTTAAAGTGTCATTATTATAAAAAATTAACGCAACAGGAATCTGCCAGTTAATTATACCCCAAGAAACAAGAAAAGAAGAAAATAAAGGATTGGATAGCCTTTCTTGTATATCCTTAAAAAAATCAGACACTTTTTCCATGTTTGCGTACTTAGTTGTTTATACTTTCCTAAATGAAGAAATCTTCCTCCTCCGCTACAACCGCTAAACTTCTGAATTAGTTTTTACCCCTCCCTGCTGATAAAAAAATAAGGGAAAACTACAACTTAGTTTCTACATCTAAATCACTTTTTCTGGTAGTGTATCAGTTTGATTTTTTTTGATCCTTAATAGTTAACCTAATTTTTTTCAGTAAATCATCTATTTGGTAGTGCCATTCATCGGGAATGGTGCTAAGGTCTATTTCTTCTGTAACCTCTGAAAAACCAATGCCCTTTGGTTCAAGTTGAATGACAAAAAGCCTTTCATTAACCCAAAAATCTAACATAGCGCAGCCAGACGGAAACTCCTCGAATTGATGCCTAATTTGATTGCGCTTAAGAAGGTCAAAAATTTTATCTTTTGCCAGTTGCATGTCGTATATCATGGCACTGCTAATTTATGAATAAAAAGACCGCTTATTCAGCGGTTACTTTGATTTTTGGTCACAAGACCAACAATGGCGGGGAGGCCAGTGATACTAAAATGTATTAGTAATTTCGCAAATGCCCGACAAAATTCCCAACGTACAAGTGTGCGACGCAACGGCCGCTTCATAGCAGCACTTCAGCTCGACTCATAAAAAACATTAAGGAAATCTACAACTTAGTTTTGAAATCCAAATCATTCTTTTTAGCCGTGTCTTTAGTGAGTTAATAACTGGTGTCAGCATGCCGTATCACACTCATCCTAGGTTCGCTGCTTAATACACGGCCAGGCCTTGCCGCGGCAAGCATGGCACAGGTACGCAACCGCACAAGCTCCCCTGCATACCTGCGCCAGTGAGGGAGCTTATATTCATCTAACGATACAGCCGCACCAAATGGATGCGGCTGTATCGCGTTATTTATTACCGGACTATTTTACTCAACCACTAATTTCAGTTTAACTGGTCTATCGCCACCCGTAATGTTTATAATAT
>Ga0207689_10002468_pt1 | contig 17221 bp, 17 predicted proteins | sample KBSMisM52_FD_184312 | JGI IMG/M metagenome (GOLD analysis project Ga0207689, IMG submission 184312) | Miscanthus rhizosphere microbial communities from Kellogg Biological Station, Michigan, USA - KBS Miscanthus M5-2 (SPAdes) (version 2) | ecosystem: Host-associated > Plants > Roots >... | reverse complement strand
GGCCTGGCTGCGGCCGAGACATCGCCAGGCTCGCGGAGCCGCCGCGGCCGGGCGGCCGCGGTGGCGGCTGCGGCTGCCCGGGTCGGTGCAGGCGGGGATCGCCGTGGCCGGCGGCGGGGCCGGCGAGGTGGTGGTGGCGGCGTCGACTAGCGGGGACGTGGCGGCCGTCCGGGTCCCGGCCGACCGCGGAGACAGGGGCGTGTCCTGGCTGTGGCGGGCACGGTTCGGTCCGGTGTACCGGCGGCCTGGCGTGAGTCACGACGGGCGCACGCTGTTCGTCCCGTCCGCCGATCGGCACCTGTACGCCCTGGACGCGAGCACCGGGCTGGTCAGCTGGCGGTTCGCCGCCGACGCGCCGGTGCTCAGCCAGCCCCTGGTCGCACCGGAGCTGGTGGTGTTTACCGCGGGCGAGCGGCTGCTCGCGGTGCACGCGGCGAGCGGGGAGCTCGCCTGGGCCGTGCCCGGCCGCGGGTTCTCGGCCGGGCGGGCCGGATGCGACGGCGAGCGGGTCTACACCGCGGCCGCGGACGGCTTTGCCCGCGCCCACGACCTGCGTACCGGCCGGGAAGCCTGGTCGCACCGGATGGTCGCGGGCGACCTGCACCGGGTGACGCTGTACAGCGGCTGGGACGACGTGATCGCGCTCGGCGCCGGCGTGGTCCTCGCGGCGACGGTCTCCGGCACCCAGGCGCTGGAAGCCGCCACCGGCGCGCCGCGCTGGACCCTGCCCGGCAGCACCATGTACCCGCCCACGATCGTCCTGGGCGACGGCACCGCGCTGTTCACCACCGAGCGGGGCCTGCTCACCCGCGTCGGCCTGGCGGACGGCAGCGCCGTCTGGCAGGCGGACCTGGGGGTGGGCGTGCAGAACGCGGGCCTGGCCGTGGCCGGGGACAGCGCCTGGGTGGTGTCCGCAGACGGCCGGCTCGTCCGGGTCCGGCTGGCCGACGGCCGCGAGCTGGGCTCGGTGCGGTACTCACTGGCGCAGTGCTACTCGGCGCCTGCCGTCACCGGCGACACGCTCGTCGCCGGCGACCAGGACGGGGTGGTGCACGGCCTCAGGCTGCCGGCCGGCTCCCAGGGCCCGGGTCCTTACGGATGAACGCGTCCAGCGCGCCGAACGTGGCGTCGGGCTGCTCCAGCTGCGGCAGGTGCCCGGCCTGGCTGATGACCGTGAACTGCGCCTGCGGGAAGGCCGCGGCCAGGGCCTGCCCGTACCCCGGCGTGACGATGCGGTCGCTGTCACCCCAGAGCACCAGGACGGGGATCTCTACCCGGCCGAGCCGCCCGGGCAGCCCGGGGTCGTGCATGTACGGGTCGCCGGCGAAGACGCGCATGGTCGCCATGTTCGCGGCCCGCTGCGCGGCCTGTTCCGGCGGCACGGTGGCCGGGTCGACGTAGAAGCGGTCGGCGTCGTAGAACGAGTACTCGGCCACGCCGCGGGCGTCGAGCGCGAAGAAGTCGCGGATCGGCTGCCCCTCGACCAGCACGCCGACCGAGTCGATCAGGACCAGGCTGCTGATCAGCCCGGCCTCGTCGCGCACGGCCATCTCGGCGCCGATCCAGCCGCCGATGGACGAGCCGATGACCAGCACGTCCTGGTGCCCCTCGTCCCGGAGCAGCCGCAAGTAGGCGGCGGCCAGGTCACCGATCGAGGAGAGCCACGGCGGGCGGGCCGTGCCGTCCCAGCCGGGATGGACCGGCGTGAGAACATGCCTGGCCCCGGACAGGTGGGCGGCGATGCCCTGTACGGTGGCCGGGCCGCCGCCGCCGTGCAGGACCAGCGCGGTGCGCCCGGTCCCGGCCTCGGCCAGGGTGACCTCGACGGACTGGCCGGGGCCGAGCTCGAGGGTGCGGGTGCGGGTTCCGGTCATGAGAGCGTCTCGGTGGCGTACCTGCTCATCGCCTGCTCGGTGCTCTCCGGGGTCAGCGGCTGGCCGTCGGCGATCATCTGTCCCAGGTCGCGGAAGTAGCGCACGTACAGGTCCGGCGTGAACGTGTTGAGCAGCACGACCGGTTCCTCGCCGGGGTTGGCGAAGGTGTGCGGGGCGCCGGGCGGGACCATCACCAACGTGCCCGCCGCGGCTTCGTAGGAGGTGTCCCCCACGGTGAACCGCGCGGTGCCGGACACCACGTAGAAGCCCTCGTCGTGCTGGGCGTGCCGGTGCTGCGGCGGTCCGGCCGTGCCGGGCGGAATGGTGATCTCGCCGACGCCGAGCCGGTGACCGGTGGTCTTCCCGTCTTCGAGGATCCGCATCTGAATGGGTCCGAGCTGGATGGCCTCGCCGCCGTCCGGCGCGACCACGGAGACCTGTGTCATCGATCGCTCCTTGATGAGAGTTAACTCTCACGAGAGTAGCGTGCTCCCATTCGTTGTGCAAGTCAACTCTCATGAGTAAGGTCTACTAGCATGAGCTACCGGGACTGGCCATGACGACCGCGGCCAGCGAGGTCACGGGCGGCCGCGCGAACCAGAAAACCCGTACCCGCCGGGCCATCGTCGACGCTTGCCGGGACCTGGTCCGGACGGGCGCGGAGGTGACGATGCCCGAGGTGGCGAGGCGGGCCCTGGTCTCGGAGGCGACCGCCTACCGCTACTTCCCCGACCTGACCTCACTGCTCGCCGAGACCATCGACGGCCTGTGGCCCAGCCCAGCCGAGGCACTGGCGCCGGTCGCCTCGTCCGCCGACCCGGTCGAACGGGTCCGTTTCGCCTGCGAGTTCCTGCTCCGGGGCGTGCTCTCCTACCAGGGGGCCGTGCGCGCGATGATCTCGGGCACGATCACCAGGCCCGGGCTCGCGCCGGTCCGCCCCGGGATCCGGTTGGGGCTGATCGACTACGCGCTCGCCCCGTTCGGCGACGGCACCGATCTGGCCCAGCTCAAGCGCGACCTGGCCGTGACGGTCAGCGCGGAGGCCCTGTTCACGCTTACCGATCTGTGCGGACTCGGCCCGGATGAGGCGATCGCCAGCGCGGCGCAGACCGCGGCTACGCTGACCGCGGCCGCCTTCTCGGGGGTGCGGGAAACCCGGCCCGTTCGGGATTAAATGTCGGTGACCCGCAGGCCGGCGTGGGCCTTGTACCGGCGGTTTATGGACACCAGGTTCGCGGTCAGCGCCTCGATCTGGCCGCAGTTGCGCAGGCGGCCGGCGTAGATACCGCGCACGCCGGGGATCCGCGCCGCCAGGGCCTGCACCAGGTCGGTGGCCTCACGGTCGTCGCCGAGCACCAGGACGTCCAGGTCGATCGTGTCGACCTCGGGATCGAGCAGCAGGACCGCGGAGACGTGGTGGAACGCCGCCACCACCCGGCTGCCGGGCAGCAGGGCGGCGGCCTGCTGGGCCGCACTCCCCTCGGCGACCGGCAGCGCGTAGGCGCCGCGCTGGTCGAAGCCGAGCGGGTTCACGCAGTCCACGACGATCTTGCCCGCGAGCTCACCGGCGAGCGCGGACAGCAGGTCACCGTGGCCCTCCCACGGCACCGCGGCGATTATCACGCTGGCGCCGCGGGCGGCGTCGGCGTTGGCCAGGCCCTGGACACCGTGCCCGATCTCCTGCGCGGCGGCGGCGGCGCGTTCGGAGCTTCGGGACCCGATGATCACCTGGTGCCCGGCCAGCGCGAATCGGCGGGCCAGGCCGCGTCCCTGGTCCCCGGTACCGCCGAGGATGGCGATGACGAGTCCGTCCACGGACGGGGTTTCGCGCTCAGTCATGGTGAGCATCTTCTCAGATGGTGCACCGGGGCCAAGTCAACGGGCGGTACCTGCGGGTTCGCAAAGATCGCGACTGTCCGTACGGATATGGCTGCGCGGAGGGGTCTTCCCGATGCACCATAGATACGTGGACGCGAACCAAGTGACCACTCTCCGTGCGCTCCTGGCCCCGACCGGCTGGCTCGAGCGGACCCGGGCGTTCGCGCTGGGACTGCGCAAGGCCACCCGCTCGCCGGGCGGGTTCCTGCTGGTCGGTACCCCCGAAGAGGAACCCTGGCACCTCACCGCCCACCTGGACGAGGAAAGCAGGCTCTCCGGGATCCCGGAGCTGATGCCCACGCTGGTCCGCTGGCAGGTGCCCGAGGGCGCGCCGGCCCACCTGCGGGTCGGCCTGGAGCGGCTGGAGGCGGCCCGGCGCGGCGAGACGCTGTTCGTCGTGTCGCCGGCCACGGCACCGGTGCCGCTGCTCGAACGGGTCGACGACGCGCGGCGGACCGGGGCCACGATCTTCGCGCTGGATGCGGGCGATCCCGAGCTCGACGCGCTGGCCCACGAGTCGATGGCGATCCGGCCGGGCGTGGACGCGGTGTCGTTCGGCGGGGCCCAGCACCTGATCAGCTCGTCGGTGGGCGAGATCGGCGCGGCCGAGCGTTTCGAGCGCGGGGAGTTCGGCGTGGCGAGCGCCGACACCCGCGTGCCGCAGCCGGGGACGGCGGGCTACCAGCGGTACCGGCCGGGCGTGCGGGGCCTGCGGGACCGGGTGGCACGCCTGCTCGACGCGGTGAGCGGCCCGACCGGCTTAGGGCCGTGATCTAACCGGTGAGCTAGGCGTCCAGCGTCAGCACCATCGTCGGGCGCTCGATGATGTGGTCCGGGCGCAGCGGGCGCACGGCCGTGCCGATGGCGAAGAACTCGGTCGTGTGCGAGCCCCAGGTGTGGCTGTGCTGGCGGAGCTGGACGCCGACGATGCCCTCCGCGTGCAACTCCTCGGCCTCGGCCTGCATCCGGGTCATGGCCAGCTCCCTGGCGTCGTACAGGGCCTGGGTGAACTGCTCGATCTCCACGTTCTTGCCGATGTTGCCGATCTTGCTGCCGAACTTCTGGTGGGCCACGTGGTACACGCAGGAGCCCATGACCATGCCGAGCGGCGCGTAGCCGGCCCGGATCAGCGTCCAGAAGTCCTGCCCGGACAGGTCCGAGGTGAACGGCTGGTTCTTGTTGTTACGCCAGTTGGCAACGCCGCCGCCGCCGGCGCCTTCCTCGGCCTTGACCGCGGTCCCGACCGCGATGAACTCGGCGATGTCCGCGCCGAACTCCTTCATCTCCACGTCCAGCCGGACGCCGACGATGCCGTCGGCGTGCAGCGCGTCGGCTTCGGCCTCCATCCGGCTCATCGCGAGCTCGCGGGCGTGGTACATGGCCTGGGAGAGCACGTCGAGCTCCTGGTTGCTGCCCCAGCGGCCGATCTGCAGCCCGACGTGGTAGATCGAGCTGCCGAGGACCAGGCCGAGCGGCCGGAATCCGACCTCGCGGACCAGCAGGAACTCGTTGACCGACAGGTCCGAGGTGAAGATCGACCCGGGTTTGCCCGGCTCCAGCTCCGCCAGCCGCTGCATGGCATCGTGCGGAACGCCCGCGGCATCCAGCTCGGTGGCGATGTTCCCGTCGGTCATGGTCTCTCCTGTCAGATCCTGATCCTGGCGGCCTGGCGGCGCTGGGGGTCGAGGGACATGATGGCCAGCGTCGGTCCGCTGTGCCGCTGCTCGGAACGGGCGAAACTGGCGATCGCGGTGCCGATGGTGGTGGCTTCGACGATGTGGTCGCGGCGGCCTTCCGACACCGGGCACTCGCGCTCGCGCACGCGCATCTCCATGTCGGCGATCACCACGCCCTCGCCGCCGAGCCGCTTGACGTCGCTCTGAAGCTGCTGCCGCGCATCGTGCCTGGCGTCGTTGACGAGCTCGGTAAACCCGGTGACCTCGGCGTTCCCCGCGCCCCAGCGGGTCTGTCCGACGGTCAGCCAGTCGTCGTGCCGGGATCCGATCGAGATGCCCAGCGCGAGCCCGGCGGGCACCCAGCCCTTCATGATCAGCTTGGCGAAGTCCTGCCCGGACAGATCGGAGGTGAACGGCCGCTTCCGGCGCGAGCCGCGCGGCGGCCAGGTCGACACCGGCCCGACCCCGGGGGCGCGGATGGCGGTGCCGATCGCCTTGAACTCCAGGCCGCCGGCCGGGAACGCGCCGATGGTCAGCCTGACGCCGACCACGCCGTGCCCGCTCAGTTCCTCGCACTCGGCCGTCATCCGGTCCAGGGCCTTGTGCCGTGCCTCGTACATGGCCTGGACCAGGGGCGCGAACGAGCCCCAGCCGGCGCGCGAGGAGACCTGCGTCGTGGTCCGGGTGGGCGTGACCTGGCCGTAGCCCCAGGTCCCCCAGGCGCCTGGGCAGCTGTAGCCGCCGGTGTAGCCGATGTTGTAGACGCAGGCACCCAGCACCTGGCCGGCCGGCTCGAAGCCGACGCTGCGGATCGCGGCGAACTCGTCGGAGGTCAGCGCCGAGCCCCAGGTACCGCTGGCCCGGATTTCCGCCATCCGGGCTTCGGCCGCGGCCGGCAGTTCATCGCTCACGGCCCTAGCCTAATAGAGCCTGCTAGCGCTATGACATTGCTAGTCTTTCGCGTCCCATTCCTTGTTCCGCTCCTGCACCGTTTCCAGCGCGCGGGCCGCCGCTTCCCGGGTCGGAAACGGCCCGAGCCGGTCCTTGCCCGGGGTGGGACCGTCGTCGTCCTCGACGGTGTGCGTCCTGAGGCTGTACCACCATCGCTTTCCCTGTTCACTGTCCATGCACATTAGACTCGCAAAGCATGGCGACAGTGCTTCATCCGGGTCGGCTTTCGCCGACCCGCCAGGTTCCCGCGGAGATCACGCGGCCGGAGTACGTGGGCAGGAAGCGGCCCAAGACCGGCGAGCCCGACGTCAAGACGCCGGAGATCATCGAGCGGATGCGGGTGGCGGGCAAGCTGGCCGCGCAGGCGCTGGCCGAGGTGGGCGCGCACGTGGCCCCGGGCGTCACGACCGATTACCTGGATCAGGTGGGCCACGACTTCCTCGTCAGCCACGGCGCGTACCCGAGCACGCTCGGCTACCGCGGCTACCCGAAGTCGCTGTGCACGTCGCTGAACGAGGTGATCTGCCACGGGATCCCCGATGACACGCTGGTCAACGACGGCGACATCGTCAACATCGACATCACGGCCTTCATCGGCGGCGTGCACGGGGACACCAACGCCACGTTCTGCGCCGGGAACGTGGACGAGGAATCGCGGCTGCTGGTGGAGCGCACGCACGAGGCGATGATGCGCGGCATCCGCGCGGTGGCGCCGGGCCGGCCGCTGAACGCCGTCGGCCGGGTGATCGAGTCGTACGCGCGCCGGTTCGGCTACGGGGTGGTGCGGGACTTTACCGGGCACGGGATCGGCCGCACGTTCCACTCCGGGCTGATCGTGCCGCACTACGACGACCCGCACACCAACGTGATCATGGAACCGGGGATGACGTTCACCATCGAGCCGATGCTCACCCTGGGCACCATCGACTACGACATCTGGCCGGACGGCTGGACGGCGGTGACCAAGGATCGCAAGCGCACCGCGCAGTTCGAGCACACGATCCTGGTCACCGACGACGGCCACGAGATCCTGACGCTCCCGTAAGCTCCTGGTGCGCCGCTAGGCGTCCCGCCTGCGGAACAGGATCCCGCCCACGATCAGCAGGATCGCCGTGTAGACGGCGAACACGGTGAACTGACCCCACGGCGAGAACAGGTGCGAGTCCTGCGGCGCCACCGTGGCCGTTATCGCCCCGCCCGCCGAGTCCGGCAGCCACCGCGCGATGTCGTTGTACCAGCTGGACGGCAGCAGGTGCGCCAGGATCGGGATCACGAACAGCAGGCCGATGATCGAGGTGATGGTGGCCGCGGTGTGCCGGAAGATCGCCCCGGCCGCGAACGCGAACAAGCCGCACAGGGTGACGTACAGCGCACTACCGATCACGGCGCGCAGCACGTCGTGCTCCGACAGCGAGGCGTTCGCGTGCGTGCTGGCTAGCAGCGCCTGGCCGAGGAAGAACGCGACGAAGGCCGCGACCAGCGTGACGACCAGGGCGACCACGGCGAAGACCAGCGCCTTGGCGGCGTACACGGTGACCCGCCTGGGCATCGCGGTCAGCGATGTCCTGATCATCCCGGTGGAGTACTCCGCGGTGAGCACGATCGCGCCGAACACCACGATGACGAGCTGCCCGAGGTAGAACAGGCCGGCGATGCTGACCTGGGTCGCGTCGAAGGTGGCCCGGTCGGCCGCCGAGGTCTGATCCCAGTTGGCCGCGGTGCCGGCGCAGATCGCCGCGCCGATCCCGATGCTGACGGCGAGCAGGACCAGCAGGGTCCAGTAGGTCGAGCGAACCGAGCGGATCTTGGTGAACTCCGAGCGCAGCGTCCCGCCGAATCCGGCCCGGCCGGACGGCGGAGGCAGGACCGGGGCCTGCCTGGTGGTAACGGCGGCCATGTCAGATTCCCCCTTCGCGGCTGTGCTGGCCTTGCGCGGCGAGCTCCGACGGTCGCTCTGCCGTTCCTGGCTGGGCCGGCCCTGGCGGCTGGCCCTGCTCATTCTCGGCGCCCCGGTATTCCACGCTGTCCGCGGTCAGCTCCATGAAGGCCGCCTCGAGTGAGGCCCGGACCACGGTCAGCTCGTGCAGCCGCACGCCGTGCTCGAACGCGATGTCGCCGACCTGCGCCGCGACCAGGCCGGACACGACCAGCGTGCCGTCGGCGCCGTTGACCGCGCTGCCTCCCGCGTCGGCCACCGCCTTGACCAGCTGGTCAGGCTGAGGCGTGGCGACCCGGACGGTCTGGCCGGAGCTGCGGGCGATGAACTCTTCCATGGTGCAGTCGGCGAGCAGCTGGCCGCGGCCGATCACGACGAGCTGATCCGCGGTGTGCTCCATCTCCGACATCAGATGGCTGGACACGAACACGGTGCGGCCCTCGGCCGCCAGCGCCTTCATGAAGTTGCGGATCCACAGGATCCCCTCCGGGTCCAGCCCGTTGACCGGCTCGTCGAACATCAGGATCTTCGGGTCGCCGAGCAGCGTGACCGCGATACCGAGCCGCTGGCTCATGCCCAGCGAGAACCCCTTGGTGCGCTTGCGCGCCACGTCGGTCAGGCCCACCAGTTCCAGGACCTCGCCCACGCGGCGCTTGGGCAGGTTGTTGGTCTGGGCCAGGCAGAGCAGGTGGTTATAGGCCGAACGGCCGCCGTGAACCGCCTTGGCATCCAGCAGCGCGCCCACCTCGCGCATGGGATTGGCCAGGCTGGCGTAGCGCTTGCCGTCGATGGTGACGGAGCCCGCGTTCGGGTAGTCCAGGCCGAGTATCAGCCTCATGGTGGTGGTCTTGCCCGCCCCGTTCGGGCCGAGGAAGCCGGTCACCTTGCCCGGCACCACGTCAAATGACAGGTCGTTGACGGCGATTTTCTCGCCGTACCGCTTACTGAGCCCCCGTACCTCAATCATCCGAATGAGTCCTCTCTGGCGGCATGTCGGAATCTGCCCCCGTGACCCGTTCAGCCTATTACTTCGACATTGCGGACTGATGAATTGCGAGCCGATTATTTGCTGAGCGCAGGCCGGGGATTGGCTGAGGCTGCGCCGTCCGGCTCGTGCCGTCCCGCCGGTCCGGGCGGGACGGCGCGCGCGTGCAGGCTGATCGAGTACCCCGCGCCGTGGCCGCGGAGCCGGTGCCGCTGCCCGTGCACCCGGGTCGATCCCGGGCGCAGCACCGCGCCGCCGGGCGCACCCTCGATCGCCTCCCCCGCGATCACCGTGGCCACATCGCAATCACAGTCCTGGCCCGTGCTCTGCCGGCCGGGGCGGGCGGGCGGCAGGACGACCAGCCAGGCGCCGTACTCCGGCTGGTCTTCGAGCTCGATTCGTACCGAACGGTCCGGGTCGAAGCGCACCCGTCCCCACCAGCGCTCCGGCGAAGCGGCCAGGATCCTCAGGTGGCGAGCCAGCGTACCGAGCGTGGGCCGGGTGCCCGGCGTTCCCGCCCGGGTCGGCTGGGCGGGGACGAGCAGGCTGGCCCCGGCCAGGATGGCGATCTCCGGGGCAACGGATATGTCTGCGGTCAGTTCTGCAGTCATCGGGGAGGTTCCTTCGCGGGCTCTCCGGCACCGGCCCTTAACGGGGGCGCCGACGGCGACAACGGTCAGCTGAGGTCGTTGTCAGCAACAACACGAAGGACAGAGCACGCGCGCGAGCATTACGGCGGTACCCGGGTGGGCACCGTGACGGCGGACCGCGCGGCCTGGCATGCCGGATAGCTTACACGGCGAGTGACCGCCCGTCGTCACATCGAGGTATCGGTTTATCGTTCGAGACGCTGGAGCGCGTCCTGGGCCGCCTTGGGGCTGACGCTCGTGTCGGGATCACCCGGCCCCGCCCACGCGGCGGCGCACAGCGCCCGCAGCCCGTCGATGCGCTCGCCGTCGCCGTCCAACTCCAGCTGGTCCCCGCGCATGCGGGCCGTCCAGCCCCGGCAGCCGAACGCGCCGTCTTCCACGCTGATCTCCGGATGCGGCTCGAGCAGGCCGGTCAGGTCCTCGGCCAGGTAGGTGGGGCGCTGCGACGGCGGCGCGGCCACGGCTTCGGCCGGGCCGGTGACCCCGGTGAGCACGAGCATGCTGTCCGCCCCGACCCGGTGGGCGCCCTCGATGTCGGTGTCCAGCCGGTCACCGACAACGAGCGGATGCCTGGCGCCGGTTCGCAGCACCGATTCGTGGTGCAGCGGGGGTTCCGGCTTGCCCGCTACCAGCGGCTGCACGCCGGTCGCCGTCGCCACCACCTGGATCAGCGAGCCGTTGCCCGGCTGGCGCCCACGCCGGCTGGGCAGCGTGAGGTCGCCGTTGGACGCCACGAACAGCGCCCCGGCAGCCACCGCGAGGCCGCCCTCGGCCAGCATCGAGTAGTTCACGTCGGGCGAATAGCCCTGGACGACGGCCTTCGGCTGGTCCGCGGCGGTGCTGACCGGGCGCAGGCCACGCTCGCGCAACGCCATCCGCAGGCCGCTGCCGCCGATGACCAGAACCGCCGCATCGGCCGGGAGACGTTCGGCCAGCAGCCGGGCGGCGGCCTGGGCGGAGGTCACCACGTCTTGCGGCGACGCTGGCGCGCCGAAGCCGGTCAGCAACGCCGCGATGGCGGCGGGGGTACGGAAGGCGTTGTTGGTCACGTACGCCAGCCGCATGCCCGCCGCGTCGGCCTTGCGCAGCGCCTCGGCCGCGCCGGGGATGGCCGTGCCACTCAGGTAGACCACCCCGTCCAGGTCGAGCAGGGCGACGTCATAGGCGGTATCGAGGGGTTCCTGGCTGCCGCGCGGCCGCAGGCCCTGCGGGCCCTCGGTCATTCGGTCCCCCCCTCGGCCGTTTTCCTGGACCGCAGCGTGGCCCGCACCGAACGCAGGGCCTCGGTGTAGTGGGGATCGTCGGGGCGCATGGCGGCGGCGAGCGCGAGATACTCGGCCGCGGCGGCGTGGTTCCCGGTCCGGGCCAGCGCGAGCCCGAGGCCGAAGTTCGCGTAGTCGTCCGACGGGCTGGCCTCGACGATCACCCGGAAGTTGTCCGCCGCCTCCTCGTACCGGCCCGCGTCGAACTGGGCCCGGGCCAGGGCCTCCCGGACGCTGCGGGACCCGGGCTCGGCCGCGGCGGCGCGCTGCAGGACCTGGGCAGCGGCCGCCGGGCTGCCCCGGCCGAGCAGGTCCATGCCCCGGAGATACCAGGCGTGCACGTCGTCCGCAGAACCTCCCGGAAGGGCCTGGCCAGGGACGTTTTCTTCCCGATGGGAATCCCCGCTAGCGGCTGATCCTTTTGACATGGTGTGCAGACCCTTCCGTCCGACTCTGGTTCCGGCCTCGTGCTGGCACCCTTCCGCGGCATCCGTTATGCCCGTGACCGGGTAAGCGGTATCGCAAACGTCACGTCCCCACCGTACGACGTGATTAACGGCGGCATTCTCGACCAGCTCAGGGCGGCGGACCCGCACAACGTGGTCCGTCTCATCCTGCCAGGCCAGGCCGCGGACGCGAACAAGACCGCGGCGGCCCTGCTGCGCGAGTGGCTGTCGGCGGGCGTGCTCATCCGGGACCGGATGGCCGCGCTCTACATCTATGAGCAGCGCCTGCCTGGATCGGGCCCCTCCCTGCTCCAGCGCGGCATCATCGGCCTGGTCCGCCTCGGCTCGCCGGAGTCGGCGGGCATTCTCCCGCACGAGAACGTCATGCCGGGCCTGGTCGCCGGCCGGCGTGAGCTGATGGCGGCCACGCAGGCGAACCTGGAGCCGATCTTCCTCATCTACGACGGCGGGCAGTTCCCCGACGCCACGGACACCGAGGCCATGCCGACGGCCACCGAGGTCATGGACCGGGTCGCGGACGAGCGGACGCCGCTGGTGGCGATCACCACCGAGGACGGCATCACCCACCGGCTGTGGCGGCTGGGCGATCCCGGCGAGCAGGCCGCGATCGCCGCCGACCTGTCCGGCCGCCGGGCGCTGATCGCCGACGGGCACCACCGGTACGCGGCCTACCTGCAGCTGAAGGCCGAGATGCGCGCGGCCGGCCTGGGCACGGGACCGTGGGACTACGGGCTGGCGTTCCTGGTCGACTCGGCCGCCTACCCGCCCCGGCTGGGCGCCATCCACCGGGTGCTGCCCGGTCTGCCGCCGGAGCGCGCCGCCGAGCTCGCCAAGGCCGCGTTCACCGTGCAGGACCTGCCGGCTGGCCTCTGCCTGGATGATGCGCTACTACGGCTGGCCGAGGCCGGCCGGGCGGGTCCCGCCTTCCTGCTGGCCGGCGGCCCGGTATTCCGCCTGCTCAGCCATCCGGACCCGGTTCAGCTGGCGGCCTCGATGCCGGCCGGGACCTCGGCGCCATGGCAGAGCCTCGCCGCCTCGGTCATGCAGCAACTGCTGCTCGGCCGTCTATGGGGCGTCACGGACAGCGAGCGCGACGTGCTCATCGACCACGACGCAGCCGACGCGGTGCGGGCGGTCGCGGGTGACGCGACCGCGACGGACGTAGCCGAGCGCGGAGCCGGCGCCGCTCCGGCCGCCGGGGGCACCGCGGTGATCTGCAACCCGGCGTCCTTCGAGGCGGTTATCGACATCGCGGCTCAGGGCGAGCGGGTGCCGCGGAAATCCACCTCGTTCGGCCCCAAACCGCGTACCGGGCTGATCCTCCGTACGTTCGGCCCGTCCGACTGAGCGACGGCGGGGCGGCTGCGGGACAATAGGGCGCGTGACAGATGGAATCGGGCCTACGGGAGTCACTCCACTCGGGCACGAGGTGTTCCAGATCGACACCCGGATGGCGGGCTACGAAGGGATCACAGCCGGCTACCTGATCAGGGGCGAGCGGCCGTGCCTGGTGGAGACGGGCACCGCGCCGTCCGCGCCGGTGGTCCGTGACGCCCTGGCCGCGCTTGGTATCGGTCCCGGCGACCTCGCCACCGTCGTGGTCACGCATATCCACCTCGACCACGCGGGCGGCGCAGGCGACATCGCCGCGATGTTCCCGGCGGCCCAGATCGTCGTGCACCAGCGCGGTGCGCGGCACCTCGCCGATCCGAGCAGGCTCATGGCCGGGGCCCGGCTGGTCTACGGCAGGGCGCTCGAGCGGCTCTTCGGCGTCCTCGCCCCGGTTCCCGCCGAGCGCATCGTGGCCCTGGACGACACCGGCACCGTGGATCTCGGCGGCGGCAGGCGCCTCGACAGCCACTACTCCCCCGGCCACGCCAAGCATCACGTCGGCCTGGTCGACTCTGACACCGGGGACCTGTACGTCGGCGACGCGGCCGGGGTGTACATGCCGGATACCGGGGATGTCAGGCCGGCCACGCCGCCACCCGATTTCGACTTGGCGGCCGCCTTGGCCTCGATACGCAAGTTCGCCGCGCTCCGCCCGGCCCGGCTGATGTTCAGCCACTATGGGCCGGTCGACCAGGTCAGCGAGACGCTGGACCGTTCGGCGGAGGAGATCAACGTCTGGGTGGAGGAGACCCGGCGGGTGCACGCGGCGGGCCTGGACCTTGACCACGCGGTCGCCATGGTGCGGGATCGCACCCTGAATCGGTACGCAGCGGCCAGCCCGGATGCCGACCCGGCCCTAGCGGAGAGGTTCGAGCGGGCCAGCAGCGTCCGCGGCAACGTAGAAGGCATCATGCATTGGCTCGACAAGGACGGTGGCCCTGCCGCCGGACGCAGTGAAACCGGGGGCCGGACGCAGTGAAACCGGGATCCAGGGCGTTAGAACGCACTGGATCAGGGGTTTCATGCCATTCCACCTGGTTCGGCACATAGGGGCCGTGATGCTGATGGTGTCGGCGTGATCTGAGTCCGGTTTTCTCGAACGTGCCGCCCGGCCGCCGCCCAGTAGCTGAACAGCATTGTGATGGAGCGGCATGACCGCGGCATCCGCATTGATGGACTCAGGCGCCGCGATGCCGGAGTGAATGAAGTCCGTTTCCCTTCCCGAACGCGTGTGCTCAGCTGGGGTGGGAAGCAGTCGGGTCCTCTCCGTCCGCGTGTTCTTCGTCCGTGTGTCCTTTGTCGCGGTCGCGCTCGCCGGGGTCATCGCCGTCCGCGTCGTCGTCAAGCCCGCCTTCCTCGGGCTTGTCGGCTTCGGCGTCGATGTCATGGAGGTCGCTGGCATCTAGGTCGAGGTCGTCATCTTCAAGATCGTCATCTTCAAGATCGTCGAATTCGATGCCGTCGAGCTGGTCGAGGCGGTCGGCCGCGTCGGTCTCGCCATCGGGGTCGGCTTGGACGGCCCGGGCGAATGCGTCCCGCGCCTCGTCCGCGCGCCCGGCGGCGAGCAGGGCGTCCGCATAGGCGTAGAACAGCCGCGCCGACCAAGGTCGCAGTCGGCCGCGGGTCAGCTCGGGCACCTGCAGGGCCAGGACGGCGGCATCGGACAGCCCCTGGTCCCGGCGGATGCCGGACTCAACGATCCGCAGCTCGATCTGCGTGGCGCGGTCGAGGTTCGCGGTGCTGGCCTCCCGCACCAGCGCCAGTGCCCGGTCCAGCCGGCCGAGGGCCCGCTCGCAATCGGCCATGATCGGCAGATAGTCGTCGCGCCCGGTCATCCGCCGCGCGGCACGGAGCTCTGACAGCGCCTCGGCCCAGCGTCCGGTGCGGTAAGCGACGATCCCGCAGGCCTCGCGGACCACGCCGACCCGCGCAGCCAGGCGCTTGGCGGCCTGCGCATAGGCATAGCCCTGCTCGGGGTCGTCGGCCAGGTCGGCGGCTACCAGGTACCGGGCCACGATGTCGGCCAGGTCGTTCGGCAGGCTATTCAGCTGGGACCGTGCCTCGGGATCGAGTTGGTCGGGAGTGACCGAGTCCGGAAGCTGCGGCCCGCTCTCGCGGGGCGGCCTGGCCGGAGCCTCGCCCCGCCCGGCCCAGGTGCGCTCGCTGCCACGGGCGCGATCACCGCTCCTGGGGTATCCGCCGCCTGGGCGCTCACGGCCGGAGCTCCGGCCGCGCTCGCTGCCCGAACTGCGGTCGCCACCCCGGGCGCCGTCGCGGCTACGATCGCCGTCGCGGCCGCGGGCCGGCCATGAGGGCCGGTCGCGGCCTGCGTCGCGCGCGGGTCCTGCCGCGCGGTCACGTGGCGGCCGCCAGGTGGCGTCACCTCGATCGCGGACCGGCCGATCCGACGAGCCGGCGGCACCGGGTCGCTGCCCACGCGCCCGCGGCGCGCTACGGTCGGCGTCGTCCCGGCGCGCGCCGTACGAGCGTGTCCCCGTAGAACCTGCGCCCCGGTAGCCACCGTCGGCGGGACGCGCCGTCCCAGGCGCGCCAGGACGGCGGGTTCGGCCGCCAGACCCGGCTTCACCGTCACGAGGAGCGGCAGATCCCCGGCTACGTACACCATCACGATCGGCGGCCCAGCGCGGACCGCTCCCGGTCCGGGTGTCGCGACGCGAGTCTCCGCCTGCGGCGGGCCGCCCAGGCCGGTAGCCGGACGGGGGCCTGGCCGACCCGCGGGACTCGCCGTCCGCGCTGGCACGGCCGGAAGATCGAGAACCTCCGCCGGCACCTCCTGATCTGGGTCCGCTTGCCCGTCGCGACTGGTCACCTGGGCGCGCGGCCGGGCCGCGGCGCTCTCCAGGCGCCCAGCCATCGTCCCGGGAGCCGCCGTCGGCGGCGCCCCTGGGGGTCCTGCTGAATGGACGCGAGCCCGACGGAGAAGAACCACTCCGGCGGGGTGTTGCCTCTCGCCTGCTTTCGGCGGCCTGACCGGGGCCCGCACGGCGGGTACCCCGGTCAGCGGCACCGGAACGCCGGTCCTGGGCAGAACTCGGACGCCGGTCCTTGCCGTCACCAGCGCGACGATCTTGACCAGCGCCAGCGTGACGGTCTTGAGCAGTCGCTGGCCGACGGTTCTGAGCAGCGCCAGCTCGCCTGTCCTCGGCGGCGCCGGTTCGCCTGTCCTCGGCGGCCGCGGTTCGACGGTTCTGTGGAGCGCCCCCGCGTCGATCCTGGCCGACGCCAGAGCGTCGATCCTGGCCGGTGCCTGATCGCCGATCCTGGCTGGCTCCCGTGCGGCCGCCCTGCGGGACACCGCGGGATGCGGTCCGGCCGCGACCGGCGGTGCCGCTCGTACTCCTTGTCGCGCGCGACGTCCGCGGGTTTCCGCCGCTTGCTCCTTGGCCCCTGGGCGTCCCGGGTCCCTCAGCCACGTTTATCAGCCTCCAGCTTCAACACTACCCAGACAAGCGAAGAGGGCCGCTCGACCATTACGGGAGCGACCCTCTTCAAACATGTCCGGCGGCGTCCTACTCTCCCACGCGGTCCCCCGCGCAGTACCATCGGCGCTGAAGGGCTTAACTTCCGGGTTCGGAATGGGACCGGGTGTTTCCCCTTCGCTATAACCGCCGAAACTCTATTGAGATGTCACCGGCCCGAGGGCCTGTTGGCGACCGTATCTCGGGAACCGCACAGTGGACGCGAAATCAAATGGAGTAGAAGCCAAGCCACTCGGCCTATTAGTACCGGTCAGCTGCACACGTTGCCGTGCTTCCACCTCCGGCCTATCAACCCAGTCGTCTAGCTGGGGGCCTTACCTGGTTAACCCAGAGAGAGACCTCATCTTGAGGCGAGCTTCCCGCTTAGATGCTTTCAGCGGTTATCCCTTCCGAACGTAGCAAACCAGCCGTGCTCTTGGCAGAACAACTGGCACACCAGAGGTTCGTCCGTCCCGGTCCTCTCGTACTAGGGACAGCCCCTCTCAAGTCTCTTGCGCGCGCAGCGGATAGGGACCGAACTGTCTCACGACGTTCTAAACCCAGCTCGCGTACCGCTTTAATGGGCGAACAGCCCAACCCTTGGGACCTGCTCCAGCCCCAGGATGCGACGAGCCGACATCGAGGTGCCAAACCATCCCGTCGATATGGAC
>Ga0207689_10002463_pt1 | contig 17240 bp, 16 predicted proteins | sample KBSMisM52_FD_184312 | JGI IMG/M metagenome (GOLD analysis project Ga0207689, IMG submission 184312) | Miscanthus rhizosphere microbial communities from Kellogg Biological Station, Michigan, USA - KBS Miscanthus M5-2 (SPAdes) (version 2) | ecosystem: Host-associated > Plants > Roots >... | reverse complement strand
CAGAAGCATGGCCAGAAGGCGATCATGTCCGACGGCCCCTCCGAGCTGACGACGGGCGGCACCTCGAAGCGTGCGCTGAAGGTGCTGGCGGCGATCAACGCCATCGTGCGGCAGAAGTAGCGGTTGATTTCGCGCCTTCGCGGCTTCGCGTGAGATCGGTTTTTCACGCGAAGACGCGAAGACGCGAAACCGCGTAATATCCCGCCGCAAACTTTGGACCCCATGGGAGGAAACATGCGCCGTACTCTTGCCTTCGCGGTCATCGTCCTGGCCGCACTCGTGAACGGATGCGGATCGTCACAGACCGCGTCCTCCGCTCCCGCCGCGGCGACCGCCGCCCCGGCTCCCGCCTTCTTCGCTCCGCACGGTTTCGATCTTTCGGCCATGGACACCAGCGTGAAGGCGTGCGACGACTTCTATCGATTCGCTGTCGGCAAGTGGCGGGACACGCATCCCCTTCCTGCGCAGTACTCCCGCTACGGGCGGTTCGAAGAGCTGGCCGAGCGCAATCGCGAAGTGCTGCATCAGATCCTCGAGCAGGACGCGGCCATGACCAACGCCAAACCCGGCAGCGCCGAGCAGAAGGTCGGCGACTTCTACGCCTCCTGCATGAACGAGACGGCGGTGGAAGCGGCGGGCATCACGCCGATCCAGCCGGAGCTCGAGCGGATCAACGGCATCAGCGACCGCGCCTCGCTCATCGTCGAGCTCAATCGTCTGCACTCCGAAGGATTCGCGCCGCTGTTCCGCATCGGCGGGCAGAACGATCAGAAGAACAGCAAGATGATCATCGCCTCGCTCGGCACCGGCTCGATCGGACTGCCGGACCGCGACTATTACCTCCGCGACGATCCGCGATTCAAGACCATTCGCGAGCAGTACGTCGCTCACGTGGCCAAGATGCTGACACTCTCCGGCGAGAGCGCGGATCAAGCCAATGCGGACGCGCAGAAGATTCTGGCGCTGGAGACGAAGCTGGCCGCGGCGCAGCTGCCGCGCGTCGAACTGCGCATCCCGGAGAACACCTACCACCCGACGCCGGTTGCCGAGCTGGCCTCGATGGCTCCCGCCGTCGACTGGCCGAACTACCTCCACGGCCTCGGCGTCAGCACGACTACGGTCAACGTCTCGCAGCCGAAGTACATCAAGACCGTCAGCCAGTTGCTGACCGAAGTGCCGATGGACGATTGGAAAGCGCTGCTGCGCTGGCAGGTCGTCGATGGCGCCGCGCCGACGCTCACCAAGGCCTTCGTCGACGAAGACTTCAACTTCGGAGGCCGCATCCTCTCGGGCACCAAAGAGCCGCAGGAACGTTGGAAGCGCTGCGTCCGCGCCGCCGACTTCAGCATCGGCCAGCTTCTCGGACAGGAGTACGTCCGCCGCAACTTCACCCCCGAGGCGAAAGCGAAAATGAATTCGCTGATCGACAACCTCATCGGCGCGCTGCGCGAAGACATCCCCACGCTGACGTGGATGGGGCCGGAGACAAAGGCCGCCGCCCTCGGCAAACTGGCCGCCTTCCGCCGCCGCATCGGCTATCCCGACAAGTGGCGCGACTACTCCGCGCTCACGATCAGCCGCGCCTCATACGCCGCCAACGCGCAGGCGGCGCGGGCGTGGGCCTATCACCACAACATCGAGCGCATCGGCCATCCGGACGATCCGAACGAATGGGGCGGATTCACGCCGCCGACGGTGAACGCCAGTTACAACCCCCCGCAGAACAACATCACCTTCCCCGCGGGCATCCTGCAGCCGCCGTTCTTCGATGCGAATGCGGACGATGCCTACAACTACGGCGGCATCGGCACGGTCATCGGCCACGAGATGACGCACGGTTTCGACGATCAGGGCGCGAAGTACGACGCCGAGGGAAATCTGCGCAACTGGTTCACTCCCGAGGACCTGAAGAATTTCCAGGCGCGCACGGATTGCGTGGCCAATGAGTACAGCGAGTTCAACGTCGCCGCCGGAATCAACATCAACGGCAAGCTCGTGAACGGCGAATCGGTCGCCGACCTCGGCGGCGCCACGATCGCTCTGCGCGCCTACGAGAAGTCGCTGGAAGGAAAGCAGCGCGCCACGATCGACGGCTTCACCCCCGAGCAGCGCTTCTTCCTCGGCTTCGCGCAGGTGTGGGGCGAGAACATGTCGCCGCAGGAAGCGACCCGCCGCGCCCTGACCGATCCGCATGCGCAGGGCCCGTTCCGCGTGAACGGCACCGTGCAGAACATGCCGGAGTTCTGGAAGGCGTACGACTGCAAGGACGGGGACAAGATGGTGCGGGATGCGTCGAAGAGGTGCGCGATCTGGTGAGAACGTAGGTCGGAAACGTAGGTCGGACTCTCTAGTCCGACCTCTTTTGAATACTCCTCGTCACTGCGGTTTCAGACCCGGGTCAGCCGGTCGGACTGAGAGTCCAACCTACGTTTGCATTACTTCCTCGACCGCCGCTCGAATATCTTCCAGGCACATCTCCATCCGCTCGCGATGTGTTCGATGCGACACCACGCAGATGCGGATGACGAACCGCCCCTCGACGACGGCCCCGGTCAGCATCACCCGCTGTCTTGCATTGATCCGGGCGATCAGATCGCGGTTGAGTGCATCGAGATCAACCCCATCGCGAACCAGTCGAAAGGCGACGATCGACAGCTGCGGCTCGGCATCCACCACGATGCCCTCGATCTTGTGCAGCTCCTCCGCCGCCCACGCGGCCAGATCGAGTTTCTCCTCGAGCTGCTGGCGGAACGGCTCGATGCCGAAGAGCTTGAGCGGAAGCCAGACGCGAAGGCCGCGGAAATCGCGGGAGAGCTCGGGCGAGAGCTCGCAGAAGTCGATCAGCTCGTTGCCCTGCTGAAATCCCGGAAGGTAGTCGGCGTGCATGCTGTATGCGCCGCGAAGCATCGCCGCGTTGCGCACGATCAGTGCGCCGGTGCCGAAGGGGAGAAAGAGCGTTTTGTGCGGATCGAGGATGATCGAGTCGGCCTCGCTGATGCCGCGCATCGCCGCGCGGCCTCTCTCCGTCAGCATGAAAAACGCGCCGTACGCGCCGTCGACGTGAAACCAGAGCGACTCCGCGCGCGCGAGTGCGCCGAGTGCGGCGAGGTCATCGACCGCGCCAGTGGCCGTGGTTCCTGCGCTGCCGCAGACCATGAACGGCGTGAGGCCGTTCGCGCGGTCGTTGCGAATGGCATCGGCGAGAAGGTCGACGCGGACACGGAACATCGCATCGCTCGGGATCTCGCGGATGTTCGCCGCCGGAAAGCCGGCCAGGATGGCCGCCTTCTGAAAGGCGTGATGGGTCTGATCGCCACAGTAGAGGGTGGCCCGTTGAAAATCGTCGCCGAGGATCGCGCGGCGCGCGGCGATGATCGCCGTCAGATTCGCCAGGGAGCCGCCGCTGGTCAGCACGCCGCCGCTCCCGTCGCCGTATCCGGCGATCTCGCAGAACCAGCGAACGACGTTCGTCTCCAGCTGCACCAGCAATGGCGCTGCCGCGCAGACGCCGACGTAGCGGTTGACCGCGTCGGCGATCAGGTCCGCCACCGCCGAGTGGAAGATCCCGCCGCCCGGGATGAAGGCCAGGTAGCCCGGACCGGCGGCGTTGAACGAGCGTGGAATGGCCTGGTCGAAGAGAAAGTCGAGAAGCTGCTCGTACGATGCGCCCTGCCGCGGAAGCGGCTCGATCAACGTGCGCGCAAAGTCCGTCGCCCCATCGACGTTCGAGGCCGGTTGCGACGGCAGCGACTCGATGTGCGCAACGATCCGCCGCATGGCCTCGTCGACAAGGCGGCCCATTTCCTGGCTGTCGGGCTCGAGAGGATGAATGGTCACGGGCGGGGATTCTAGTTGCAGCCGCGGCCGGATTTCTGAACGCGTGATTCAACGCGTTGTCCGTCGACGGCAGTTGCAACGATCGCGTCACAGGTGCGAGGCGGTCTCACTTTTGCAAAGGCAGACATGTAAAATCGCGCCCTTAACGGAGGTCATTCATGCGTTTGCGTCTTCTCACACTCGTCGCGCTCTCGTTTTTCGCGACGATGGCTTCAGCGAAAGAGATCTGGCTGAGCATCGGCGGCACCACTGCCAGCGGTACCTTCCGCACCGATGCCCGCATCTTCAATCCGTCGACGACGAAAGACATTCAGATCCAGGCCTGGTATCTGCCGGTCGGCAATGTCAACAATTCGGCGGTGCAACCTCTCCCGCCCATCACGGTCCTCAAGCGCCAACAGCTGATCTACAACGACGTCGTCACCTCCCTTTTCCACAGCAGCGGCCTCGGCGCTATCCGGCTCAAGTCTGATGACGACTTCATCGCCACCCAGAAAATCTACGCAGTGGCGGGCGGTGGAACCCTTGGCCAGTACATAGCCGGCGTGGAATCGTCGAACGTGAAGAGCAAGGGCGTTTTGATCCAGCTCCAGAACGGCGCCGGCCAGAGTGGGACATTCCACACGAACGTCGGAGCCGCGAACCCGAACGACTCCACGGCAACGGTGACCTGGCGACTGTACGACAAGAACAACGTGCTGGTAGGCAAGGAACACGTGATCGTCATGCCGCCCTTCGGAGTCATCGCTCCGGGCGGATTGAGCGGCTACGCGGAAGACGTCCCTCCCACTGCAGACCTCAGCGACGCATGGCTCAGCTACTCGTCCGATAAACCGATCCTTGCGTACGGATCGGTCATCGACAACGTGACCACCAATCCGACGTACATCCCCGCAGCGGAGGACACCGGTGTCGCGTCCACGCAGACGCCGGGCGCCAAAGTGTTCGTCGTGACCGAGGTTGGCGGACCGACCTCGAAGCCATCGAGCATCACCATCTCGCCCAGCATCATCCTCGGTACTCTCAAGCCCGGAGACACCGTCACCTTCAGAGTCAGCGCGCAAGACAGCAGCCACGGTTTCCGGCTCATCGATCCCGATGGCATTGCCCTCATCGATCTCTCGCTGATTCCTGGTGCGCCGGCCATTGAGAGGACCGTCACTCTTAATACCGAGGGAACGTGGGGCTACTACTGCACGAACACATCGTGCAGCAACGGCCATAACAGCATGCAGGGCACCTTCCCCGTCGGCAACCCGACGACGTACGTGCCGCCGGGGTATTGACGCGGTAGCTGTTTCGCGTCTTCGCGGCTTCGCGTGAACATCGATCTCACGCGAAGAAGCGAAGGCGCGAAGACCGCAGCACCCGTTTTTCTGCTACTCTTCGCAATTGCAGATAACGTGTAGGGTGTGAGATGGAACTGCTGCAATTTGCCAGGAGCAGACGGGGAGGGGAGCTGATCGGGATCGTCATCCTGGCAGCCGGCATTTGTCTCGCCCTCGCGCTTCTCACCTACCGCCCCGACGACTCCTCCGCGTTCTACACCTCTACCAACAGCGTCGTTGCCAACTGGATCGGCTACTACGGCGCCACCATCGCCTGGCTTTTCGTCGGTTTTTTCGGCTTCGCCTCGCTCCTGTTTCCGGGGGCGCTGCTCGTCGTCGGCTGGAATCGCATCTGCGCCAAAGAGATCGAATACCTGCAGACGAAGGCCATCGGCTTCGTCATCCTGGTCATCGCCGCGCCGCCGCTGTGTGATCTGACGCTCGGCAAAGTCTGGCTGCGCGGCGCGTTGATTCCGTCCGGCGGCTATCTGGGACAGGAGCTCAATCGCATCGCCTCGAAGAACCTCAATGGCATCGGCGCGGCCATCGTGCTCGTGACCACGATGCTGATCGGCCTCCTGCTGGCCACGCGCATCAGTCTGGCCGCCATCTTTGTCGCTCTTCATCACAAGCTGATCGACCTCGGGCGCGCCTTCTCGCTGCAGTGGGCGCGCTTCACCGAGCGCCGGCGCAAAGAGAAGATGAAGACCGCCATCGTCCGCAAGCATCTCGACAAAGACGGCCCGGGGTTGCGTCTCGTATCGTCAACGCAGGACGACGCGCCGCTGCCGGCCGCGGCGCCGATCGTGCGCGAAGTCAAAGGAGCCGGCCGGTTCCAGATTCGCAAAGTGACCAAGGCCGACCTGCGCAAAGCTGCCGAGGAGTTGTCGAAGCAGGAGACGCCAGACCCGTTCGCGTTGTGGGCGGCGGCGAAAGCCGACACCGTCGAAGCGGCGGAGTTCTCGCGTCCGGTCGCGGTCGAGGACGACGGCGAATTCGAAGATCCGCTCTACCTCGACGATCCGCCCGCCGTGCGCGCGCCGCGACCTAAAGCGCAGATGCCGCGGCCGGTGCCGCGCAAACAGAAGGAAGCGCCTCCGAAGCGCGAGACCCGTCTCACGCACGATCTCCTTCCGCCCGTCGAGCTGCTCACCGCCGGGCCGAAGGTGGACATGGTCAACGACGACGTCCACAAGAAGTTCCTCGACATCGGGCATCTCATCGAAGAGCGCTGCCGCGAATTCTCCGTTGATGGCGAGGTGACCGCGTATCACCCGGGCCCGGTCGTCACGACCTTCGAGTTCAAGCCTTCCGCCGGTGTGAAGTACGCCAAGGTCGTCAACCTGGGCGACGATCTGGCGCTGGCGTTGAAGGCGGAATCGATCCGCATCGAGCGCATCAGCGGCTCCTCGACCGTCGGCATCGAAGTTCCGAACAAACGCCGCGAGCTGATCACGCTGCGCGACATCATCGACACCGACGCCTTCACCCAGCAGCAATCGCTCCTGACCGTGGCCCTGGGCAAGGACATTCACGGCGACGCCATCGTCACCGATCTCGCGCGCATGCCGCATCTGCTCGTGGCTGGCGCAACGGGCGCCGGCAAGTCGGTCGGCCTGAACTCCATGATCGTGTCGCTGCTCTACAAAGCGCTGCCGAAGCAGCTGCGGATGCTGATGATCGATCCGAAGATGGTCGAGCTGAAGATGTACGAAGACATCCCGCACCTGCTCCATCCGATCGTCACCGACCCGAAGCTCGCCTCGGTGGCTCTGATCTGGGCGGTCAACGAGATGGAGAATCGCTACCGCTGCCTGGCCGAGTGCGGCGTGCGCAACATCGATCAGTACAACGGCCTGCTCAAGGACGTCGACGGTTACCGGCGGGCCATGAAGCTGCCGGAAGGGGAGCCGGTGAAGGTTCCGGAGCCGTTGGTCTACATCGTCATCATCATCGACGAGTTCGCCGATCTGATGATGGTGGCCTCGAAGGACGTGGAAGACTCGGTGACGCGGCTGGCGCAGAAGGCGCGCGCCGTGGGCATCCATCTGATCATTGCCACGCAGCGGCCGTCGGTCGACGTGATCACCGGCGTGATCAAGGCCAACTTCCCGTCGCGCATCAGCTATCAGGTGGCCTCGAAGATCGATTCGCGCACGATCCTGGACACGCAAGGAGCGGAGAAGCTTCTCGGCAACGGCGACATGCTCTTCCTCCCGCCGGGCACGGCTCGCATCCGCCGCATCCACGGCGCGTACGTGTCGGAAAAAGAGATCGTGCAGATCGTCGATTTCGTAAAGGCCAATCAGGGCGAGCCGAAGTTTCTCGAGGAGATCACGAAGATCAGCGAGGAGAAAAACGGCGCCGACGGCATCGAGTACCTCGACGATCCGAAGTATGACGACGCCGTGCGCGTGGTGCTGTCGACCGGACAGGCCAGCGCCTCCTACCTGCAGCGCCGCCTCAAGCTCGGCTACTCTCGCGCCGCGCGCCTGGTCGAGATCATGGAAGCGAACGGCATCGTTGGCCCGTCGCAGGGATCGAAGCCGCGCGAGATTCTGGTCCGCGCGGATGACTACCCGCCGGCGAGCGGGCAATCGATCTGATTTTCCGGCGACTGACTCGTATACTCGGACGATGCCGTCTCGTATCACCGTGGACAGGGAAGTGATGGGCGGCCGGCCATGCATTCGCGGTATTCGCGTGACAGTGGCAACGGTCGTCGGGCTCGTCGCGTCAGGGCACAGTCGGGAAGAGATTCTCCGCCTGTATCCATATCTCGAAGCGGAAGACATCGCGGCGGCTCTGGCATATGAGGCTGACGGCTCAAGTCGCGATCAAACCTGAAGCACAGACAAGAGTGTCTGTGCCACATCGATCCTGCTTTTCTGGGACCGGTACTGGTATGCCTGACGGAGACGCTGCTGTATGTGGCACAGACACTCTTGTCTGTGCTCAGACGCGTTTCCGAGCTGGTGACGTAGCCGCATGACCACCAACGACCCTCCTCCCCGAGGCCGCGGCCGTCCTCGTCGCGCCGAAGCGGATGAGCAGATTCTCGATGCGACTTTGGCGATGCTGCGCGACGGCGGGTATCGCGAGCTGAGCCTCGATGAGGTGGCGCGGCGGGCAGGGACGGCGAAGTCGTCGATCTACCGGCGATGGCCGTCGAAGGCGGCGCTCGTGGCGGAGATCGTCCGGCGGGAGGCGCCGCTGCCCGAAGCATCCGATTGCGATGCCTCGGTGCGAGCATTCGAGTCGCTGATGAACGGCCCGCTCGGCGGGATTGTCGCTTCGTTGATCGGCGAGGCGCAGGACAGCGCGGAGACGCGGGCCATCGTGATCGCGATCATCGAGCCCTACCGGCAACTCGTCCGCCGCTTTGCGGATGATGAGGCGACAGATCGCCTGCTGGGCGCGCTGCTGTTTCGCCGGCTGCTGAGCGAGTAGCGCGACCAGCGCCGCTTCGGCGTTTCCCATGCGCAAAATATTTCCCATTTGCGGGGTAGCACGAACCGCACTTTCGTCACGCTAGAGGAGAGGGCGCCCTCCCGAAAAACATCGCCCGGCGCGTCGCCGGGTCCATTCGCCGGAGGGCTTTATGCGTCGTGTCTCCAAAGCTGTAGCTGTAGCCTCGCTTCTCGTCGCGCTCACCACTTCGAACATCTACGCGGTTCCCGCAATGGGCGGCTCGGGGCCGTCGCTCGGATCGAAAATCGTCAGGATCATCCGGCATCTTGTTGGGCTTGACGTAGGCGACCTGAATTGGCCCCATCCCTGAACACCAACTAGTTCATTGCGTCGTGCAGCTCGTGCCGCAGACTCTCAACAAAGGCGTGGACGGTGTGAACGGTTTCGGGAGTTGCATCGTCCACGTCGAGGGCATCACGAAGATCAGCGACGGCTTTGATGGCGCGCGCGTTAATTTGTGCAGCGGTGAACTCATCGACCACATTCTGTGTAAGCGCACGAGCTTCCTTGCGATCGCCCCGTTCCAATAGGACTTCGGCGATGTTTAGAGCGCATAGTCCTGCTTCCTCGATCATCCCCGCCGCTCTAAATGCACGCAATGCGTCGCGAAGCCGCGCGAGGCCATTGGTAGTATGCCCGCGCGCAATCAAAATCAGTCCGGCGCCACGTTCGGTGCGAGGTACCTCGGCCGTAAAGCCGAGATCGGTGAACTTAGCTACCGCTTCAGAGAAATGGATGTTTGCTGCTACGTAGTCTTCGAGATGCGCCGAACAATAGCCGAGGTTGTTATGGATGCCGGCTTGCGACTCGACATCTCCGGCAGCCACAGCTTCCTGAAGCAACTCCTGAAGAAGATTGTGTGACTCGGCGTGGCGGTTGGCTTGGTATAGCGTGTTCGCCTCTGCGCGTCCCGCCTGAACCGACCTCTTGGTGTCGCTGTGATCACGAAATACGCGACGGCACTCCGACAGAATCGCGTGCGCCTCGTCGAACCGTTCCAATTGGGCAAGAGCCATCCCTTTGACAAGACGCACGATCGCCCGATCGTGCTCCAGGCTCGCGAACGACGCCAGTGCCTCCTCGCCCCGCTCCGCCGCTTCGATCGCTTCGTCGTAGCGCGCCAGATAGCGCAGCGTGCTGGCGCGGTCCTTCCACGCGTTGGCCTTGAGTTGTGCGAGGACCACCGATGGATACTGGCTTGGGTGCAGCGATTCGGCGATCGACGCCGTCAGATTGGCGATGGCCAGCGCTTCGCGCGGCTTGCGATGCAACCGCCTCCGCACCTCCTCGCTCATCTGTTCCAGTGCCGCGTTGTTGCGCAGCTCCGGCATCTCGGCCAGGCGCGGCCACTCTTCGACCGGCGTGTCTCTTAGATAGCGGACAGCCACATCCGGCGCCCGGTCGCGCTCGCGCTCCAGGCGTGCCGCGGTCGTCGTGAACTCCTCCTCGCGATTGCGGCGCGCGGCGGCATCGAACGTCACTACGTTTCCAGTGAATCGCTGGCGGCAGGCTGCACATTCGGCGAGGTGGGCCAGATCGTCCGAGTGCTTCATTTCTTGGTCCTCGGTTTTTCCGAGGCGTTGAAAATCTCCTCGGCGCGGCGCAGGCATTTCGTAACCAGCTTCTGCGTGTACTTCGCCGTCACCCCCAGATGATCGGCGATCTCATTGATGCTGTAGCCCTCGAAATACCGGAGGCGAAGGATATGCTGCCAGCGCGGTGGCAGGCCAGCCAGCGCTTCGCCCGCCGCAATCTTAGCCATCATCAACTCCAGGATGTTCGTAGATGCCGGATCAGGCCGTTCGGCGGCCAGCTCCGTGTCCAGCTGCTCGGTGTTGCGGCCGTGCTGGCGCCAGTAATAACGGCTGGCGTTACAGATCGCTCCAAGCAGCCACTTCTGTAGATCGCGGATTTCGTCCTTCCGCTTCAGATACGAAAGGAACACCTCATGTGCGAGCGCCTCGGCATCGTCGGCCGGCACCTGAAACTTTCGGATGGCGACCGCTACAAGAAGGCCGAAATGCTTTTCGTATAGCCGGACGAAGATTTCTTCGTCCAGCTCGCGGTGCGGCGGTAACGGCGGTAGCTCATTAACCGATTCGTGTGCCATGGGTTGCGCCTCGAACACCGTGGGCGTGGGCGCGTGGGAAGTCTTCGTGTTGTATGGAATGCCGAAGACGATAACACGCAGGAAGGGCCAAGGAAAAGCAGCCCAGGGTGCGATCTGAGGTTCCCAACGATGTGTGCAAAATATTTCTCAACGACGGGGTAGCAAATACCGTACTTTCGTCACGCTAGAAGAAGAGGGCGCCCTCCCGAAAAACTTCGCCCCGGCGCGTGGCCGGGCACACACCTGGAGGGCTTATGCGTCGTGTATCCAAAGGTCTTGCTGCTGCTTCGTTCATCGCCGTTCTCGCCGCCTCGAATGTCTATGCCGTGCCGACAAAAGGCATCGAGCCGCCGTCCGTTGGGAAAAAGATCGTCAAGATCATCCGGACGATCGTCGGACTGGACGAGTGGTCGTGGCCGAAACCGTAACCTGCCGTCAGCTGGCGCGAGGTTGATCGGCTGCCAGTCCCTGCACAAATTCGTGGACGGTGCGCACGGCTTCTCCCGTCGCACCGTCCGCATCGATCGATGATTGCAGGCTGACGACGGCTTGCACGGCCCGTTTGTCGAGGCCTGCCGCTTCGAATTCGTTGATCACGATGCCGGTCAGGGCCCGAGCTTTTGCGGTGTCGCCGCGATCGATCAGGACTTCGATGATGCGCAGCGCGCAGAGGCCGGCTTCTCCCTTCATTCCGAGGGCGATGAATGCGTGGCGGGCGTCCTCGAGCCGCGCCAGTCCGGAATCGACATGGCCCTTGCCGATGAGCACGAGGGCCGCGCCGAGGTTCGTACGCGGCACTTCCGCGTGAAGCCCGAGGTCCGTGAAACGAGCGATCGACTCGGAGAAGTGAATGTTCGCCCGACCGTAGTCCTCGAGGTAGACGGCGCAATGACCGATGTTGTTGTACAGGCGCGCCTCGGTCTCCGTGTCGCTGGTGCTCTTCGCGACCGTGAGCAGGTCGAGAAAGACGCGTTGCGCTTCCTCATATCGCTTCTGGCGGCCGAGCAGGTTTCCGTAGACGAGGCCGGCCTGAAAAAATCGCGACAGGTCGTTGACGTCGGCGAAGACGACGCTGGCGGCAGTGACCACGCGCTCGGCCTCTTCGAAGAGATCCATCTGTCCGAGGATCATCGACTTCACGAACCAGACGATGGCGCGGTCATGCGCCGCACCGGCAAACCCTTCGAGCCGCGCTTCGGCGGTCTCGATCGAGTCGAACGCTTCTTCGAGGCGGCCGAGGTAGCGGAGCGCGTTGGCGCGATCGCGCAGGGCCGTCGAACGGATCTGCGCCATCATCGCCGGCAGATAGGTGTTTGCGGGAAGCGACTCGGCGATCGATGCGGCGACGTTGGCGATGGCCAGCGCTTCGACCGGCTTGCGGTCGATTCGCTTGCGCACCTCTTCGCTCATCTGTTCGAGCGCGGCGTTGTTGCGCAGCGCCGGCGATTCCGCGAGGCTCGGCCACTCTTCGATCGGTATCTGCCGGAGGTGCTGCTCGACGACATCCTCGGCGCTTTCGCGCTCACGTTCGATACGCGTAGCGGCGGCGGCGAACGCGCGAGCGCCTTCACGACGGCGCGCCGCATCGAACGGCAGAACGTTCTCGCTGAACCGCTGACGGCACAATTGGCAATCGGCGAGGTGCCGGACGTCGTCGGAATGATTCATGGCTTCTTCCTCGCGGCGGCGGCGTTATACACCTGTTCCGCCCGCCGCAAACATTTCGAGACCAGCTTCTGCGTGTATTTCGCGGTGACGTTGAAGTAGTCGGCGATCTCCTGAATGCTGTAGCCCTCGTAGTAACGAAGCCGCAGGATTTCCTGATAGCGCTGCGGCAGTAGTTCGAGAATCTCGCGTGCGGCCAGCTGCGCCGGAAGGGAGTCGACGATTCCCGCGGATGCCGGATCGGGACGCAGCAGGGCCCACGAATGATCGAGCTGCTCGGTGCGCCGGCCGTTCTGCCGCCAGAAGTAGCGAGATGCATGGCAGATGGCGCCGATCAGCCACGGATGAAGGTCGCGAATCTCATTCTTCCGTTTGAGGTACGAGAAGAAGACCTCGTGCGCCAGCCCCTCGGCGTCGGGCTCCGGCACCTGAAACTTGCGCATGGCGATGGCGACCAGAAGACTGAGGTTGTCTTCGTACATGCGCGCGAAGTCGATGTCGTCGATGTCGCAATCCGATACAGCGGGCGTCATCTCAACGATCGCCGGATCGAACGTCTCAGCGCCAGCCATATTCATTTGTGTCGAAGGATAGAGCGAAAGAAGTCGAAATCAAAAACAGAAACGGAGGTAGTGACGCGGATACGTCCCTGTTTGGCCAAAATCGACGCCGATGCGAGTCAACTCCGCCCGTTTCGTATGATGCCGGCGTGAATGATCCCGGCTTTGTCATCGATCCACGGGAGACCGGATTCGTCCGCCTCGACCTGGCGGAGCTGTTCGGAAATCGCAATCGCGTCGTGCTGGAGATCGGCTCGGGGAAGGGGCGCTTTCTCATTTCCACGTCGACGGAACAGCCGGATGTGAACTTCATCGGCATCGAAAAGTCGCTGCACTACCACCGCGTGATCCGCGACCGCGTGACGAAGCGCGGATTGAGCAACATCCGTCTCATCAACCACGACGCCTTCCTGGTTCTGCGAGACATGCTGGCTGATGCGTCGATCGACGAGATCCACATTTACTTTCCGGACCCCTGGCCGCGAAAGCGCGAGCAGAAGCGGCGGATCATCCGCGCCGAGGTCTTGAAGGAGATCAAGCGAGTGCTCGTTCCGGGCGGCAGCGGCATCTACGTCACCGATCATCGCGACTACTACGAAGCGGCCGCCCCGGTCATCGAACAATTTTTTCGAAGCGAGCGCCGCGCTCCGGGTCCCGACGATCCGCCGCGGACGAATTACGAGGCGAAGTTCCGGGAGGAGGGGAGGGGGATTTTTGAGGTCAGATTTTGGCGATAGGTAAAGGGAACGGTTTCACGCGGAGACGCGGAGACGCGGAGACGCGGAGCGGGAAGATGTACGCGAGGCCCCTTTCTCCGCGTCTCCGCGACTCCGCGTGAAACCGTAACCCTTTGGTACACGCGCGACAGTTACAATCCAACCCGTGCGAATCCTCGGCGTCGATCCCGGCTCGGTCACCACTGGCTTCGGCGTCATCGAGCAGGTTCGGGGGCGGTTGACGCTGATCGAGCAGGGGACCATCGGGACCGTGCGGGGGTCGGAGCTGGCCGACCGGCTGTGCAGGATTCACGACGAGATCGTTCGCGTCATCACCCGTTGCGCTCCGGAGGCGGTCGCGGTCGAGGCGCCGTTCGGAGGGTTGAACGTCAAGAGCCTGATCCAGCTGGCGCACGCGCGCGGCGTCATTCTTCTGGCGGCGCGGTCGGCGAAGCTCGACGTCTTCGAATACTCGCCGCGGAGCGTCAAGAGCGCCGTCGTCGGATACGGCGCCGCGGAAAAGGAGCAGGTGGCGAAGATGGTGCGTATGCTCCTTCCCGGCTGCGCGAATCTGGTCATGTCCACCGACGCCTCCGACGCGCTCGCCGTCGCCATCTGCCACGCGCACACCGCCGGAACCGCCGAGAGGTTGCGGATCGCTCGATGAGCTCGTCGCTCCCTCAGGAAGAGACGGTGGCGGCGAACGCGCAGGCGGGCATTCCGCGCGGACGATTCCAGCGAACCTTCAGCGCGCTGCGGTATCGCGACTTCCGGCTGCTCTGGATCGGCGCCTTCGCCTCGACCACCGGCACCTTCATGCAGACGCTGGCGCAGGGCTGGCTGGTCTATACGATGACCGGCTCAGCGTTTCTGCTCGGCGTCGACGGCTTCCTGGCCACCGGACCGATGCTGCTCTTCTCGCTCTTCGGAGGCGTCATCGCCGACCGGCTCGAGCGGCGCAAGATCATGCTGCTCTCGCAGGTCCTGCAGGGCAGCTTCGCGTTGATTCTGGCCGCGCTCATCTACTTCCACACGGTCAAGGTGTGGCACATTTTCATCCTCTCGTTTCTGACCGGGAGCGCGCAGTCGATCAGTGGGCCGGCTTACGCCTCGCTGCTGCCGCTGCTGGTCAAGCGCGACGACATGGCCAACGCCGTGGCCATGAACTCGATGCAGTTCAATCTGGCGCGGGTGATCGGCCCGGCGCTCGGCGGTGTGGTCTTCGGACTGTGGGGCGCGACGGCATGCTTCGGCATCAACGGCCTGTCGTTCATCTTCGTGATCATCGCTCTCCTGAACATCAAGATGCCGCCAGTGCACGCGGACGCGACGTCGACGTCGATGATGGCGCAGATGAAAGAGGGCTTCGCCTTCGTGGCCTCGAAGCGGTCGTTACTCTTGCTGACCTTCCTCTCCTTCGCCGGTACGTTCCTGGGGATGCCGCTCTTCACGATGATGCCGGTCGTAGCCAAGAGCATCTTCAACCTCGGCCCGCAGGGATTGTCGCTGCTGCAGGCCGACTACGGAATCGGCTCCGTCGTCGGCGCGCTCTTCGTGGCCGGCAGCAGCTACGCGGCGAAGAAGGGACGTCTGGCGCTGGCGCTGCAGCTGGTCTTCGCCGCCACGCTGGTGGCTTTCGGATTTTCCCGCCACCTCGGCGCCAGCCTGGTGATCGCCTTCATCGCCGGCTCCGCGATCGTCGGCGTGATCTCGCTCTACAGCTCCCTCGTGCAGCTCTCCACCAGCGACGCCATGCGCGGCCGGGTGATGTCGATCTTCATGCTGGCTTTCCGCGGAGGCATGCCCCTCGGCAACCTCATGGCCGGCTTCGTGGCCCAGCGCTGGTCGATCAGCACCGCGCTGGAAGTGAACGGCATCGCGCTGGCGGTTGTGGCGCTGGCGTTCATCATCCGAGGGACGGACCTGGACGCGGGATTGGCGTAGCATGCAGCCCGGAATCAGAACGTATGCCGACGGTTCTGAGGCAGGCTTCGTATCGTTTTTTCTTTTATGCGAGTGATCGTGGCGAACCTCCGCACGTCCATGTCGAGCGCGAGAATTGCGTGGCGAAGATCTGGCTGAATCCACTTCGATTGGCTCACAGCGGCGACTTCGGACGCGCTGAAATCCGACGCATCGAACAGATTGTCGCTGATCATCGCGAACAGTTTCTGGAGGCTTGGAATGACTTCTTCACTAACTGAGATCGCCGTTCCCGCGGCTACGAACGTCGTGGTGACTGATGACACGCTGACCGTGGATCTGAGTGACGGACGCACCATATCGGTGCCGCTTGCCTGGTATCCCCGACTCGTCCATGGCACACCAGACGAACGGGCGCAATGGCGACTGATCGGCCGCGGTGAGGGGATTCACTGGCCTCAACTCGACGACGACATCTCCGTCGAAGGTTTGATTGCAGGAAGACCGTCGGGTGAGAGTCAGGCGTCGCTCGCACGGTGGATCGAGACGCGGCGTTGAAATTGAGTCCTGAGTGCGTCTTGCGTCCCGGAAGATCGATATAGAATCCCGGCCCGCGTCGTGCACCCCTTGACGCACTGAATTGATGGCAAAAGCAAAAGAGCAAGCCTCCGCAACGATCGATCCTGTGGCCGCGTGCGCGCCGGAGTGGACCGACATCCTCCGGCAGATGATCCTCATCCGGCGCTTCGAAGAGGCCACGGAGCGGGAGTTCCGCAGGGGCAAGATCGGCGGATACCTTCACGTCTACAGCGGGCAGGAGGCAGTGGCCAGCGGCATCATCACGGCGCTGCAGTCCGGGGACATCGTCTACACCGGGTATCGCGATCACGCCCATGCGATCGCTTTGGGAGCAGAGCCGCGGCGGGTCATGGCCGAGCTGTTCGGCAAAGGTACCGGCGTCTCCAAGGGCAAGGGCGGCTCAATGCATCTGTTCGATGTCGAGCACGGCTTCTACGGCGGCTACGGCATCGTCGGCGGACATCTCACGCTGGCCGCCGGCTCCGCATACGCGCTGCGCTATCGCCAGACCGAGCGCATCGCCGTCTGCTACTTCGGCGACGGCGCCATGAACATCGGCTCCTTCCACGAGGCGCTGAACATGGCCGGGCTGTGGGGCAAACAGGGGCTCTGCCCGATCATCTTCGTCATCGAGAACAACGGCTACGCCATGGGCACCTCGGTCGAGCGGCATTCCGCGCTGACCGACCTCGCCGCGCGCGTCCGCGCCTACGCCATCCCGGCCGAGAAGGTCGACGGCCAGGACGTCTTCGCCGTCCGCGGCGTCGCCGACCGCGTGGCGCGGCAGGTGCGCGAGACCGGTACGCCGTACTGCATCGAGGCGATCACCTATCGCTTCTCCGGCCACGGCGCCGCCGACATCCTCCAGCCGTATCGCACCAAGGACGAAGTCGAACAGCACAAGCACCGCGATCCGATCCTCATCCTCCGCAACCGCCTCGGCGAGATGTGCGGACTGACGGACGACGACGTGCAGAAGATGGATCAGTGGGCGGGCGAGCAGGTGGCCAAGGCGCTGCAGTTCGCGGAAGAGAGCGCGCCGCCGGCGTCG
>Ga0207689_10002460_pt1 | contig 17253 bp, 13 predicted proteins | sample KBSMisM52_FD_184312 | JGI IMG/M metagenome (GOLD analysis project Ga0207689, IMG submission 184312) | Miscanthus rhizosphere microbial communities from Kellogg Biological Station, Michigan, USA - KBS Miscanthus M5-2 (SPAdes) (version 2) | ecosystem: Host-associated > Plants > Roots >... | reverse complement strand
TGGCATCATCCACCGAGATATCAAACCACAAAACGTCATGGTTACGACCAAGTGGCAGGCTAAGATCCTGGACTTTGGTCTCGCAAGTTCGATCAATGTCGCAAACCCAAACGGGTGTTATCCACTTCGCAATCGCGGCTCAAAACCAGGAGCAGTACCCGGCACAATACGATATATGTCGCCAGAGCAATTGCGTGGCGAAGAACTCGACTACCGGAGCGACATCTTTAGTCTCGGAACTTTGCTCTATGAGATGGTGAGTGGCACCAACCCCTTTCATCGAAAGCACACATCCGAAATTGCCAGCGCAATCCTGGCATTTGTTCCTGAACCGCTGACAAGAAGTCTACGCCTCAAGCAGTTTGCCTCGATAGTACAGCGATGCCTCGCCAAGAACCCTAGCGAGCGATATGAATCTGCCGCTGAGATCCTGTGGGAGTTAGACCGACGCAAGACAAGAGGCATTAGACGTCTCCTTGGTAACTACGCAGGCGCAAATTCCTGAACCAATAGGACGAGTCGACCTGATTTCACGCAAGAATTTCCTTCGCAGTGGCAACGAAAATTTGGAACACGCCGTCTCACACTGCAAGAAGTCTCCTCCGTCCACGTTCTCATAACTGCCATGCAGTAGCGTCTCCCTAAACCATCAGGCCCTCGTATTTGATCTCGGGGTGGTTTGCGTTCCAGGAGTCGTCTCCCCTCAAGTGTGAATCTACATTCGCAGTCGTGTCTTCGTGTGCCCGGTTCATTTTGAACTAGGTTCACACGCAACTCGATTGCGTCAGGAGTACGACTATGAAAAAGCAGCTTCTCATTACCACTGCGGTTCTCTCATTACTCTTTGCAATCTCGCTCGCGTTTCTGAGCTCAACGGAAGCGCAGCAAAGCGCGACTCAAACTAATCAGTCCACTGAGATGCAATCAACCAACTACCGCATCTCCGGGCCGTACACACACAAGAATCTCACCGTCTTTCTTGTTCACGGGAAGGATCTCCTTAAGGGTCACTCGTTCCTCACCCTTCAAGAAGCTCTCGCTCAGAAAAAGGTCATTGTCTACGAGACTAAAGACGTTAACGAGCTCGCAATCAGGAACCTTTCAAACCAGGACGTCTATGTTCAGTCAGGAGATATTGTGCGCGGCGGGGATCAGGATCGAATGATTTCGACTGACTTCATTGTTCCGCCAAATTCGGGTCGGATGCCAATCGCCGCGTTCTGTGTCGAGTCAGGTCGGTGGAGTAAGCGGGGAAATGAAGTCAACGCGTCATTCGGGAGTTCTGAAAACTCAGTTGCAACCAAGGAACTAAAAATTGCTGCCAAAGTATCAAACTCTCAGCAGGCTGTTTGGGAGAACGTTAGTCTCGCTCAAGACAAATTGAGCAAGAACGTTGGCGCGACTGTGAATGCCACTGCGTCGCGGTCGAGTTTGGAGCTTTCAGTCGAGAATGCGAAGGTGAAAGAAACTACTGCGGGATATATCAACGCATTAGAAGGCATCCTGAAAAACAAATCTGAGGTGATCGGCTATGCGTTTGCGATCAATGGCCAAGTGAACAGTGCCGATGTGTACGCGTCTGGCGCACTTTTCGCCAAGCTCTGGCCGAAGCTCTTGAAGGCGAGTGCCGTTGAGGCTGTTGCGGAGCTGGACTCAAAGGCTAAAGCGGCTGAAATCGAGCAGGGAGTCGTTACTGCGTTTTTAGCAGAATCTGAAAAGCCAAGTCCGGCGGAAAAAAGTGTAACCGATCGCGTAAAACTAATAACTCGAGAAGACGAACGAGCCATCTTCTTCGAAACCAGGGACCGGCAAAAGAAAGATGCGTGGATACACCGGAACTACATCAAGAAATGAACGCGTGACAGCAAAAAGGCGAGCGACTTAAAACTGCAGTCGCTCGCTATTTTTGTAGTTGAGGCATGCCTTGCATGGCGGGTGAGGTATTTGGTGTTGCGTGGGGTAGAGTCGTCGGCGTCGTGATGAATCAATTCGTTCATCGGGTCGGATCTGACGCCTCACCCTGATATGACTTTCTTCGTTGAAACGTTTCGCGATTAATTTTGACCGGGTAAAAGATTAGCGCTTTACACGTAGCGGGTAGTTGCCTTCCAACTCGACCTCTCCGGAATCTGAAACTCCGCTAAGCTCGAAAGTGTAGTCGCCGGGCTCCAGCACCTCCGAATTTACACCGACGACTACGGCGAAATGTCCGTCGCTAGGTTCAGCTTTGAGTGACTTGAAAGGCGCGATGTATTCGCGTTCTCGAAACAATTCCACCTGATATCTGTTGTAGTTCTTTTTTGCTAACTCGAGGTGAACTTGAACGACACTGTTAGCTGGCGGTCGGGTGAGGTGAGGAGTGCTTGCGGATTCACCGCGAGAACCGCTGCCAACGAGAGTCACAGCAATAATCGCTCGTTGAGTATTATTCTGAGTTGGGCGATACAGCAGCCACGCGCCCAGAGTTCCCAGCAACCCGACCAGTATCAGCGATGCAATTAACACGGGGTTCCGGCCGGATCGTTCCCAGAACACTGAGAACATCCTAGAGAACCCCGTGCTGCCACCCTTCCGAATGTCCTCCTGCGGGCGAACCAGAGGGGTGGATTTCAAATACTCTTGCCAGCTTCTGCCAAAACGAACTTTGCGTTGCCGCTCTTCACCAACTGAAAACTGCAACTCAAACTGTTGACGCTCCCGTTCATTTAGTTTCCCGGACAGGTATTCGTCTACAAGCTCGTCTTCGGTAGCCAGCAACTCCTCATAAAGGGCTGAATCCGTCAGGAGTCGCCGGTCGAAGTCTTCCTGCTCCGAGTCAGGCAGATCTCCCAGGACATGGCGACGCAATTCTTCGGGTCCAATATTTCGCTCAAAAGTGTTCATGTTCAGCCGTAACTCCAGCCCTCTACTGTTAATGACCAATTTGGGCAGAGTATTTCACTGGTCCTGCTTGTCGAGACAGTTCTCAACACATTTCAGTAGCTCCGCTCTAATCCTACAAGCCCTGATTCGTAATGCGTTTGGAGCGATGTTAAGCCGTTGGGCCAAGTGTTTTCTCCGTTCGATTTTTGCCTTTTTCTCGTCGCGGTAGTACTGGACCACGAGTTCCCGGTTCTGAGGAGTCAGAAACTCCAGGCACTTCTCCAGGCAGCTACTCTGTTTCTCTAACGACGCGGAGTCCATGAGAGCAAGCGCGGGAACGGGTGGTGGCTTTCGTCGTAGCCACTCCCGGTGAATATTGTGAGCTACCGAATAGAAAAACAACGAGGGATCTCCCTCGTAGGTATTCCTAATCTCGGGTACTTTGCTGGCAACTCGATTTATCGTTTCGTCAGCAAGGTCTTCAGCATCCCAACATTTGCGACTGGTGAAAATTCTGATAAGGCGTTGCCGTATGTCTTCATACTTCTGGCCGGCTTGCTCGCGATTGGTATCAAGCCAGTCGAGTAGAGTGTCGAAAGCTTCCTGAGAGAGGACCCAGTTCTTCTTCATGGGGCAATGGCGGTTGAGGAGTCATCAGGTGTTTCTAACCCTCTTCGCGGCCGAGCGCATTGTAGCTAAATAATTCTCGCTCGTCTGCGACGAACAACGATAAAAATCACTGCTATGAGTCCAATAACTAGCGCAACGGGAATGGCAACTCGCTTGGGAGTCAAATAAGACAACCTGTGTCCGCCTACCTGCTCGTCGTAACGACCTTGTAGAACAAACCCGGCCCAGTAATAAGGTGACTGCCAGCGTTTCTGCTGCGACATTGTCAGTTGCGCTTCTTTCAGTGCCGCCGCCGGAGAAAGTCCCTTTTGGAATAGCCCAGCGTAAAACAGTTTCATCAGTTCAGCTGTGGCCTCGTCGTCGACTTTCCAGAGTGAAGCGACAACTCCTGAAGCGCCGGCATACATAAAGCCACGAGTGAGGCCGATCAAGCCTTCGCCTCTTACGTCTTTACCGAGTCCGGTACTGCATGCGCTCAAGACAACGAGATCCGCAGGAAGGTGGAGATTGTAGATGTCGTGTAGTCGAAGAAAGCCATCCTGACCACGTCCTTGTTGATCGAAGAGGGAAAACACGATTCCCGAGAGTTCAGGATGTTCGTTGTTGATTAGACCGTGAGTCGCAAAGTGAACGACTCGATAGTTAGCCAATTGTTCTCCAAGTATCCAATCTCGATTAGCTTCAAAGCCGACCGCCTTCAGCCCGGTCCCCCACGGCGCATAACTCATGATCGCGTCGGCCTCTTTTCCTGATGAGAAAAGACGAGGTATCTGAACGCCATCCGCCGAAATGCCTACGTCTCTGAGAGCTTGTTTGACGCGTTTAGTCTCGGCCGACTCGGGTGTCGCATCTTGCGAGGCTCGCTTTACCCGTGGGTCGTCTACTTCAAAGACCGGATCAGCAACAACAGCCACCGAGTTTGGTGCAGGCTTTCGTTCCCGTGCTTCAGTAATCAACAGCGACAGAGTCGAAGCTGATGGCTCATTGACTATCTCGTGACTTTCGAGAAGAAATCGAGGAACCGAAGCGTTTGAATCGGGATCGAGCAACGCCTGAAACGGGATATATTGAAGAGCCCCGTCCGGAATGATCACTAAGCGCTTGTTGCCGAGTGTTCCAGCCAGTGGGCCAAGAATCAATTTACTCAACGAGGTTGTTTCGCTCTGAATTGAATCATCGGCCCGCTTACGCCGTTCTTCGGTTTGCTCGACAGGTTGTCCCGGGACAATTTGATAAGCGACGAGGTTGGCGTACAGGCGTTTCGCGGACTCCTCAATGTCTTTCCTGGATCCCAGTTCGTAGGTCGACACTGCCGTGCGAGTGACTACCCATACATAACTGCGTTCGTCAGCAAGCGCATACTCCAATAAGATCGAATCATCATCGATTAATCGTTGCTGAACTTCACGCAGGTCCAAAGGCTGAGGTGCAGTCAGCGCAGCGTAATGAGGACTCGTCGATCTTATTTGATCACGGACGGCTGCTAGTTCTGTCGTCAGCGAGTTAATTTCTTGAGCCACTTTGTCAACTTCGCCCTTTTCCTGGCTGCCGGTTAACTTCATCTGCCGTTCGGCTTTCAGATTCAGTTCCGCCTGGAGAGTTTTCTCGCGCTCAAGAAGTGAAGGGTCGACACCTTCACGGACATTAGTCTGCGCCTCTTGCAATGTTTCCAGTAGTGACCTTGCCCGCGCTCTTTCAGAAACTCCGAACGCCGCGGAATCAAAACCTTCTGACGGTCGCATTTTGTGAAGCATCATCAGTACTTCAATGTAAAGCTCGTAGTTCTGACGCACCGTTGCGAAGTAAGAGGCGCGGAGATCTTGACTTACAACCTTGGCCCTAAACGATTCGGTCAATGCAATCGACGCTTCTATGTTCGCTCGCGCCGCATCGAGATTTCCAAGCGCACGCTCAACCTGAGCGAGGTTATGCAAAGTAAGAATCTCCGCCGCTTGATCTGAAGCGACACGGCTCAATGGCAAGGCCCGATCGTAATAGTCAGAAGCAGTTTTGTAGTCGTGCTCGTTTTCGTAACAGCGGCCGATGTAGTTAAGGGTGTACGCGAGACGCTGCTGGTCCTGGCCGGGTCTGAGCAACTTCATTGAGCGCTGATAAGCATCGATCGCTTTTTGGTTGTCGTTTAGAGTTGAGTAAACAAGGCCGATATCCTGTAGCGCTTGTGATTCAAGGCGGGGCATGGACAAAGATCGAAACCGGTCGACGGCTTCGTTAAGATACTTCAGTGCTAATTCTTCCTCGCCAAAAGCATGATGAATCTTTCCCAGCATTACCCGATTTTCGGCAGCACCCCACTTTTCGTCGCTACGTTCAAACAACCTGTTTCCTTCCGTGGCGAACTCTAAGGCTTTTTCGTTGTTGCCGAGTCCGAAATAGATGACTCCAACCCGACTTATCACGATTGCTAGAGACGTTTGATCGCCGATGCGTTCGCTCAATTCGCGGGCTTTGTTCAGTGCATCAAGAGCCTGTTGCGGTTCGGAAGTCTTCGCCTTCAAGGAGCTAAGAGCAATTAGCGCCAACGCTTCGCCGTGAAGATCATGAATACTCTGAGAGAAAGCGACCGCTTGATCGAACAGGTCTAAAGCTCGCTTGGGCTCTGCCAGATTAATGTAGTCGTAGCCGAGCGCGACTAGAGCCTGGGATTGCCCGCGGATATCGGTCAGCTCACGCCACAAGTTAAGAGCCACTTCTTGATGCTCGATTGCTTTCTTAAAGTCACCTGAACTGTAGTAAGTCTCTCCTATGTTGCTAGTCGCCTGGGCTATCACTGCCTTGTCGCCGAGAGATTTCCCGATCTTGAGTGCCGCTGAACAATTGTTAACAGCGTTGACCGTGTCGCCTGCTATGAATTGAAGATAGCTAAGATCGTTGCGGGCATGTGCTTCTTCCGAGAGGTTCTTGCTTCGTCGTGAAAAATCAAGGCTTCGGTTGTAGAAGATGGTCGCGTTTAGTGTGTCACCTAATAGCTCCGAGATCTCACCAGCATTCCGCAGTGCTTTTGCTGCTTGGCCATATTGCTTTTCGTTGATCCAGAGTTCACCCGCTTCTTTGTACTTCGTAAGGGCTTTTAGATTCGAATCTTTCGTTTGTTCCAGGCGTAGACGATCTGCATCCGCAAAACTCGAATCGGCTAAGCCGGAAGCGACGGATGTCGTGGCAGTGTTGGGAGAGGCCTGGTTGTTGGACTTCGACTTAGCCGGCAAGTCTGACAGGCAGAGAGCCGCAAGAAGCAGCAGTAAAACCGCTCCGCTAAGACAGGAAAATCTAAAGGCAGAGAAGCGACAAGTCATCAGTTGACTGAAAGCGATAGTTAGTTTTTTGACTTTGCCTTTTCCCAAAACTGCTCTTGAGCGGCGATTACGTTTTCACGGTCTCTTATGCATTGCGAAGGAAAGAAGATAACGGGTGGGTTTCTCATACTGTGTATCGGGTTCTTCCCGTTCGCCCCCGACGCCATGCGGTCAAATGCCATGCGGTCAAATGCCATGCGATCAAACGCCATGCGATCAAACGCCATACGGTCAAACGCCATGCGGTCAAACGCCATGCGGTCAACTGCCTCTCGGGTCTCAGACAGCCTGGTTGTTAGATCCGGAATTTGAGCTTGCGCAAGCAATGATGTCGCGTCCGCATCCCGCGCCTCTCGACGCGTTACCAGCGTGTACGTATTAAGAAAACTTCCCCAGCCAACGCCCATCGAGGCTTTGATGAACTCCAGATTCCAATAGCTAGCCGCTACCTGAGACCATGGAAAATAGATTGAAAGCCCGTAAGAGTACTGATACTTCGCCCCGCAAAAACAAGACTTAACTACAAAGTGAGACTCGACGAAGTCTTTGATCTTCCCGCAAGTTTCACGTACCTCTCTTGACGTTACTCGTTTCTCGAGGCAGTCACAAAAATCAAAGAGGTCAACAAACAGTTCACCATTATAGGATTGTGCTTCCCAGTGAGCTAAGACGAGTTGGTCGCGAAATGGACGCGGAAGATGCCCTTCTACTCGCTTCTGAATGTCAGGCTCAAACTCCTCCAGCAGTTCCTCCTCGAGAGCACAACCGAGTTTGTTCACCAGCGAATGAAGGTCATCCACTTTGCTAAGATCGAGAGCTGACTGTGCTACAGACATTCCTGACAGCCAGTAGCCGGAATAGTAGTTGGCGTACTCTTCAACAATCCCTTTGGCTACGTTTTGGGGAAGTTCATTTGACTTAGTGTTCTGAGATTCTATCTTCAGTCGCTCGATAATTTGTCGGTATGGCCAACCTGAAGCTGGACTGAAAGTCTCTGAGCCAACGAGGAATTTAGCGCTGCCCTTCAGCTCGTAGCAGATCTCAGCCATGCTCATCAGACAATTGTCCATTCCGATGATATCGATCGTTTGTCCGTTGAGATCGGCTTCGAGGTGTTTGAAGACCGCCTTCAGCTCGTTGAACGTCAGTGATCCCCTTGGGCTTTCGTCTGTCAGAAGGAAATCGGAATCAGTACCTCCTGAATGCCCTGATAGGACAACGAGATAATGTTCAGCCGGGTACTCCTGAAGACAAAAGCTCAGAAAGTTGTAGAGGGTGATAGGTGAACCGGTATCGGTGTCGTCGGTTACGTTTTCTTCCTCAAAAGCGAGAAGCGTCAAGTCATTGGTTTCCGCCAGTAGCGTTTGAATTGTTTTGCGGTGTGCTATCCGAGATTGCGCAAACGTGCGCGCCCGATCGCTTTCGTTTTTGAACGTGACTTCCCGGATTGAGGGATCGAAGTGGGCTTCGTCGATAATGTCCTCGAACAGCGATGAGTCGGGCCCATTCCGATTAATCTCGTAACGTTGAGTTGGAACGCGTTCATCCTGAGGATCAAATTGGGCGATGACGTTGATGTGTTCACCCGGCAACGCTTTCTTCATTTCTGTCAAAGCAAAGAAGCATTCACTCGTCAGGTTATTGTCGCCAGCCAGATAGATCATTAATGTCCAGACGGTTTTCTTTTTCGGCATGGTAAGGACCTCCAATGGGAGCGGAACTGATTTGGGATCAGTTCCTGGGGTCTAAAACTATTGAGGAGAGATGTTGGTTTTGGTCTGTCCGATATGCTTTAGCTTGTCGTAGATTTCAGCCAGGGGCCTCTCAGTGGCAATGTGCGTCCGACGCGGATCGTTTCGACAAGCTAAATATCGGACAGACCAAAGTCCAAAGACCACTAACGATCATCAATGCGTTATCTTCGTAGAGTACAAGATCCCATACATCGCATCCTGGTGCTCCGGAAATCCCTTGCCACTGGACGAAAGCATCAAGTTTACCAATTGAACCTGCCCGGCAAATTTTCTATACACCATCCACTGTAAGCGACGAATGCCATCGGGCTTCTCAGGATTTGATTCTCTAAACTGCACTCCTTTTAGTCCGTCGATCTCCACCCACTTGAGTTCGTCGACTTCGCCATTCTTGGCCCGCGTTTTGGCGCCATCGTAAAAGGCCTTGATGCTGACGTCTGTTGGGAAAGTTTCATCCATCGGCGAAATACTAACGATCAGATTAGCCGCATCGGAACCACCCGGCGAACGCCACAGAAACTCCTTCGTTTCATTTGTCGTCTCAGTCCATTTCGGCGGCACCGTCCATGACATTCCCTGCTTGTCCCATTTGATTTGTTGACCTCCTGATAGAGCAGCGAGTTGAGCAGCCGTCGCTTCACCGTGTTCGGCGACGATGCCACCACCATCACTTGAAGAAGACGTTCCCGATCCGGAGTTTGTCTTTCCTGAATGTAGTTTGTTCGTGAGATTGCAGAGGGATAACGCAAAACCCAGGACCAGCACCAACGGAATGTATTTCATTAGTAAGACCCCACGATTGGTTTTGTAAGAGCACAGCGCTTCTACTCAAAACGAATGGGGAAGTCAATGAATGTTCGATATGCTTTAGCTTGTCGTCGTCGAAGCTAGTAGCCTTTAGTGTTGAAAGGAACCTTATTATTAAGACGACGACCAGCTAAAGCATATCGGACATATGTGCTATCCTAGGCCCATTCCCTCTCAACCCCCTTTCAATTAAGTCAACTGCGGTTTTGTCGCAGAACTCTGGAGAGTATTGATATGAAACCTGCCTCAACTAAACGTCCTGGTCTAATTCTTTGGGTAATTCTTTTTTCTTTGCCGTTGGTTGTAATCACAGCTTGCCAGCGCGGGCCCGTGACCGAATCGAATGTAAATACCAATCTTTCGACCAATGCCAATCTAACTCCGGCTAACGCCAACACTGCGACTCAACCAATTTCTACTCTTGCCGCGCGCGAACCAGAGAAGTACAAGGCCTTGCTCGTGTTCACCGCACAAACTGAAGGCGGAGATAATGCGATTGGTATTCCTCCGTTGTCGGCTGAAGTTGCGCGCAATGGCAGCGATCGAAGGCTCGCTTTCAAGCTTCCTGATGGCTCTGAACTGATTTATCTGGATCACGCCGGAACGCCATACGCGATCGCGCCAGGTCGTAAGCAATACGCCGAGTTGACGCCGGCGGCGACTGGATTCCAGTTGCACAAGTTAATGACGCCAGGGCAACTTGTTGCCTACCTCGACAAACTACAGGGAATTGAGTTGATCGGCGAAGAGTCAGTAAATGGGAGATTGGCCCAGAAGTATCGCTACGCTCGTAATGCAAATACGGGTACCTCGGCCGGCGAAGTAAAGACCGAGTCGTTTGTCTTCATCGACAAGGAAACAGGCCTGCCTCTACGCGCGGAACTCTTCAGCGAAGCCAGTGGTAATGTGCAGGGTGTCAAAGGCGCAAAGATCGTTGCTGAGATGCGCGACATCGCTACCAATGTTGATGAGAGTTACTTCGAAGTGCCTACGGGCCTGACCAAGGTTTCTGAAGCGCAGGTTAGAGCTCAAGTCGACGCCGTGTCCAACACGATTGCCGCGGTGCTTAGAACATTGCTGACGAACATGAACTCCACTGCTCCGCCGCCTCCAGCAAGTAGTCCTTCGGCTTCACCTTCGACTAGTCCAACCCCGTAAGGAGTAATTGAATGCGCTACATCCTTATTTTGTTGTTAGGCGCTGTCCTCGGAGGCGGCGTAGCCGTTTACTTCCTTGGCGCACCACGAGCCAAGACTTCTCCTGGCGTCGTGGTGAAAGCGCCTGACGCGAAAGGGGATCAACCGGGCACAGTGGTTGTTAGTCTGGATCAGGGATTCGTCGATGCGGTTCTGGCAACCACCTTTAGCGGATTAGGCACGCCTACGTTCCATCTCGGTAAACTCGATGCGTCTGACGCGGATCGAATGACCCTTGCAAACTTCCAGGGTGGATGCTCAAACACGATTACGCTTCTGCCGGAAGGGAGTGGAGTGAAAACCGGAGTGCAATTTCGTAACGGCACGATCTCTGCTCCGCTGGTTTTCACGGGAAGCTATAGTCTCTTGGGAAACTGCATGCAGTTTAAAGGTTGGGCTCAAACTTCCATTCAGTTGAGATTCGAGGAACCGAAGCAGACTGTTTACGGAAACGTCACCGTTGAAAGCGTGAACCTGGAAGGCGTTTCGCCGGTAGCCAGCAACTTCATTACCGTGTTTGTGCAGACGGCGATCAACGAACGAGTAAACCCTCTAATTCTCGTCACCGAACGGCAGCTTTCGTTGATGGTGCCGATCAAGGCCAGTAACGGATCGGTTAGAGCGCACGCGAAAGACGTTAAAGCAGAAATTCTTGACGGGTCATTGAAACTGCATGTCACTTACGAGTTCGAGGGAGTTAAGGGAGAGGTGTAAGTTAGATCTCAGATTTCAGATCTCAAATTGTTCACCATCGATCAAGGATGATTTGAGGCCTGAGATCTGAGATTGTTTTCTCCTGAGTCTGCCAGAGCTTTTTGTCTTTCGAAGTGATCCGCGATTTCCTCGGCGGTTTTCCTGCCAACGAAGGGGGTCAATTCTGAAACGCTCGCCCGTGAGATTCGTTGGATTGATCCAAAGTGCCGCAACAGTCGGCCTTTCCTTTTGTCGCCAACGCCCGGAATCGCCGTCAACTCAGAAGTAAAATCGCGCAATTCTCGTCTCTTGCGGTGATAAGTGACGGCATAACGATGCGTCTCGTCACGTATCATCTGGAGCAATCGCAAAATCAGCGAATGCGAATCCAGATAGATTGGTTCGTCTTCACGTCCCTTCATCAGCAGGTAGGCGACATCGTTATGACGTTGAGGCGGCTTCACTATTCCAACCATCGGAATTGCTTCAAGTCCAAGCTCACTCATTGATTCAGCAGCGCCGTTCAACTGGGCCTTTCCCCCGTCGATCATGATTAGACTGGGTAAAGTTTTTCCTTCATCAAGCAGACGACGATAACGGCGCGTGACAACTTCACGCATCGAAGCCACGTCGTTGGCACCTTCAACGCTACGAATCCTAAACTTTCGATACTCGGAGCGATTCATCTTTCCGTTATCGCACACAACCATACCCGCGACATTCTCGGCGCCTTGAATGTGCGAGATATCAAACGACTCGATGCGTGACGGGAAGTGCGGAAGTTCGAGCGTTTCCTGCAATTCTTCGAGCACGAGTTTCATGTCAGGCTTGAGAATCCGGAAGCGTTGTTCGAAAGCGAGCTTCGCGTTTTTCTCGACGAGATCGATCATGTCGCGCTTTTCACCACGCTGTGGATTCATGATCTTCACTCGTCGTCCGCGTCGCAGAGTCAGGGCCTTCTCGAGTAGATCGCGGTCTGTAAAGTCCCCCGGGACATAAATCTCACGCGGCACATAATCTGACGCGTAGTACTGAGCCAACACCTCACTTAAGAAATCCGACGGATCGAAGGCGTCGTGCGACAAGTCTTCCCAGAAGAACTCGCGGCGTCCAACGATGTGACCCTCGCGCATGGTGAATAACTGGAGTGCGAGTCGTTGTCCTTCGCGGTAGTAACCAAAGATGTCGATATCGCTTTCCGATGTCGTCGCCATCTTCTGCTGATCTGAAAGTCTATTTACGGTCTTGCGCAGGTCGCGATACTTTGCCGCGAGTTCGTAGAGCGTTGCTTCAGACGCGTCGAACATTCGCTGCTCGAGAGTGTCAGCAAGTTCAGTGTTGCGGCCTTCCAGGAGGAGCCGAACGTCGCGCACTGCTTCCTGGTATTGCTCCGCTGTGCAAAGCCCTTTTACGCACGGTCCCAGGCACCGTTTGATGTGATACTCCAAACAGGGGCGCGGTGCCTTACCATCGATCTCGATATCGCAGGTGCGAAGTTGAAACGTGCGATTGATGACATCGATTGTCTTACGAGCAAGACTCGCTGGTAGAAACGGTCCAAAATAGAGCGCACCATCGCGTTGGATGCGTCGAGTGATGACAACTTTCGGGAACGGTTCGTTAACGGTGAGCTTCAGATGCGGGTACGACTTGTCGTCCTGGAGTTTGATGTTGTAGCGAGGCTTGTGCTGTTTGACGAGTGAAGCTTCAAGAATCAGAGCCTCGACCTCGTTGTCGGTAATGATGAATTCGAGATCAGCGATCTGGTCGACGAGTGCGTCTGTTTTGCGATCGAATGGACGCGCTGCGCGAAAGTATGAACGAACACGACTGCGGAGGTTCTTCGCCTTGCCGACATAGATCACCTTGCCCGCGGCGTCTTTGTGTAGATAGACGCCGGGCGACGATGGCAGCTCGTTGAGTTTTTCTTCCAGAGACACTGATAGTGATTCTAGATCATGAGGGGCTAGTTGCAACTTTGAAGAACCGACCAGACAAGAACAAGCTGGAAAGGGGCGCCTCCTTGGAGTGCGGTGGCCCGGCACCGCTTTGGGAAAGAGCCTCTTAAATTAACGATCGACTGTACAAAAGCGGTGCCAGGCCACCGCACTCCAAGCGAATGTGTTGACGTAGCAACACAACAAAGCTTATTCAAAAGCGATGCGCTTTCCATTATCTGTTCCTACCAACAAGCCTTTCGATGCTGTCGGCTTCGGACTCAATGCCGTCGATCACTTGATCGTCGTTCCCAGGTATCCAGACTTCGACACAAAGACTCGTCTGCTTGAACACAAACTATCAGCGGGCGGTCAAACGGCGACAGCGATGGTTGCGTTGAAACGACTCGGGCTGAACACCGCGTACGCAGGTCGCTTCGGTTCTGATGCCGAAGGCCATTTTGGGCTGGCAACACTGAAGGAGGAAGGCGTGAATACAGAACACGCCGAAATGGTGGCAGGCTCGGCGACGCAGATCGCCTTCATCACGATCGAGGAACAAAGCGGAGAGCGCACCATTGTTTGGGACCGCGATGATCGTCTTGCCTACAAACCTGAAGAGGCACCAAGCGACTTCGGATCACAAGGCCGCGTCCTGCATCTTGACGCTCACGATCCGCCAGCGTGTGTACGTGTTGCACGGGATGCGAAGCAGGCTGGAACAATCATCTCAGCCGACATCGACAATGTTTACGAAGGGCTGCCGGAGTTGCTGCCGTACATCGATCTGTTACTAGGGTCGAAAGAATTTCCGGGTCGTGTTACCGGAATCCGAGATGGGCGCACCGCTTTAGTTGAGTTACAAAACCGCTTTGGCTCAGTGATGACTGGAATGACATTGGGCGATCAAGGCGTAATAATTTATTGCAACGGACGTTACCTTGAATCACCAGCCTTTGCAGCGCCTGGAGGTTGCAGAGATACAACGGGTGCAGGCGACGCGTTTCGCGGTGGATTCTTGTACGGGTTGTTAACCGGTGAAGACATTGAAACGAGCATGAAGTTTGGAAATGCAGTGGCAGCAATGAAGTGTTCAAAGCTGGGAGCAAGGCCTGGTCTGCCAACTAAACAGCAACTGGAAGAGTTTCTAATGTCCGATATGCTTTAGCTTGTCGTTCACTCAGCTAAGGGGCGCCCGGTGCTGATCGCTGCGACAAGACAGACGCATATCGGACACCCTCTGTGATATAACCGTCTCGCTCGCCGACTGTTCTTAAACCCGCATTCTTAAGCTATCTTCGAGGGGAAACTATGAAACTCCTGTTAGTAATCCTGAGCGTTATCCTGCTCAGCCTTGTACCTGCACAGCCGCAAGTTGCGTCAGCCGACTTAGTCTTCAAGAACGGAAATGTCTACACAGCAAATGATCGATCTCCTAATGCCCAGGCGATAGCCGTTAAGGCAGATCGCATCGTTTATGTGGGAACAAATGCTGGCGTCGAAAAGTACGTCGGCACTAGCACGCGCGTTGTTGATCTACAGGGCAAGACAGTGTTGCCTGGTTTCGCTGATGCTCACCAGCATCTTTCCGGAGTCGGCTTCCGCGAGATGACGTTGAATCTCGAAGGCACTACCAGTCTCGACGACCTGCTCGGGAAACTGAAAGCGCGTGTCGATCAAGCAAAGCCGGGCGAGTGGGTAACTGGTCGCGGTTGGATTGAAACGCATTGGGCGCCTCCGGTGTTTCCCACGCGTTGGGATCTCGACAAGGTGTCTCCCAACAACCCGGTGATACTCGGTCGGGCGGATGGTCACGGGGCGGTGGCTAACAGTGCGGCATTCAAGATTGCCGGCATCGACAAGAACACCGCCAATCCTTTCGGCGGAGAAATATCAAAAGACAAACAAAGCGGTGAACCGAATGGCATGTTGCTCGACGCGGCACAGGGTCTCGTCCGGCGTCGTGTTCCCCCCACCACACGAGAAGATGCCGAACGCGCAGTCGTGTTGGGTGTGAAGCGAGACATTGAGCTGGGCTGGACGCAGGTTCAGGATGCTGGTGGGGGTTACGACGACGTTGAGATTTTCAAAAAGCTGTACGCGTCCGGTGCGATCAAGCTGCGCATCTACAAAGCTGTTTACGGTCCGGGTGCAAGCGCGAAACGCCTGATCAGCGAAGGTCCGATCATTGGTGACTTCCAGAATCGTTTGACCGTGCGTACGATCAAGGTCGTTTCTGATGGAGCGTTAGGTTCAAGAGGCGCCGCACTGCTTGGTCCTTACTCCGATGCGACTGACACGTCTGGTTTTCTGACGGTGAAGGCTGAAGATCTTCGGCCGATGTTGATCGACGCACTTCGTAAGGGGATTCAAGTTGAAACTCATGCGATTGGTGACAAGGCGAACCGCTTCATAATTGATGAGTATGAAACGGCGTTGAAGGCCGTTCCGCGAGCGGAGCGAAAAATAGCGGATCCACGTTGGCGAGTTGAACATGCGCAGATCGTAAATCCGATAGACATTCCGCGTTTTGCCAAGCTCGGGATAATTCCATCAATGCAGCCCTCGCATGCGATAGGCGATCTGTTCTTTGCTCCGAGTCGTTTGGGGATGGAACGATTGAAGGGCGCTTATGCGTGGCAGAGTTTTATCAAGTCGGGTGTCGTTGTTCCGGGAGGTTCGGACGCACCGGTTGAACGCGGCGAACCGATGATTGAGTTTTACGCCGCGGTTGCTCGTAAAGATCCGAAAGGGTTTTCTGCTGAAGGTTGGCATCCGGAAGAGGCGGTCACACGAGCGCAGGCCTTGAAGATGTTTACGATGTGGCCGGCCTATGCAGCGTTTGAGGAAAAGCTACGCGGCTCGATTGAGACAGGGAAGCTCGCCGATCTAACAATCTTGTCAGCCGACATCATGACAATTCCTGAGTTGGAAATACTGAAGACGCAGTGCGTGATGACGGTTATCAATGGCGAAGTTGTTTATGAGAAGTAATATCTCTCGCAGTTTCTCAACTCGCCGCGGCGATGAAGTCAGTACCACAACGCGGTAGCGTGTGGCTGGATATTTAATGTAGAGGTTGCCGGCAATGAGCCACACGCTACCGCGTTGTGGTACTGACTTAATGCCACACAGGGAAACCCTTCGCACCAGGGAGAAACCTATGAATACCGAATCATCTCGTCGTAACTTTCTCTCACTCGCCGGCAAGAGCATCGGTCTCGCCGCGTTTACAGTCCCAACGATCGGCGCCTTGCTCAAGGAAGTGGAAGCGGCGTCACGCAACATCGCTCACTTAACGCCAGCACAAGCGGCGATGGACGAAGACTACTGGGCCGTTATTCAAAATTCATTCACGGTGACTCGCGGCATCGTCAACTTAAACAACGGTGGCGTGTCGCCGAGTCCGCGCATCGTCACTGAAGCGTTGGTGCGTTACACCTGGCAGCAGGAAGACGCAACCGCTTACACGATGTGGCAAATCCTTGAGCCGCAGTCAGAAACCATTCGCACCGGCCTGGCCGAAATCTTCGACTGCGATCGCGAAGAGATAGCAATCACGCGAGGTGCTTCGGAGTCGTTGGAAATTCTTCTTAACGGATTGGACTTCAAGCCAGGCGATGAAATTCTCAGCACCACTCAGGACTATCCTCGAATGCTGACAACATTGCGTCAGCGCGAAAAACGCGAAGGCCTGGTGCTCAAGCTCGTACAGATTCCGATCCCGCCCAGGAACTTGAACGAGATCACGGCTGCATTCGAAAAAGGAATCACTCCCAAAACCAAACTCATTCTGATTTCGCATCAGATAAATCTCACCGGCCAGATACTGCCTGTGAGAAAGGTTTGCGAGATGGCTCGTTCGAAAGGTATCGAGACGATCGTTGACGGCGCGCATGCGTTTGCGCACTTCCCGTTCACGCGCGACGAGCTCGGGTGCGACTATTACGGCACCAGCCTCCACAAATGGTTGCTCGCCCCGATCGGCACCGGATTTCTGTACGTCCGCAAATCGAAGCAGAAGTCGTTGTGGCCGATGATGGCAGCGCCGTCGAGCATGGAC
>Ga0207689_10002447_pt1 | contig 17301 bp, 13 predicted proteins | sample KBSMisM52_FD_184312 | JGI IMG/M metagenome (GOLD analysis project Ga0207689, IMG submission 184312) | Miscanthus rhizosphere microbial communities from Kellogg Biological Station, Michigan, USA - KBS Miscanthus M5-2 (SPAdes) (version 2) | ecosystem: Host-associated > Plants > Roots >... | reverse complement strand
GTCGTCTGCATGTCGCCGCGGCCCGCCCAGCGCAACGTCTTGGCCTCGGCATCGAGGGCAGGGAGCGCGAGGCCGGCGGCCAGCACCGCGCAAGCGACGGCGGCGCGAAGGGAACGGATCATGGGGTCTCCTCTCGAGTATTGTGGCAAAGGGTACGGGGAGGCTGCGGCGTACCTTCGCCTGTGTTGGCGATCATAGCGCGGCCGACGGAGGCACGGGGTAGAATCCGCGCCGCCACTCCTCCTGCCGCATGCGCGAAGGCCCGTCCGACCGTTTCCTCCCGCAACTCGCACTCGGCATGGCCGGGGATGAGATTGCGCTTCTGCGCCGCATCGAGCGCGCGCGCCGCGGCCGCGCGCCCGCGGCCGAGTGGGCGCGGATCGAGCACGCCATCGCGCGCTCGGTCGAGCGCCGGCAATCCCGCGCTGCGCGACGGCCGGCGATCGACTATCCGCCCGACCTTCCCGTCGCACAGCGCGCGCCGGACATCGCGCAGGCTATCCGCGAACATCAGGTCGTCATCGTCTGCGGCGAAACGGGCTCGGGCAAGACCACGCAGCTGCCGAAGATCTGCCTGGCGATCGGCCGCGGCGAGCGCGGGCTCATAGGCCATACGCAGCCGCGAAGGATCGCCGCGCGCGCGGTGGCGACGAGAATCGCGCAGGAGCTTCACACCGAGCCCGGCAACGTCGTCGGCTACAAGGTCCGCTTCACCGACCACACGAAGCCCGACGCGTTCGTCAAGCTGATGACGGACGGCATCCTGCTCGCCGAGACGCAGGGCGATCCGCTGCTCGGCGCCTACGACACGATCATCATCGACGAGGCGCACGAGCGCAGCCTCAACATCGATTTCCTCCTGGGCTACTTGAAGCAGCTCCTGCCGAAGCGGCCCGATCTCAAGGTGATCATCACCTCGGCGACGCTCGACGCGGAGCGCTTCGCGCGGCACTTCGGCGTCGGCGAGACACCGGCGCCGGTCATCGAAGTGTCCGGCCGCATGTATCCGGTGGAAGTGCGGTACCGGCCGGTCGGTGCAATCGGCACGGGCGACACCGAAGCCGACGACGAGGAGGAGCTCGAGGACGCGATCGTCGACGCCGTCGAGGATCTCTGGCGCAGCGGTCCGGGCGACATCCTCGTCTTCCTTCCCGGCGAGCGCGAGATCCGCGAAACCACCGTCTTGCTGAGCAAGGCCCTCGCGCGGCGGCCCTATGGCGCGGCCGTCGAGATTCTTCCGCTCTACGCGCGCCTGTCCGTCCCGGAGCAGGAGCGCGTGTTCAGGTCATCGTCCGGACGGCGGATCGTGCTCGCGACCAACGTCGCCGAAACGTCGCTCACCGTGCCCGGCATCCGCTACGTCGTCGACGCGGGCCTGGCGCGCGTCAAGCGTTACTCGGTGCGCAACAAGACGACGCTGTTGCAGATCGAGAAGATCTCGCAGGCCGCTGCCAACCAGCGCGCCGGCCGCTGCGGACGCGTGGCCGACGGTATCTGCGTGCGCCTCTACGGCGAGGACGATTTCGCGAGCCGGCCGAAATTCACCGATCCCGAGATCCTGCGGAGCTCGCTCGCGGCGGTCATCCTGAGGATGGGAGCGCTTTCGCTCGGCGACGTCGCCGATTTTCCGTTCGTCGAGCCTCCGGGGCCGCGCGCCATCAACGACGGATTCCAGCTGCTGCAGGAGTTGGGCGCGGTCGATTCCGAACGCCGGCTGACGCCGCTCGGGCGCGAGCTCGCGCGGCTGCCGGTCGATCCGCGCGTCGGCCGCATGCTGCTCGCGTCGCGCACCGGCGGCTGCGTCGCGGAGATGCTCGTGATCGCGAGCGCGTTGTCGGTCCCCGACCCGCGCGATCGGCCGCTCGCGAAACAGCAGGCCGCCGACCAGGCGCACCTCATGTTCCGCGACGACCGGTCGGATTTCCTGTCGCTCCTTGCCCTGTGGCAATTCTTCGACGCGAGGCTCGCGGAGAAGCTTTCGCATCGGAGGCTCGTCGAGGCGTGCCGTGCGCACTTCGTTTCCTACCTCCGGCTCACCGAGTGGCGCGACGTGCACGCCCAGCTCGTGAGCGAGCTCACGGAACAGGGAGTCCGCTGGACGCCCGCGCTGCCCGCGACCATCGACGTGCCGCGGTACCAGGCGATTCACGAGGCGCTGCTCTGCGGCCTCCTTGGCAGCATCGGCTGCCTCGACGGCGAGAACGAAGGCTATGCGGGCGCGCGCGGCATCCGGTTCTTCCTGCACCCGGGCTCGGGTCTCGCGAAGAAGCGGCCGAAATGGGTGCTGGCGGCCGAGCTCGTCGAAACGTCGCGCCTCTTCGCGCGGTGCGCGGCGAAAATCGAGCCCGAATGGATTGAAGCCGTGGCCGGCGACCGCGTGACGCGCGACTATTTCGAGCCTCGATGGGACGAGAGTCGCGGCGAGGTCATCGCGAGCGAGCGCGTGCAGCTCTACGGCTTGACGCTGGTCGCGCGCCGGCGCGTGTCGTTCGGCAGCATCGATCCGAAGCTCGCGCGCGAGGTGTTCGTTCGCGAGGCGCTCGTTCCCGGCGCTCTTGCAACGAAGGGACGGTTCCTGTCCCACAACCGCAAGCTCGTCGCCGACGTGGCCGAGCTCGAGCACAAGGCGCGGCGTCAGGATGTGCTCGTCGACGACGAGACGCTGGCAGCCTTCTACGCGGAGCGCATTCCCGAAGACATCCATTCGCTCGCGGGCTTCGAGCATTGGCGCACCGAGGCCGAGCGCAAGGATGCCACCGTGCTGTTCATGACGCGCGAGGGACTGATGCGCCACGCGGCGGCATATGTGACGGAGGCGCTCTTCCCGGAGACGCTGGCGATGGCGAATGCGGTGCTCCCGCTCAAGTACCGCTTTGCGCCAGGCCAGCCGGGAGACGGCTTGACGCTAACGGTGCCGCTCGCGCTCCTGAACCAGATCGACGACGCGCTCCTCACGTGGCTCGTTCCCGGCTTGATCCGCGAGAAGCTCACGGTCCTGCTGAAGGCGTTGCCGAAGGCGCTCCGCAATCGGCTCACGCCGCTTCCCGACAGCGTCACCGCGTTCCTGGAGGCCGTGCCCCCCGGCCGCGAATCCGCCGCGTCACTCCGGCGCGAATCGCTCGAGACCGCGCTGCGCGCCTGGCTGCGTACCCGCCTCGGCGAAGCGCTGCCGGCGAATGTCTGGGGTGATGTCGCGATGCCCGCGCACCTCATGATGCAGGTTCGGGTGATCGACGTCGCGGGCCGCGAGCTTGCTGCCGGCCGCGATCTCCCCGCGCTGCGCGCGCAGTTAGGCGAGGCGGCCCAACTGTCGTTTGCGGAAGCCGGCCCGGCGCTCGAACGGCGCGGTCTCAAGGCGTGGACCTTCGGCGACTTGCCCGAGACGCTCTCGATGCTGAAGCACGGCCAACGTCTGACCGGTTACCCGGCGCTGGTCGACGACACCGACAGCGCTTCGATTGCGCTACTCGACACGCGCGAGGCGGCCGCCGCCGCGACGCGCGCCGGTGTGGTGCGCCTGTTGCGCATTGCGCTGAAGCAGAGCCTCGCGAGCTACGAGAAGGGCGGCGCGGGTTTCGCGCAGGCCGCCATGCAGTTGAAGACGACGATTCCGACGGACCGGCTGCTCGCCGATGTCCTGGCCGCGATCTGCGACCGCGCGTTCATCGGCGACGATGCGCTGCCGCGGTCCGAGAAGGCCTTCGCGGAGCAGACGAGGCGCGCGAGAACCCGGTTGCCTGCGGTCGCCGAGGGCGCCTTCCGGCTTCTGTCCGCGATCGCCGGCGCGCATCACGCTCTAGGGCAGAAGATTGCCGCCACGCCTCGCACCTTCGCGCGCCCCGTCGATGAAGTGCGCCGGCGGCGGGATGCGCTCGTGCACCCGGGGTTCTTCCACGCGACACCCTGGGCACAGCTCGCGCACGTGCCGCGATACCTCACGGCGCTCGATCATCGCCTCGCGAAGTTGCCCGCGAACCCGGAGCGCGATGCCCGCCAAGCGGCGGTCGTCGAGGGCTGGTGGGAACGCTATCGCGAATGCCGCGAGGCGAAGCGCGCAGGGGCGCGCGATGCGGCGGCGCTGGAGAGTTTTCGGTGGTCGCTCGAGGAGCTTGCCGTCTCGCTCTTCGCGCAGGAGCTCAAGACGCCGTTCCCCGTCTCCAGCAAGCGGCTGGAAAAGGTGTGGACGGAACTTTGTCGCTGACAGTCGGCGCGCGGTTCGCATTGTGGCTCCGGTCGCGCCCGTGCTACAGTAAAGTAACCCATTATTGTTCAAAGGATATTTTGCAACTCTCCGTAGGGCAGTCGATGCGCTTTTCAGCGTCCTACTGCGTTGCAGAAATTTGACGTTTCGAGGGGTTTCTCCGCGCGCTCAACGAATTCCCTTGGTAGTTCAAGCTGAAATGGACGACCATGACAAGTGGATCCGACCGCGATGAGTGACGCTGGAACTACCGTTTCACTGCGAAGAGCACGGGCTGCGATCGTCGGTGCGCCCTCATCCTCGGACGTTCGACTCACTACACTGGCGATTCCTGAACCCTCCCGCCGCGCGTGAACTCGACAACGACCGAATCGACGTCCCGGAAGCCGATTTCTCGGGATATGGCGAAGATTCTCGCCGATTGCCGGGATATCGCGATTCATCGCCTGATCACCTCCTTCGCGGGGATGCTCGACCGCGTCGGCGAGATGCTCATGGATCGCGCGAGCCGGACCGACGTGCGGGAAGACCAGGTGGCTTGCCTCGCTGCGCGCGATGCCCTGCAGCAGGGCAAGGCGGGTCTTCTCGAGGAGTTCGAACGGCGCCTCCGCTCGCACGTCGACGACCGCATTGCCGGGAAGATCGCCCCGAAGACCGAGTTCGCGAAGCTCGAGTCCGACAAGCTCACGCTCATCGACACGCACGCAATGGACGAGTCGGTGGTCACCGGGAACATCACCCGCGTGATCGAAAATCTTTGCCACGAGGAAATCCAGCTCCTCAATCGCGGCATCGGGCACCTGCTCGATCAGCCCGATCTCGAGACCGATAGCAATCCGTTCGCGCCGGCCACGATCGTCGAATCGTTCGCCGAATCGCTGGAGACGATCAAGGCCGAGCCCGGCGCCAAGTTCACGATCCTGAAGGAGCTCAATCGGGCGTCGCTGTCCGAGATCAACGGCATCTACGCCGACCTCAACAAGCACCTGCAGAAACTCCACGTGATGCCGGAGGGCGGGGGCCGGCCCCGTTCGATTCGGCGCACCGGCGGAAGTCGCGCGAAGTCCTCCGAGACCGGGGAGGGCACTGCGGCGGACACCCATGGCGAAGTGGACGTGATGGAACTGTTCCGCCGCCGGTTCGGCAGCAACCCGCCGGCGCCGCCAGCCGGGATCCCTGCTGCACTGCTGCGCGGCAGGGCCCCTTCCGCCGACGGCAGCCATCCGTTCCCGTCGATCGACAGCTCCTCGCGCTACGTTCCGAGAGGACCGATGGCGCCGACGCCGTCGGGCTACGTCCCCGGCGCGCCGATCATGGCGACGGCGATGCTGGGCGAGGGTCTCGCGCGCCTGCAATCGGGGGAAACGGATTTCGACCTGGGCGAAGGCACGCTCATCCAGTTCTCGGGCATCCCCGAAGGCCAGCACAACGTCCTGCGCGACCTGCAGCAATCGTCGCTCGGCAAGAAGGCGAATCAGCTCGAGTCGATGACGATCGAGCTGGTCGCGATGCTGTTCGACTTCATCTTCGAGACCAAGGACCTGCCGGACGGCATCAAGGCGCTGCTCGCGCGCCTGCAGATTCCCGTGCTCAAGGCGGCCATGCTCGATGGCGCGTTCTTCGCGAAGAAGAACCATCCGTCGCGCCTGCTCGTGAACGCGCTCGCCGAAGCAGGGCGAGGCTGGACGCCGGTGATGGGGACGAACGATCCCCTGTACAGCCACATCGATGCGCTCGTTCATCGCATTCTCGACGGCTTCACCGACGACCTCACGATCTTCGACGAGGCGCGCGAGAAGCTCGAGCGATTCCTGGCCGAGGAGGAGCAGGCGGCCGAAGCCAACATCCAGTCGACCGCGGAAGAGATCGACCAGACGGATCGCAAGGAAATGGCCGAAGTCGTCGCCAAGTCCGAGATCGAGCGGCGCATCGAGATGTATCCGGTCCCCAACTTCCTTGCGTGGTTCCTTCGCCAGCAGTGGATCGGCACGCTGAAGGAGGTCTACCTGACGAATGGCGAGGAAAGCGAGCCGTGGGAGCAAAGCATCGCCATGCTCGAAGACCTGGTCTGGAGCGTGCAACCCAAGCGGACCAAGGACGACCGCAAGCACCTCGTCGCGCTCTTGCCGGCACTCCTGAAACGGCTGAGCGCGGCGCTGGCAAGAATCGAGTGGCCGCCCGAGGGCCGCGAGCGGTTCATGGCGAACCTGGTCGAAGCCCATGCGGCGTCGGTGAAGCCTTCGGTCACGGCGGCGGCGCTCGCCACCGCTTCGGTCGCCGAGCAGGCGATGGCGGAAGCGGAGATGGCGAAGGCCGCCGGCGACGAGGAAACAGCCGCAAAGGCCGAGGCACGCGCGGAGGCGATGACGCAGGCCGAGCCCGTTCCGGTCGAGCCGGAAGTCATTGACGACCAGTTCCTCGAGATCGCGCAGGATCTCGAGCGCGGCACGTGGATCGAGTTCGAGGCCGACGACGGCCAGCTCGCCTTCGCGAAGCTCGCGTGGATCAGCCCGCTGCGCGGCACTTACCTCTTCACCAACCGCCAAGGATTGAAGGCGCTGTCGATGAACGCGGAAGAGCTGGCCGAGCGCTTCCGCACCGACCGCGCGCGGCTCGTCGAAGCGGCGCCGCTGATCGACCGGGCCTTCGGCAGCGTGATGGCGTCGTTCGCCGAGAGTTTGCCCTCCGAGAGCTGACGCGCACGTCGCGCGCCGCCGCACCCGCCGGCGGGCGTGCAGTCGATTCGGCCTGTCAGCGAGGACGTGCGCCGGCCGGATTCGCCGCCAGCGCGCGGGCGCATTCGGCGACCAGGTCGGGTCCGCGATAGATGAGTCCCGTGTAGATCTGGATCAGCGTCGCGCCGGCGTCGATCTTCTCCTTCGCGTCCGCCCCCGACAGGATGCCGCCGACGCCGATGATCGGCAGCGACCCGTCGAGCGCCCTGGCGAGCGTTGCGACCACCTCCGTCGCGCGAGCCTTGAGCGGCCGGCCCGAGAGACCGCCGGTCTCGTCGGCGCGCGGCAGTCCCTTCACCCCCTCGCGCTCAATCGTCGTGTTCGTCGCGATGACACCGTCGACGGCGTGCCGCACGAGGAGGCGCGCGATGCCCTCGATCTCCCGCGGCTTCAGATCGGGCGCGATCTTGACGGCGATCGGCGTGTACTTTCCGTGGCGGTCGGAGAGCGCCTTCTGTTCCGCCTTGAGCGCGCCGATGAGAGCCGCCAGCGCGTCCTCGGATTGCAGGTCGCGCAGCCCCTTCGTATTCGGCGACGAGATGTTGACCGTGACGTACGACGCACGGGCGTACACCGCACGCAGGCACGCGATATAGTCGTCGACGGCGCGGGCATTCGGCGTGTCGAAATTCTTGCCGATGTTGAGACCGAGAATGCCGCGCCACGACGCGCGCGCGACGTTGGCGAGAAACCGCTCGACGCCCCCGTTGTTGAAGCCGAGCCGGTTGACGAGGGCTTCGGCCTCGGGCAGCCGGAAGAGCCGCGGCGTCGGATTGCCGGGTTGCGGCCGCGGCGTGACCGTCCCGCATTCGATGAATCCGAATCCGAGCGCCGCGAGGCCATCGATGTGCGCGGCATTCTTGTCCAGGCCCGCGGCGAGGCCCACGCGGTTCGGGAACTCGAGTCCCATCGCCGTGACGGGCGAAGGCAGCGGCCGCGGGGCAATCGCCTGCACGATCCCGAGCTTCGCGGCCATGTCGAGGCTCGCGAACGCCATGTCATGCGCCGTTTCGGGGTCGAGCGCGAAGAGGAGCGGGCGGAAGAACGGGTAGATCATTGCGCGGACGAGGGCGCGCCCCGTGAGTGACGCGATGATAACATCCGCGTGCAGTTCGATATGCGCCTTCCCGTGTCGCGACGCCTCCGTCAACTCCTCGTGCTTGCCTGCCTGTCGGTTGCTGCGTTGCCGACGGCGGGAGCCTATGCCGCCGATGCGAAGCACGGCGCACGCGTGAAAGCCGATGCAAAAGCTGCGGCGGAGTCGAAGGCGCCCGGCTATGCGGCGCGCGACGACGTGCGCGCGTTCATCGGCGAAATGGCGTCCGAGTACGGCTTCGATCGCGCGAGCCTCACGCGCACGTTCCGCGGGGCGCGTTACCAGCCGGCAATCATCGGCGCGATGGATCGCCCGCTGCTGGAGCCGCCGAAGTGGCACGTCTATTCGCGCCCCTTCCTCTCGCCGGAGCGAGTGGCCGCGGGGGTCGCGTACTGGAACGCGCACGCGGACGATCTCGCGCGCGCAGAGGAGCGGTACGGCGTCCCCGCGCAGATCGTCGTCGGCATCATTGGAGTCGAGACCTTCTACGGCAGGATCACCGGCAACTTCCGCGTGCTCGACGCGCTGACGACGCTTGCGTTCGATTATCCTCGGCGCTCCGCGTTCTTTCGCGGCGAGCTGAAGCAGTTCCTGTTGCTCGCGCGCGAGCTCCGGATGCCCCCGGAAGCCGCGAAGGGATCGTTCGCCGGCGCGATGGGCGTGCCGCAGTTCATGCCGGGGAGCTATCGCACTTACGCCGTCGATTTCGACGGGAGCGGCCGGCCGGATCTCTGGAAGAGCGCAGCAGACATCGCCGGCAGCGTCGCCAACTATCTTGCGCGTCACGACTGGCAGCCGGGCCGGCCGATACTGCTCAAGGCAACGATTGCCGACGACAAGCGCGATGCGGTCCTGCGCAAGCTCGATGGCGGGCTCTCGGAGCGCCGCGCGGCCGATGCGTGGGCGGCCGATGGCGTGAGCGTCGCCGATTCGACGGTCGGGCCCATCGACGATCCGGTGGGACTGCTGCTGCTCGAGGAGTCCGCCGATGGCGCCGAGAGCGCGAGCTACTGGATTGCGTTCAACAATTTCTACGTGCTGACGCGCTACAACCGAAGCCGGCTGTACGCGACCGCGGTGTACGAGCTTGCGCAGGCGATCAAGACGGCACGCGAAGCTCAGCGCTAGGTCCGGGCCTCTGTGCGGCGCCCCACCGACTTGTGCGGCTCTCGTCGCGCAGTATTCGGCCGGGAAGTGTCCCCATGGAAGACTCCAGCGTCCTTGCCGACCATGAAGCTACGTCCGAACCGATGCCGGAGGCGGCTCTCATGGCGCACGCGGGCGGGCTCGTGTACGTCTGCGACGCGGACCCTGGAATCCGGCGCGTAAGGCAAGGCGACGGCTTCGCGTACGTTCACCCGGATCGCCGGCGCGTAAGGGATTCTTCGACCCTCGACCGGATCGCAAGTCTCGCGATTCCCCCGGCCTACGAGGACGTCTGGATCTGCACCGATCGGCTGGGCCACCTCCAGGCCACGGGCCGCGACGTCCGTCGGCGAAAGCAATATCGCTACCACCCGGAATGGCGGCTCCTGCGCGACAGCGCGAAGTTCCAGCGAATGATCGAGTTCGGCGACGCCTTGCCGCGCCTCAGGCGCCGTGTCCGTCGCGATCTCGACCGGGACGGGCTCCCCCGCGAGAAGGTGCTGGCCGCGGTCGTCAGTTTGTTGGATGCGACCTGGATACGCGTGGGTAACGCGGAATACGCGCGCGACAACGACAGCTATGGCTTGACGACGCTCAAGAATCGCCACGTGCGCTTCCTGGGCTCGGGAAGGCTCCTGTTCCAGTTCCGCGCCAAGGGCGGCGTGCAGCACGAGGTCGTCGTCGACGACAAGCGGCTCGCGCGCATCGTGCGCCGATGCCATCAGCTGCCGGGACAGCGCCTGTTCCAGTATCTGGATGAGGGCACGCTGCGCGCGGTCGACTCGGGCCAGGTGAACCAGTACCTGAGGGACGCGATGGGCGACGAGTTCACCGCGAAGGACTTTCGCACGTGGGGTGCGACGTTGCGGGCGTTCGAGATCATGGCCCGCACCCCGTTGCCGGAATCGATGAGCGAGCACGCGCTCAATGCCTCGATCGTCGCCGCGGTCAAGGAGGTTGCGGGAGCGCTGCGGAATACGCCTGCCGTGTGCCGCAAGTCCTACATCAATCCCGTCGTGTTCGCGGGATGGCGCAACGGGGTGCTGCACGAGGTCGTCGGCGCCGACGCCGCGAAAGGCGTGAGGCAGCGCGAGGGGAAGGCGCTGGTCTTCCTGCGGCGAATGGCGCGCGCCGGCAGCCAATCCCCCGCGGCGCCGCGCGGAAAGAGAGCCCGCAAGACGGCGCAGTCGCGGCGTCCGGACTGCCGCGGGGCGCGAGAGGCTATAGAATGCCCGCCTCACGTCCCGCCGGGAACAGGATGTCCACGACCAGCGTCACAGGTGTCTCGACGGGCTCCAGCCCGCTTTCCGCAGCCTCGCTCAAGGCACTGAAGCGCGGGATCGAAAAGGAAAGCCTGCGCGTTCGCCCGGACGGCACGCTCGCCACGTCGCCGCACCCGGTCCGGCTCGGCTCGGCGCTCGCCCATCCGAATGTCACGACCGATTTCAGCGAGGCGCAGCTCGAGCTGATCACTGGCGTGCACGACAGCGCCGATGCGTGCCTCACGGAACTGACGGAGATCCATCAGTTCGTCTATCGCGCCATCGGCGACGAGCTTCTCTGGTGCGCGAGCATGCCCAGCCGCCTTCCCGCGGATGACGGGGACATCCCGATCGGCCGCTACGGCACCTCCAATGTCGGCCGCGCCAAGAGCATTTACCGGATGGGCCTTTCGCACCGCTACGGCAGGCGCATGCAGACGATCTCGGGCATCCACTACAACTTCTCGCTGCCCGGCGACGTGTCCAACGCAGCGTACTTCGCGCTCATCCGCAACTTTCGGCGTCATTCCTGGCTGCTTCTGTACCTGTTCGGCGCCTCGCCGGCGGTCTGCGCGAGCTTCGTCGAGGGACGGGCGCACGAGCTCGAGCGCCTCTCCCCGGACACGTTCTATCTTCCCCACGCGACGTCGCTGCGCATGGGTCGCCTTGGGTACCAGAGCGACGCGCAGTCCTCCCTCGCGGTCAGCTACAACAACCTCGAAAGCTACGCGGCGTCGCTGCAGGAGGCGCTGACGAAACCGTATCCCCCGTACGAGGAGGTCGGCATCCGCGACGGCAACGAATACCGCCAGCTCGCCACGAGCCTCCTGCAGATCGAGAACGAGTTCTACGGCACGATCCGCCCGAAGCGCGTGATCCGGCCCGGCGAGCGGCCGCTGCACGCGCTGCGCGATCGCGGGGTCGAGTACGTCGAGGTGCGCCTCATGGACCTCGATCCCTTCCAGGCGGCGGGCATCACCGCGGACACGATGCGCTTCCTCGACATGTTCCTGCTGCACTGTTTCACGCACGAGAGCCCGCTCGACACGCCCGACGAGCTGTCCGCCATCGTCCGCAACAAGCAGCGCGTTGCCGCGCGAGGCCGGGAGCCGGGGCTCACGCTCCTGCGCGCCCCCGGCGAGGCGACGCTGCACCAATGGGGCAGCGAAATCCTGGCCGAATGCGCGCCCATCGCCGCCGGCCTCGACGAGGCGACCGGCGGGCGCGCGCATCGCGATGTTCTCGCGCGTGCGGTCGCGGCGCTCGGCAATCCCGATGTCACCCCGTCGGCGCGCGTGCTGGCGGCGATGGCCCGCGATCACGGCAACTCGCACGTGCGGTTCGTTCTCGCCCAGTCGCGCGCGCATCGCGAGGCGGTGCTCGCCTTGCCGTTGTCCGACGAGACCGCCGAACGCTTTCTGAGGCTTGCCGACGAGTCGGTGCAGGAGCAGAAGCGCATCGAGGCTTCCGACACCCTGCCGTTCGAAGCCTATAGGCAACTCTATCTCGCGCCCTTCCGCCTGAGCGAATCCAAGGCGAATTGAGCCGCGATTGCGGCGCACGGCGGCGGCCCAAGCGGTTTCGGGCCGGCTTTGTCCCCTGCCGGAAATGCTGCGGAACGCTGCGCCGCCCGCAGCAGCGTGGGGCGCTGTCCTACACGAAATGCCGGGGTTGGCCGACACCCCCATCCTGACGACAAAGGTAAATTCCCATTCAAGCGACATCCCCCGAAAGCGGCACTCCAGCGGACGGGGGATGACACGAGGGAATGGATGGTTCTTGGATGCCGAGGAGTTCGAGATGTCACGCCACGAGGTAATGAGGATCGCGCAGCCCGCAGCTACGGCGTTCTTGTTCGACGATGTCGAACCTCAGTACGGCTGGGGGGCGAGAGCTTTGCGCGCCCGATCCGGTCGTGGGGGCGGGGCACCGACCGGCGGCAAGGAACGTCGGCTGTCGGCAGAACAGCCCGCCGTCACCCGTTGGGTGGAACGGCGGGCGATGAAGCGCACCGCTTGAGACGCCCCCTGAGGCAACTGAGGGCAGCGAAACGGTGCCATGAAGAGTCCGCGTCACCGCGGAGGATCAACGAGCCAGACCAAAGGAGACACATGATGAATCACGCACACAAGAGAACGACGTTGCTAGCGGCGATCCTTGCCGGCACTGCTCTCGTGAGCGCTGGCTGCAGCGACCGTCATCCGGGCGAGACCGCGGGCCAGAAGCTCGATCGCAGCGCGGACAAGGTTGCCGCGGCGACCGAACGCGCGACGAAGGAGACCGCTGTCGTGGTCGACGACGCCGCCATCACGACGAAGGTCAAGAGCGCGATTTTCGCCGAGCCGGGCCTCAAGACACTGCAGATCAATGTCGACACGAAGGGTGGAGTCGTCACGCTATCGGGCACGGTGGATACGCCGGTCCTGAAGGAGCGCGCGATGGAAATCGCGCAGCACGCCGATGGCGTGCGGTCGGTCGTCGACAATCTGGCGATCAAGTCGACGGGCTGACCAGTCCAACGCGTTTCACGGGGGGATTGCGGGCGTGGGCTCGCAGTCCTGGTTGAGGCCCACGGGCCCGCCTCCGGCAGTCCGGACAGGACGAAGGAGGCGGGGCCGTGGGCCGATGGTCACTGCGGCTACCCGCGCCCCAGTGAAGGCAGCAGGCGGACGCCCATCTGATGTTGCGCGCCGTTTCGATACCGAGAGCCAGGAGGATATTGCCGTGGTCAAGACCATCGTAGGTTCTTTCGACTCTTATCGCACCGCCCGGCGGGTCGTGCGGGATCTCACGGACGACGGTTACATGTCGCGTGACATCGGAATCATCGCGAGCAATGTCGCGGGCGACTATCGTGCCGTCGATGCTGCCGGCGAAGCCAAGGAGGACGCGCACACCGCGAACTGCGCCCTGACGGGTGGAGTGGTCGGTGGAGCGGCCGGCTTGGCGGCGAGCCTCATGGCGTTGTCGATTCCGGGGATCGGACCGATCGTCGCCGCGGGTCCGCTGGTGGCGATGCTGAGTGGTGCGGGCGCCGGAGCGATGGCGGGCGGCTTGATCGGCGCCCTGACCGACGCGGGGGTACCGGAGGAAAACGCGAACTACTACGCGGAGACCGTGCGCCGCGGGGGCGCCCTCGTCACTGTGAAGGTCGATGAGAGCCGCGCGGACCGCGCCGCGGAGATCATGCGAGTGAATGGCGCGATCGACCTCGATGAACGCGTCTCCCGTTGGCGCGAAGCGGGATGGGAAGGTTGGAATCCATCGGCGCCGCCATATACGGCCGACGAAGCGGAGCGCGAGCGCAGGCTGTACGGAACGCATTCGGATCCGTTGAGCGGCCTGCCACTCACGTCCGAGCCGGAGCGCGACAATCGCCGCAGCAGCACCATCCGGCGCTGATCCCCCAAGCCGTCCGGCGCGGCAACGCCCGGCATCAGCCGGGCGTGCGCTTCTGGGGCTTCTGTGTCACTGCTGTACTGCGCCACGGCGCTTGCGTTTGCCGCGTGAGCGCGACGCAATCGCTGTCCTTGCCTGACCCGGAGTCCGCGAGCGGCAGCAGCGCCAGCGCGGGATTGATCGCCGCAAGCGCAAGCGCGGCAAGCCCGCGCGCAGCCGTGCGGCTCGTGTCGACTGAAACCTCGGGTGCCCCGAGTTGACCGTGCACGGTGATCGCTCCGCGCAGCGCGAAGAGGCTTGGTTTCTTCGGCCGGGGAACGAGGGTCAGGTTCAACGTTTCCTTCGCGAGATCGGTGCTGCCGGTCCCGCTGACCTTGACCACATCGGTGTCGAGCACCAAAGTCCTGGCCTGCATCACGCCGTCCTCGACGACGAAGTCGGCAATGCCGCAGCGGATGTCGACCAGCTCATCGCCTGCGATCTGCTGCAGCAGGATCTCCGGGATGTGCAGCGCCATCTGCTCCAACAGGCGCTTGCTGACCCTCCCGCCGTCGACGACGAGGCCCACCTTGCCGTCGGCCGTGCCGAGCATCCGGGCGACGGAGTCGCCTTGACCCACCAACTCGATTTCACCGTTGACGTGGCCGACGCTCTTTTCGGTGCCAGGCACCGTCGGCAGCAGCTTCGCGAGAAGCAGCTTGCGAACGGCGAGCTTGGCGTGCGCGCGAATCGGCTCCTGCTGCCCGTCGAGAGTGATGGACCCCGTGAGCGAGCCGCCTGCGGCCCCGAAATCCAGCGGATCGAGCGTCAGCACCGATTCGCGCATGCGGAGCCGCGTCGTGAGGCGCTCGAGAGGCAATGCCTGCGGGCGCAAGATCGTCTGCGCCTTGAGTTGCACATCGGCATCCACGTCGGTCCAGCGATCGCGGTTGAACGGGCGCGCAGGCAGCGTGCGCGTCGCTGACCCGCCCTTCGGCTCCGGGGCCTTCCGGCCGCGCAGACTCGCGGACTCACCCGCCGCATTCTTCCCGACGACGGGCCCCAGGTCGGCAAGATCGAGGGTCGAAAACATCATTTCCCCCTTGGCCAGCGGACGGGCGGGGCCTTCGGTGAAGGCGAGCGAGCCCGCCACGTCGCTGCGGCCGATCCGTCCGGTGAACTTCTGGTATCGCCACTCGATTCCGTCGTGCGTGAGATGCCCGGAGATGGTGTACGCCCGCGTCTCCGGGAGGGGCAGGTCCAGCACGTCGAAGAGCTCGGCGAGGCTCGCCCCGCGCAATGCAAAAGTCGCGTCGAGCACCCGTTTTTGAAGCACGTCCGCGACCGTGCCTTGCAAATGCAACGACGTGGGCCCGACGGTTGCCGCCACCGTCAGCGGGAACGGTATGCTTTCGTCCCGCATTCCGAGGAGCGTACCGCCCGTGCCCTTCGCGGAAAGGGGGAGTCCCAGGTACTTTCCAGTTGCGTCGAAAGCGATGCCGGGATCGTTCTCTCTGCGGGTTCCCGGGCGTGTCGCCGGCGTCGATATTTCGGCGACAATCGAGGTGCCGGCGGTCGGGTCGTCGTAGTGGACGCGACCCTCGCGCAGCTGCAAACGGCCGACCGCGGCGCGCGCGCCTTCGTCGCGTTGCTCCCGGTCGAGCAGCCAGTTCTTGCGACCGTCGGCGGCGACTTCGAAGAACACGGCAGCACGCTCGAGCTCGACCTCGGCCAGGAATACGGTCCCTGCGAAAAGGCGCGGCAAGTCGACCGACACGAACGCGCCGGGCGCGTCGATCATCAGCTTCTCTTGCGCCCATGCCGGATTCGCGAACGTCACGTCGACGGCATGCAGGCGGATCCGCGGCCAGTCGAGGTGCCATTGGAGGTCGCCCTTGATCGCGAGCTCGCGACCGGTCTTTTCCGTCACGAGCCGCGAGAGCGTCCCCCGGAAGTGGTTCGCGTCGACAAGCACGACGACTGCGGGAATCAGCAGGACGAGTGCAATGACGGTCCAGCCGATCCACTTCGCCGCACGGGACATTGTCGAATCCGGGTTGACCGCATAGGTCATTCTGTTCGCGCGATGAGCGGGGGTCTGTTCGATAGCGAACGGTCACGATTGGCGAATTCGTGCCCAATAGGGTCGTCCTTCAAGCCGCTGGAGAATCGCGATGACCGACCCGAGAGATGTCGCACGCTACGAAGGCGTTGCACGGATCGCCAATTACTTCGGCGCGGGTTTCGGCCCCGCCTATGCCGGACCCAGGCCGGGACGGGAACCGCCCGACGAACCGCCGCCCGGAGATCACGGTCCGGATCCCGACGAGCCCCTCGAGAAGAACGAGTTCGTCGACGAGTGGTGGTGATGGGTCCCGGCGAGGAGGACGCGAGTCCTCGCTCGGCTCCCACGGGTCGCCCGACCGCGAGCATCGCGGTCCTGGCGCTCGCTTTGGCGGGCGTCGCGCTGTTTGCCATGAGTGCGGGCTCCATCGAAGCCGCACGTGACCGTTCGTCGCAGTTCGATCGCACCGCTGTCGTTCGCGGTGTCATCGCCGGCGTTTCCGCTGCCGCGCCGATCGCGGAAGGGGAGGAGATCTACCTCGCAACCTGCGAAACGTGTCACGGCGCCGGCGGGGCGGCAGCGCCCTCCATCAAGACCGTTCCGCTCGAGAATGCGACGTCGGTCAATGCGCCGGACCCGCGCAATGCGATTCAGCGCGAGCTTCCGTTCACGCTGCGACGAGTGAAGGCCGGGATCGGCGTTTGATCTGCGGCGAATCTGCGGCGAAGGGCCGGGCAGTCTCCTCGGGCTTCATACTTGAGGCACCCGCGGAGACCGCCCCTGAGCCATTCGCGTTCGTGCCCTGGCGCACCGACCGTGGTGAATCCCAACTACAGAATTACGGTTGCCGGCGACGACAGCAACGGCAGCGAACAGGAGACACTCATGCAGAAGTGCGAAGGCTGCGGCAACGAATACGACAAATCGTTCCAGGTAGTGATGGGAGGCAAAGCGCATGTTTTCGACAGCTTCGAGTGCGCGATCCACGCGCTTGCGCCGTCGTGCGAGCACTGCGGCGTGAAGATCGTCGGCCACGGGCTCGAAAAGGACGGCCGGATGTTCTGCTGCGATCACTGCGCCGAAGGGGAAGGGGTGAGCGGGCTGCGCGACAGGGTCTGAAGCGGCGCGGCATAAGTTCTTGCGTTCCCGCGCTGGCGGTCCAGCAGTTGCGTTCCGCCCTTCGATTCCCGCGCTCTCTCAGACGACAATCTCCGCGATGAGCGGCAGATGGTCGGAAGCGGCGCGCGCGAGCGGCGTCGCGTGCGAGCGCAACCGGCGCAGGCATCCCGCCGGCGAGATCCAGATCCTGTCGAGCGCGAACACCGGTCGCCGCGCGGGAAATGTGGGGGGCGCGGCAGGCTTCTCCTGAAAATGCGCATGCAGCCAGCGCAGCGGACGGCCCCACAAGTACCATTCGT
>Ga0207689_10002441_pt1 | contig 17314 bp, 14 predicted proteins | sample KBSMisM52_FD_184312 | JGI IMG/M metagenome (GOLD analysis project Ga0207689, IMG submission 184312) | Miscanthus rhizosphere microbial communities from Kellogg Biological Station, Michigan, USA - KBS Miscanthus M5-2 (SPAdes) (version 2) | ecosystem: Host-associated > Plants > Roots >... | reverse complement strand
AACACCGGATCTCCAAATACCGCCGAATTGGTGAACAACTATGATTGGTTTAAGAACATTTCTTTTATTGAATTTCTTCGTGATGCTGGTAAACATATTACCGTAAATTATATGATGGCCAAAGACAGTGTGAAGAAAAGAATTGAAGGAGATACCGGCATCAGTTACACAGAATTTGCATACCAGTTAATGCAGGGTTATGATTACTATTGGTTGTATATGCATAAGAACTGCAAACTGCAAATGGGTGGTAGCGATCAATGGGGTAACATAACAACAGGGACTGAACTTATTCGTCGCAAGGCCGGTGGTGAAGCGTTTGCGTTTACCTGTCCGTTGATTACAAAAGCAGATGGCGGTAAGTTCGGAAAAACCGAAAAAGGAAATGTGTGGCTGGATGCAGAGAAAACCTCGCCTTTTCAATTCTACCAGTTTTGGCTGAATGCTACCGATGAAGATGCAGAAAAATGGATCAGGATCTTTACATTTTTAAGTAAGGAAGAAATAGGAACCGTTTTAGCTGAACATAGCAAAGATGCCAGTCAACGTATATTACAAAAAAAATTGGCTGAAGAGTTGACCACATTTGTTCACGGTAAAAGTGAATTGGAGAAAGCAATTGAAACAACAAATAAACTATTTGCAAGTCAAAATGCTTCAGCAGATAGCTTAAGTGTCCAAGACCTCGAAGGAATGGAAGGTGTTATAAAATTCGACTATCCTTTACAAAAAATAAATGACACGATTGACGTCGTATCATTTCTTGCAGAAGTAGCCATTTTCCCAAGCAAAGGCGAAGCAAGAAAAATGATACAGGGAGGAGGCGTAAGTATAAACCGGAATAAAATAAGCGACATATCATCAAAAATAGATCGCTCTTTTCTGCTCCATGAAAAATATATTCTTGTGCAAAAAGGCAGAAGGAATTATTATCTCGTAAAGGCTACTTAAGCTCCTTTATCACTGTCCACATAGCGTCCGCTACAAATTGATTACCGGCAGCATTAAGATGTACACGATCGGATGTAAGAATACCCTTTTCTTTGTTTTCAGGATTGTGTTGCAAATTAAATTCTAACAACCCCTTCCGGAGGTCCACAACAGGTATATTATTCTTCTTCGCAATCTCGCGGATGATGTTACAGTATTTATTCAGATCGCCATCTTGTTCATTGCTGAAATCTGTCTTCTCCCCTATTGCGGCCGGTGTGGCCATTATAATTTTACTTCCTTTTGCTTTAATCTTATTGATAACAGCCTGGTAAAATCGCTCAAATTTATCCGGGTCGGTACCAGTACCATACATAGACTTATGCCATACATCATTCACACCAACGTAAATCAAAACTATGTCCGGGTTTTTAGCCAGCACATCATCATCCATCCTTAAATACAAATCATAAATCTTATTACCTCCTATGCCGGCCCCGACAAATTCATAACGATCACTCAGCTTTTCCACTTTACACATGCTATCTATCCTGGTTATATAGCCGCCGGGCTGAACACCGGCCTGCGTAATTGAATCGCCAAAGAATATGACTTTATTTTTCTTTTGCGGCATAAAAGCAACCAGAAAGAAGATAATTGCAAACGTCAGAACTTGTTTCATAAAAATTTATTTCCCCTTGCAATATAAAACAAAAGCATTCCCGAAAGAATGCCTCATTAACTTTTTAACCAGCCAACCTTTCACCTTTTACTCCACATTCACCTGCTTTTTGATCACAGCACCTTCTGACGCTTCCGGCAAAAATTTTCTTTCCCTCAACAGGTAACCATTTCCTTTTTCACAGAAATGTACCTTCAGATTTTCCAGGCTGACGGGATTACCATCTGGTATATCCGCAATATTGCTATGCATGATATCGTGCCCATCTATTATCACCACGAGACCGCTTCCAATTGCTTCCATTTTATTTCCTTCAGTGATCAGCATGCCGGTATCCTCACCCAGACCTATGCCGATACAGGAAGGATTTGTAGCAACTGCCTGCGCCAACCTCCCAAATCTTCCTCTCTTTTCAAAATGCGAATCGATGATTACAGAATCAATAAAATCAAGGCCGGTGGTCATTTTTACTTCGCCTTTCAGGTGTGCACGTGTAGCATTTCCTTCATAAATCATCGTCTGGCTCATGGCCATTGCGCCGGCAGATGTTCCTGCAATCACAATTCCTTCCTCATGAAAACGTCTTTTTAATAAGGCTAAAAATTCAGTACCCCCATCTGTCACGCTTAAGCGAAGTTGATTTCCTCCGCTGAACATGACTGCATCGCAATTACGGATGCGCTCTATATACTCTTTATTTGCTGTTTCCTGCCGTGTGCGGATATGTAAAAGCCCAATATTGGTACAACCGATTTTACCGAATGCATTCAGATAATTATTACCAACTTCATTAGGAATCATAGAGGCGGTAGTAATCACCTCTATGCGTGCTGATGGACCGCCTGCTTCTTCCACCAAGCGTCGCAATATACCCAATTCAAAAAAGTTAAGATTGTTGCGATGTATTTCTCCTTTTTCCAGGTCAGTGCCTTTGTCTTCCGATCCTCCTATTGCTATCAGTTTTCCTTTGGGTTCACTCATTTAATGTAGTTAGGTTAGCGACAAAAATAATTGAAAACAAATAACGAAAAAGGTGCAGCAGGCAGTATGTGGAAATGTGTATAAAAAATACTGTGGACAATGCTGTGGTATATCTGTTAAGCTTCTATTGTGTCACTTCCCGATAGCTATCGGGATACTGCAACAATTCTATCCGGCCGGTCACGTGGCTCATCAACATTTCGTTTTGGCAACTTCTTTACAACCTTACCCATTTTTTTCCGTAATCTTTTCAAAATCCAACGTCGGCTTTTCAGTATCCATTTTAAAATAACCCTTCACTGCCGAATACACTATAATCCCAATGATCGCAATCGAAATTCCAATAACAGCAAACCATCCTGTTGATACAAAAAGATAGAGCCATACGATAATTGATAAAATTACCGGCAATGGATACAACCACATTTTAAAAGGTAACGAACTACTGCCGAATCTTTTTCTCAACAATACAACACCAACAGCCTGCCCGATGAACTGTATAATTATACGCATAGCCAGTATAGCGCTGATGGTTTGTTTTAAAGAAAAACTCATGGCAAATATCATCGCGAGCCCTGCAATAAACAATAGTGATACGTGCGGAAAATTTTTCGTCGGATGAAGACGTGCAAAAATCTTAAAAAAATTGCCATCGGCTGCTGCAGCATAAGGAACTCTCGAATACCCGAGCAACACAGCGAACAAAGAAGCAAATGCAATCCATAGAATAAGACCGGTTGCAATCCGCGCCGGAATTGCCCCATATATCTTTTCAAAGAATATGCTCACTATAAAGTCATAATGTTGTGCCTCCTGCCAGGGAATTACAGTAGCAATACTATAATTTAAACCAAGGTACAATACAGCAATACCAATGACAGAAATAAAAATACTTCGTGGAATGTTTTTTCCTGGATTTTTTATTTCACCACCAAGATGACAAACGTTATAATAACCGAGATAGCTATAAATTGTTTTTACGCCTCCCTGCCCTAATGCCAGCCAGAATGCTGCTTTGAAAAAATCTCCTGTATCGTCCGGCCAGAAAGAGTAACTCACCTGTTTATGTGTAAGGCCGCTAAAAATAATCCAGAGAATCGTAAAAATAGTAACCGTCCAAAGCAACACCGATATTCTTCCAATAGATTCTATTTTTTTATACAACAGAATTATAAGCAGCAGGATAATACATACTGCAACATACTTCTGTTGATTATAAGGCACCGGCATTAAATACCGCATGTATTGTGAAAAACCGATTGCACCCGAAGCCACAACCAACGGAGCTTGTATGCTTGTTTGCCACACAAATAAAAAACTCATCAACCTTCCACCTTTTTCACCAAATGCAACACGATGGAAGTTATAAGTGCCGCCGGCCAGCGGGTACTTCGCTCCCAATTCGCTCCATATCATGCCATCCATCAATGCAATAAAGGCGCCCAATATCCATGCCCAGAAAAAGAGAGGAGAATTGAAAAAGCCGATCACCATCGGTATCACTACAAAGGGACCGATACCAACCATATCAATCATGTTGATAGCAGAAGCCTGTATCAGCGTTATCTTTCGGTTTACCTGAGTTGAAGACAAGAAAAAATGTAGTTTTTAGTTTGTGTTTCTGGTGGAAAATAAATTTACGCTTTTGCAAAAGCGGTTATTCCTTCTACCAACAAATCAAGATTCTTAATTGTTGTATAAACGTTTGGCGTTACCCGGATGCCATGGATATTCTCCCATTCGATACCGACAACATGTATTTTATATTTATCCATCAAAAAGCTGTCTAACTCAGCAGGCTTCTTTCCTTCCACACCCACATTTCCTATGGCACAACCCCATTTAGGATGAAGAGGAGTATTGATCTTTACCTTCGGAACATTTTTTACTTTTTCCATCCAGTAATTTTTGAGATAATGCAATCTTTTTTCCTTGCGTTCGCTGCCAATCATCTCGTGAAATTCAATCGCTTTACCAATAGCCTGCTCAATAAAAAACGGGCGGGTACCAAGGTTTTCAAATTTTCGAATGTCATCCTTCAACGGGCTGTCGCTCGTAGCGAATAACGGATAAATGGTCTTTATTTTTTCCTTCCGGACATACAACATACCGCTTCCAATGGGCGCATATAACCATTTATGAAGACTGGCAGCAAAATAATCTGCATCCAGATCCGGAATTTTAAAATCGAAATGAGCAAAACTATGTGCACCATCTACGATCACTTCGATATTCCGTTTATGAGCTTCCTGCGCTATCTTTTTTACAGGCAATATCTGGCCGTTCCAGTTGATGATATGCGTTATATGAACAACTTTTGTTTTTGGCGTAAATGCATTTACAAATTGTTTTACCAGATAATCTTCATCTTCGGTTGGCAACTGAAGGTTCAACCATACCATTTTTACTCCATCACGCATTTCACGTTGCTTGTAAGCATTGATCATATTTGGATAATCCTGCCTGGTCGCCACGATCTCGTCTCCAGCCTTTAACTGCATACCAAAAATGATCGTCTCTAACCCTTCAGAAGAATTGCGGTTGATTGCAATTTCCTCTTCACTGCAACCGGCCATCTTAGCCAGGTTTTTCCGGAGTGGCTCCCTGCCCTGGTCCAGTATGCGCCACATAAAATAACTAGGCGCTTCATTACTATAATCATAATAACGTTTCATGGCATCCTGCACCGTTTTAGGCGCCGGTGATACTCCACCATTATTCAGATTAATCAGCCCTGGTGATACAGTAAACGATTGCTGGATATAATACCAAAAATCTTCCTCCGTTGCTAAGTCGGCAGCAGAAATACCTTCTGCGTTTCGTAAGGCAGAATCAAGATTCCTGGCCCATGCCGGCCTTGTAATACCGGATAAAATTGAAACCGCAGATAATGCTCCTGCTCTTTGTAAAAATTTTCTCCGTGAATTGGCTGGCATAGTATGAAATTTAGATGGAGGTTATCGGATTTCCTGAAGGTATGAATAAAATGCCGACGGATTTACTGCAGCCAATGAGAGAATGCATACCCGCTAAATGCAATCGACGGCTGACATTGTTGCCAACTCAGTGATGAAGGATTTATCTTTCTTTTTCAACCAGTAAACGTTCACAAACAATGCGGCTTAATACTTCCTGCGCATGTTTATCATAGCTTATAGTCATGGAGCCATCGAAAGGCTCCATAGATTTCACTTTTATCCTCAATCCCAAAATGATATCCCGGCCGTTAAGAAATTTTAAAAAGTCTGTTGATGTATTGATAACGGCGGAAAGTTTTACAATATCACCAGCTTTGCAATCACTCAGCTTTCGATTTTCCTTCGAAAACATTTTACCGTTTTTATCGGGTATTGGTGAACCGTGTGGATCAATTTTCGGATAGCCCAGCAATTCATCCATTTTTTCAAAAAAAACAGGCGATTGGATATGCTCAATCTGTTCTGCAATATCATGTACTTCTTCCCAACCAAAATTCATCTGGTGCACAAGAAACATTTCCGTAAGTCTATGTTTGCGGATAATAAGCCCGGCCTCTTTTTTTCCTTTATCTGTTAATCGTAGTGGTTTGTAACTCTCATAAAAAACAAGTTTTTTGTCTGCCAGTTTTTTCATCATGCTGGTCACCGTCGGCATTTTTATTCCCAGGGCCTTTGATAGGTCATTCACGTTCACTTCGCCGGTTTCGCCGCCCAGGTTAAAAAGAGCCTTTAAATAATTTTCTTCCGTAAATGAATTCATCTTCAAAAATAGTCTGTCGCAAAATCCGCACAAAAAATATTGAACAGAAGACAAAATACGTAAATGCTGCAATGCTAAAAAAGAAAGGGCGATACGCGTAAGTATCACCCTTTGCATGTCGATAATTAAAGATTATTTCAACAAGCCGTCCAATGTTATTGCTGCATAGTACAACGCCCCAAGTGTTGGTCCGCCGGCATATTGCAGGTAGCGATTATTGAAGATATCAGAACCACCCAATTTGATTGTTGTTTTAGCTTTTGGCAAATGGAAAGACACTTGTGCATCAACCGTATTGTAGGCAGATATTCTTCCGGTAACCAATGGACTTTCCCAAAGGAATGCATCCTGCCACCTCCAGGTGATATTAAAACCTATATTTTTAACAACTTCACGATTTCCGAACGACAGGTTGCTGGACCACTCCGGCGTATTGAACCCTGTCACAAAAATATCGTCAGTTTTATTGGCCTTCATTTTATTAAAGTTCACATTACCGGCCACGGTGAATTTTTTATAAAATACATAAGTGATGCCCAGGGCAGAGCCAAAGTTGTGATACACATTTTTTGCGTTTGTGTATACACGATAGCGATCCTGTCCCTGGCTGGCGGCTGTGGTCGCTGTAGCGGCGGTAGCATCGCGGTTCCTGTCCAGCATCGCCAATACAGCGGCATCCGATCCCACCGTTTCTCCTTTTGGCACAAACACCTGTACCTGGCCAAGAAAACCATGATACGTGTTACTGTATGCGTCTATATCTATCACTAATTTGTTGTCGAGCAAAATGCTTTTATATCCTATTTCAAACGACGTGATCTCTTCGGGTTTTGCTTTTGGCAAATTAGCCCATTGCAACAGGTTTCTGTTTGCAAGCGCTGCCGAATCAGAGTTACCGGCTGCACTTACAGCCGCATTGAAATTAATAACGGAAGCCTGGGTATAACTGTTATCAAGGTAACCTAAACCTTCATTAATATAAGGAAGGCTACCGACACGTTTTACACGGCCATTATTAACATAAGACAACGCTTCAAACAATGCGGGAAAGCGATACCCTTGCTGGAATGTAAAGCGGAAATTGTGACGTTGATTTAACGTATATACAGCAGCAAGGCGCGGTGTAAATACGGGTTTGAATTCAGGATTGTAGTCCCAGCGGATGGAGCCAAAAAATTTCAATTTGTCATCCAACACGGTTTTCGTCACCTGCGCGAACGCACCAAATTTTTTATAGTAGACATTTTTGCCGAAATCACTTGAATCAGGAACTTTGCCATCAACCGCTACCGGCTTATTGCGATCAGCTATAGGCCGGCTGAAATCAACGAAATTGTTTCCATCAGGTATAATTTCATAGACACGGGCGTCACCACCCACTAACAGGTTAACAACCTTTGTATACTTTGATAAATCCCATTGCGCTTCTGTATGATAAAGCCTGCTTTTTTGAATTAATGCGGCACCACCGGTTACAGGTGCATCCGGAATGGAACCAGATTTTATATCCCAGTTATTAATCTTAATAATCGTATTCTTCAATGCATCAAACTCTGGTGTGCCCGGTTTTACACGGCTTGCATCTGCCTGCTGCCGGGCATATTGTGTAGCTGCAGCAAGATTATCAGAAGTTAACGCACCTCCGTGATCCGTAGCATATTGATTCAATGCCGTTTTAAATTTTGTTCCCCAGCTTGCGGGTGTTTTTGTATCTGTAGCACCTCCGCTATAGAGGTCCAAATTATCCGCTAATGGTTTTACATTGTAAGAATTGCCGGTATTTTCAATGGAAACATAACTGCGTATAACGTAATTATCCCCTTTTAATTCGAGATGATGGTTTTGAACAGTAACATTATCTAACCTTATTTTATTACCGCGTTGAAATACGCCATCCATTTTTCCTATTCTATATGAATAAGACAATTCGGCATTTGAAGCTATCCGGTAATGAAGTGCAGCATCAAATTTCAGGTTGCTCACCTTGGGGCTCACCAAATCGGTTTCCCAATAACCGGTGCGGGCAACGCGTAACGTTTGATTGGTTTTACCGTCAATATTCAAACCGCCGATTGAAACAAGGTTACTGCCTGCCAACGCATCATCTCCATATTTATTCCAGCCATCAAACGCAACATTAGCATCTCCATTCAATGCAGGAAATCCCGGGTTTGCGCTTTTTAGATTATTTGGATTCTGATCTAATCTTGTATTGGAACGCCAGTCAATACCCTGCATGTAGCCGGCATTAATTTTAAAAGCAAACTTATTGTTGAACGCTTTTGCAAAGCGTATAGCCGATTCTGTCAGGATCGCCGGATCATGATCAATACCATCAACATGATTCACGCCGGTTTTTTGATATATACTGAGCCCCTGATTAGTGAATGGACTTTTCGTAAGCAGGTTAGCCATCCCGTTTATGGCATTCATACCATACAATGCCGAAGCAGCACCTGGCGTTATTTCAACACTTTGTATATCAAGTTCAGTTGGCCCGATGGCATTACCAAGCGGCACGCCCAATGTAGCGGCCTGCATGTCCACACCATCTACCAATTGCATAAAGCGGAAGTTGTTGGGAATATTAAACCCTCTTGTATTGGGTACTTTAAATGTAAGGCTCGATGTTGTCATCTGAACGCCTTTTACATTTTCCAAGGCATCATAAAAACCGGGAGCTGCTGTTTCTTTTATTGCCCGTATATCCAATTTTTCAATAGCAACAGGTGATTTCAAAATACTTTCTGCAACACGTGATGCGGTAACAACAACATCGCTTCCCAAAATCGTTTGTGTAACGAGAGCTATCTGGAGGTTGGAGCCAAGACTGGCCACGACAAACTCCTGTTGCTGAAACCCAATAGAGGAAAATACCAGTGTAAAAGGAAGTTTGGTTTTCGTACGAAGTTTAAAATCGCCGGTTTTATTTGTGATTGTGCCGGCTACTGTTCCTTTTAATTGTACGCTTACGTCGGGTAGCGGTTGCCTTTCCTGGTTGGTTACCTTGCCCGATACTTCAATCAATGTAGCATCCTGTGCTTTTGCCGAATTAGCCGATAAAAAAATAAAAATCAAAAAACTGAATTTGTTGAAAATCGCCTTTCTCATAACCTGGTTTGCATTTATAAGTCTATAGTTTTTGTAGACTAATTAATCAAAAAATTTTATTCGCTGGTCAATAAATTATATCATACGGCTACAACACTCATAATATATCAATACTGCAAATTTACGGTCTTTTAGTAGTCTACAAAATTTGTAGACTGAATATTTAAAGGAAAATTTGCGCATGTGTTTCATTTTATTAATCATCGTAAAAATCAGGTGTTACAAAAAAAGTGAGCGGTATATTGTGATCAGGCTCATTATAATTACCACGATCCCAACCGCTATGAACATTTTTCTTATCGGTAGCTTTGCCGTTAAGAGTGCAGAAAAAGGCGCTGTAATGATTCCCCCGATCAATAATCCTGCGACAATATTCCAGTGATGAATGCCGACTGTGAATATAAAAGTAATAGCACTTACAACTGTTAATATGAATTTAGCGGCAGTAGAACTTCCGATTACATAACGCGGTGTCCGTCCGTTTTTTATAAAAGTACCGGTCACCAGCGGTCCCCATCCTCCGCCACCAAATGAATCAATGAAACCACCGATAAGTCCGAGTACTGTAATATTCGTTTTTTTCTTTTGCCCGTTACCATTCTGAGGGCTTTTTTTCTTGAAGGCATTTTGCAAAATGCGTATACCAAGATACATTGTATAAGCGGCAATAAAAGGCTTGGTGGCTTTTGAGTAACGTTCTCCTACATAGGTTAATGCAAGAGCACCAATAATGGCACCAAAAATCGCAGGTATCGCCAACAGCTTTGTCAGCTTCTTATTTATATTTCCAAGCCTGTAATGACTGATAGTACCTGCTGCACTTGTAAATGATTCTGCCGAATGAATACTGGCGCTTATAATCGGCGGCGGAATATTCAGTATAAGCAATATCGTTGTACAAATAACGCCATATCCCATTCCCATCGAGCCGGCAACAATCTCAGCGCAAAAACCAGCCAGTAACATCCAATAGAACATGTGATGATCTTTTGCAAGCGCTTGCCTGATAACATCAATATGTATATACGGATAAATAAAATAAAAGCCAATTGCTAAAACAAGCAGCACAAGAAAGCCGATGAAATATATATTTACATTTTTCCGGCTCGAAACCACTATATCAGTAGCCAGAGATTCCTTCGTTGTTACCAGTGTTTCTTCCATGTCATCAACCTTCATAAAGCGTTTTAATTTTATCAGCTGTTATTTTCTTCAATTATCGTTCTCGTCAATTCATTTAACTCCCTTACTTTATCCTGGAAACTTCCCTTCATCCTGTTCCGGATTGTCTGCATATTGTCTAACAAATTATCGATGTCATCAGGAAATATATCATTGATCAGTTCTTTTATCCGTTTCGCAATAGTCGGCGATTTTCCATTGGTTGAAATCGCTATTTTCAAACTTCCTTTCTGCACGATGCTTCCCAAATAAAAATCACACAGATCAGGTGTGTCTGCCACGTTTACCAGAATTCCTTTTCCGGAAGCCATTATTTTTATGTCCTCATGCAACTGCGGATTATCCGTAGCGAGGAAAATCAGCTCTTTATCCTGGATATCACCGGCCTCAAATGGTCTTTCCACGATCTGGCAAGCCGGATAGTTTGCAAGAAAATCTTTCACTTCGTTTCTTACAAAAGGTGCCACTAGCGTAATTCTTGCTTTTGGCGAGTTACGCAGCAATGAGGTTAACTTTTCCATTGCCACATTTCCCCCACCTACAAGTAATATCCTTAATTGCTCCAGTTTTAAAAAAACAGGATACAATTGATTTTTATCGTTAACTGTTCCTGTTTCCATGAAACAAAATTGTCCGTTGAAAAGAAAGGGTAATATAGTGTCTCGTTATGTCAGGTATTTTTGACCATATATAGCCCGCATCAATCTGTGTAAGCGCATTCAATAATAATCCGCATGAAACATTAACACGATTTTGCTGAAAACTAAACCGGCTGAAGGAATAATGTTCCATATACTCTTCCGACAACTGTATTTTAAAGTTTTTACTTAAAAATTTTGCAACGCCAATACGATACCGCAATCGTACGGCTGTATACTTCTCACTTTCCGACGTTTCGTCAAAAAAACGTTCTTCGATGCGTAACCTGTTTTGAAGCGTAAAACCATGCTTCAATTTTTTTTCAGCGGCCAGGTCCTGCCATATCCGAAACTCAGGAACGAACACATCGTCTGCCTTTGTAAAAGAATTACGGGTCAAAAACCGGGCAATCCCGGCAGAAGCTGACAATGAACTATTAATATTCCATCGCACACCACCGCGGAAAGTGTACTGGTATGCAGATGAAGAAAAACCAAGCGTTCGATAACTAACGTCTATCGGAGCCTGCCATTTTTGAGAAAAACGAACGGGCAGACTGATAGACGTCCAAATGATCTTCTCCTGCGAAAAAATATTTTGCGTATAACTAATCATGATTATTGATACGATAACCCGGCAACAGCTGGTAAGTTTCATACTAAAAATAGCCTATTTTTTAGTCTATAAGACAGGTAGACTAAATATTTACTTGTCTTTTATCAAAACCTTCAGAAACTTCCCCTTACGCCCTTGATACACGACCTGAAGATTTCGCTTGCTTTGTTTCCTTTTGAATAAATGCTCCGGGCTTAAAATACTGCTCTGCACTGTTATTATTTCCAAGCCACGCAAACTGTTCATGCAAAGACACCACTTTACCGATAATGATCAATGATGGGGAAATAAATGCTTTTCCTCCAAACTTTTCAGAATAAGTATGTATTTCAGAGACATGAACATTTTGTAAAGGTGTTGTGGCCTGCTCGATTACTGCTATTAATTTTTCCTTTGCAATGCCAAAGCGGATTAAATTTGCTACAACGGCGTCTGCCGTTTCTGCCGACATATAAAACACCAGCGTATCGTCTGTATTTGCTAACTCTTTCCAATACTCATCTGTAACAACATCCGATTTGTAATAGGTCAAAAACCTTACCGCCGTTGTATATCCTCTTGCAGTCAGCGGAATTCCTGCATAAGCAGCAGCACCTAATGCTGCAGTTACACCAGGAATTATTTCGTAAGGAATTTTATGGGCAACAAGTGTTTCCAATTCATCCAGCACATTTGAAAAAATTGAGACATCACCTCCTTTTAACCGAACCACTAATTTTTGTTGCGCCGCATATTCTACTATCAGTTCATTGATTGTTTGTTGCGGCGTGGAAAATCCCTTGCGGCATTGTTTACCTACGTAGATCACTTCTGCGCCCGGATTTACATAGCTTTTCAAAATATCATCGCTTACCAGGCGATCAGTTAAAACAACATCTGCCTGCTGGAGATAGCGTATAGCTTTAGCCGTTATTAATTCCGGATCTCCGGGACCGGCCGCTGCCAGAATAACTTTGCCATATTTTTTTTCATCACTCATAATGCGAGATAAAAATGCAGTTTATCCTGCTACCGGCGATTTCTTTGCGCCGTTGTTCCTGTCCTTTAAGATTTCAACCACGGAATCTTTGAATGAAAATTTTTCTCTTTCCACCACCTCACTTTTATGATATACCAGGGAAAATGCCGGGATCGTGTACGTGATCCAGACATTAGCCCCGATAATACTGTCATGACCGATTACAGCCTTTCCCCCAAGAATCGCCGCACCCGGATAGATGATGACGTTATCTTCTATGGTAGGATGACGCCTTTCTGTTGCTGACGCCTTTACTTTGGCCGTGTTTAATGCACCCAGCGTTACTCCCTGGTAAATTTTTACATTATTGCCAATCACGGTTGTCTCACCAATTACAATTCCAGTTCCGTGATCAATAAAAAAAGATTCGCCAATTTCAGCACCCGGATGAATATCAATACCCGTTTTGCTATGTGCATATTCCGTAAACAACCGGGGAAGTATACCTGTATTCTGCCGCCACAGCTGGTGTGCGACACGATAAACAGCGGTCGCATAAAACCCGGGATACGTAATTAACACCTCTTCAATGTTCTTTGCCGCCGGATCGTATTGTGAAACTGCTTCAGCGTCTTTCAGCAATTTTTCATAAATGGTAGGAAATGCTGCAAAAAAATCGTCGGCAATTGACTGGGATTTATCGCTGTCCCTTAATGCGTCATATACCAGCGTTGATAAATGACTCTTCAGGCCCTTATATTTCTTTTCAAAATCAGCATATTTCTCGTTTTGTCCGGTGCGGGGTATAAACGTCAGCTGAAACAACTGATCAATAAACTGGTAAGCAAACTCCCTGTCGGGAACGGCGAAGTTTGACTTCGTATTTTTATCGAATAGTTGTTTTATAAAACTGGTTCCACTCATTTTTTGTTTTCATTTATTGCAATAAGACAGCAGCGACAGTACTGTTACTTGTTTCATCTATCAAAATTGCACTTCCGTTCGTCCTGATCTTATTGTATGGATCAAAAGCAAGCGGTGCTGCTGTTTTGATTGTTGCTTTTACTACCTCATTTAATTTAACCGATTTCTCCACCGGCTGTTGCAGTAATGTATTTACGTCCAATTTATACTCTACTTTTTTAACAACTGCACGAACCAACCGGCTGTTATGCTGCAGGTAGTATTTATTGCCAGGAAGCAATGGCTTTTCGTCCATCCAGCACAACAATACTTCCAGTTCATTATTAACTGTGATTTCGTCATTTTTCTTTACAATCGTATCACCACGGCTGATGTCAACATCATCTTTTAATTGTATAACTGCACTTTGTGGCGCAAACACTTCATTCACTTCTTTTCCACCGATTTCGAGCTGAGAAATCTCCGATTCGATTCCCGACGGCAATATTTTTACCTTATCTCCTTTTTTGTAAATGCCGCTTATTACTTTACCCGCATAGCCCCTGTAATCATGCAGTTCCTCAGTCTGCGGGCGTATCACCAATTGCACCTGGAACCTCGAATCGTCGTGATTAATATCATTGTCAATCTCTATTTCCTCAAGGAATTGAAGCAACGGCTTTCCATCGTGCCAACTCATTTTTTCCGACTTATCTACCAGGTTATCTCCCTGCAAAGCACTGATCGGAATATAGGTTACATCGTTTAACCCTAACTGTTTGGCCACAGATGCATAATCAATTACGATATTGTTGAAAACATCTCTTGAAAACTCAACGAGATCCATTTTGTTTACGGCTATTACTACATGCGGAATCTTTAGCAATGAAGCAATAATAGAATGACGACGGGTTTGCTCCACCACGCCCTGCCGTGCGTCTATCAATATGATAATAAGATTTGCATTAGATGCACCAGTGATCATATTGCGTGTATACTGAACATGTCCGGGTGCATCAGCAATAATGAATTTCCTTTTTGGCGTGGAAAAATAACGATACGCCACATCAATCGTGATGCCCTGCTCCCGTTCTGCACGCAAACCATCGGTCAGCAAAGCAAGATCAATCGCACCGGCTTCTTTATTTTTTGTTTGTTTTTCTAATTGTTCAAGCTGGTCGACGAGTATATTCTTACTATCGTACAACAATCGACCGATAAGCGTACTCTTGCCATCGTCCACACTGCCTGCTGTTATAAATCGTAATAAATCCATTAAGCGTTTTTAGTTTTTTATCTTTTTGTTATGCGCAACATTGCTGCCGATCCGCGTTAGTTCACTGCTCATCTTCGTTGCGTCGTCCCGCAAAATGCGGGATGCATGCTATTCACCATTCACCATTGACCATTCACTTCAGAAATATCCATTCTTCTTACGGTCTTCCATAGCCGCTTCCGTTACCCTGTCATCTATCCTCGTTTCGCCGCGTTCACTTATCCTGGTAGCGATAATTTCATCAATCACTTCATTTAGCGTGGAAGCACTCGATTCAACAGCTGCAGTACAAGTCATGTCACCGACCGTGCGATAGCGAACCTTTTTCTTTATCACTGTATCTGTATCATCAAGCCTTATAAAATCGGAAACAGCCACCAACTGACCTTCATGTTCTATCACGTCTCTTTCATGAGCAAAATAAATCGAAGGGAGATCAATGTTTTCTTTGCGTATGTAATTCCAGATATCCAGTTCTGTCCAGTTGCTGATCGGGAACACCCGCACATTCTCACCTTTATGTATTCTGCCATTATAAATATTCCACAATTCCGGCCGCTGCAACTTCGGGTTCCATTGACCAAACTCATCGCGGACAGAAAATATTCTTTCTTTTGCTCTTGCCTTTTCCTCATCACGACGGGCTCCGCCAATGCAGGCATCAAAATGAAATTCTTCAATAGTATCGAGCAGTGTATATGTTTGCAACCAATTGCGGCTCGCAAACTTTCCTTTCGGTTCAGTTAAATTTTTTTGCTTAATCGTATCTTCTACTTTACGTACCACCAGGGTTGCGTTTACTTTTCCAGCCAGCTGATCCCTGAATTCAAGCGCTTCAGGAAAATTATGCCCGGTATCGATATGCACTAAGGGAAACGGAATTTTGCCCGGCGCAAAAGCTTTACGTGCCAGGTGAACAAGTGTAATCGAATCTTTACCTCCGCTGAATAATAATGCAGGCCGTTCAAACTGTGCAGCTATCTCGCGAAAGATATGTATGCTCTCCGTTTCTAATTGTTCCAGGTAATCCAATTGATATCCGCTCATATTCTTTATTACTAACTGCGTTTCAGAAGAATTATTTATAGTTTGTCTTTTAATTCCACTTCTTCATGCACATGCAATCCGCATTCTTTCTTACTGCTGTCTTCCCACCACCAGCGGCCCGCACGAAAATCCTCACCGGGGCGAATGGCTCTTGTACAAGGTGCACAACCGATGCTGACAAAACCTTTATCATGCAAAGGATTGTATGGAATGTCGTGTTGCCTGATATATTCTTTCACATCTTCAGTTGTCCAATGCAGCAAAGGGTGAAATTTCAATACCTGGTTGGTACCATCCCACTCTATTTGTTGCATATCATGCCTGTTGAGGGAATGCTCTGCCCGTATACCGGTCACCCACAACTGCTTTCCTTTTAAGGCTCGTTGCAATGGTTCCACTTTACGAATATGACAACAGGCTTTTCTATTATCAACCGATTCATAAAAGCTATTGGGGCCTTTCTCTTCTACAAACGCCTGCAAAGAGACAGCATCAGGATAAAAAGCCGTGATTTTGTGCTGGTATTTTTCCAGTGTTCTCGTCCAGGTAGAATATGTTTCCGGGAACATTCTACCGGTATCCAATGTAAAAATTTCAACCGGTAGTTGACCGGATGCAATCATATCGGTAATAACCTGGTCTTCGGCGCTGAAACTTGTTGAAAAAACAGATCCGCTCCGGAAAATGCCGGTCAAATACTTCAGTGACTCCGTTTCGCTGAGTCCGTTGATTTTTAAAAGTATTTCCTGTACACTATTTTGGCTTGAACTGATCATGAAAAAAGTTTAAAGAAAAGAATGCCGGGCAACGGGAATGCTTAACAACAGCAACAACAACATGCCATTGTATTTTGTTTGTACAGAAAATGTATGAATAGGAATCGTTGCATAGACAAGTCTACCAGACTAGTGGACAAAAGTAGGCTTATTCAGCTGAACCGTCAACTTTTTATTGTGAAAAACCGTTAAACAACAACTGTTAGTTTGCTGTTTCAAAAGAGAATTTGAAACGATTATTGAGCCCGTATTTTCGCGAGACATGTGCCGAGGCTTTCTTTCCAGTCAAGTAACGGCACATGATAGGTCGCCGAGATTTTTGCGCCGTCAAGAACAGAATAGGCGGGACGGCTGGCTGGAGTTGGATACTGCGCCGTGGTAATGGGTTTTACTGTGCAACTGATTTGGCTAAGTTCTTTAATCGCCATCGCAAAATCAAACCAGGATATAATGCCCCTATTCGTGTAATGATAAAT
>Ga0207689_10002440_pt1 | contig 17317 bp, 15 predicted proteins | sample KBSMisM52_FD_184312 | JGI IMG/M metagenome (GOLD analysis project Ga0207689, IMG submission 184312) | Miscanthus rhizosphere microbial communities from Kellogg Biological Station, Michigan, USA - KBS Miscanthus M5-2 (SPAdes) (version 2) | ecosystem: Host-associated > Plants > Roots >... | reverse complement strand
ATAGCAGTGATGTTCTCGCGATACTCTTCGAGGAAGTCGAAGTTCGGAATACAAACGTCAACGCCGTAAGCCGTCTCTTCGGGAAACCCCATGCCGGCGTCGAGAATGATCATTTCATCCTCGTAGCGGACCGCCATGCAATTCATTCCAAACTCGCCTATCCCACCCAGCGGGATGATCTCTAAGACACTACTCACTTTTAGTAATTACTCAACTCTCCGGGGCTTGGCCAGGCTGTTACTTGCTGCAGACGGCGCGCTGGAAGAACGTCGGAGTATAACACGACGCTAATCCGAATAAGCGTTTCTACGGACAATAGGGACACTATAGGCCTAGTTAGTTGAAATGATATTAGTTGATAGCTCTCCCATGGAGTATTATTGCCCCAAATCCGGACGCCGACGTCCTGAGCATCTTCAAAAACAGTCGTCACGCCCTTGACGGCCTCAGCAATAACCAAAGAGCAACCGCAACCGGTTTACGATGACCGACGAAAAAAGGAAACATGGTCGCCTGCCCCTGGTCATGGAAACATCATGGGAGGGATCGGGCAGCAGGTCTCTCGCGCGCACAGTCGACATTAGCGCGACCGGGTGTTTCATCGACACGCTCGCACCAGTGGAGGTTGGCGAGACGCTGAACCTTAGATTTACGTTACCTGATGGGGAATACATTTCGCTGCAAGGAGTAGTGATTTATCGAATGCCCAGCTTGGGCTTTGGGGTTCGCTTCACCAGGGTTTCCGATTCTGATCGACTCCGCCTTGATGCCCAGCTCGACATGCAAGCCAAGGACACTCGTCGCACCGGATAACTGATTAATTACTGTCTGCTCCCCGCTAGACTGCCGCCCCGGCCTCCCTACCTCCTGCCTCTGCTCCTGTCTCGGCCTCGCGCCCTTTTCGCAAAGGCGCTTTTCGGATATGTTTGCCCTCATGACAAAGAACATTCCTGCCCTTTTGTTTGGCTTAGCAGCGCTATTCATTTGCTCCATCGCCGTCTCGGCAGCACCACAAACAATGCGCGTGGACTACTACCACACCGGCAACTCGAAACAGGAAGTTTTCAGTGTCGATCGAATCCAGATCGAACCACTGCCCTGGCCGGGTGATATGAGCAAAACCATCGACGATACGAACCTCGGGAAATACTTTTTTGAGGTTCGCGATCAGGCGACTCAGCGCGTGCTTTATTCGCGAGGCTTCGCTTCGATTTTCGGCGAGTGGGAGACCACAGATGAAGCCGCAAGCATGATGCGAACCTTCAGTGAGTCGCTGCGCTTCCCGGCTCCGGATGGTCCGGTCGAGATCGTTCTGAAGAAGAGAGACGCAAAGAATTCATGGCGCGACATCTGGACAACCAAGGTCGATCCCAAAGACATGTTTATCGATCATTCCAAGATCACGGCACCGGCGCGCCTGATTGCGATTCAGAAAATGGGCGATCCGGCGACGAAGGTGGATTTCGTGATTCTGGGTGACGGCTACACTGCCCGCGAGCAGGGGAAGTTTGTCGCCGACGCGCGCCGCCTTACGGCAGTGCTCTTCGCTACCTCGCCCTTCAAGGAGCATCGAAGCGATTTTAACGTATGGGGCCTTTGTCCTTCAGCCGCGGAGAGTGGCATCTCAAGACCGTCAACTGGCGTTTATCGCGATTCCCCCTTGGGCGCGACTTACGATGCTTTCGGCTCCGAACGCTACGTGCTGACCTTCGACAACCATGCCCTGCGCAGAGTCGCGCAGTTTGCCCCTTACGAATTCATCGAGGTGCTTGTCAACAATCGCACCTATGGCGGCGGTGGCATCTTCAACCTCTACAGCACGGTCGCGGCGGACAACGCTTTTGGCAATTATGTTTTTGTGCACGAGTTTGGCCATCACTTCGCAGGGCTCGCCGATGAGTACTACACTTCGGACGTGGCCTACGCACCGGCTGGCGAACGCGTCGAACCCTGGGAACCAAATGCCAGCGCCCTCCTGTTCACCGGCTCAACGCCCGCTATCGCAGGAGACTTGCGAGCAGTTCTCAAATGGAAGGACATGGTGGCGGCTGACACGCCTATTCCGACGCCCTGGGACAAGGAAAACTTTGAAAAGTACTCGCGCGAAATCCAAAAACGTCGGGCCCAACTACGAAAAGACAAACGTCCGGAAAGCGAGATGGAGGCACTTTTTCGCGAGGAACTGAAGCACGAGCAAACTATGTTTGCAAAAGAAAAATATGCCGGGCGGGTGGGCGCTTTCGAAGGCGCCATTTATGAAGCGCGAGGCTATTACCGGCCGGAAGTCGATTGCATTATGTTTTCGCGTACGAACCATTTTTGCGCTGTTTGCCGGCGCGCAATTGAACGCATCATCAGGATGTACGCAAACGGCTAGATGGGACAATGAAGTCAAGTGATTGTCTGGGAGCGCGAAGCGCGAAAATGAGTTAGGAGCTACTTCCGAAAGACTTCGCGCCTGCAGCGCGTTGGGGGCGGCACGCCCGCGCTCCCAGACAAGCACTTGAACGGTTATGGGTTGATTTCAAAAACAATTCAGGAGCCGAAACCAATTGCCTCGCTACAAACCGCCAGCAGCACTCATCAAGTTTCTCAAGCCTTATGATCGTGAGGTTCAGAAGCTTGCCTTGGATCTGCGTGCGCTGGTACTCGAGGAGATGGCCCCTTGCCACGAGAACATCTACGACGCGTACAGCGCGGTCGCCATCGGCTACGGCCCGACTGACCGTCTGAGCGATGGTGTTTTTCACATCGCGGTTTACTCGAAGGGCGTGAACCTCGGATTTAACCAGGGTGCTAACCTCGCTGATCCGGATGGAGTCCTTGAGGGTAAGGGCAAGCAGATTCGACACATCAAGATTAGGAGTCAGTCAGATCTCGAACGTCCTGAACTGCGAACGTGTGTCCGCCGTGCGCGCCAGGTCGCAATTGATGATGCGCGCAAGCTTGGTGAAGCGGCGCCGCCGGTTGCAGGAGTAGTCTCCACAGTGAAAGCGATTTACCCAAAGAAGCGAAGACCCATTCCCGCATCGAAGAAGTGATTGTTTATTACTGTTTGCCAGGCGCCCGACAATCCAAAATAGCGTGTGAGGCCGTATATTAAGCGGAGGAATAACCATAATGCCTAAATACCTTTTCTTGAGTTCAGTCGTTTTTTTAGTGGGCCTCGGTATGGTCGCCTGCAGTTCAATCGCGGCAACGGCCAGGTCAATCCCGGATCCGACAGTTGATGCTCCGCTCGCAAGCACCAAGGGCGAACAGATTGCTGTACTTGCAGGAGGCTGCTTTTGGGGTGTGGAAGCGGTTTTCGAACATGTGAAAGGAGTCTCGGACGTCAAGTCAGGATATTCGGGAGGCTCAACTGGAACTGCTCGGTACGAAAAAGTCGGCACTGGCGAAACCGGTCATGCCGAATCAGTGAAGATCACTTACGACCCGGCGAAGATCTCTTACGGACAACTGCTCAAGGTCTTTTTTTCCGTCGCCCACGATCCCACTGAACTTAATCGTCAGGGACCCGATACAGGCACGCAGTATCGCTCGGCTATCTTCTATGCGAACGATGAACAGAAGCGGATTGCGCAGGCCTATATCGATCAGTTGAACCAGGCTAAGGTTTTTGAGCGGCCGATTGTTACTGAAGTCAGCGAGCTCAAATCTTTCAGTGAAGCTGAAGCTTATCATCAGAATTATCTCGTCAATCATCCGGATGAGCCGTACATAGTCATCAACGATATGCCTAAGGTCGAGAATCTGAAGAAACAACTGCCGGCCCTCTACAAAAAGAATTGATCCTGTGATTGGATAGGGTCCACGAAATCACAAAGCTACATTAGCGTTCGTATTAGTTCTTGTCGTTTCGTGGATCACTTCCCGGAAGGACCTTTGGTTACCAATGAGTAAACCAATGCCTGCGATCTTTTTTGGGCACGGCAATCCCCTTAATGCACTCCTGCGGAACCTCTACACGAACCGTTGGCAAGTGATCGGGTCATCGATTCCCAAACCCAAAGCCGTACTTTGCATCTCCGCTCATTGGTATCTTCCCGGAACTTCTGTAACTGCGATGCAGTCGCCACGGACGATTCACGACTTCGGAGGCTTTTCCGGAGAACTCTATGAGGTTCAATATCCGGCGCCTGGTAGTCCTGAACTAGCAGCGCGCGTTCGAGACCTGTTAGCGCCTATCCCGGTCGAACTTGATCAAAGTTGGGGACTCGACCACGGCACCTGGTCGGTCCTTTGTCATGTTTTCCCACAGGCGGATATTCCGGTAGTGCAACTCAGTATCGATGAGGCGCGCGAGCCACAGTTTCATTACGCAGTGGGTAACATGCTGGCGCCGTTGCGGGATGAAGGCGTGCTTATCATCGGTAGCGGGAACATCGTGCATAACCTCCACACCTATGCCTGGGGAAAACACGACGTCGAACCATTCGACTGGGCTCTACGCTTTGAAACACTCGCGCGTGAGTTGTTGCTCAATGGTGAGCATGCTCCGCTGGTGAACTATGAAACTCTGGGACGTGATGCCCTGCTCTCCGCGCCGACACCTGATCATTACCTGCCTCTATTGTATGTGATTGCTTTGCAACGCAAGGGCGAGGAGATCACCTTTCCAGTCGAAGGATTCGACGGCGGCTCAATTTCCATGCTTACGGTTCAGATTGGATGAACTTCGTCCCTCGTTTCAGCGAAAACACCTAAAGAACTGGCCTACTACTAAGAGCCCCTGCGCGCCTGCGGCGCGTGTGCGGGCGAGGGCGCCCGCGGTCCCAGAAAATCGCTTGACCATGATTCGATAAGGAGTGCCCGGAGCACGACGGCCCGAGCCCGATAGAAACCTTTAACCACCTTCACGTCTTACCCCTCCCTAACAACGGAACAAATTTCAACTTTGGGTCTCTAACTGTGTGCAAGTTTCATTCGGGCGCAGCGTTCATCTTCCAACGCTCGTACTGCAACTGCAGAGCGAAATAAAGTGAGGTGGCTGGAACCATGAGAACTCCCTTCGCACTGGCGATCATCGCTACGATTTTCCTGGCCGCGCTGGTTGGTTACGCAAAGTGGCCGTCTGAAACTATCCCACCGCTGGAACCAATCGCATTAAACCCGGTAAAGAATACGATGCGACCGTTCCGCTCCGATCAGGAGCTCGCGATCTATTTACGCGAGCTTGCAAAACGCCAACGCGGACGCCTGTACGACATGAAGGCGGAATCGAACATCGCTGGCATAGCCGGAGATAGCGCCCCACAACCCACCGCGGTCGCGAAGAGCAAAGCCGCGGAGTCGATTACCAACACCCAACAGGCTGGAGTTGACGAGGGCGGTATCGTCAAACTCCACGGCGACCATCTGGTGGTTTTGCGGCGCGGCCGGCTATTCACGGTGAAGGTTAGCGATGGCGCACTGGAACCGATTTCGTCAGTCGATGCGTTTGGGCCCGAGATCAACCCCAACTCCACCTGGTACGACGAGATGCTTGTGTCCGATGACACGATCGCAGTCATCGGCTATAGCTATGAGCGCGGCGGCACTGAAGTCGGATTGTTTCAGATCGATGACTTCGGAAAACTCGCCTATCGCTCGACTTATCATTTGCGTTCAAACGACTACTACTCGTCTCGTAACTACGCAAGCCGGCTTATCGGCAGCAAACTTATTTTTTACACACCGCTCTATTTGAGCGACGGCGCAGAGGATCCGTTTCAAACTTTTCCCGCCGTGCGTAAATGGCATAAGGACGCGAAGCCCGAGGAATTCCAGCGCATAGTTTCCGCAAGTCGTGTCTACAGACCGGAGCATGAATTTGCCGCTACCTCCGGGACCGCGCTGCATACGGTGACCATCTGCGATCTTGCCAACGGAGGTTTCGCTTGCAAGGCCACAGCCGTACTCGGCCCACCGGGACGCGTGTTTTACGTATCTGAAAATTCAGTCTACGTCTGGGTTAGTGACTGGATGCGCCGCGGCCAGGAGATGCGTGCAGATTCGATGCTCTATCGCATGCCGCTTGACGGCTCGGAACCAAGCGCGCTTGGAGTTTCCGGCAGTCCAGTCGACCAGTTTTCATTTTTAGAAAGCGAAGACAATCACCTGAACGTGCTGGTTCGTGCTGATTCGGCGGGCGATGGCATGTGGGGAGCGGAAGTGGCTGAAGGTGGCGTAGCTTTGATGCGCGTGCCGCTCGCCAGCTTTTCGGATGGCAGTGAAGTTGTGGAATCATCCAATTATCGCAAACTGCCAAAACCTTCCGGCTATACTTTTCAAAACCGCTTCGTTGGCGATTATCTCTTGTACGGCACCGGCAGCGGCTGGGGACAACCCGACAGTATGGTGCAATCCAAATTGTTTGCTGTCGGCTGGTCGGACGGCGACGTGAGTCAGATCGCTCTGACTCACGGAGTTGACCGGATCGAGCAGATGGGCAACAACGCGGTGGTAGTCGGCACAGACGGAAGAAACCTGCATTTCACGGCCATTCGTCTGGACGAGTCTCCGTCAATCGCGGACAGTTACGTGCGCAAAGAAGCTTCGCAGGGCGAACTGCGCAGCCACGGCTTCTTCTATAAACCCGATGGTCCGGATTCAGGCACGCTCGGCCTGCCAATTAGCGTGCCCGCGCGCGCCGGCTACCGTCACCTGTTCGAGTCGTCTGCGGCGATTTTGTTTCTACGCAACGACGGGCTGCATTTCGAGGAAGCGGGCGAGCTCGCGGCGCGATCTGATCGCGCGGTTAACGATGCCTGTCGTGCCTCATGCGTTGACTGGTATGGCAATGCACGGCCGCTCTTCTTCGGCGGACGGGTGCTCGCGTTGCTCGGCTACGAAATTGTCGAAGGCAAGGTTGATGATGGCCGGATGCGCGAGTTGCGGCGCGTTAGTTATGCACCGCATCGTTTGGAAATCACAGCAGGTAGCTGAGAAGTACAGCGTCAAGTGATTTGCTGGGACCGCGGGCGTCCCGCCCGCAAATGAGCGCGAAGCGCGAAAAACGGATTTGAGCTCCTACCGTAGAATTGCGCGCCTGCGGCGCGTTTGCGGGCGGGACGCCCGCGGTCCCAGCAAATCACTTGATGCTGGCTGCTCAGCTTTCCGGCAGTGTTACAATCCGCGTTTAATCATGGACAGCGGACAACTCCCCACAATCAAAACGACTCGTCTCTCTCTGCGTTGGATTCGCGCTGAGGATGTGGATGATTTTTACGCCGTTTACTCGAACCCTGAAGTCATGCGCTACTGGAGTACGCCACCCCTCGCCAACAAAGACGCCGCGGTCAAGCTAATCGAGGAGATCCACGAAGGCATTGAGCGTGACGATATATTGAAGTGGGGCATTGCTTTGCGTGCGAACGACAAACTGATCGGTAGTGTCACCTTGTTTCACATCGACCTCACGCACCGCCGGGCTGAAATCGGTTATGCGCAAGGGCGCGCCTACTGGGGACAGGGTTATATGCAGGAAGCGCTCAAAGCGGTCCTCAATCATGCCTTCGAAATCCTCAACCTCCACCGCGTTGAAGCCGATGTGGATCCCCGCAATGCCGCGTCAGTGCGAACCCTGGAGCGGCTCGGCTTTCAGCGAGAGGGATATCTGCGCGAGCGCTGGCAAGTAAACGGCGAGATCCAGGATGCCTTCTATTACGGCTTGCTTCGACCTGACTGGGATAGACACAACTTGAACTCAGCATCGTCGTAGTAACCATCGACGCGCAATCACCGCCACCTGTACGGTTTCCAACGCAACCCGTTCGCGACCGCGCCTGCGATAATTTTCACCCCCGCAGTTTTCCAGAAGGTTCGTATCTCATCTGCTGAACTCAGTCCCCGGTACAGTCGTTGCCATAGCTTTAGAAAGACCCGGCTGTGGTTCTAAATCAGTACAACTCAATTATTCGAGGGGAGAAATATCATGGGATTGTTTGACAAGATGTTCGGCGGCGGCGCATCCGAAGCTGAACAGCAACAAGGGGCTCAACAACGCTTCAATGAGCTGAAGCAGAAGTACCAATCGGTTCTGAACATGGCTGACCAACAGCACATTCAGTTTCAAAACCTCCACGTCCAGGACAACAAGCTCTACATAAAAGGTATTGCGCCGTCTGAGGATGCCAAGAACAAGTTTTGGGATCAGATCAAACTGGTGAACCCAAACGGCGACGATGTGACGGCCGAGATCAACGTAGACTCAAGTAAGGCCATGGGGGCAACAGCCAGCGGCGGCGCGGCGCAGGGTGGTCAGACTTACGAAATCAAATCGGGCGATACACTGTCGAAGATCAGCAAGCAGTTTTACGGTAACGCGAATGAGTACATGCGGATCTTCTACGCGAATCGGGACAAGCTGAGCGATCCTGACAAGATTCAGGCCGGACAAAAACTGGTGATCCCGCCAGATGAAGCTTAGGGGTTTCGGAATGCGGTGACCTGTCACCGCTTTGGTCCGTCGCGGCCTGTCGCGACGCTGCTGGCGACAGGTCGCCAGCGACCAAAGCGCCGACAGGTCGGCGCACTCCAAATATTGACTTACCGACCTCGTCGGATCTATTGTCCGGTCACACTTTCGGCGTTTGAATTCAGTTTGTCCCACGTGGAGTATTTTATGAAAAAACACTTCCGTTACCTTACATTTCTCTGTGTCCTGTCGATTATGGTTTTAGGCTCGGGATTTTCGTTGAGCTCTCGCGCAACATCAATGGATCGTGTTATTGATCCTGCCTGTTTGACAGCCTGTCAGCAGGAGCATTCTGCGTGCTTCATAGCCGCAGGTGGCAGGAATAGCGACGAGAACCATTGCCTCGCCGAGTATCGACAATGCATTGCGCATTGCGGCAAACACTAACTGGCTCCTTACGTCATAATCCTCGTCAAGCAAAGCCGGAGCAACAAACTACTCTTCCATCGCGTCACTCGTTCGAACTCCCGCGATACGGTTAACTTTGTCTTGTCGCGGAACAGTGGTGCCCTTACCGTCCTCACAAGAAAGCTTTATATTAGAACCGGCTTGCACAAATGCGCGCTCTCGATGAGCTCCTGGCGGTTTATTTCGCACCGCATTCGTAACACTATGCCTGACCTGCTTGTAAATCTTCTTAAATTACCAACATTGGAACCTGCCTTACAGGAAATGTCTGATGCCGGAATCGCCATACGCCGCGCACAACCTTTCGAGATCACGCTGGTTCGTTCGTTTATCGAGAAGAATTTTTCCGTCGCCTGGGCCGATGAGGCGTCAGTGGGCTTTGCAAGTAAGCCAATCTCTGTGTTTATCGCAACGCTCGAAAAAGAAATTGTCGGCTTCGCCGCCTATGAGTGCACCCGCCGCAGCTTCTTCGGGCCAACCGGTGTTAATGAGAACGCGCGAGGTAAGGGCGTCGGTAAGGCGCTGCTACTGGCATGTCTTTGGGGACTACGCGAGCTGGGTTACGTGTATGGAATCATCGGGCGGGCCGGGCCGATTGAGTTTTATGAAAAGACAATTGGCGCTGTGGTCATTCCTGATAGCGACCCCGGAATTTATGTGGACCTGTTGAAGTAATCGCAGAGCAAGTACGACGCAAGTTTATGAAGACTACGCGAGATTTTCCGCTAAGAAGGCCCACGTCAGAAGCAGGACGACTGGCTCCCGGGCCCAAAGGCAATCTTATTCTCGGCGTCATGCCCGAATTCAATCGCGACTCACTCGCCTTCATTGAACAGGCGCGCGATTACGGGGACGTAGTCCGCATGCGATTTTTCTACCTCTCGGTCCACTTTCTCTACAACCCCGATCATATTGAATACGTTCTATCAACGAACGCCAAAAACTTTATCAAGTCGCGCTCGCTCCGTACTCCGTTTTTTCGGCGACTCGTCGGTAACGGACTCTTAACCAGTGAAGGGGAAGAATGGAAACGTCAGCGTCGTCTGGCTCAACCCGCGTTTCATCGGCAGCGCATCGGCGGCTATGGCGACGTGATGGTCGAATACGCCGACCGCATGATCACGGGATGGAACCAGGGCGACGTCCGCGATATTCATCGAGACATGATGAGGCTGACTTTGGAGGTTGTTGTTAAGACACTTTTCAACACCGATATTTCCGGCGACGCAGATAAGGTTGGACGCGTGCTCTCTCAAATGGTGAAGCCATTTGCATCGCAAGCGACGGTGAAATGGATCCTCGATAATCGCTTGCCAACGCCAACCAACCGCCGCTTTCATGCCGATGCTCGGGAAATCGACAACATAGTATTCCGCTTTATCGCTGAACGTCGTTCGAGTGGTACCGATCAGGGGGATCTCCTTTCGATGCTCCTTGCGGCTCAGGATGAAGACGGTAGCCAGATGACCGATCGGCAGCTTCGGGATGAAGTGATGACGCTCTTTCTCGCCGGCCATGAGACTACTGCTTTAACGTTATCCTGGGCCTGGTATTTGCTCGCGCAAAACTCCGAGGTCGAAAAGAACTTTCACGCCGAACTCGATGAAGTGTTACAGGGAAGACTGCCTACAGTTGCCGATATGCCGCGTCTGAAATATACGGAGAAGATCGCGAAAGAGTCGATGCGACTCTATCCACCGGCTTATGGCGTTGGACGCGAGGCAGTTCAGGAATTCGAGCTTGGCGGCTACCGAATTCCGGCCAAAGCCCAGCTGTTCATGTTTCAGTGGGTGACGCAACGAGACTCTCGTTACTTTTCTGAGCCGAATCGGTTTTATCCGGAACGCTGGACGGAAGAGTTCACCAACAGCCTGCCAAAATATGCTTACTTCCCTTTTGGCGGCGGCCCGCGTGCTTGTATCGGTAATTACTTCGCGATGATGGAAGTCGTGCTTTTGCTGGCGACGATAGGTCAACGATTTCGCTTCGAGCTACTACCGGAACATCAGGTGAGTTTGATGCCGGCCATGTCTCTGAGGCCGGCTGACGGCATTAGGGTGCGAGTAGATCGACGTCAACAGATCAGCAAATGAGTGCACAGCGATGAAAATGGATTCCTCTGGGCGATCGGAATCAACGCCGCGACGCACTCGGCTGGTCAATATCTGTGAGTCGCTACCCGAGGTAAGCGTAGAAGTTGCCGGTGAATCACACCTCGCGTTTCGCATCCGCAAGCGGATATTTGCCTACTACCTTTTTGATCATCATGGCGACGGCATCATCGCCTTTACCTGCAAATCGAGTCTCAGCGAACAGCGTCGTCTGGTAAAAGACGATCCGATTACGTTTTTTGTGCCGGCTTATCTTGGATCAAAAGGGTGGATTGCGATTCGACTGGATCTGGACGAAGTGGACTGGGATACGGTGACTGACCTTGCGCGACGGGCCTACCAGGAAACCGCGCCGAGGAAGCTAGCTGCGCTGGTAGATTAGGGCAACTCGGGTTAGCTTAGAATTGTACAGCTGCGGATTCACGCGAATGAACGCGGATCGAAAAGAAACCAACCAGTCAGCAAACCGGATCTGAAAGTGTCTTTTCAGATTCGCGTAATCCGCGTTTATCCGCGGCTAGTCTTCTTTTCAAACTTCCATCACTCGGGCGATGCGCGTCCACTCGTCCAGTGTCAACGTTTCAGCACGCCGCTGCAAATCAACTTTTGCCTGACAAAGTACAATGCTGGCGCCACCGTGACTTTTGACGATCTCCTGTAATGGATGCGGCGCGTTTCGCAGGTTGTTGAGCATCGTCTTACGCCGCTGTGCAAATCCTGCACTAACAACCTGCCAAAGAAGTTTTTGATCTCGCAGCATTCCCGCGACATCCGGTCGCAAAGTCAATCTGATAACGCTGCTCCAGACTTTCGGCGCCGGACGAAACGAGCCAGGTGCAACGTCAAAGAGCTTTTCCACCTCGCAATAGGCTTGTACAAAGACGGACAGGTAACCGCGTTCGGCAGTCGCCGGCACCGCCGTTATTCGGTCAACTACTTCTTTCTGCAGCATCACAACCAACTCAGTCAGACAATGCCGCTGCTCGATTAGTCGCTGCAGAATCGCCGTGGCTACGTTGTAGGGAAGATTGGCGACCACTCGGGCCTGAATCGCTGGACGAATAGCGTCGCAGAAGTCGGCCACCAGCGCATCATTCTGGATCAGTTTGAAATTCGGACGGCTATTAAACCTGTCGCTTAACAGCGGAATTAGATTTTGATCAAACTCGATCGCTACCAACGAGCCGGCGCGATCTAACAAGGACGCGGTGAGCGCGCCTTTCCCGGGACCAACCTCAATAATGGTTTCGTCCGCCCTGGGATTAAGGGCTTCGACTATGCGACTGATGATTCGTGGATCGGTGAGAAAGTTTTGGCCAAAACGCTTCGAGGGATGGAACGACTGACTCGGAGACTCGGAGACGCGAGGGCGCGAGGAAGGCTTAGAGCGACGCCGCTCTTCTTCATCCTTCATCCTTTCGCCTTCATCCTTTCATCCGCGGGTATCCGGTGAATTCAACGTCCTGGCCTCGCTGCGTCACCTTGACGTCCTGCAGCTCAATGCCCTCAGCGAGCTTCTCAACGCCTCGGCCACCAATCGCCGTCGGCGCGTCAAGTCCACCGATTATTTTCGGTGCTATGAAGAACGAAACCTTGTCGACCAACCCGGCGTCAAGAAACTTGCCAGCCACACTCGCTCCACCTTCGACCAGCAAACTTTGAATCTCGCGTTTTCCCAGCTCATCCAAAACTGCAATGAGGTCCCGCCCGTTCGCAGCATCGCGAATAACCGCTACCCCACGCGGCATTGCATCAGTCTCGGCTGCTGGAACAGAGTTACCTGCGAAAATAAGAACTGGCGATTCGTTCGCGGTCTGAACCAGTTTTGACTCCACGGAAGTCTCAAGTTTCTCGTCCAGCACCACGCGAACCAAAGGCTTTCTTCGTTCCTTTTGTGAACGATCTGTCAGTTGAGGATCATCGACGCGGGCTGTGCCGGCCCCGATCAGTATCGCGTCATATTCATGCCGCAGTTCATGAACTTGGGCTCTCGACTCTACGCCGGTAATCCAGTGCGAGTCTCCAGTTCGTGTCGCAATTTTGCCATCCAAGGAGGACGCGAGCTTCAAATGAACGAACGGACGTCCCGTCCTCATGAAGTGCAAGTATTTTTCGTTGAGTCGCTCTGCTTCGCGGCTCAACAAACCAACTGAGACGTCCAACCCGGCAGATCGCAAATGTGCAAAGCCCTTTCCCGAGACTTTCGGATTCGGGTCCTCAGTTGGAGCAACCACGCGAACAATGCCGGCTTTAATCAGAGCATCGGTGCAAGGCGCTGTTCGACCGTGGTGCGCATGTGGTTCCAACGATACGTAGGCGATCGCACCCTTAGCGCGTTCACCCGCCTGCTCGAGAGCATAGGTTTCCGCATGCTTGACTTGCTCGTAAACGTAAAAGCCTTCTCCAACAACCTGGCCTTCTGGCGTCGCTATGACGCAACCGACCAACGGGCCGGGACTCACCAAAGCTTGTCCTTGATTAGCCAGGTGGAGTGCGCGCCGCATCATTTCCGAGTCAAACTCAGCCGACGTTGCGCTCATTAAGCGTGAAGCTTCAAACGACAATGCTGTTTCTTCTCCGCCGTCTCTATGTTCTCAGTTTCAACTTCATCATTCGAACAAACCGTTCACATATAGTTCCGGATCAAACACGACGAGATCGTCAACCTTCTCTCCAATTCCCGCATAACGAATTGGCAAGCCTAGTTCGTTAGCAATCGCAACGGCGATTCCGCCCTTCGCGGTGCCATCGAGCTTGGTCAACACGATACCAGTCACGCCCGCAACCTTGAGAAACTGGCGTGCTTGCTCAAGGCCATTTTGGCCGGTAACGGCGTCCACAACCAGTAATGTTTCGTGTGGCGCCCCTTCCACTTCGCGGCCCGCAACACGTTTCATCTTCTCAAGTTCGGCCATCAAATTCGATTTGTTGTGCAACCGACCGGCGGTATCTACGATCAGCACATCCGAACCGCGGGCTTTTGAAGCCTTCAGAGCATCGAAAAGTACTGCGGCCGGATCAGTTCCCTGCTTCTGCTGAATTAAGGGAACACCGGTGCGCTCGGCCCAAATGGCCAACTGATCTGAAGCGGCGGCTCTAAAAGTGTCGGCGGCGCAAATCAAAACATCATTCCCCTCGGCCTTGATCCGTTGCGCCAATTTGCCGATGGTCGTCGTTTTACCGACTCCGTTTACACCGACGATCATCATCACGTAAGGAGATACGTTGGCAGCAACGCTAGTCTCGGAAGCAACGCCTTGCTGCTCCGACTGGCGCAGGATTTTTAGTAACTCGTTTTTGATTGCAGCTTTGAGCGCATCGAGATCGTTGATCTGTTTCCGTGCGACGCCTCGCCGCACAGTTTCCAGAATATGTTGGGTCGTAGCCACGCCGATGTCGGCTGCGATCAAAGCTTCTTCAAGTTCATCCAGGAGGTTCTCGTCAATCTGTTTGAGCCCCTGGAAAACTGTGTCTAGCCGTCCAGCCAACGATTCCCGGGTGGCGGAAACAGCACGACGAAAACGCGCGGAGAATTCCTGCTCGAGCGCCGCTTCCTGCGCCTGCAGTTCTTCCATTGACAGATTCAGGCCAAGGACAGAGGTTGCAAAGGCTGGACGAGAAGGCGCCGAGACAACCGGTTTCGCCTGACGAGCTTCGGGTCTGGGAACCTCAACTGCGGGCGCTTTAACTTCCGCCCGCCGTTCAATGGCTGGAGTTTTGGGTGCAGCCGGCTCAACCGGGATTGGTGTTGGCCCAGCGCCAGTCGGAACCGGCTCAACTGGCAGGTTAGCAATAGGCGGCGGAATAGCTGCTGGCGTGCCGGCTATAGCGCGCGATTCACCCGAGCCGCTGCCGTTGGGCTGCGCGGGCTCGACTGCCGTGGTACCAGTTTTCTCGGGAAGCCGCTCGTTTAAATTGAGCGAAACAAATTGATCGCTGTTCTTACGTTTCCAGAAAAGCCCCATAGAATTGACCCATCAAGTATTAGTGCTGAAACGGAAATGCTGATTATATGCGCAACAGCCGCGTCCTAACAAAAAGGACGCGGCTGCTGCGACTAACAATTCTTCCAGTTGACTTCAGTTTAGGTGATTAAGGTACTGGGCTATGGACTCGCGTTCGCCAGTCTCAACGGATGGCGCCTGTGTTTTCGCTCCAGGGGCATTGCGGCTCTTGAGTTTGACCGAACCGGGACGGATTTGTCCGTCTTCGCAGGCCGCTACGAAGGCAGCAACCACAGTAGCATCGTAACGAATGTCGACGAAGGTCTGTATCCTCTGTATTGCGTCTTCGAACTTCATTGCCTGTTGATACGGGCGATCAGTCGTCATGGCGTCAAAGGTGTCGGCGACAGCAACCACTTTAGCCATCAGAGGGATTTCGTCGCCCTTTAAGCCCTGCGGGTATCCCAGGCCATTGACCATTTCGTGGTGCATGTACATGCCGGGCAAGAATTCTTTCATAGCCCGAATCTGTGACATGATCTTGTACCCCTTCTGCGGGTGCTGTTTCATGATCTCAAATTCGTCGTCCGTCAAGGCGGCAGGTTTCTTCAAAATGTTGTCGTCGATTGCTATCTTGCCTACATCGTGGAGCAGGGCGCTGATTCTGATCTTTTCACATTCGTCATCGGGGAGCCCAAGGCGTTGGGCAATGGCCACGGAAATTCGTGATACCCGTTCTGAATGGCCACGAGTGTAGGGATCCTTGCCGTCGATTGCTGCTGCCAGGCCTTTCACAGTTCCCAAAAATAACTCGCGGTTCTCATCAGCAGAACGCTGTAGGTCCTTAATGTACGTCTCAAGTTGATCCGTCATGAGGTTAAACGAATTACCGAGATCGCCTAATTCTGTCCGACTACGTACGTCGATTCGCTGTGAAAAATCTCCCGCCGCGATGCGATGTGCACCGATGGCCAACTCCTGAACCGGCTGCGTCAATTTTTTCGCAAAGAAAAAGCCGATGATAAGAGTCAGCATCGCTGCGACCATACTGATCCAGATGGTCTGGCGTCGCATGTCACTGATCGAGGCAAGCGCGGCGGATTCATCCTGAATAGCAATTACGCCCAGCCGCGAATTCTTGTCCAACTCCGCGCTCGCATATGAGCCGAGCATAACCACGGTGCGCCCGTCACGTTCGAGGGTGAAGGGCTCAAGCGCAGATTGAACTTGCTTCCCCGACTCCTGCCAATCGCGTACTACCTTGAGATCGGTCATCGGCTTTTCTGAAAACGCCACACTCGCTTCCGGATGCGCAACCGCTCGTCCGTTTTGATCGACTACAAAAACTACCGGCAGCCCCGCCTCGAGTAATTCGTGCTCGCTTTGTGAAGTGGATTGATGTACAGCCTTGAAAACTTCCTGAAACGAAACGATCGCCACGACTGCAGCTACAACATCATGCCCAGTCTCGCCACCCATGACCGGCGCCGCCACTGTCATCGCCATTTCCTGACCTGAACGAATGATTTGCGGCCGGCTCACGACCATACCGCGACCACTCATTTTGGCCAGCACTTCGCTAACGCGCTGATCAAGTTCAGCCTTCTGAATGTAGTCCGGTTGAAAAGCTCGGTGAAGTTCGCCACTAACGGGCCAGATGGCCAGTGCGATCAAGTTCGGATCCTCTTCCAGGGTCTTCTGCAGACGAGAATCATAACCAGCATCGTTAAGCGGCTTGATACCACCAGCGATTTCAAATGCTTGCGCCAGACCATTCACCACGTCGCGATAGCGTTGGCCGTAGAGTTCGATTTGCCTGGCCTTGTCCTGCACCAACTGCGCTTGATAACGGCCCTCGACGGACCTCAGTTCCTCGGCGCTACGTCCGGAAAGCAGGGTTCCGGCGAACGCTAAGGGCAAGAGTCCGACTACCAGCAAGACGGCAAGGACTATGTATAACAGGCGAATTCGCCCAATTTTTTCCAGCATTTAGTTGAAGAAGGGATGTGACTATTCTGAGAAGTGAATTTCCCTCAGGAAGGTCGTACAGAACCGGCCGGATTAGCCGCTAGTCATTATGTCCAGTAAACTTAGGCGTGTCAACGCGTTTGTTAAACTGCGTTGTCAAGGGTGTTTGCCTTGCGACCGGTCAAGATTGCCGGCGTTCACCGCAAAGATAGGCCAATTCCGCGCTTTTTATAAACTTAACTACCAGGAATGACGTCTAAATGGATGAGCGCGACGCCTTAATGGCAAGTGACAGGCATCAGGAGCGCCGGCAGCTGGGCTTTGCAAATCATACAGGATGGGAACGGCTACGAGCGACGAACAGATCGTAGAGCGTGCCTTGACGGGCGACGCAGAAGCTTTCGGCGAGATTGTTCAGCGCTGGGAGC
>Ga0207689_10002439_pt1 | contig 17321 bp, 15 predicted proteins | sample KBSMisM52_FD_184312 | JGI IMG/M metagenome (GOLD analysis project Ga0207689, IMG submission 184312) | Miscanthus rhizosphere microbial communities from Kellogg Biological Station, Michigan, USA - KBS Miscanthus M5-2 (SPAdes) (version 2) | ecosystem: Host-associated > Plants > Roots >... | reverse complement strand
CAGAAACTTCTCCTAGTCAGTCACGACGACATCGCCCCGGACCGCATGCGCGCCGGGCTCGGCGATGGTTTTGAGGTTCATAGAGCCGCCAATGTCGAACAAGCTCTGGCCTTCGCCATAGAACACAAACCGAACGGCATCATCATCGACTTAGCCATGCCGAAAATGTCCGGCATCGAACTCTGCCAATCGCTCCGCAGTATCACCTACACCTCCCGTATCCCCATCTTTGCTCTGGTAGAAAAAAACGGCCCAGGTTCGAACTTTTCTAAAGAAGACCTGGGCGTAACCAGTTTTTTCGAAAAGCCGGTGGATATGGAAGAGATCAAAAACAGACTCAACTACGAACTCGAAGGGCAACGCCCGCAACGCCGCGCTCACGTCCGCATCAGGATGCGCACCATCCTGAAACTAAGCGGCACCGATGCCGAAGGCGAACGCTTCGACGAACTGACCGCGACAGAAAACGTCAGTGTCGGCGGATTCCTCTGCAACAGCACAACGAAGCTGGAAGAAAACGCAGTAGTAGAAGTTTACTTAGTCTCCGAAGGCGAACGCCGGGTCGGACGAGCCCGCGTAGCCCGCAAAGAAAAATTCGTAGGCCCGTGGCAGCGATATGGTTTCCAATTCGAAGCCAAGGCCAACCACTGGGTGGTTCAGGAATAGCCGGCCCCGAAAGGGCGAAAGAGAATCAACTACGCCGCTGATGTCCGTGCCACTGGCACCGTCTTCCGCGGTCCCTTAGGCCAAACCCAAACCGCCACCCGATACAACAACAACGCCGCCAAAATCACCCCATACTGCAAGGGCTTGGTCAAATCCGATTTCACCAACCAGATGTAATGAATCACTCCGGCAATTGCGCTGAAATAAATCAGCCGATGCAACACCTGCCACCGCTTCCCGCCCATCTTGCGAATTGCCCATGCGGTTGATGTCACCGCCAACGGAATCATCAACACAAATCCCGAAAAGCCCACGGTAATAAACCGCCGCTTGGCCACATCCGCCAAAATGTCGGCTAAAACAAAATTCTTATCAAACCAAAGATACGTAAACAGGTGCAGCGTCCCATAAAAAAACGCAAACAACCCCAGCATCCGTCGAAAGCGAATCAGCCAGTTGAGGTGTGTGATTTTCCGCAGAGGCGTGATCGCCAGAGTGATCAGCAAAAACCGCATGGTCCAGTCGCCGGTCGAATGCGTAATGACTTCCAGAGGGTTGGCGCCCAAGCCCTGTCCCCACGAACTCATATCCGTAGGATGGGCCCCAAAAAATCCCCGGGCCAAAATTCCAACCGGCACCAGACACAAAACAAAAACCAGAACTTTGAGCGCGCGAACCATGCGGTTAGAAATATTTTTTCAAATCCATTCCCGAATACATGCTGGCCACCTGATCGTATCCGTTGAACATTAAAGTATCGCGCTTCAAAAATTCGCCCAGACGCCGCTCCTTGGCCTGACTCCACCGCGGATGATCGACATGCGGATTCACATTGGAATAAAAGCCATACTCGCGCGGAGTAGCATCATTCCACGCAGTAGGCGGCTGATTCTCAACAAAACTAATCTTCACAATCGCTTTGGCCGACTTGAATCCATACTTCCACGGCACAACGATCCGCAGTGGCGCCCCATTCTGGTTGGGCAGAACTTCTCCATACAATCCGAAGCACAGCAAAGTCAGCGGATGCATAGCCTCATCCATCCGCAGTCCCTCGGTGTAAGGCCACCGCAAAACAGAAGTCTGCTGGCCCGGCATCTGCGCCATATCAAAAAGCGTGGTGAACTCCACAAACCTAGCCTTGGGCAGCGGATCGCACTTCTTAATCAACTCGCTAAGCGAAAACCCAATCCAGGGGACAACAATCGACCATCCCTCCACGCATCGGTGCCGGTAGATCCGTTCTTCTGGCGGGGCCAGCGCGATAATCGAATCCACATCCAGCTTCTGCTTCTTCTTGACGGCGCCATCAATGGTCACAGTCCACGGACGAGTCTTAAACTTCGCCGCGAGTGAGGCTGGCTCATACTTGTCGGTCGAAAATTCGTAGTAGTTGTTGTAGTTGGTGATGTCTTTGTAAGGAGTCTGCTTTTCATTGGTAGAAAAGGAGCTCTTCTGCAGATTCGGGATCTTGTCATTCGCCTGCACAACGGTCGACGGAGACCACAATTGCTCCCCGACCACTGCAGCGCCGGCCAACGCAGACCCAGTCAAAAACTTCCGCCGGTCCATATACCAACTTTTAGGAGTAACTTCCGACGAGCGAATATCAGCCGCTTTTTTGATCAGCATAAAAACCCTTATACATATTCTACGCGCCAGGCCAAAGGCTGGATGTAGTAACCCACTACATACGACGTACAACGAGAGGGAAAGTTTCAGATGAAATGGGGTTCGGATTAGGGCAGCGGCTAGCCCTGCCGAACAAGTGAATTTTGAATGATTTGGCGCCGGAAAGACGAAACAGCAAGAAAACTAAAGCAGCTAACAAGTTGTGCCCCATGGGCGCTTAAAACTCGATGTGGGAGGCCAAACGGCAGGGCTAGCTACTACCCTGATACGAATCTACGACCCCAGCACATCCTGCACCTTGCCCGCCAACGCCTGCAAGGTAAAGGGCTTCTGCAAAAACTCAATCCCGGGTCCGACCACCATGTCTTCCGGGTAGCCTGACACAATCAAAATCTTGGTTTCCGGGTGCGACTCGTTTACCTTAAACCCCAGCTCGCGACCGCCCATTCCGGGCAATACTAAGTCGGAAATTAAAATATCAATTGGCCCGGTATGCGAGAGCGCCATCTGCAAAGCGACATCGCCCTTACCAGTATCTAAAACCGTATAGCCTTGCTTCTCCAACGTAGCCCGCACTAGTTCACGGACTGACTCCTCATCCTCCACCAGCAGAACAGTCCCCGGCTGGCGGGTGACTGACTCACCCATATTTCCCCCTCGAACGGGTCCCAAACTACTTGACTAGAATAATAGATGTAACCCGGGGCCACACGACAGTTACACGAGTAATAAGGCAAAAGCTGTAGAAAGCTCAAATCCCTCAAAGGCTTCCCAATTTACGGAAGCCGAACTTGAATCAAACCCCAGTTTCCTGCCATCTTAAGAGCGGAGGAAGAAAGAAAAATGGCTCACGAACTACCACCCCTACCCTACGACTACGCCGCGCTCGAACCAGTCATCGACACTGCCACCATGAAGCTGCACCATGACATGCATCACGCAGCCTATGTAAAAAATCTAAACGCGGCTCTGGAAAAATATCCGAACCTGCAATCGAAAACCGTGGAAGAGCTGATCAAAGATTTGAACTCCATTCCGGAAGACATCCGCGGAGCCGTCCGCAACAACGGCGGAGGCCATGTCAACCACTCCATGTTCTGGAGGATCATGAAGCAGGGCGGCGGAGGCGAACCCACCGGTGCTATCGCCGACGCAATCAAGAAATCCTTCGGCAGCTTCACCGACCTGAAAACCAAATTCAACGACGCCGGCACAAAACAATTCGGTTCTGGCTGGGCATGGGTCGCGCTGAAGGGTGGAGACCTGCAAGTTCTCAGCACGCCGAACCAGGACAATCCAATGTCGCAAGGCCTGTCGCCAATTTTCGGCAACGACGTGTGGGAGCATGCCTACTACTTGAAATACAACAACCGCCGTCCCGAATATCTGACAGCGTGGTGGAACGTCGTCAACTGGGACGAGATCAACAAGCGTTACGAAGCCGCCAAAGTCGGCAAACTCTAATCGAGAACTGAGACACAGTACAGTCAAACGCGGGACAGCGATGAGCTGTCCCGCAATTGTTCTATGCCGAAAGAGGCAAGTATCGTAATCATAGGAGCCGGAGCCTCCGGCCTGACCGCCGCCTTAGAACTAAAGCGCGCGGGAGTGAACGTCACCATCATCGAAGCCCGCGACCGCATCGGCGGCCGCATGTTCACCAAAAAAGATCCGCGCACCGGTGCAGTTGTCGAGCTGGGAGCCGAGTTCATCCACGGTCGACCGCCGCAAATCTGGAACCTGCTACGTAAGAACAAAATCAGCACCCGCGCCGTGGACGGCGACAACTTCTGCATACAAAACGGTGAACTGTCAGGTTGTGATTTCTTTTCGCAAATCGACCGAGTCTTGGACAAGCTCACGGATCGCCGCCGCGATCAGCCATTCCTCCAATTCCTGCGAAACTACGAGAAGAAAAATCCAATTCCACCTGAGGTTCGCGCTCGCACGCTTCGCTACATCGAAGGCTTCCACGCGGCTGATCCCAGATTGATCAGTATTCATTCGCTGGTGAAGGGAATGCAGGCTGATGAAAACATTGATGGCGAACAGGCTTACAGAATCAGGAAAGGCTATCAGGAACTTCTAAACGTATTTCAGAGTCGCATCGAAGACGTAACCATTGATCTCAATACTCAAGTTGAGCAAATTAGCTGGAACCAGGGTGAAGTAAGAATCACTGCACGCGCCAAATCGAAGAGAAAAATTTACCAAGCATCTCAGGTGTTAATCACCGTATCGCTCGCGGTTCTGCAATCCAAATCGATAAAGTTCGCGCCGTCTCTGCCAGTACAAAAACGTCAGGCGCTATCGAAACTGGCCATGGGCAAAGTCATCCGCGTAACGCTCTGTTTCCGAGAACGCTTCTGGGAAAACCTCCGCCTAAACAAGAAATCTCTTTCCAAACTAAGTTTCCTGTTCTCCGACGACAAACTATTCCCCACGTGGTGGACGCAAATGCCCGGTAAAACGCCGGTGATTGTAGGCTGGGCGCCATTCCACGCCGCTGATCAACTAAGCGGCGATAGCCTCGATGCCATCACCAACAAAGCGACCCGCACGCTATCAACCCTGTTGCACATCGGTCATCGTGATCTCCAAAATTTGTTGTCCGCCTCCTATTTCTATGACTGGGAAGACGACCCATTCTCTCGCGGCGCCTACAGCTACGTGAAAGTCGGCGGAGGCCACGCGCAACAAAATTTGGCCAAGCCGATCGCCAACAGGCTGTTTTTCGCCGGAGAAGCCAGCGACATTACCGGCTACAATGGCACGGTCCACGGAGCCATGGCCAGCGGCCAGCGCGCCGCCGAGGAGATTATCCGCGCAATCTCTGGACCGTAGGCTAATCTACTAACACGTAATCGCCATGACCCAGCCCCCAGGCGACAACAACGTTATCGAATTCTCCCACGTGTCCTTTCGCCTGTCGGACGGCCGCGAACTGATACGCAATCTGAATCTCACCATCCTCCGTGGGGAAACACTGGTCCTGCTGGGCCGCAGCGGCTCCGGCAAAACCACGACATTGAAACTGATCAACAATTTGCTGGCCCCAACCGACGGAACCCTAAGCGTTGACGGCAAACCTACAAAAGATTGGGACGTGATCCGCCTGCGCCGCATGATCGGCTATGTAATCCAGGAAACCGGCCTGTTTCCGCACTTCACCGTGGCTCGCAACATCGCCTTGGTTCCATCCATCGAGAAATGGTCCGCCGAAAAAATCCAAGCGCGCGTAGACGAAATGCTGCAACTGGTAGGGCTCGGCGCCCAATTAGCCAGGCGATATCCGCGCGAACTCTCCGGGGGACAACGCCAGCGAATCGGCGTAGCCCGCGCCCTTGCCGCCGACCCGCCAATTCTTCTGATGGACGAACCCTTCGGCGCACTCGACCCCATCACCCGAGCTGAGCTGCAACATGAATTCATCGCGCTACAACAGAGACTGCGTAAAACGGTAGTATTCGTCACGCATGACCTGCGCGAAGCTCTTTTGCTGGCAAGCCGCATTGCCTTGATGGAGGAAGGAAAGCTAATCGCCCTGCTACCGCCAAAAGATTTTTTGCAATCGCCCGACCCGTTGGTCAGAAAATACGTGGCCGCATTCGGCAACGGAGAATTAAAAACGTAGCTCCGGCGTCTGGCCTTGAGGTTTTCAAATGAACGTTTGGCAATTCATAGCGCAAAACTCAGATCAGGTTCTACACCTGACGCTCGAACACCTATGGCTGGCAGGATTCTCCACGTTTTTAGCAGCCCTAGTAGCCATCCCACTCGGCATCCTGATCTCCCGCAAGCCAATCTGGAATAAACCAGTCATTGGCAGCGCCAACATTATTCAAACGATCCCAAGCCTAGCTCTATTCGGATTTCTGCTGCCCGCTCCGTGGATCGGTGAACGCGCCGACCGCCTCGCGATTCTGGCGCTCGCCCTGTACGCACTTCTCCCACTCATCCGCAACACGTACGTGGGAATCAAAAGCGTAGATCCTGCAGTCATAGAGGCGGGACGAGGCATGGGCATGACCGACGCTCAGATCCTCTGGCAAGTGGAGTTACCGTTGTCGTTAAGCGTAATCATCGCTGGCCTTAGAGTAGCCGTAGTGCTTTCAATCGGCATCGCAACCATTGCAGCAGCTATAGGCGCCGGTGGCTTGGGAGAATTCATCTTCAGAGGACTAGCGATGGTCAACAACGCAGTGATCTTGGCAGGAGCAATCCCTGCAGCATTGCTTGCGATCACAGCCGATGCCAGCCTGGGCTGGCTAGAAAAACGCCTGACGGCACATTAGCTGAAACATACAAGGAAGCGAACGACCAAAAGTGCGCAGCGGAAGGGTGGAGCGGGGCTTGCAAGCCCTGCGGTTTAAGTAGGATTAAAGCTGGGCTTTAGCCTCCGAGGTACTTTCCTCAAACCGGAATGAAAAAACTGCTCTCTACTCTCTTACTGACTACCGTATTACTCTCCTGCGGCCCGCCGCGCACCGACCGCATAGTAATCGGCACCAAAAATTTCACCGAACAACTAATCCTCGGAGAAATCTTCGCCCAGCAAATCGAAAATAAGACTCACCTGAAAGTAGACCGCCGTTTCTATCTGGCTGGCACCTACATCTGCCACCAATCCATCCTCGCCGGACGCATCGATATCTACCCCGAATACACCGGCACAGCTCTAACCGCCATTCTGAAACAACCGCCAGGAGGCACAAAACAAGAGGTCTACAACGAAATCAAATCCGAGTATGCCAAGCATTTCAAGCTGGCGATAGGCCAACCACTGGGTTTCAACGACACCTTCGCCATGCAAATCCGCGGAGAAGATGCACGCAAGCTAAATATACGAACCATCTCCGAAGCGGCAAAATACTCCCCACTCTGGCACGCAGGCTTCGGCTACGAATTCATGGAGCGCCCCGACGGCTACAAAGGCCTAGCCCAAACCTACAACCTCCACTTCGCTGAAGAGCCGCGCATTATGGATTTAGGCCTGCTTGCCCGTTCTTTGAAGGAAAAACGAGTAGACATTACTGCCGGAAATAGCACCGATGGCCTGATCTACGCCTTCGATTTCTATGTTCTCGAAGACGACCGTCACTATTTCCCGCCGTATGAGGCGGTTCCGGTGATGCGAGAACAGATGTTGAACAAACATCCGGAGGTGAAACAGATCGTGGACGAACTGACGGGAAAAATCACTGAAGAAGACATGCGCCAGCTCAACTACGCCATTGACGGCCAGCACCGCAATGTCACCGAGATCGTGAGCGAATTCCTCAAGAAGAAAAATCTAAAATGAAAAGGCTCTGAAGCAAGCTTCCAGAGCCTTTTGTTCGCCGGAAAAATTTACAGCTTAGCCGCAAGCAGATCGATCTTCTCAATGCTGGGCGGCTTAGCCAAAAGCTCGCCTGCTTTCGCCATGAGTGCTTTGGCAACTTCACCGGAAAGATGCGCCTGTCTTCCACGGTCATCGGGAAACGCATCAAAGATTCCAAACGTCGATGAATTCATGCGGATCGCGAACCACGCAACCGTCTCAGGTTCCTGCTGCACCACCGCCAGCCCACTCTTCAAAAAATTCTCAACATCTTTTTCTTTGCCCGGTTTGGCTTCTAACCGGACCCACAATGCAACCGTCACATTTGCCATGATTTCTCCTTAGTAAAGACAAGCCCACCAGTTGGATGCGCGAGCGGCAAATTTGTCTCGTCATTTCCAAGATTTCGCATTCTGCATTTTCTGTGCACCACGTGTGGAAATCCGGTCTTGCATTTTCGTCTGAAATTATCTAGCCGCCGCAAAGAGCTACGTAATGCCGCTCCCGGCGCAACCTTGCAACCGTTTCTTCATCCTTGTTCATCCGTGAAAATTCGTGGCCAAAAATTTCACACTGCACCAACAATGTGTAATTGACCTCTCAGTTTTGTTTGCGTAGATTCTTCCTCACGTTCAAAGCAAAAAAAGTCCAGCCTGGACTGGTGAGAGAAATTGCCAACAGGAAAGCAGACAGAGTTGGGGCTGAGCATTCCCCAAGAGCAGGCGCACGTGAAAAAAATTGAAAGCGAATGGAATATCTATCGCACCCGCTTCCTGATCAAAGCAAAAAAATTGACCAAGCCATTCAAATTCGTAGATGCACTCGGCCGCGAGCACCAAGGCAGAAAGGGCGACTATCTAATGGAGTGGTGCGATGGCATGCGCCGCATTGCACCGAAGAAAATTTTCGAAGACGTCTACGTTCCTATGGATACGGTTAGACCCAATGATGTAGTCACTCTGACTCCTTCGAAAAAATTCCCGGTCATGTCCGTGAATTCAACCACAACCCTGCGCCGCCAGCCCAGCGCTTAACAAGTGTTACAGGCATGTGAATTTCCTGTGGACGGCGAAAGCTGATATGGCCCGTTCGGGCCGTCTCTACAGGGTATACAATAGGTAGTGATATTCCCTTGACAGCCACTACAGGCGGGAGTACTTTTACCACCCACAGGGGTTAGAAATCCGCCGGTCAGAACAGACGGATTTGCAATAAAACTTGCGGACGCTCGGCCAGAGGTGACCCCGCGCCCACAACAACTTACAAAGACTCCCACCCACTGAGAGTGGAAGCTTTGGCTAAGCGGTGAATGCGTTTCCTTGATCCAAGCTCCGGGCATCCGGACCTCCCCCAAGGAAGCAATCAGGGTAGGTTTGACAAGCAAAGAGTCTGTGTAAAAAGAGCCTCTTTCCGAGGATGTGAGCAGTGTCGTCTCTAACCGGTCGCGAGAAAGGAACATTGATGGAAACTTTGGCCCAACTAGTGAATGAATCGCTGGCAAGAAACGGCATGGCTCCAAGCCTGGACCATCGCCTTCTGGAGTGGTCTTGTTGGTTCAAGATGGACTCCAGTGACAGCGCATTACTAGTTCCTGCCAAGCCGGGCGTCTTCGCCTTAGGAGAAGAAGTCTGCACTCCCGAAGAAAACGGCCCGGAAGGCAAGCGCATGCTGGCCTTGTTTCAGATTTCTCAGGCCGATGACTTGGGCATGACCCTAGGACGCATGTTCCTCCCCGGCAACATGTTGCGTGAGCGCCTCGAGACAGGCCACTGCTTCGCGCGCTACACCATAATAGAAGATGCAACCCAGCGCCAAAGCGCGCTGGTAGCCCTACAGAAGTGGATGCAGAGTACCTCCGAGGTAGCCTCAGCAGCATAACAAACAGGTAGGGACAGACGCCATCGTCTGTCCAGCCGCGAAGCGGCGTTTTTGGTTTTTGAATTTCGCTTTTGAATTTAGCCGCAAAGCGGCGAAAAATTGCAGCCTAGGGCGCAAGTCCTAAATGAAAAGCCCGAAAGGGCGAAAAGAAAAACTAGCGGTGAAATACAGCAACACCGCGAATGAGCGGATCCCCAGAATCCGCGAGAAAATAGCTAAGGGAGAAACAGAGCGATGTCCGAGGTACTAACTAACCGAGCCCCCAATACTGCCGCCGAGGCCGCCTCGACGACCGCCGCCACCCCGTCTAAGCAGAAGGCACATGGCCTAACCTTCCGCCGCTTCTTCACCAAGCCCGGAGTCCATCCCTACGACGAAATCGAATGGGAGCTCCGCGACGCCACCATCACCGACTCGAAGGGTGGAATCATCTTCGAGCAGAAAGACGTCGAGGTCCCCAAGGACTGGTCGATGACCGCGACTAATATCGTCGCCTCCAAATATCTCCACGGAACGCTGGGAACCGAAGAACGCGAAAAAGGCGTCCGCCAGTTGATCAGCCGAGTAGCCGAAACCATCCGCGACTGGGGATTAGCCCAAGGCTACTTCCACACGCCAGAAGACGGCGCAACGTTCCACGACGAGCTGACTCACATCCTGGTCCGCCAGTACGCGGCCTTCAATTCGCCGGTATGGTTCAACGTGGGCTGCGACCGCATCGAGCCCAACTCCGACGGCCGCAACTGGCACTGGAACGCGACGACCGAAAATGTCGAATTCGGAGTGACAGGCTACAAAAAGCCGCAGTGCTCCGCTTGCTTCATTAACTCGGTGCAGGATTCTCTGGACTCCATCCTCACGCTCGCCAAGACCGAAGGCATGCTCTTCAAGTGGGGATCAGGCACAGGCACCAATCTTTCGACGCTGCGTTCGTCCACTGAAAACCTCAGTGGCGGCGGCACCGCCAGCGGCCCGCTCAGCTTCATGAAAGGTTTCGACGCTTTCGCCGGAGTCATCAAGTCAGGAGGCAAAACCCGTCGCGCCGCAAAAATGGTCATCCTGAACGTCGAGCACCCGGATATCATCGACTTCATCGAGTGCAAACAGAAAGAAGAAGCCAAAGCCCACGCGCTGATGGCCGCTGGATACGACGGGTCTTCCCCGGATTCGGACGCCTATAGCTCCATCTTCTTCCAGAACGCCAACAACTCCGTCCGCGTCACCGATGATTTCATGTACTCGGTAGTCCGCGACAACGGCTTTACCACCAAAGCAGTCAAAGACGGACGCGCCATGCAGACCTTCAAAGCCAAGGAACTACTCAGCAAAATTTCCGACGCCACCTGGCACTGCGGCGACCCAGGCATGCAGTACGACACCACAATCAACCGCTGGCACACCAGCAAAAACACGGCAAGAATCAATGCCTCGAATCCTTGCAGCGAGTACATGTTCCTCGATGACTCTGCCTGCAACCTGGCCAGTTTGAATCTGCTGAAGTTCGCGCCTAACGGCACATTCGAAGTAGAAGCCTATCGCCACGCAGTAGACATCCTGATCACCGCGCAGGAAATCATTGTAGACAACGCCGGCTACCCGACTGAGCAGATCATGCGCAACTCGCACGACTACCGTCCGCTGGGCTTGGGCTACGCAAACCTGGGCGCACTGCTGATGGCAACGGGCCTGCCATACGACTCCGACGCCGGACGCGACTACGCCGCCTGCGTCACCGCAATCATGTGCGGCCAGGCGTACTTGCAAAGTTCAAAGATCGCCGAGCTCTCGGAACCGCTGGCTCCAGCTACAGAAGCCACAAAGAAAGGCCTGGGCGAAACCAATCTAGGCTCAAATGCCATGCCCGGAGCCGCCTGCCCCGGCTGGTACATCAACCGCGAACCATTCCTGGATGTCATTCGCATGCACCGCGCCAGCGTAAACAACATCAACAAAACCAATGTCCCCAGCGCGTTATACGAAGCCAGCAAACAATGCTGGGACGAAGCCTTGGCCCATGGCGAAAAGCACGGCTACCGCAACTCGCAAGTCACGGTTCTTGCTCCAACCGGAACAATCGGATTCATGATGGATTGCGATACTACTGGGATTGAGCCGGATCTTGCGCTTGTGAAGTACAAGAAGCTAGTTGGTGGCGGGATGATTAAGATTGTTAACAATACCGTCCCGACTGCTTTATTCAAGCTTGGCTATAACCATGAGCAGGCGGATGCGATTGTGTCTTACATTGACGCGACTGGAACCATCGAGGGTGCGCCGGGAGTGAAAGACGATCATCTTGCGGTGTTTGATTGCTCGTTTAAGCCGGCGAAGGGAACCCGCTCTATCCACTACATGGGTCACCTGAAGATGATGGCGGCGGCGCAGCCATTTATCTCCGGCGCGATTTCGAAGACGGTCAACCTGCCGGAAAACGCGTCGGTTGAGGACATCTCGGAAGCTTACCTTCAGGCCTGGAAGCTGGGCTTGAAGGCGGTGGCCATCTATCGCGATGGCTGCAAGAAGTCGCAGCCGCTGTCGGCTGCTGGAACCAAAACCGCCGAGAGCGGAGCAGGTTCCGCCTCCGCCCAAGCCGTTACCTTGGCAACGCTTGAGCAGGACCTCAACGCGCCGCCGCGTGCGGTGCGTCACCGCCTGCCCGACGAGCGTATGTCGGTCACGCACAAGTTCGACGTCGGCGGACACGAGGGCTACATTATCGTCGGCCTCTATCCTGACGGCGAGCCGGGAGAAATCTTCGTCACCATGGCGAAGGAAGGCTCCACCGTCTCCGGCCTCATGGACAGCTTCGCTTGCGCCGTCTCCATCGCGCTGCAACACGGCGTGCCGCTGAAACTGCTGTGCGAAAAATTCGCCCACACCCGCTTCGAGCCCAGTGGCTGGAGCAAAACTCCGGAGATCGGCTTCGCCAAGTCGATCATGGACTACATCTTCCGCTGGCTCCAGATCCGCTTCCTCACCGGACAGCAACAACTGCTGTTCGAAAACCTGAGGCCGCGGCTGAACGGGATCAGCACACCGGTGGAGAGTCTTGGGCCAGCGACCAGCGACCGGGGGCCAGCGACGAATTCAGTCCACGCCGCCGATGCATTGGCCAGCATGATCGATCTGGGAGATGCTCCCAGCTGTCACGTCTGCGGCTCGATCATGGTGAGAAATGGGAGCTGCTACAAGTGCATGAGCTGCGGCTCGACTTCGGGATGCAGCTAGATTTCAGTTGTCATTCGCGTTGTTTGCGGTGAGGAATCTGTTGTGGGTTTTCGCTGATGCCAGATAAGTAGTATCGGAATCCAGGGACCTACAACCAAAATTTAAGAACGTACGGTGAGGGGGACACGGCACGCTGTGTCCCCTTTTTCCTTGGAGCTATCAACAATCCCTTGCGGGGCGTGGGTCGAAGGTCGGCTGACCCACGGATTACGCCGTGGGCTGCATTATGTCGCTCCTCCGGAGCTGGAGTGCGGCTATCCCGGAGGGACAACATCCCGCATCCTACGACCGGGCCCCGTCTGTACTCCTGTCCTTCAAAATATCCGTAAAGAGGAGCTGCTATGTTCGGTTCCAGTCTTAGGTCGGCCGCATCTGTGCTGCTTTTCCTGAGTTTCTCCCCAACATCCGCACTTGCTACGATCGAGCTTCCAGCGATACCTCTGTCCCAAACAACATCGGGCGCGAGTGTCGCCTCAGAAAAGAGTCAGTCGGACAGCGATAAGTCGACCTCTACGGCTACGCCAGTATCTTCCGACGCCCAGGCATCGCCAGCAGCCCAGGAGAGCGATCCCCTAAAGCGGCCTTTGCCGGATAAAAAGAAGAGGTTTGGCAAGCAGTCCAAGGAAGGGTCGGCGTACACCCACTGGGTGGATGACGAAGTGCCGTGGATCATCACTGACGAAGAGCGGGCGGCGTTCAAGTTGCTGTCCAACGATGCGGAGCGGGAAAAGTTTATCGAGCACTTCTGGGACCTGCGCGATCCCACGCCCGCGACGGTTGAGAACGAATTTCGCGATGAGTACTATCGGCGGGTCATGTATGCGAACGAGCGCTTCAGTGCCGGCATCCCTGGACCGAAGACGGACCGAGGGCGGATTTACATTGTTTATGGACCGCCGGATGAGATTGAATCGCATCCGTCGGGTGGGACCTACGATTACCCGCAAAAACAGGGCGGGGGTGCAACGCAAACTTTTCCCTTCGAAACCTGGCGCTACCGATATATCTCGGATGTTGGCTCAGATATCGTAATTGAGTTCGTAGACTCGTGCATGTGCGGCGACTATCACATGACGATGGATCCAAATGAGAAAGACGCACTGGCGCATACTCCGTCGGGACAGCAACGGCTGCAGAATGCACAGAAGGACAACACGAAAATATTCGACGACCTCGACCGTTTCGCAAGACTGAGCCGCCCGCCGAAGTTCAAAGACCTGCAGGCAATCGTCACACACAAAATTGACTATCACACCATGCCGTTCGAGGTGCTGACCAACTACGTGAGAGCAACCAGCAACGTTACACTCGTTCCGCTCACGCTTCAGGTTAAGAACGAGGACATGACTTATAAGAGCGAAAACGGAGTGGCACGTGGAGCGGTCAATATTTATGGACAGGTGAGCACGCTCGGCGGAAGGATTGCCACGACTTTTGAGGATACCGTGCAGATGGATGTTCCTCAGAATGTTTTGCCGAATATGTTGGGCAGAGCGTCGGTCTACGGCAATTCTCTTCCCCTTGCACCTGGGCGGTACCTACTCGAGATCGTCGTAAAGGACCTGTACAGCGATCATGTCGGAACATGGCGCCAAAGCCTGGAAGTACCGAACTTCGATGAAGAGCTTTCTGCATCGTCGGTGATTCTTGCAGACAAGATGGAACGAGTACCCGCAAGAGACGTGGGTCATGGACCCTTTGTGATCGGGGACACGCTGGTGCGGCCACGGGTTCCCAGTACGACGTCCAAACCCGCAGTCTTCAAGCGCGGCGAAATGCTCAACGTTTGGATGCAGATCTATAACCTGGCCGTGGACGAGAAGGACGGCAAGTCCGATGCGAACGTGGAGTTCGACGTCGTTCAGGAAGGGACAAAGAAAACAGTCCTACATGGGAGGCAACCCGTAGAGACCACGCGTCGGGCTGTACATCAGCTTACGCTCCAAAAGACATTCTCCGCCAATGAACTCGAGCCCGGCATCTACCGATTGAAAGTGCATGTGCGGGACCAGATCGCGAAACAGGGAGTCGAGCCCGAAGCCGTATTTGCGATCGAGTAGCCACTCTTATACCGCGACAAGGATGGGCATCCTCTGGTTTATCCGAAGATATTTCTGTTTAGGAAGTCGTTTCTAAATTTTCCTTTTGGGTCATACTTTTTGACTAGCTCGATGAAGTCCGGCATCTTCATGTAGATCTCTTTCAGCGTTGCCGGGCTTATCGTGAACAGTTTTCCCCAATGTGGTCTGGCTTTGTAGGGCGCTAGCTCTTTTTCGATCACGGGGAGCAGTTTGCTTACGTTGGGCCAGTCCTGCTTCCATGTGAAGTGGATGGCTACGCAGGGTTGTTTGTAGGCTGGGCTCATCCAGAGGTTGTCGGCGGCGATGGTGCGGATTTCCGAGATCATCAAGTGCGGCGTGATCTGGTCGCGCAGGCGTTCGACGGCGAGGATGGCATCGACTGCGTTTTGTCTCGGGACGAAAAATTCGGATTGCAGTTCTTTGCCGGCGCTCGGGGTGAAGCCCATGCGGAAGTGTGGAAGGCGCTCATACCAGGGGCCGCGGACTCCTAGTTGTTCGGTGCAGTTTTCGGCGGAAAGTTCGACGATTGGGTGAAGATTTTTTGTAGCTGGCGTGCTGCCGTAGAAATCTTTAGGCGCGGAGAATTCTTGGCCTGGTTCGGTGCGGCTTTTGATCCACACTTCGGAGAATTTTTGGTTTTGCCAGTCAGTGAACAGGCTGATGCTGTAGGCGCTTGCTTCGATCGCGTCGAAATGTTCTTTGAATTGCGCGAGCGGGAGATTTTCGTAGACCCACTGTTTCATCGTGTACGTCGGTTGGATGTCGAGCGTGACTTTTGTTATCACGCCGAACGCGCCGAGACCTACAACTGCGCCGTGAAAAGTGTCCCCGTCTTTATCGCGGGAAAGTTTTACGACATCGCCTGCGGCGTTGATGAATTCGAGCGCGGCTACCGCGGATGACAAGTTGCCGTTCTTTTCTCCTGATCCATGGGTGGCGGTGCTGCACGCACCGGCGATGGAGATGTGTGGGAGTGATGCCAGATTGTGAAGGGCGAATCCCTTGCTGTCTAAATAAGGAGCCAGCTTGCCATAGCTGATGCCCGATTCCACCGTCACTGTTTTCGCTTGGGCATCAATCGCTACCACTTGATCGATCTGTCGGAGGGAGAGCAATTCATCCTTGCTGTCAGCGATGTTGTTAAAGCAGTGTCTGGTGCCGAGGACTTTGAATTTTTGATGTTTGCGGACGAAGTCCTGCACCTGCTCGAGTGACGTGGCTTGAGTCAGCTGCTGGCTGCTGTATTCGAGGTTTCCCGACCAGTTAGTGAGTTTTTCAGTGGGCATCCAGGCAAATAAGGGCGAGACCAAACGGCTTGCCATCACAGCTGAGGACAGCTTGAGAAACGTTCTCTTGTTCATGGCGTGAGCTGGAATTGAATCGCGTAGGAATTTTCGATTTGACTCCGGTGATCGCGGCCATTCTACACCTGCACGCCGAGGATTTTCCTTGAAGAAAGCGTGATCAATCGCTCGTGCCAAGAAACTTATTTCACAGAATCGTTATTCTGTGCCACGCCATTTTCTTCTACCGGCAAAGCACGCACGATGAAACGCTGGGGAGAACGCGGACTCCGGCCGAAGGGATAACAAGTGATCAGCGTAAGCGCATCTTGAGAGGTCGGCGCTAGCAGTGTGACATCCTGCGGCTCTACCACTTGAATCTTACTTACTCGGTAGGTTCGTTGATGCGACTGCCTGTGCGAGTCAAACCATTCAAGCTGAATTGACTCGCCTTGTGCGATTGCTTCTAACGGTTTGAACCAACTCGTGCGATGACCGGCAAGCACTAGATTTCCGGATTCTCCTAACTGCACTCCGCTGAATAACCGTGCCGGACCGAATGCCAAATTTCGAGGGCTGGCGCCTTCCAGAACAATCTCGTCGTACCCCAACCGCGGAATTTGCAGCCGTGCGACCGGATGCGTATCAGCCCAAGGCCAGGGAGCATGGGGCTGGCCGGACTCGATGCTTTGTTTCCATGCGTGGCGGATCAGGATTCCCGCCAGATCCGCTTTCGCATGGAGATACAGAGCGCGCGAGGTGAGGCAGATTCCCGTGATCAGAATCAGCACCGCACAAACTCGCAGGAGTTTCATAACAACGTCCCAGCCCGCGCGCGGCGAAGTACGTACACCGTCAGTGCGCCCATGCCGAGCAGTGTGATGCCCAAGGCTTCAAAGAAAGAATCGGTTGTTCCCGTGGCCGGTGCCCCGAAAACTTGGTCCATCTGCATGCCCTCAGGCAATTCGGTTGGGGCCAGGGTCTTCTTGTATTCGCCGCTCGGATTCACAATGACTTGTTCGACGGCGACCAGTGAAGTGAACTTCGTGACCAGATGATAGCGGATGGCATGCGTGATGATGCTTTGACGAATTTCAGATTGCCCCGTTTGGTCTGTCTGACGCCAGTGATCCATCAAATCTTCCACGCGCTGCCTCGCCCAGAGAGTGGTGATTCCGGGATGAAACGTCGCTTTCGTGGTATCGAATGAGATCGTCTTTTCGTACATCTCAC
>Ga0207689_10002438_pt1 | contig 17322 bp, 17 predicted proteins | sample KBSMisM52_FD_184312 | JGI IMG/M metagenome (GOLD analysis project Ga0207689, IMG submission 184312) | Miscanthus rhizosphere microbial communities from Kellogg Biological Station, Michigan, USA - KBS Miscanthus M5-2 (SPAdes) (version 2) | ecosystem: Host-associated > Plants > Roots >... | reverse complement strand
TGTACAGCTTGTTGTCCTGGACGTGCAGGTTAGCGAGACGGACGTCTTGCTGTTCGATAATGTTGAGTACCGATTGGTATTTCGACTTCAGGTCGTTGAAGCGCTTCTGTGCGTCTGGCTGTTCCTGCGCCGCGGAGGCGCCACCGCCAAACATTTTGTCAAATATTCCCATTTTTCTATCCTCCTGAATTTCGCCTAACGTTTATTGGCAAGTCACACATTCTGACCGCCGGTTGATTAGAACTACTGCTGCGTGTTTACCCACTATTGCTGCTGCGCGAAGTTCGCGCGGTTCCCTGCCGGGTTGAACTCAAGCAGGGAATGCATCACTGCGCCGGCGCGCTGCGACTTCGAATCATCTGTAATCCTCCCTCGAGACGTGGTAATGCTTCAAAAAACCGCTCTTATTTGAAGAAATTTCCGGCGATACGGCTCAAGTCGTCAGTCACGCTGCCATCGCGATTGGCGTCGAGCATCGAACTGATGCTGCCCATTAGTCCTGGATCTGCAGGCTGCTCCTGTTGTTGCTGAGCGAGAAACTGTGACAGGCCATTCGGGTCGAGGCCGTTCTGCTGCTGTTCGCGCCCTACTGCTCCCATGACAAGCGGAGCTACCATTTCAAGCAAGCTCCCGGCGGAGTTCTGATCCATTCCAGTAGCCTGTGCGAGATTGCTTTCCACTGCCGGACGGTCGCCGCCCAAGACATGGCCGAGAATGCCTGAACCGTTTGCGGCCTGCGGGTTCCCAAGGTACGACGTGAGCTGATCTAGAATGCTGCCGTCGTGATCACTGGCCACCGCTTGATGTAAATCCTGTGCGCCCTGCGGCTGCGAAGCATTGCGCGCGAGAGCAGCTACGATAACGGGCACAGCAAGTTGAACTGCCGTTTGGGCAGTGCTTTCACTGATGCCGAGTCGCTGAGCCAGTTGACCTGCTACCGCGCCGCCGACCTTTTGCGTAATCATTTGCGTTATCAGGTTCATGAATCTCCTTTAGTTTCCTGTTGAAAGATCTCTTTCATTCCGGTGGGTCGCATTAGACCGCTCACTGAATTCTTGCGGCGAAAAGCGCAAGAAGCGGACAGATTCAACGAGACTTCCTCCTGGCACTTAAACGGAGGTCGTTAGTGTGTTGGTCGGGGAAAGGTTAAAGCTGAACGCAGAAATGGGGGGAACGCGTTGAAGGATTAAGCTTTCAGCAGTTGATTTAACGCGGTGAGTCTATGCGCAGTATCTGTTGGAGTCAAGGCTACTCAGTAAACAGATTGTGCGCAATAAATACTTGAAAATTTTAGACACCTCACAGCCCAGTCCTTCGTTCCAGTTCTTCGGGATACCGGGCCCCTTGCACTTCGATCTCTGAAGCGGCGCTGTTAATCTCACGAAGATCGTCGGAAGTAAGTTTGACTGCAACTGCTCCGATGTTCTCTTCGAGTCTAGGCAGTTTGGTCGTGCCTGGAATGGGAACAATCCATGGCTTCCGGGCCAGCAGCCAGGCGAGCGCTAACTGGGCCGGTGTCGCATTCATACGCTTTGCGATCGACTGCAACAGGTCAACCAGCGCCTGGTTCGCTCGCCTGGCCTCGGGCGTAAAGCGAGGGACGATGTTGCGGAAATCAGACTGGTCGAATGTCGTGTTCTCATCGATCTTGCCGGTGAGAAAGCCCTTACCAAGAGGACTGAACGGAACGAAGCCGATGCCGAGCTCCTCGAGTGCCGGCAACACTTCCTCTTCAGGCTTTCTCCACCACAAAGAGTATTCGCTCTGGAGGGCCGTCACCGGCTGAACAGCATGCGCGCGACGGATCGTCCGCACTCCTGCTTCGGAGAGGCCGAAGTGCTTGACCTTACCTTCCTCAATCAGGTCCTTCACCGCGCCTGCCACTTCCTCGATTGGCACACCTGGATCCACGCGATGCTGATAGAACAAGTCGATGGTATCGGTGTTGAGTCGCTTGAGCGACGCTTCGGCCACCTCCCTGATGTGCTCCGGCCGGCTATCGGTACCGCTCTGCTTCTCTCCATCAAACTTGAACCCGAACTTCGTGGCGATCACCACTTGATCACGCACGGGTGCGAGCGCTTCGCCGAGCAGCTCTTCGTTTTTGAACGGGCCGTAAGCTTCTGCGGAATCGAAAAAAGTGACACCGCGTTCCACGGCCGTTCGAATCAACGAGATTGCCTCGTGCTTATCTGTGGCGGGACCATAGCCATAACTAAGGCCCATACAGCCAAGTCCAAGAGCTGATACTTCCAGGTTACCGTTTCCCAGTTTGCGCTTTTGCATATTGGTCCTCACCACTACTCGGATCTACGGGAGGCCATCTCGATCGAGAAGCGATGCTTCACATCTGACTTGAGCAATCTCCCATTAAGCTTCGACGTCGGCTGTGATCTGGTATTCGCCGCAAAAGTCGAGCAGCTCCAGTATAGGTTGCAAAAAGTCGGCTTTAAAAGTCCGCGAAACCGGAAACTAATACAGCCCAGCACTTCAATGCGGTGAGAAACGAGCCGAAAGAGTTTCCAGTTTTGCTCAGGGCGTCGCTCCCAGCACACCGCACCATTCGATCGTCAACGAGCCAGGAAGTGACTCTAAAAGTAATTCATCAACGTAACACCAGCCCCACTCTTCATCTGGTTCAAAAGATTTGATTAAGGGATGATTGGTTGAATGAAAATGCTTTGCCGCGTGCTGGTTCTTTGAAGCATCGCAGCAGCCGACGTAACCGCAGGTTACGCAAAGTCGCAAATGGAGCCATTGGTCTCCGGTTTTCAAACATTCTTCACAGCCGTTTGGAGTTCTTGGAGTCACGTTGCTAATTTCAAACAAATGCGAACAGCAGTTCATGATTGAAATCCTCCTGATGTTGACGGGACGCGTCGGGTGCCGTGGATGAATTTGTTTGATTTCAATCCGGCGCTGGCACTAACACCGGAGCTCCCTTATCCTTAATGAAGAACACGACGAACTTGGCCGGCTTGGTACTGCTTGCGTTCCTACCAACTACATGAACATCGTCGGGTCCTTCATAAAAAGTCTGGCCCGGTGTCAGCGTCACCTCCTTCCCACCTTTCACTTGCATGATTATCGAGCCCTCCAACACATAGACGAACGCATGTGCATTGTGGCGGTGGATGGGATCGACACTTCCCGGTGGATACTCCACTGTGATCATCAGTACTTCTTTGCCAGGAAACTCGGGCAGATCTCTAGAAGTGAGTGATGTCACCGAGGCCTGTGGAGCGTGACTGACATGGGGCTGTTGGGCCATCAGCGTCCCCGGCATCAGAATCAGCAGGACAAACATTAATCTTTTGTTCTTCACGATTAACCTCTCGCTTGGTCGCCCGGCCCGCCTTCTGGTTGAGGCTGACCGGGAAGATGGAAGGTATCCTCTTCCAGGGTATCCTCCCCTGGGTCATCTAGTGTTATCAGCACCTCCAGGTCTTCTTCGCACATGTGAACCTCCTAAGCAAATAACTTCCATCATTAATTGGCAATCTATGACTCTAACTGCCTTCTCACCTGGCGACACGAGTCAGACCGCAGCTACTCCTCGAACGGAGCGTCCATCAGGAAGTCAACCGTAGACGGCCGCTTGTAGCCTGGGACAAAGCGTTCCCCGAAGTCGCCAGCGAAATTGTCGTAGGTGGTCTCCGGTTTAGTCTTAACAATACGGCAGACTGAATCCGTGAAGCGCTGCTTCATCTCAAGGCGGGGAAATGCCGCAAGAATGCTTTTCATTTCGTTCGCCGGGATTCGGTCGTACTGGAACCCGAATTCGACGCCGATCCCAGCCGTGCAGAGCGCGACTTCAGCCTCCTTGTACAGACCAATCGAAGGTGTGGAATTCAAAGCGACGCTGTCCCAAATCAACTGCACCCGGCGATCGTCGAGGCCTTGCTCGCGCGCGAACGTACGCGCCACGTCGGCTCCTTCTATCTCGAAGCGCTTCTGACCGGCGAAGCTGTTCGTGAGCCCGAGGTCGTGGAGCAGCGTGCCGATCGCGACGACTTCCGCGTCGTGAGCTATGCCCTGAAGCTGTCCGAGCCTGACTGCGAAGAGCCAGGATCGGACAGCATGGTTGAAGAGAAACGGTTCGGAATGAGTCCGCGCGAAGTCCAATGCCAGGGTGACAAGCGGCGTATCGATCACCGTTATGCCACCCAGGATTTGCGTATGTCCACTGACAATGGCGGGCTTAGCTGTTGGCGACATTGTACTTCTCTCCCTTAATGAAGGTGAGCAGTTCCGCGTTGATCTGATCCTGATGCGTAGCTGTGATGCCGTGCGGCGCGCCCGGATAGTAAACGTCCTTCGCGTCCTTGATGAGTCGGGCTGACTTCATAGCAGAGTTCTTCACCGGAACCACCTGGTCGTCCTCGCCGTGAAGTACCAAAGTTGGTACATCGAACTTCTTCAGGTCCTCGGTAAAGTCGGTTTCAGAGAAGGCTTTGACGCTTTCGTAGGCGTTCTTTAGACCGGACTGCATACTCCAGGCCCAGAACTGATCGAGAATGCCCTGGGAGACGTTGGCCCCAGGCCTATTGGCGCCATAAAACGGAGCTGCAAAATCCCTGTAAGCCTGTGAGCGATCTTTCAAGAGGCTCGCACGAATGCCGTCGAACAGCTCGATAGGAAGGCCCTCGGGATTGTCGGGGGTCTTAAGCAGAAGAGGCGGGACTGCGGCGATCAGCACCGCCCTGGCTACGCGGCTCGTTCCGTGGCGGCCGATGTAGCGCGCGACTTCTCCGCCTCCGGTAGAGTGGCCAACCAGCGTAACCTGCTTGAGGTCCAGGGCTTCGATCACTGCCGCGAGGTCGTCGGCGTATCCGTCCATGTCATTGCCTGATGAGGCCTGACTGGATCGGCCGTGGCCACGCCGGTCGTGCGCGACTACGCGGAAGCCGTTCTGTGCGAGGAAGAGCATTTGTCCGTCCCACATGTCAGCATTCAAGGGCCAGCCGTGCGAAAACGTAACGACCGGGCCAGTTCCCCAATCCTTGTAGTAGATCTCCGTCCCATCCTTCGTTGTGATAGTACTCATGAGATACTCTCCTTTTTTTCTTGTGCGGTTTTCGTAACTTGAGTTTCCGAACTTACTCGAGCGGCGCGGGTTTGCGACCCGTTATTGGTGCGACCCTTACCGGTCTTGAGCATCACGCGCTTTGCGAGCTCGTCCTGGCAACTGTGGCGGCCTCTGCATCGACGCGGCCAATGTCGTCATTCACAATCACCCGGTAAGTCTTGAGTGGTTCGGTTGCGGGACCGCGCAAGACTTCACCGGTGCAAACGTTGAACTGTGCACCATGCTTCGGACACGTCACGGTTGATCCGTCGAGTTTGCCTTCGCTCAACGGACCTTGCCGGTGCGTGCACTTGGCCTGGGTAGCACAGAGACTGCCGCTGACGCTGAAGACAGCCGCCTCGCCCACCAGCAAGCCCGATCCAGATGGCACTTCGCTTATGCGAAATTCATCTTTCTGAAATTCATCCTTTTGGGGGGCCGCAGGATTGATCGCCGCAGACGTTGCGGGTTGCGGCGGCGGCGACAACTGAGTTGCCGAACGGGTAAGCCAGTCTTCGAAGTGTATTTCGCCAAGTTGTGCGTTATCGCCCGGCACGATACTGCCCTCGCTCAACTCCGTACCGAAGTATTGAGCGCGTGGATCAGCAACAACCTCGCGTGAATCGTTGAGAGCACTGAGTCGTTGCCGGATGAGTTCGTCGAAACGAAACACTTCGGGTCCGGCAATTTCAATCTTGCTATTCAGCGGTGCACTCGTCGCCACTTTACAGAGCGCACTGACAACATCATCTGCGGCAATTGGTTGGAAAGAAACTGGCGGCAGTCGGACGCTGTTGCCAACGGTGGCCTCGTCGGCGATCCGTTTGGTGAACTCGAAGAATTGAGTCGCAGTGACGATCGTGTAGGGGATCGGACCCTCCTTGATTTGTTTTTCCTGCGCGACCTTCGCGCGAAGGTAACCGCTCTGAGGTAAACGCTCACTGCCAACGACCGAGAGCGCCACGTGATGGCCCACGCCAGCCGCAGCTTCATAAGAGAGGAGGTTGCGAGTTGAGGTCTGAAAGAAGTCCATCACCGCCCCTGCTTCAAAAGACGGTGAATTCGAGACATCGACGACGACCTGGGCCCCCTTTAGCACTTCAGCCAGGCCTTCGCCGGTGAGCGTGTTGACGCCCGTATTCGGTGCGGCGGCCACCGCCACATGTCCTTGTGCGCTGAGTTTCGTTACGAGCCTCGAGCCAATCAGACCGGTGCCTCCTATGACTACGATCTTCATCTTGTTTCCTCCTTCTTTTTTCGCGGGCGGTGCTTTCCCGATCTCTTATGGTCGGTAAGACTGGATAGCTTTCTTATTGGTGCCATGTTTTTTCGCCTGAATTTCAGTAATTGAAATCCATAGATCCAGGGTCTGGAAATCGCTGTGCTCTAGTTGCCCGGGCGCCAGGTGCTTCAGCATTACAACCCGATTTCGGAGATTGATCTATTAGACGAAGGTATCAATTGATACTTTGGTATTACGGGTCGGAGGCAGCCCTATTGGCCTCGCCTCGCAGTGTCATACGCTGTATTAGCAGGTTTTTGTCGAGAATTTGCTTACGGGAGAATATAGCCGAGCTAGGGAAACCGCAGATCTCGCCGATGCTCGCTTTTCATGAATTCCTCTCGATGGTGGCCAAGTAGTCCGTTAGAACGCGATCATCACTTTGATCGACTGACGCTCGTTCATTGCACGGTACCCGTCGGGTACCCCATCGATATTTGTGACGCGATCGAAGACCCGGCCCGGTTCGATCCTGCCTTCGAGCACGTCGGGTAGTAATTCCTCCATATAAGCGCGCACAGGTGCGGGGCCGCCGGCGATACTGACGTTGGCGAAAAAGGTCTCTTGCGCGTGAGGGATCGCATTTTCCTGCGGCAAGCCGACACGTCCCACGGCGCCGCCGGGTCGCGCGATGCTGACTGCTGTGCGCATCGCCTCAGCGTGACCAACGCATTCAAGGACAGAGTGCGCGCCAAGGCCGCTGGTGAGTTCCCGCACGCGCTCGATAGCCTCGTCGCCCCGCTCACTAACTACCTCGGTCGCGCCGAAGTCGCGCGCCAGTGCGATCCGGTCGGCATGACGACCGAGCATGATGATTCGATCGGCACCAAGCCGGCGGGCGGCAATCACCCCGCACAAGCCGACGGCACCGTCACCAACGACAGCCGCGATCTTGCCGCTTTCGACCCTGGCAGCCAAAGCAGCGTGATGGCCCGTTCCCATCACGTCTGAGAGCGTCAGCAGTGACGGCATTAGAGCATGATCAGCACTTACCGGAAGCACTACGAGCGTTCCATCTGCCTGCGGCACCCGCACAGCCTCGCCTTGACCTCCATCGAGTTCCGTTCCACCCCACCAGCCCCCATGAAGACACGAGGTTTGTAATCCTTTTTGACAAAACTCGCAGGTACCGTCAGACCAGGCAAAAGGCGCGACAACCAAATCGCCCTTCCTGACGGTTCGCACGTCGGAGCCGACCTCCGCAACCAGGCCGATGAACTCATGTCCCATCCGCTTGCCGGTCTCGGTATGCTCCATTGAGTTGTATGGCCAGAGATCGCTGCCGCAAATACAGGCGCGAGTTACGACGACGAGGGCATCGGTAGGCTCGATCAGGCGGGCGTCCGGAACCGTCTCGACACGGACATCGTGCGTTCCGTACATTACAGTTGCTCGCATGTTTGTTCCTTCCCTTCACAGGTCCTAAACGACTAGATTGCAATTAGTTTCGCTGCGGATATTTATCCAGCCCGTTCTCGCCAGGCCAGGTGGACATCATGTCCGCTACTGTAGGTTATACAAATCCGAGGGGGGAAATGTATGTTGCCGCTAATGCCCGACTTCTGGCAAATGGACAAGCGTGACAGCGCCACCCTGCTTGTTCACCGCCCCGCCATTACGCCAAGGAGCACGCCGCCTGATGCCTGGAGAAGATCTGGACGCTGCAAACGCGGGGTTTCGCGTGGGCTATGATGATCCATCATGCTTCAGCCGCGGCTACAAGAAGCTCTTCGGCTCGTCGCTTAGCGAGTGATCAAAGCCGGACTTGAATCAGCTACAGCAATCGCGAACGTCGAACGAGGAAGGATCTCACTCGACCGCTGGCGCAGGCGAGCAGAGATCATTTAAGATGACCGCGTTTACAGCATTTAACCTTCCGAATTGCTGGCCCAGTAAGGCCTGTAACTTATTGAGATCTTAAAGACTGTATCGCCCGCTTGGCTCAGTGGTAGAGGCGACGCTCGCAAGTGTCGCCTCTTCTTGTGTTTGCAGACTCTCAAAAACTGAGCAGTGCGCTTCTTGGGCAGATTTCAATTCAGAGGCTCAGTAAGGTTCACTCTACCTTAGAAATCCAACCTATCCATTCTTCTAGGGTTGATTGCTTTAACGCTCGTATACCTTCGGTATCGAAGATCATACGCATCGTTGCCTACATGTGGGGCAATGTGGCGATGGCAGTGTTTGATTATAGTTTTCGCTTTGGCTTGAGCTTTCGCGGCACTGCCTAATGCCAACAACTTGCGGTTGAGGCAGCGGCGTGGCGACCAACAGTTCAACGTAACCTTCGTGAATGCAGAGATGGTGAAGGTTCCTAAACGCTGCCGAGCATCAGCATAGGTTTGGACCGTGATAGCGATAAGAGGACGCTTGTAATATCACTTCAAGCCCTCGATGAGCACTGCCTCGTAAATCCACCTACCGCGAATGAATGAAAAGGTATTGTCGTCAGGAGCTAGCACAAAGGAAGTGACTTCATCGTTACCAAGTGTCGCGATTTGTTTCGACGGTAGGTTGCTATCGAGAGACTGGTACCAAAGCATACTTTGTGACCCATTCATCGTGAGGTAGTAAAAACTTCTGTTATCGCTCAACCACGCAATTTGCCCTTCAGCAAAAGTATCATCAGCTAAGGGGAAGGTCTTTATCCTGGTCTGAGTGTCTGCCGTCATAACACCGATCCGAAGTCGATGATCGTTGGCATCACGCAAGAAATAAGCGACATACTTGGCGTCTCGAGAAATAGCTGGGTCCCAGGTTTCACCAGCCGAAACCTGCGTCTCCTGTCCGCCTTCATTTAGTACCCTCCATAGAGTTTGATGAAGACTTGATCGAAAGTAAACCCAGCGTCCATCAGATGTGACAAATACTGGAAAGCCACCTTCGGTCTTTGTGATTTGAATCTGATTTGTACTGTCAGCATTCATTCGCCAGACTTGGACCGAGCCACTTCTGTTAGAAGCGAAGAAGATGTAGCGAGAGTCTGGCGATGCGAGCGGATAAATGTCACTCGACGCGTTGTTAGTGAGTTGCCGCTGCTCGCCACCATCTACGTTTACGGTCCAAAGGTCTCCATCGTTTCCTTCATAAAAGATCCGGCCACTGGGATCAAAGGTGACGCCACATCTTGCTAGTGCAACCGAGCGTGGGTGACTTACGTCGTTAATCTTTCCCACATACAGATGAAACGTATTGATTAATTGAGTCGCGATCATCTTGTCCGCAGCACGGTCAAGACTGAAATCGATGTAGTCCGTAGCGTCTCTCGTAATCGGCCGGATCTCACCTGTTATCGCTGAGACGTAATAGATCTTGAGTCTGCCGTCGTGGTTTTCTTTTGCCGTTAGCAGTAAAGACTTGCCGTCAGGTAACCACTTGAGACTCGAAATATCGAAGAATGATTTAGAAGTTATTTGCCTTTCCGCGCCGCTCGCCAGCTCGAACGACATCAAATGAAAGTCGCTGCCCCCATTCAGCGACTCACCTGAGGCGAAAGCGATCGACTTACCGTCCGGAGAAAACTGAGTGCTGGAAAGACGAATTGGACGTTCGCGTGTAAGAAGTTTTCGTTCGTTCTTCCCATCGTCGTCTGCCAGCAAAAGCGAACAGTTATCGTGGTCCTCATACTTACAACGGATAAAGACGATGTGTTTGTCATCCGGAGATAAACTGACAGTACCCTCAAGCCAGTCTACGAGTTTTACCGGAATGCCACCGAAAGTCATGACGCGATAAAGCGCTGAAATGGGTGGGTTCGTGAGCGGTTTGCGAACAAAATAAAGTGCCTTGCCGTCATGTGAAACCGCCAGTCCGATATATTGGTGATCAGAAGGTGGAACAATCTGAATATTTTCGGACGAATCGAGTTGGCGTAACCAGAGTGACTGTTTCCCGCCTGTTTCAGTTGTGTAACCCACGTATCTGCCGTCCGGCGTAATCACGGTGCGGATGATTCCTCCGGTGGCAAACTTTTCCGATCTGAACGGCGTCGACAGAAGCGGAGCAGACATTGCTGAGGCAGTATATCGGTGCCCGGTTAACCAGAGCGCCAGGATAACTGAGGCAACAAGAAGCACCGCGATCGGGACGAACAGGTAAATTCGACTGAATCTCGGGCGTGCGACCTCAGGCGTTAATGTCGTCTCGATATTTTCGATAGGTTCATCAAGGTTGGCGATGAACCGATAACCTCGTCTGGCGACGGTCTCAACAAAGCGTGGTTGCCTGGCGCTATCGCCAAGCGCCTTTCGCAGTTGCTTGATGTTGAAGGTGAGATTCGACTCTTCGACAAACGTGTCGGGCCAGAGCCGGTTCATCAATTCCTCTTTTTCGACAATCTTCCCGCTGCTACCAACAAGAATCAGCAGCGTGTCGAACACCTTTGGAGCGAGGGCTACGGGCTTGCTTTTGTGCAGCAAAACTTTCTGCACACCATCGACCGTGAACTCTCCAAATCGATAAAACTCTTTCTCCGCTAAAGACATTACTGTCCTCAGAACTTTCTTAGAACTTCCTCATCGCTAACTCAGGACTCCGGGCTGCTGGCCGGAATAGCTTGCCGACAAATTTGGATCGGGGAATCGAGCGCGGATTTAAGCACCGACCAAAAGAGGCACGCAATCCAATCTCTTTAGTCCGGGACAGCAGCGGAATAAACGGGGCTGATGATTCAGGCTGGTGAATCTTAATCAGGTTGGGGAGGCTGAACATCTAACGAAGGTGTCTTTTACGAAGGTGTCTTTGCGTAAATCAAAGTCGAAAGTTCTCCTGATCCTAACCGGGCTGACTGTGTCCATGAGTTGTGCTCACCTGCCGACGACGACACAAATGAAGGGATCTGTTTCTGCAAGAAATCTGGCTGAAGCCTACGAGAGATCCGCTGCAACGGTTCGAACTGAGTACGACGGGAAGGAAATAACCGTCAGAGGCTATGCTCCACTCGCTGCAATCATGCCAGCTCAAGGCGCGGATCAAGGTTCGGTTCTACTTGAGGACAAGGAGTTGAAATCAACGCGACAAGTCGTTTGCTGGTTCAGCAAAGAACAGTCTGAAACATTCTCGAGGATCAAAGGAGATCAGTACGTGACCGTCAAGGGTATTTTCAACGGTGAAGTAGGTGCTGATTTGAAGTTCTGCAAACTAGTGGAGGTGGAATGATGGGTCTGGGTTCGTGCAAAGAACGTTCTGCAAAGCGCTTAATCGCATTCTTGTTCGCCTCCAGGCAAAGGAGAAGGCGTGGGTCAAACGCAAACAGGATTGGCATCGTCTTGTGCTTTCTCATTACGTCGACGGTCGCACTGGCCCAGTCAACAAGCTTCACTTACCAGGGTCGACTTACCGATAGCGGAACATCAGCGAATGGGAATTACGATCTTCAATTTGGTCTCTGGAACAGTTCAAGCGGTGGAGGCCAAATCGGATCGACCGTCACGCTCAATTCAGTGGCCCTCAGCAACGGCATCTTCACGGTCAATCTCGATTTTGGTGCGAATGCTTTTCCAGGTCCGAGTCGTTTTCTCGAAATCGCAGTGAGACCCGCTGGCGTTGGTTCATTCACAACACTCACACCACGACAGCCGATCACATCAACACCCTATGCAGTTAGAAGTTTGAATGCCGCGACGGCAGATAGTGTTCCAGCGAGTGGAGTGGCGGCAGGGAGTGGAAATTACATTCAAAATTCAACGTCACCTCAGTCCGCCAGCAATTTCAATATCACTGGTACCGGTTCTGCGACAGTCATCAACGCCACCAGCCAATTCGACATGAACGGGGAGCGTTTGTTGAGTACGTCAGGCGTGAATAATCTTTTCCTGGGATTCAACGCTGGGATTGCAAATACTACAGGGAATAGAAACGTGATCATTGGAACCGCGAATACTGGCTCCGTTAACTCGACCGGATTTGACAACTCATTCTTCGGAGAAGCGGTAGGCACGAAGAATACCTCCGGCAATAACAATTCTTTTTTTGGTGCTGCAGCAGGAAACCAAAATGTAAGCGGAAGCGAAAACACCTTTATTGGCGTATTGAGTGGTGAAAGTAACAATTCAAACTCCAACACATTTATCGGGGTTCAATCGGGTGAGGCGAACACTAACGGAAGCAGCAATACTTTTGTTGGACACCACACTGGAGTCAATAACTTCAACGGCTTTGAGAACACTCTCATTGGATTCCGTGCCGAGGTTGGTGCGGATCTAATCTTCAACTCCACAGCCATTGGTACGCGTGCACAGGTTGATATTAGTAATGCACTCGTACTTGGTGGAGTCTCCGGAGTAAACGGAGGAAGTGATACCAAAGTGGGTATCGGTACTACAGCGCCCACGGCAAGACTATCTGTCGTTGCGACAGGTGATGGCGCGAGGGTCTTACATTTGGGCACTGAACGGGCATGGGTGTTCAGACAATTTGGAACGGGCGCGGCGGCTGCCCTCGAGCTGACAGCCGATGATCAGAACAATAACAACAAGAACTTCCTCATAAACACCACAGGGTTCGTCGGCATCGGAACGACAGCACCTACCGCCAACCTCAGCGTGAACGGATCTGCGAACAAACCGGGAGGTGGATCGTGGGGCACATTCTCTGACGAGCGATTGAAAACAATCAAAGGTCGTTTCACTCCTGGTCTTCACGCACTAATGCAATTGCAGCCACTTCGTTACGAATACAAACCTGACAATGCATTGAAGTTGAAGTCTGAAGGTGAGTACGTCGGCTTCAGTGCTCAGGCTCTGCAGAAAGTTGTGCCCGAAGCAGTTTCGCAAACCGACAGCGGTTTCCTGGTTGTGAATAATGACCCGATCCTCTGGACCATGCTCAATGCGATCAAAGAGCAGCAGACGCAACTGCAACAGCAGCGCACGTTGATCATTCAGTTGAGAGCTCGTTTGGCCAGGTTGGAGCGACGGCGCAGTTAATTTCCCTGGACTTGATTGATGCTTCAAACACTTAGACTCTTACTCATGACGCTTCTCTTGGTTACCACTGCTTGTGTCGTAGTTTTCGCGCAGGGAACCGCTTTCACCTATCAAGGTCGACTTACTGACAGCAAGCTCCCTCTGATGCTCCTGCAAGCAGTGAAAGAGCAACAATCTCTGATCCAGACACAGCAACAACAGATTGCCGGATTGAAGAAGTTGATATGTCGAACGCATCGACGAGCGGCGGTGTGCAACTGATTAACGTGAGGCAAGCCTGCCGTAAGGCATAAACAAAGGTTGAGTGCTTTCGGAGACAGATAGCTAAAACTTAGGAGGATGAACATGAAGTTACGTTTCGCGTGTGCGCTTTTTGCTGGACTCATGCTCGCGTCCGTTTCGGTGCGAGCGCAATCGGAGGAGCCGGGGGTTTGTTCGAACGATTCGAAGCTTCTCAATGGTGGTCCAACCCTGGTATATGGCGAAGGGCCCGGTACCTGGTGGGGGTTGGTGATAGGCGGACTCGATGCGGCTGGCTTCGAGACCGAGGACCAAAAAGTTACTTACCTGAACAAGGTCTTCGACACCAGCTTCGACAATCTTGATCAACTCGAAGTATTTAATCAGAACCTGGTCGAGAGCAGTTGGGATCTTAATCAGAACGGGTATGTCTGCGCCTATGAGCTGCGCGGAACTCGTGCGTATCTTGATGATCCATTCATCAATCTCACTTTCTTCGGCATCAGCGACGACAAGGTCAGTAAGAAGTAAGCATAAAGGAGGAAATTCAACTATGAAACGAATCCATTTACTAATGGTGGTTGCTTTTAGCTTGATCGCATTGGTCGTTGTCTACAGTAAGCAAACACGTCAAAGCCCTCAAACGCGACCAGCGGCGTCAAGCACCAACAGCGGTGCTGAGCACGTAAAGGCCAAGAAGGTGCTGGTCAAGGAGTTGTCGAGAAAAGTGGCAGGCATAACCCTTCAGGACGGCGTATTCAAACTGGCGCCTGGTTACAAGTTCGTGCCGCAGGACAACGGGACCGTTGTCGTTGCATTAAAAGCTACGGGAGCGGTGAGCGGCACCTTTGACTGCACTTGTTCCCACCTGGCAGGGACGCCGGCGCCATCGGGTGCCTGTAAGTTGAAACAGGACAAGGACCAGACAAGTGTGTCGTGTGTAAAGGACGAACAGAACCAGTGTAGCGACACCTGTTTCTTGGAAGCAGTAGTAAAGGGAACAAGTTTGAGGCTCGCCATGTATTAGCGTGGTCCGATCCAAGGAAGGCGAGTCGACAGTCAGTCATCTGCAACGGAGCAGTGCGAGACAGTAAGAGCAATCAACAAATTCTGTTTCGCTCCGTAGGAACGAGATGTTTATAGCATTGGAACGAATACAAACTCGCACTCGATAGAAGTGCAATGTGTCCTGACAAACATGAGGTCAAAATTTATCTCGGAACCGCTGAGGCTGAAATCCATGGCAAATCGTATCTTTTCAATCTTCATAACGCTCGCATTCGTTGTTTGTCTACTTACAACTGTTTCAGCACAAAGTACAGGCTTCACTTATCAAGGCCGACTCGCGGATAGCGGTACGGCTGTAAATGGAAACTACGATCTTCAGTTTGCTTTGTGGAACAGTTCAAGTGGCGGCGCACAAGTTGGCTCGACTCAGACGAACAATTCTGTCGCAGTCAGTAACGGTGTCTTCACAGTCAATCTGGATTTCGGTGCTAACGCATTTCCAGGTGCGGGTCGCTTTCTAGAAATTGCAGTGCGACCTGCCGGTGTGGGTTCATTCACAACACTCGCTCCACGACAGCCAATAACGTCAACGCCGTATGCAGTTCGGAGTTTGAATGCTGCGACGGCCGACAGTGTGCCTGCGTCTGGAGTTCCCTCTGGGAGTGACAACTACATTCAGAACACGACGCTCCAGCAAACGTCGACAAACTTCAACATCAGCGGCAGCGGCACAGCAGGTGGGACTTTGTCGGGCAATGTTGTAAATGCGACGACACACTACACCTTAGGTAACCAAATTGTCTTGACTAACGCAGGTAACGCAAATCTCTTTGCCGGTGGAGGCGCAGGTATCAGCAACACGACCGGCACGGGCAACGCGTTTTTCGGCTTCCACGCAGGTGGCGCCAACACTACTGGTAGCGAGAACTCCTTTTTCGGAATTGGGACGGGCAATGCTTGCATATTCTGCAACACGACGGGCAGCCGCAATACCCTTTTAGGCAGCAGTGCTCTCGTGGGTGCCAAGGATCTCACTAATGCCACCGCGATTGGTGCTTGTTCGTTTGTCGGTCAAAGTAATTCGCTTGTTCTCGGGAGCCTTGCTTCTAACCCTCAGTGTACATCGCCATCTGACACCAACGTCGGTATCGGCACAAACGCGCCGCAAAGGAAATTACACATTAAGGGAGCCGGCGCCGACGGGTTTGGTGTTGGCGACTTGCTTGTTACCAGCACTGGAGTAACTGGTTCATCACTCACGCTTGAAGCAACCGGTTCGGGTGGTCGACGTTATAGCTGGCTTTCGACAGCGAGTGATGCAGATTCTGGTCCGGGCGTACTGGCAGCATTTGACTCGACCGGCGGTGCGTATCGAATGGTAATTACCAATGTAGGTAATGTCGGCATCGGCACCGAATTCCCAACAGCGTTACTCAGCGTCAACGGAGGCGCAAACAAACCAGGCGGAGGATCGTGGGGGTCGTTCTCTGACGAACGACTGAAAAACATCAAGGGCCGTTACACTCCAGGCCTTCACGCAGTAATGCAGTTGCAGCCTCTGCGTTACGAATACAAACCTGACAATGCGTTGAAGTTGAAAGCTGACGGCGAATACATCGGCTTCAGTGCGCAAGCTGTGCAGAAAGCTGTGCCTGAAGCAGTGTCGCAAACCGATAGCGGTTATTTAGTCGTCAACAATGATCCGATTCTTTGGACCATGCTCAATGCGATCAAGGAGCAACAAGCCCAGATTCAAAAACAGAGTGAGTTGATTGAAGCGCAAAGACAGTTGGCGCGTCGGCAACAGAAAGAGATAGCTGCGTTGAAGCGGGGCGTGTCGAACAGACGAACCAGATATCACTAAGAGTTAGTTACACAAGTATGAAGAAACGTAATACGATCTTAGTTGTCACCAGTCTCCTGTTGTTAACGACTGCTGCTTCAGCGTCTCTATTCAGAAGACACGAGATTGAAGAGATACCCGCTGTTCCGGTCAAGCCGCTTCCCTCTCCCGAGCCAACAGTGGCTCAGTACGAAGCAACGGTTGCGCAGTCGGGACAATTCGCAATCGATCGACAGGTAATCGCGGGAGGTGGTGGAACCAGCACCGCGGGTACTTTGCGTCTTGATGGCACGGTGGCTGAAGTGCCAGCGGCCAACAACATGAATGGTGGGACATTTACATTAGCTGGCGGCTATTGGAACACGCTTGGCTCAAGTGGTCCTGCCCCGACCACCGGCATTCAATTCACGACCGCTAACTTTGACGTACTCGAGAGTGCTCTTTTCATAAATATCACCGTGATGCGCACTGGTGATATTAGTGGTGTCTCAACTGTTCAATACTCCACCAGCGACGTCGCCGGCGCTCAACTCGTGGGCGACCGCCACCACGGCCGCCCGCGTGAGGCGGCGATCGGGGCAGTCGACGAGCTCCAGGCTCATGTTGGCGAGCCCGTGCTCACGCCACTGCTCCGCCAGGCGGTCGGCCTGGTCCTCGTCGATTACGAAGTGCACGGCCCGGAGCTCGTCGGGTGTGATCTCGCTGCCGTAGAGCGCCGCCATCTGGTTGCAGAGCTCGTCGAGATCCCACTCCTCGGCGTACTCGGCCGAGGTGTACAGCCGGACGTTCCGGTCGACGACCTCCTCGATCCAGTCCTTCATCTGCTCGGAGAGGTCGCCGCCCTCGAGCACGGCTCGGCGCTGCTCGTAGATCACCGTGCGCTGCTTGTTCATCACGTCGTCGTACTTGAGGACGTTCTTGCGCATCACGAAGTTCTGCTCCTCGACCTTCTTCTGCG
>Ga0207689_10002435_pt1 | contig 17324 bp, 14 predicted proteins | sample KBSMisM52_FD_184312 | JGI IMG/M metagenome (GOLD analysis project Ga0207689, IMG submission 184312) | Miscanthus rhizosphere microbial communities from Kellogg Biological Station, Michigan, USA - KBS Miscanthus M5-2 (SPAdes) (version 2) | ecosystem: Host-associated > Plants > Roots >... | reverse complement strand
ATGATCGATACGATCAACGTGCCGATGACGACACTGACAACAATAATCGTGGCAGGTCCGATCGCTCCCATCAGACGGTCGAGGCTCAGACCGAGCTTGTGTTCATAGAATTGCGACGCCTGACGCACGATGGAAGCCAGATCGCCGACATCGTCCCCGACCCTGAGCATTCTTACCGCTAGCGGTGGAAGCAGATTCGTTTCGGCCAACGCGTCGGCGAAACGCCGGCCATTTCGCACCTGCTCGTGCACACGGTCGACAGCGGCGACGTAGTCCGGCTCGGTCACGACATCGCGCAGGATTTTCAGCGCGGTCGGAAGCGCCACACCATTTTCGAGCAGAAGGCCGAGCGTTCCGACGATGCGCGCGGTACGCCGGTCACCCATCGGACCGGAAACTCCCGGAAGCCTTGCGATGGCGGCGACGATCCGCGCCCGCCATTCGCGCCGGCTCAACCCCAGCCAGACGCAGAGGACCAGCGACAGACAGATCCCCAGCGACAGATCGACGTTGGTGCGCAGCCAAATCGAGGCGGCCACGATCAACGCCGCGCCCGAATTGAGACGCCCGCCGAGGTCCTTGAACACCGGTTCGAATTGCGGGACGACATAGATCAGAAAAAACAGAAGGATGGCCGCGGCGGTGCCGATCAGAAACAGGGGGTAGCGGATCGCCGAGTTGATCCGATCGGTCATCAGTTCCCGGCGCGTCCGGTCTTCGACGATCGCGCGCAACACTGCTTCGAGCTTGCCCGATGCCTCGCCCACCCGCACCATGGCAACATAGGTGGGATCGATGATCGAAGGATGGCGTTCCAGGGCCTCCGCGAAGCTCTCGCCCGCGGAAATCGATGCTCGCAACCCGTTGGCGAAACCCGCAAGACCCTTGCTGGCGTCGTCGCCGAGCGTCTGGAGCGCCGCTTCGAGCGTTAGCCCGGCGCCGATCAGAAGCGACAGCTGTCGCAGAAAAATCGAAACGTCGCGGGATCGCGGCAATTTCCCGCTACTCCGGTGACCGCGATTGAGGATTCCCGTCGCCGCGATCTCGGCATCAATCGTCAGGTGTCCCAGATACTCGATGCGACGCACCACCTCCTCGCGCGACGACGCATCGACTTCGCCGACGACGATTTCTCCTGCATGCGTAACAGCGCGATAGCGGAACTGTGGCATTGGGGCCGCCTGCGGATTCGCCGTTACACCGGCGACGCTCTCTCACGTCGTTGGTGTCTCACGCGATATCGTCCGGATGCTTGGAACGTTCACCCGATAACGATGCGAGAGGGTCGACAATGTCGAGAACCGTTAGCCCGATCGCGCGGCAGAAATCCGACCTCCTGCAAGGCAAACCTGTGTCGGTTTGATGCTTGAAACATGATGCCCGCAGCGTAGCTTATGCCCGTTATCTGCGTGTCCGGGCTGGACAAGGGAGCTGGATGGCGCGAGCGCGAGCACATCGACGCCGGCGCGAAAGTACGACGGCACATTGTTGAAAACCAGCTCATATGCCCAGCCGGAAGACCGGGAGCTGCATCTAGTCATGCGCCCGTCATGCTTTGCTTATAGCCGGTGATATTGACAGCAGATTGCGCGCTTCTGGAGTTTACGATGCCCGCCTCTTCCAGTCTCCCGGTAGTTGGCGCCGCGTTGACCAGCACCACCCTAGCGTTGCACCGCGGCTGGATTCTCGAACGCCAGCGCGACCTCGAGATCCAGGATTTCTTCGAGGCCGAGACGCTCGACGGCGACTGGCGCGCACGGGTTGAGGTGATCCGCAAACTTCTTGATGGCTATGAAGGTCGGCTTGGCATTCACGGGCCTTTCTGGGGCTTCAAGATCGACAGCCAGGATCCGCTGATCCGCGCGGTCGTCACCAGGCGTTTGCTTCAGGGGCTCGAGGTTTGCGAGGCTCTCGGCGCAACACAGATGGTCATCCATTCGCCGTACACGACCTGGGACTACAACAATCTCGATATCAATCCCGGCGCCCGCGCGCGCGTCATCGAGCGGGTCCACGCGACGCTCGGGGATGTCGTGAAGCGCGCCGAGGGCATTGGCTGCGAACTCGTCATTGAAAACATCGAGGACAAGGATCCAATGGATCGCGTGCAGCTTGCGAACAGTTTCGCAAGTCCGGCCGTGCGCGTCTCGCTGGATACCGGCCACGCAAACTACGCCCACGGCTCCACCGGCGGCCCGCCGGCCGATTTCTACGTCGATGCCGCCGGCGACGCGCTTGCCCATGTCCATCTGCAGGACACCGACGGCTATGCCGACCGGCACTGGCTTCCCGGCGAGGGCAACATCGGCTGGCCGGCGGTGTTTCGTGCGCTGGGCCGTCTTTCATCCCGCCCGCGCCTGATCATTGAGGTGAAGGACCAGACCAACATCCGCGCGGGCGCGGCGCATCTCGAAGCGCTGGGCCTCGTGGTCTGACGTAACGGCCGCGCGGCCTGGGCGCGTTGCATCCGTTTCACCCCGCCGCCATCGGGCCGCGGTCTCGTGCGCGGAATATCCGCTCGCTTTGTCTGAGAAGGAGAAGTCCATGATACGCCCCTCCCGCCGTTCGATCGTCGGCCTCGGCGCCGCCGCAGCCGGCACGCTGTTGCTGCCACGCTTGGCGATCGGACAGGCCGACAACCGGCCGGCGATCACGATCGCGGTGCAGAAGGTCACCAACTCGAACACGCTCGATGTACTGCGCGAACAGTCCAACGTCGGGGAGCGCGTGTTCTTCTCCTCGCTGTGGGAGGCGCTGATCGGAAAGAACTGGCGTGGCAGCCTGGAAACCGTTCCCGGCCTCGCCACCGAATGGCGCCGCATCGACGACCAGACCGTCGAATTGAAACTGCGTCCGGGCGTGAAGTTTCACAATGGCGATGAGATGACGGCCGAGGACGTCGTGTTCAGCTTCGGCCGCGAGCGCATGTTCGGCAGCACCGAAGCCAAGAACCGCACGACAATCAAGGCGTTCGAACAGATCCCGACGCCCCGCCCGGGCAAGGAACTGCCGCCTGAGGTCTCTGCAGCGGCCCGCCGCATCTGGCCGGATCTCATACGCGTCGACGCCGTGGATAAATACACGGTGCGCTTCGTCAACGCGACGCCGGACGTCACGCTGGAAGGCCGCCTGTCCCGTTACGGCTCCGACATCCTGAGCCGCCGCGGTTGGGAAGAAGCCGCGAGCTATCTCGACTGGGCGCGCAAGCCGATCACGACCGGTCCTTACAAGGTTGTCGAGTTCAGGCCTGACGTATCGCTGACGCTCGAGGCCCACGACGAATACTGGGGCGGACGGCCGCCGCTGAAGCGCATCCGGTTCGTCGAGGTTCCAGAAGTCTCAAGCCGCGTCAACGGGCTCATTTCCGGCGACTATCAGTTCGCGTGCGACATTCCGCCGGATCAGATCGCCGGCATCGAGAAGAATGCCGCCTTCGAGGTTCAGGGCGGCACGATCCTCAACCACCGCCTGACCGTGTTCGACAAGAATCATCCGCAACTCGCCAATCCGCTGGTGCGCCGCGCCTTCACGCATGCGATCGACCGGCAGGCGATCGTCGACAGCCTTTGGTCCGGACGCACGCGTGTGCCGCGTGGCCTGCAGTGGGAATATTACGCCGACATGTTCCAGGCCGACTGGACGGTTCCGGAATACAATCCAGCCCTGGCGCAGGACCTGCTCAAGCAGGCGAACTACAAGGGCGACGCGATTCCGTACCGCCTGCTCAACAACTACTACACCAACCAGGTGGCGACCGCGCAAATCCTCGTCGAGATGTGGAAGACCGCCGGCCTCAATGTCCAGATCGAGACCAAGGAGAACTGGACCCAGATCATGGAGCGCTCCAACACGCGGGCCGTGCGCGACTGGTCCAACTCCGCGCCGTTCAACGATCCGGTTTCTTCCATCGTCGCGCAGCACGGCCCGAACGGACAGCAGCAGCAGATCGGCGAGTACGCCAACACGGAGGTTAATACGCTCTCGGAATTCCTGGAAACCTCGACCGACCGCCCCGCGCGCCGGAAGGCGTTCCGCCGCATGCTGGAAATCTGCGAGCGCGAAGACCCCGCCTATACGGTGCTGCATCAGAACGCGGTCTTCACCGCCAAGCCGAAGTCGATCAAGTGGAAGGCTGCGCCGGCCTTCGCGATGGATTTCCGCGCCGGTAATTTCGAGGCGTGAGGCCGATGGCGCCGCTGGTCTCGATCGAAAACCTCACGGTCGCCTTCGATGGCGTAGCGGTGTTGCACGGGATCGATCTGCAGGTCGAGCGCGGGGAAGCGCTTGGCCTGGTCGGCGAGTCCGGATCAGGCAAATCCGTCACCTGGCTCGCTGCCCTCGGTCTTCTGCCGATGGCCACGTCGGTTGGTGGCCGCGTCAGGCTGGAAGGCGCTGACATCCTCGGCGCCCCGCCAGGTAAACTCGACCGGATTCGCGGCGGGCGGATCGCCATGATCTTTCAGGATCCGGCAAGCGCGCTCAATCCGGTGCTGCCTGTTGGCAAGCAGATCGGCGAAAGCCTCGTGCTGCATCGGGGCCTCTCCGGCGCGTCGATCCGCTCTGAGGCCCGGCATCTGCTCGATCTTGTCGGCATTCCCGATCCGGAGCGACGGCTCTCCTCCTACCCGCACGAATTCTCGGGCGGCCAGAACCAGCGCATCATGATCGCCATGGCGCTGGCGGGAAATCCGGACCTGCTCGTCGCCGACGAACCAACGACGGCGCTCGATGCGACAATTCAATCTCAGATTCTCGAATTGATCGGTCGTGTCCGGCGGGAAACCGGCATGGCGCTCGTGCTCATCAGTCACGACCTCGGCGTCGTTGCTGAAAATTGCGACCGGGTCGCGGTGATGTATGCGGGCCGCATTGTCGAGGAAGCCGCGGCAGACGAACTGTTCGCCGATCCGCGCCACCCCTATACGCTGGGGCTGACAGGCGCGCTGCCGCCGATCGATGGTCCACGCCGCCGGCTGACCGCCATACCCGGCATGGTGCCGAACCCGAAGGCGATGCCGCCCGGCTGTGCATTCGCGCCGCGCTGCAGTTCGTCCGACCGGCGCTGCGAAGACAAGCCGCCGCGCTTGCGCGCAATCGGCGAGCGACGACGGATCGCCTGCGTGCTGGAGACCGGCGCGCTGCACCCGCCTCTACTGGAGGCAGCCGCGGAATGACCGCGCCTCTCGTCAAGGTCGATGCCATCGTCCGCAGCTATCGGATGCGAACCGGCATGTTCGGACGCGTCGCCGACCTGCGCGCGGTCGACGGCGTCTCCTTCGACATCCGGCGCGGCGAAACGCTTGGTCTCGTCGGCGAGTCTGGCTCCGGCAAATCGACCACCGGACGGATGGTTCTCGGACTCGAAGCGCCCGACAGCGGCTCGGTCGCTTTCGAGCAGGCGGCAATGCCTGCGATCGGATCTGCGCCGTGGCGCTCCCAGCGTGCCCGCATGCAAATGATATTTCAGGACCCGCTCGGCGCGCTCGATCGCCGGTGGACGATCGCGAGGCAAGTGCGCGAGCCGCTCGACATCCACGCCATCGGCGACGATGCCTCCCGCGCAGTGCGCGTCGACGAACTTCTCCATTCGGTCGGTCTCGCGCACGATCAAGGCCTGCGCTATCCGCACGAGCTCTCCGGCGGTCAGCGGCAACGGGCGGTCATCGCCCGAGCCCTGGCAACGCGGCCCGACTTCCTGGTCTGCGATGAACCGGTCAGCGCGCTCGATGTTTCGATCCAGGCCCAGGTCATCAACCTCTTGATCGACCTGCAGGCGGAACTTGGGCTCACCATGCTGTTCATCAGCCATGATTTGCGCGTCGTGCGGCAGATCAGCCGGCGGGTCGCGGTGATGTATCTTGGCCGTATCGTTGAGCTCGGCGATGCGGACCACCTTTTCGCCGCCCCGCAGCACCCCTATACGCGCGCGCTGGTCTCCGCTTCGCCAGCACCGGGACGGCGCAACGCCGAACGGATCGTTCTGACCGGCGATCCGCCAAATCCCGCGGCGCGTCCGGCCGGCTGTGCCTTTCACCCGCGCTGCTCTCACGCCTTCGCACGCTGCCGCATGGAATCGCCGAAACTCGTCGAAATCGCGCCCGATCGCAGCGTCGCCTGTCATCTGCTCGATGCCGGGACCGTCCCCGCCGCCGCTTCGGAGGCCGCCGCCTGATGCTGCGATTTTTCGCCGTTCGCATTGCCCGCGCCATGCTCACCATTGCGCTGGTCGTCACCTTTGCCTTCGTCGTGCTCCGCCTTTCCGGCGATCCCGCGCTGATCATCATGGGACCGGAAGCGCCGCCGGAGGTGATCGCCGCCTTCCGCAAGGCCTGGGGTCTCGATGACCCGATCTGGATGCAATATCTCGACTACTTCGGCGCGATCGCACGTGGCGAACTCGGCCGCTCGATGCGGGACGGACGCCCAGCGATCGCGCTGGTCGCAGAACGCATTCCGGCGACGCTGGTTCTGACAATTCCCGCACTGCTCCTCAAGCTTGGCATCGGCATTCCCGCCGGCATCCTTGCAGCACTTCACCGCGGCAGCGTCATCGACCGCGCGGTGATGGCCGCGGCGGTCGCCGGCTTCACCGTCCCGAGCTTCGTTCTTGGCCTCGTGCTCGTCCTCATCTTTGCCGTGCAACTCGGCTGGTTGCCCTCCGGCGGTCAGGACAGCTGGCGGCATGCCATCCTGCCCATCATCACGCTCGGTATCGGAGGCGCTGCGGTGCTGGCGCGCTTCACCCGAAGCGCGATGCTGGAAGTGCTTGGTCAGCCCTATGTGCGGACGGCATCGGCCAAGGGCGTCGCGTGGCGCGCGGTCGTCATCCGGCATGCGCTGCCGAATGCGGCGATCCCCACCGTGACGATCATAGGCTTCATGGTGGGAACGCTGATCGCCGGCGCCGTCGTCGTCGAAAGCGTATTTTCCTGGCCCGGCGTCGGCAGGCTGCTGGTGGTCGCGGTGGCTAACCGCGATCTTGCGGTCGTACAATGTGTTCTGCTGCTGGTGGCTGCGACGATGGTTGCCTCGAACCTCGCCGTCGATTTCCTTTACGGGTTCCTTGATCCGCGGCTGCGGACCGGAACGCAGGCGGGAGCGCATTGAGATGGCCGACCTGTCGCTTCCACAGCAGCCCGCCGCACGGCGGCGTCTCTCGCTGCCGAAGATCCCGACAGCGGTGGTGGTGGCGATTGCCTGGATTGTCGCAATCCTTGTCGTCGCACTGCTTGCGGACACGATCGCGCCTTACAGCCTGACCCGCATGGACCTGAAGAACCGGCTGTCGATGCCCGGTAACGCAACGCATTGGCTTGGAACCGACGAGCTCGGCCGCGACGTGCTCTCGCGCCTGTTGTTCTCCATTCGTATTTCGCTGCTGATCGCCTTCGGCGCGACAGCGATCTCCGCCGTGCTGGGCACATTGCTCGGCTTCCTGGCGGCGCATTTCCGCGGCTTGATCGAACAGATCGTGCTCATGCTGGCTGATTTTCAGGCTAGCATGCCGTTCCTGATCCTGGCGCTCGCGGTGCTGGCGTTCTTCGGCAGTTCGTTGCAGCTCCTCGTCTGTCTGATGGGGCTCTATGGTTGGGAGCGGTACGCGCGGATTGCCCGCGGCCTTGCCATCTCGGCCGCGGCGCAGGGCTATGCGGGGGCGATCAGGCAACTCGGTGCGACGCCTTCCCGGATCTATTTCCGGCACATTCTCCCCAACATCGCCTCCACCCTGATCGTCTCGATGACGCTGGTATTCCCCGAAGTGATCCTGCTCGAGTCCGGCCTGTCGTTTCTCGGTCTCGGCGTGCAGCCGCCGATGACCAGCCTCGGCAACATGGTCGGCTATGCCCGCGAATATCTTGGCCGCGCGCCATGGATTATGCTGGCCCCGGCCACGACCATCGTCCTGACGACCCTTGCCGTCTCGATCATCGGCGACTGGCTGCGCGACAAGCTTGATCCAACCCTGAAATAGCCCTGCTCCCATTTTCGGATATTGTCATGACCCATCCCATCGTCGTCACCGTCATTTGCGACGGCCACAGGCCGGATTTTGTCTCTGAGGAGACGACGCCGCACATGGCTCGCCTCAGGCGTGCGGGAACGTGGTTTGCGGATCACCGGGGAATTTTTCCATCGGCTACTCGCGCCTCCTCCGCCTCGATCGCCACCGGCTCATGGCCTCGATCGCATGGCCTGCGCGGAAATACCGTCGCACTGCCCATCGCCGGCGGACATCAAGTCCATGACGCCGGCAAACCGGAGTTCTACGATGCCTATCGCGATCATTTCGGCCGCCTGCTGGCGCGCCGATCGTTGGCCGAACGCGTGGCACCTCTCAACGGCGCGCTGCTGTGCTCCAACGTCTCGCCCGGAGCGGCTTTCTTCCATGATTCATACGGTCACGGGACCTTGTTTCATCGCGAGTTGTCCTACGCTCCGGGTCGCCAGCCTCTAACAGACATCGATGCGCCGCCTGGAAGCATTGGCGATGCCTCGCTGGCGGCTCGCTTCCTTGCCGTTCTCGCTTCGAATCCACCTTCGGTCGCCACCTTGTGGCTATCCGAACCCGACAAGACGATGCACGCGTTCCCGCTTGGCTCGCCGGAGCATCTCCTCGCGCTGCGTGCGGTCGATGATCATGTCGGCGCGGTCGCTCAGGCCGTCGAACGGCTCCGCGACAAGGGCCACGACGTTCTCTTTTTAGTAGGTTCCGACCACGGTCATGAAGCGGTGACGGAAGTAATCCCCGTAGAACGCCGGCTGTTCGAGGCCGGATTCAAGACTTCGCTCGAAAGCCCCGAAATTGTCGTCGCGCCACAGGGCTCATCCGCGTTCATTCATTTTGGTGGCAGCGCGCTGTCGCGCCGCGCCGAAGTCGTCTCCTGGCTCAGCGGACAGCCTTGGGCTGGCCGCATCATCTCCGGCGAAGACCTTGCCGAACTCGGCCAGATCCCCGGCGACGATCTGCTCGCCGTCGATATGGCGAAGGGTTCGGGCACGAACTGCAACGGCGTTCCAGGCCTGACCGCGATGGCGGTGCGGTTTTCCGAGCAGGAGGACGCGATCCGTCGAGACTGCGGCATGCATGGTGGCCTCGGCGCTTACGAAACGCAGCCGACGCTGATCGCGGTAGGACGACGCTTTGAGGCCGGCGCATCGGTCACGAAAACGAGCCGCATCATCGACATCGCGCCCACGGCGCTGGCCCATCTCGATCTTCCCTTGGACGAGGTCGACGGAACTGCGCTGCAGAAGTGACCGTAGCCCGGCGCACTAAAAGCTATTCAAATAATTGGAAAGCACGATATGGGGCACATTTCGCCGTTGTAGCTGCGTGCACAAACGGTCACCGCGCCCGGATGGCGCTCCCGGGCTGGAGCAACATCGCAGAAATGTTGCGCAGCTCCCCGTGCGATTACGGAATCTCAACTCCAGCGCGCGAATTTAATTGCGGTGACCTCGTGCGAGTGATTGAATCGCCAGCAATCCGACTCGACCAATGACGGAGAAAAATTCGCCAGCGAGGTAATTGCCATGCTTGCCGAAAAGTTTTTTCTGGTGCTGGAGACGCTCAAAAGTCACACTTCCGATGACAAGACGTCTTCAGTCGTGATCAGTACTGCGCCGCATATCCCGATCAAATTGCCACGCAGAAAGTGAAATTAGGGCCGCCAACTCAGGCGGCCTTTTATTTTCACGGATGTGGGCATTCGTGTCAGTCTCACGGCCCGCTGGTCCCCGGCCTTCCCCGTCCCAGCCAGTCTTTCCCTCTCCCATGGGTCTCATGCCTGAAACTGAGGCGACAGATGGCCTCGGGCAGCCTCCGGAACTGCCGTGGCAATTTGCAACGTCATCCCAGCGCGCCATTTGAGTTTATCCTGCTGTTGTCATAAAATATTCATGCACTCCTTCCGATGGAGATACCGTTGAACGCCCCAATCGTGCACGATTCCGGCAGCGCGATTGCTGTGCGACCGGCTGAGCAGGCCGAAATCGAACTTAAGCTGCTGGCGCCGCAGGGTATCCTCGAAAAACTGCGCGACACGCCCGTCATCGTGCAGCATGCGCGCAACCGCGGCGTGGTCCGCCGGCTGGAAACGGTCTATTACGACACGCCGGAACGAGCGCTGTTTCAACGCGGCATGTCGTTGCGCGTGCGCCGCAGCGGCAAGCATTTTATTCAGACGCTGAAGCTTTTGCCCGACATCGGACGGCCGTTGGCGCGGCGGCAGTGGGAAACGCCGGTCGACGGCATTACCCCTGACCTGGCGCGGCTTCCCGCCGACGAGATCGGCGATCCCGTGACGACGCTTGCCCACGACGCGCTCGTGCCGGCATTTGCGACCAAAGTTCGCCGGCATGCCCGGCAGCTCGATCTGCCCGATGCGTCGGTTGAAATCGCGTTCGACGAGGGGACCATCGAGGCCGGCCCGCGTCAGGAAGTCCTGTCCGAAATCGAGATCGAATTGAAGAGCGGCAACGCCGGCGCGCTGTTCGATCTCGGAACGCAGTTGCTCGACACCGCGCCGCTGCAGGTCGGCACCCGGAGCAAGGCGGAACGCGGCTATGCGCTGGCGTTCGACGTCGCGCAGCCGGCGGCGAAAGCCGAAGCCGTCGGCATCACTGCCGAACACGCGGTTGATGACGTCATTGCGCTGCTGGCGGGCGCCTGCTGGCAGCAGCTTCTGAACAACCACGCGGTGGCGATGGAGGGATCCGACCCCGAAGGCGTGCACCAGATGCGCGTCGCCTTGCGCCGTCTGCGCACCATGTGCGCGCTGTTCCGGCGGGAGATTCCATCGCCGTCGTTCGAGGCGATCAGCGGCGAAGCCAGATGGCTGATGCAGCAGCTCGGCCCGACCCGCGATTGGGATGTCTTCGATGGCACGACCGTCGCTCGCCTGGCGACCGCAGCGCCCGAGGTCGACTTTGGCGGCCTGCGCGAGGCGGTGCACCAGCAGCGCAAGTCGAACTACGCCATTTTGCAAGGCGTTCTCGCCGATCCGCGTTGCAGCCGTTTCCTGCTCTCGCTGGGAAACTGGGTCGAACGCCGCGGCTGGCGCAACGAGATTGAGAGCGAGGCACTGGCCGCCCTGTCACAGCCGATGCCGGCGCTCGCGGATAAAATTCTGGCGAGACGGCACCGCAAAGTGCTCAGGCGTGGCGCGCATTTCCGGCGGCTCGACACCAATGCGCAACACGATCTCAGAATCGATCTCAAGAAGCTGCGCTATGCGGCGGAGTTCTTCTTGCCGCTTTACGCCACCCATGCGCGCGCCAAGCGCTACGTGGCGCGGCTCGCCAGGCTCCAGAACAGTCTGGGACGCGCGCGCGACACCGCAAATATCCGCACGTTGCTCGACGTCATCAGGCAGGACGATCAGCCCGCGCTCCATCTTGCCGTCGGCGCAATGACCGGCTGGCGGGCCCGCGACCAGATTGCCGTGGCGAAAACGCTGCGCAAGAGATGGCGGCGGTTCAAGGCGACGCCGGCATTCTGGGGCCGGTGAGTTCGCTACCTGCGTCTCGGTAGCGTTGCCGCCCCCTCGCCATCGACCCTCATTTGTGGCTGGAACACGCGAATGGCGTAAGCGGAAACGATCCCTGCCGCTTCTCGAAGCTATGTTTGCTGGACAAGCGAATGCAATGCCTTGACCGCGGCCTCCCGGCTCTCCACAGGGACAAACAGACTGACCGAATGCGACGACAACACATACTTGTCAGGGACGATCCCGTGAGACCTAAGAACCTGCAACGCCCTGAACGGCAATTCCGACGAAACGCCGCCGAAGCAGGTGAGACTCACCGAGCTTGAAGCCTCGCGCTGCTTGCGCAGACCCTTGCTTCGCTCCAGCGTGCGCAACAGGGCGTCGAGCCACTCCGTATCACAGGCCACGGTCATGCTGGTTTTTCTCGCTGCGAAGTGTGATGCGAGGAGCTGCGGCCAGGACAGGCTGTTTTCCTTGAGATGCTGCGCGAATTTCTCGAAACCGTGATTGAGATCCTTGGAATCTATTTCCACATGCTCAATGCGAGCCATCGAGTTGACGGCCAGAACCTTTCCGTTTTCCATGCCTGCAACCTCTTTCATCACTTGCGTGCTGTGTTCAACGCCGCCCCACTGCTTGAGAGTCAGAGGCACATCCTGACTTTGCGCCAGCTCTACGCTGCGAAAATGCAGGATCTTAGCACCCCAGAAGCACATTTCGGACAGGGATGCGAAGTCCACTCGCCGCAGGGGCGTTGCATCCGGCACGATGCGCGGATCGGCCGAACAAATTCCGTCGACCTCCTTGATGATTTCACAGCGCTCGGCTTTCAACGCCGCGGCCATCGCAACGGCCGTGGTGTCGCTGCCGCCCCGGCCGAGCGTCGTGATTTCCCTGGTCGCCGGGTTCACACCCTGAAATCCTGCCAGCACCACAACGCGCCCACGATCAAGTTCTTCGCGCACGCGAATGGGCCGGACATCCAGAATGCGTGCGGAGGAATGGGAGTCGTCGGTCATCACGCCGGCCTGGCTGCCGGTAAAGCTGATCGCAGGCACGCCGAGATCGGCAAGCGCCATGCTCATCAGAGACATGCTGATGCGCTCACCGGTCGTTAGCAGCATGTCGAGTTCACGGCGATTGGGAGCAGGGCTTACCTGATGTGCCATCTGGATCAATTGGTCGGTGGTCGTTCCCATGGCGGAGACGATCGCCACGACACGATGACCACGGCCATGCAGGTCGGCGAGACTGCGCGCAACCGCGCGAATTTTCGCCGGTGTTTCAAGACAGACACCGCCATATTTTTGCACGATGATGGGATGGTTGGGCATCTAACCTCGTTGAAAAGCCTCGCTCGCCTCGCCCATCGAACCGACACCGCCGATCCATGTGCCAACCACTTCAAAGTTCGGATTGAAGGCGACAAGGTCCGCGCGGTATCCGGGTGCGATTTTTCCAAGTTCGGACTCAAGGCCCAGAAATGCCGCGGGCGTCCGAGAGGCCATGATGAGGGCATCGACCAGGGAGATCCCGAGCAGCGCAACAGCGTTGCGGACCGCCCCGATCATGGTGAGGTGAGCGCCCGCCAGCGTGCCATCGGGACCGGTCAGGCGATTTTCGTGCAACGTGATCCGCCTTCCTTGCAGCATGAATTGCCGGTCGTTCGTGCCCACCAATGGCATGGCATCGGTGACCAGCATCAATCGATCGCGTCCCTTGCAGCGGAAGGCAATACGCAAACCGGCGCGGTCAACGTGGATGCCGTCGCAGATGATCCCTGCAAACAGCCGGTCATCGTCAAGCGCGGCGCCCACCAGGCCCGGTTCCCGGGCGCCCAACTGCGACATGGCGTTGAACAGATGGGTCACTCCCAAGACACCGCGATCGACCGCCTGCCCGATTTCGACTGCGGTGGCGTCGCTGTGGCCGGCCGCGATCCGCAATCCGGCGCCGATCAATTCGTCGATCATGGACGCGGGCACGCATTCCGGGGCCAAGGTCACAATGGAGCGGCCGCGGCCGCCAAAACTCTTGATCGCGGCAAGATCGCGCCGGTCCGGCACGCGTATCTCGGTTTCCGGATGAATGCCCTTGCGAGCCCTGTTGAGGGCCGGCCCTTCCAGATGAAAGCCGAGCACGCCGGGAATCTCCAGACAAGCCTGAGCGACTGCAGCCAACCGCTCGATGATCTGGCTGCGATCGGTGATGAGGGTCGGCAAGCAGCCCGTGGTCCCCTCCTTCCGGTGCGCCTCAACGATGCGCCGAACACCAGCCTCCGTTGGCTGGTCATTGAGAAGAACGCCCCCGCCTCCGTTCAGCTGGATGTCGATGAATCCGGGTGCAAGGATCGCGTCTGCGGGAAGGTGAATTGAGGCGCACGTCTCCGCCTCGTCGAAGGTGATGTTTTCAATTCGCCCCTGCGAGATCCTGACCGACCCCGGCCCGCGCATGTCGGCACCATCAAAGATGTGCTGCGCGGCAATCGTGAGCGAGGTAGAACCGGCGTGGCCCATCAGTATTGATCCGAGAATGACGGTCACGGACTCGTGACGCGCGTCCTGTACACGACTTCATATGTACACCAAGGGGCCTTCTGAGGACCCGGAGCGAAACCTTCGCGTTAGCTTTCCATGGGAACAAACGATACCACGTATCTCGGCATTGATGGCGGCGGAACCCGTTGCCGCGCCCGGATCGAGGACGAAAACGGCAGGGTGCTCGGTGAAGCGAGTTCGGGGCCTGCGACGACGCGGATTGGCTTCGAGAAGGCTTGGCGGTCGATCATGGAGGCTACTGAAGCGGCAGCCGCGCAGGCCGGACTGACGCGCGAGGATTTCGCGCGGATGCACGCCGGAATTGGCCTTGCCGGTCTGGGTCGCCGGGGCGCGGAAGCGGCGCTCAACAAGATCGCGCATCCCTTCGCGTCCGCCATCTTCATCAGCGACGGCCTGGCGGCCTGTCTTGGCGCCCATAGCGGCGCGGACGGGGCCATCGTGGTGGCCGGCACAGGCTCGGTGGGAGTCGGCCTGATTGACGGCCGCGAAATCCGTCTCGCCGGTTACGGCTTTCCCGTCTCGGACGAAGGCAGCGGTGCCGACATCGGCCTGCAGGTTGTTCGACTGGCGCTGCGGGCCGCGGATCGCCGCGGTGAGCTGACCCCGCTGCTTTCAGAAGTGCTCGGCGCATTCGATCATGATCCTTATCAGGCGGTAGCCTGGTCTGAAGAAGCCAGGGCCACCGACTACGCTGCGTTGGCGCCGATCGTGCTGCGGCACGCCAATCAAGGCGATCCGGTCGGTCGTCGCATTGTCGAACGCGCGGCCGATGCCATTGGCGATCTGCTCGATCTGTTCCTGGCGAGAGGAATTGACCGGCTCTCGCTGGTGGGCGGGCTCGCGGATGCCATCACGCCCTGGCTGACACCTGACCTGCGCGCCCGCCTGAGGCGACCTGACGCCGACGCGGCCGCCGGCGCGTTGCTGGTGGCGCGAGGGCGGCTTGATCTGCCCAAGAGAGAAACTGACCATGAACTGGCTTCAAAGTTCCGCGTTTGATGGAGCATGGATCAATCACATGGCTACCGAAGAAGTCGATCCCCGCTTTGCCGATCTTGATGCATGGTCGCTGACGTCAGCGATGGAAGCGATGTGGGAGGGCCAGCTTGCGGCAGTCGCGGCGATCGGCCATGCCCTTCCCGCGATCACTGCGGCGACCGAAGCGGCCAAGGCGGCGCTGGGCGATCGCGGACGCATAGTGTATGTCGGCGCCGGCACCTCGGGCCGCGTGGCGGTCCAGGACGGCGCCGAGCTGACGCCGACCTTTGCCTGGCCCAAAGAACGGGTCCGCTTCATCGTTGCCGGCGGAGATAGCGCGTTCGTCACCAGCATCGAGGGCGCGGAGGACGATGTCGACGATGCGGTGATGCAGATCGACGCAGCGCGGCTCACTTCGCACGACGTGGTGATCGCGGTTGCCGCCAGCGGCACGACGCCATTCACGATTGCGGCGCTGCAGCGGGCGGATTCTATCGGCGCTGTGACGATCGGTGTCGCCAACAACCCCGGCACCGCACTGCTGGCATCGGCAAGGTTTCCGATCTTGATCGAGACCGGCCCGGAGCTGATCGCCGGCTCAACGCGAATGAAGGCGGGCACCGCGCAGAAGGTTGTGCTAAATCTGATCTCCTCGGGGATCATGCTGCGGCTTGGCCGGGTGTACCGCGGCATGATGGTAAACATGCCGCCGACCAATGCCAAGCTCAAGCGACGCGCCGAGGCCATGGTGGCGCAAATCGCGCACTGTGATCCGTCGCACGCGGCACGCTCGCTCGAGCTGGCCGAGGGAGACATCAAGACGGCAGTCCTTCTGGCGTCGGGAATCGACAAGGTTGATGCCGAAACCATTCTGAAAAACTGTGACGGCAACCTTCGGCGCGTGTTTGCCACGCTCGCCAAGGAACATGACCGGCATCCCAAGGCAGTGGCGGCACGCAAGCAAGGCGGAGCCGTTGAGCCGTGACAACATCCGCGATGGCGAGCGAAATCGGCGAAAGCGCGGGTGTTGTCGCCAAAATTGTTCGTAACCGCCACGCCACGCGCGACATCGCACAGCGAATTGGGATTGGCTCCGCCCCCCTGTGCGTCGTGTGCGGCCGGGGAAGCTCTGGGCATGCCGGGGTTTTCCTGAGATACCTTGTCGAGACGCGGCTTCGCCTTCCCGTTTCAGCCAGCGCTCCTTCGGTGATCACGGCATTTCGCACGCCCTTGATACTGCGCCATGCGCTGTTCATCGTGATCTCCCAATCCGGGCGCAGCCCGGATCTTGTCGCAGCGACCAGGTCGGCGCGCGCCGCGGGCGCCCGCACCATCGCCATCGTCAATGCGACGTCGTCGCCGGTTGCTGACGAAGCGGAGTTCGTCGTTCCGATCGAAGCCGGCCAAGAACACTCGGTAGCGGCGACCAAGACCGTGATCGGTTCGATGGCCGCCAGCGCAGAACTTGTTGCCGAACTGGCGGAAGATCGTGCGCTGCGGTCTGCCCTCGACCGGCTGCCCGAGCGCCTGCACCGCGCGCTGGCGCTCGACTGGTCCGAGATTGCTGATGATCTCGCCAAGGCGTCTGCTGTGTTTGTGGCGGCGCGGGGTCTGGGCCTGGGCTCGGCGCGGGAGATCGCGCTCAAAATTTCGGAAATCCTGCGCCTGCCGTCCATTGGTCTGAGCGCCGCCGAGCTGCAGCATGGGCCGCGCGCCGCGTTATCATCGCGCACGCCGGTTGTCATGATGCGCCTGATGGATGAAACGGCGGCAACGGTGGACGCGCTGGCAGCAGAATTGCGCGAGCAACAGATCGCGCTGCATCTATGCGGTGGACCGCGTGGCTCGCTGCCCTGGCTGGCCGAGGATGACCCCGCGACCGACCCGATCACCATGCTCGTTCCAGCCTATCGGATCATCGAGCAGACGGCGCGCGCCTGCGGATTTGACCCGGATCGCCCCCCTCGCCTGAGCAAGATTACCGAGACGTTTTGACCGCTGACTAATCGCTGGCGGCCGAAAGCTGGAGCACCGCCGCCGCAGCAGAAACGACCTCGCCAAAACGCGACCAACGCGCCAGTAAAATCAACGAATCTGGCGGATATCCTCCCGCTCCTCGGCGCATTTCGATAGTGGAATCGGCTTGCGGTACTTCCCCGCGCGGCGTAATTTTCAACTACACGTAGTTCATTCGAAAGCAATCGGGTTCGGCCTAGCGGGAGAGAGCGATGGCGGACGTCCAATGGCACCTTTCCGGTGACTATTTCGAGAATTGCAGTTGCAGCATCGTGTGTCCCTG
>Ga0207689_10002431_pt1 | contig 17339 bp, 28 predicted proteins | sample KBSMisM52_FD_184312 | JGI IMG/M metagenome (GOLD analysis project Ga0207689, IMG submission 184312) | Miscanthus rhizosphere microbial communities from Kellogg Biological Station, Michigan, USA - KBS Miscanthus M5-2 (SPAdes) (version 2) | ecosystem: Host-associated > Plants > Roots >... | reverse complement strand
GCTCAATATGTATGTAAGTACTCGTGTACTTTTAAACTCTCCTTTTCTTAGGCGGACGACAACCATTATGTGGCAATGGTGTCACATCCTTTATCATCACTACTTCAATTCCACTTTGTGAAATAGATCTTATTGCACCTTCACGACCTGAACCAGGTCCTTTCACATACACATCCACTCTTTTCAATCCTGCATCCAAAGCCTTTTTTGCTGCATCCGCAGCTGCAGTCTGTGCAGCATACGGCGTATTCTTCTTTGATCCTTTAAAACCCATTTTGCCCGCTGAACTCCAGGATATAACCTGTCCGGCTTCGTTCGTCAACGAAATGATGATGTTGTTGAAGGTCGCCTGGATATGGGCATGGCCTACGGCCTCCACCACTACAGTGCGCTTCTTACTCTTATCTTTTTTCTTTTCAGCTACAGGTGCTGTTGCCATACGAAAAGTGTTAGTTTATTAATTACCCTTTAACTGCCTTCTTTTTGTTCGCTACGGTCTTGCGCTTGCCTTTCCGTGTGCGTGCGTTGTTCTTAGTGGTTTGTCCACGCACAGGTAAACCTCTGCGATGTCGGTAACCACGGTATGTGCCTACCTCTTGCAGATGTTTGATATCCATCTGGGTTTTGCGGCGGAGATCACCTTCAACAGGCATCTTTTCAATTTTTTCACGGAGTCTAGCGAGTTGATCTTCAGTCAGATCCTGAACTTTTGTCATCGGATCTACGTTGGCCTCTTCGAGAAGTTTCATACTGATACTGCGACCGATTCCGTAGATTGCTGTAAGTCCTACAAGTACACGTTTTTCTTTCGGAAGGTTAACACCGGCAATGCGAGCCATTTGAATAATTTAATGAGTAATTTTCTCTTCGTGAGAGGTGATTTTGAGTTTAGCCCTGGCGCTGTTTGTGCTTTTTTGTGGCACAAATTACGCGCACAACGTTTTTACGTTTGATTACTTTGCATTTATCACAGATTTTTTTAACTGAGGAGCGGACCTTCATTGAAACTTGTTAGTATGCTGATATTTATTCTGCCTTTGCAGGGGGAGTTGATTCAGTTGAGGGGGTTGTTGCGGCCGGAGTAGGTTCCACTGGTGCTACCGGAGTCGGCTGCTGGACGGGAGTTTGAGGCTGATAGCCTGGCTTAACGTCCTTGTGGCGGAATATAATTCTGCCTTTCGTGAGATCGTAGGGAGTCAATTCAATTGTCACTTTATCGCCAGGGAGAATGCGAATATGGTTTACTCGCATGCGACCCGAGATATGTGCCAATACAACATGATCCGGATAATTTTCATCAAGGAGCTTCACGCGGAAAGTCGCATTAGGAAGCGCTTCCGTGACAACTCCAAGTAATTCTATGACCTCTTTGCCCATAAGGGTTTTTTAGCTTTGTTTAGCCTTTTTTCTCGTGAAAAGTTACGTTAAAGCGTTAGGATTTTACACGACACATTTCACTATTGCAACCTTTTTTTTTAAAATATCACAGGGGGCGGATTGTCAGTATTTCTGAGCCTTTTTCGGTGATTGCGATGGTGTGTTCAACCTGCACAGAAAGTGATCCGTCTTTGGTTACGAAAGTCCATCCGTCTTTGAGTAGTTTTACGTCCGGTTTTCCCATGGTAATAATAGGCTCAATTGCGATTGTCATGCCGGTTTGGAGGATTGGACCTTTGTCGCGGTCGCGGAAATTCGGAACCTGTGGGTCTTCGTGCATTTCATGACCGATGCCGTGTCCGACCAGATCTCGGACAACTCCGAATTTTTGTTTTTCAACTATGTCCTGAATCACTCCACTTATTTCATGAATGCGTATTCCAGGACGTGCAGTTTCGATAGCTTTTTTGAGAGCTTTTTCCGCTGTCTCCATGAGTTTTTTCGCCTCGTCGGAGATTGAACCGACAGCTACGGTGATAGCGGAATCTGTGTGAAATTTTTTGTGAATAACACCGCAATCGATAGTTACAATATCACCGTCTTTGAGTTTATAGTTTGTGGGAATTCCGTGCACAACTTGTTCATTCACATTGGCACAGATAACGTTTGGATAACCGTGGTAACCTTTAAATGACGGAAGAACATTCATCTCTTTCATCATTTTTTCGGCATGTTGATCGAGCTCGAGTGTACTAACTCCGGGAGCGACCATTTGACCGACCTCGTGAAGAATTTTTCCTAAAATTTTGCCACATTCACGCATAATTTTTATCTCTTCTTTGTCTTTGATCCCAATGCGTAGTTTGCCTTCTTTCCAGATTTTCATGCGAATTAAAGTTTACCGTCCAAAAGTTTGAAAATTTCCTGAGTGGCAGCTTCGATACCAACGTCACCATTCATTGTCAGCATTTTGCCCATTTTTTTGTAGTGTTCAATCACAGGCATAGTTTCGTCGTAGTAGGCTTTGATGCGGGTTTTGATACTTTCCGGATTGTCGTCGCTGCGAGTGACAAGTTTGCCGCCGCATTTTTCACATTCTGCTTTGGTGTATGTTGCTGAGTAAACTGTTTTGCAGTTTTCACAAATTCTGCGGGACATTAATCTTTTCATTACGACCTCTTCCGGTACTTCGATCAAAACACCGATCATATCGCGATCGAGTTTTTTCATGAGAGCATCAAAAGTTTCTGCCTGTTCCATTTTTCGTGGAATACCGTCAAACAGAACTTTCTTTCCAGCTGGAAGTTTTTTCATGAAGTTTTCAATGATATCCATGACTACTTCATTTGGAACAAGGCGTCCGGCCTGGACTATCTCTTTTATTTTGCGACCGAGATCAGAATCTTCAGCAGAAAGTTTGCGGAGTTCACCGCCGGTTTCAAAAATTACGAGTCCGTATTTTTCGGCAACATATTTTCCAAGTGTGCCTTTACCGGATCCCTGAATACCAAAGAGTACTAAATCCATGGCGGGTCTTCTTAATAGAGTTTGTTGTAGTCGTGCATCACGAGCTGAGCATTGATCTGGCGGAAGAGTTCAAGTACTACACCAACTACGATGATCAAACTTGCACCACGTACGAGTGTTGGAGCTGAACCAAGGTTTAAGTCAGTGAAAAGAATACCAACGATCATTGGTGCGATAGCCAGGAAAGCAATGAATAAACCTCCGAAAAGATTTAAACGATTGGAAACATTGTAGAGATATTCTGAGGTCTGTTTACCAGGGCGAATACCAGGAATGTAGCCGCCGCGTTTTTGGATATTTTCTGCCACCTGTTCCGGGTTGAAAGTAATGGAAACGTAGAAATAGGTGAACGCCATTACGAGAATGAAGTACACAAGAGCGTACTCCCAGCTGTTCTGGTGGAAATAGGTATCAAGGAAAGAAGAGACGTTTCGCAGTGTTTCGTTGGTTGAGCTCTTGAAGAAAGAACTGAGAATTGTCGGGAAGCTCATAACGGAAACGGCGAAGATGATCGGGATCATACCTGCCTGGTTGATGCGGATAGGAAGAGAGGAGTTTACACTCTTTCCTCGAATACCGCGTCCGGCGTAAATAATCGGAATATTGCGCACGCCTTCCGTAATGAGAATGGCGGCGACTGTGAATACCAGTGTCATCAGAATAGTAACAACCAGAGGGATGAGCTGATCGGAAGACTGTTCAGCAAGAGCCAATGATTGAGCCACAAATCCAGGGATGTTGGTAATAATACCAGCAAAAATCAAAAGTGAAACACCGTTGCCCAGACCACTTTCAGAGATAAGTTCACCGATCCACATCATGAGCATGGAACCTGCAGCGAGAGTGATCATGACCGGAATTATGATGGCTGGCGTACGAATGTCGATAACCTGCATTCCACCCGGAGCCTGGCTGTTGAGAAGCGCCAACATTCCATATGATTGAATGAAAGCGATTGGAATGGTGAGGTAACGGGTATATGCATTCAGAGTACGGCGGCCCTGTTCACCTTCTTTGGAAAGGTTTTCCCATTTTGGAATAATAACAGCAAGGAGCTGTACGATAATTGAAGCATTAATATATGGAGAGAGACCCATCAAAATGATGGAGAAGTTTTCGGCGCTGCCACCAGTCAGCATACTGAACATACCCAGCAACTGGTTCTGAGCATAGATAGTCTGGAGAGATGTCATATTAGCGCCCGGGATCGTGATTTGAGCCAGGATACGCGTAATAATGAGCATGGAAAAAGTGAAGAGGATCTTATTACGGAGATCCTTGGAGTGCCAGATTTGGAGCAGATAGTTCATGGAAACAGTAAGACAGGTATATCAGGGATAGTCTGCCGGTAGTATACCTTTATTTTGCAGCTTCAGCACCAGTTTTTTCAGTTGCCACAACAGCCTTCATCATCTCTTCGAACTTTCCCTTGGCTTTCTCGATCTTTTCTTTGGCAGAAGCAGAAATTTTATCAGCTTTTACTACAAGCTTTTTGGTGAGGTCACGGTCACCGAGGATTTTGACCGGTAAATTTTTATGACAGATAAGATTTTTTTCAAAAAGTTTCGCAATATTTACCTCTTCGTTTTCATCAAAGACGTTCAGTGCACCTACATTTACTACCTGGTAGGCAACACGGTTCACATTTTTGAAACCGCCGAGCTTTGGCATTTTGCGGTAAAGAGGAGTCTGACCACCTTCAAAACCTGGGCTGGCTGTACTACCAGTGCGTTGGCGCTGACCGTTCATGCCGCGAGTGGAATAGGTTCCGTGACCGGAGCCGTTACCGCGACCTACTACTTTGCGCTTTTTGCGTGCGCCTGGGTTGCTTTTGAGATTGAAGAGTGAAGACATTGTCGGGAGTAATTATTAGATTTGGTTGGGGACTATACCTCTTTTTCAGGTTTTGCTTCAGGAGTTGGTGCAGGTGCTTGAGCTTTTGGAGCTGGAGCAGCGGCTGGTTTAGCCTGAGGAGCAGCAGATTGAGCAGGTTTTTGTGATCCCTGATGCATCTGTTTCATTGGAGGACGACCTGGCATAGTTGGTTTCACAGCTGTTACAGTCTGAGCAACGGTTACTTTTTTCTTTAACCAAGGGATCTGTTGCAAACGGGCGAGGGCGATAATTGCAGCCTGGCTGTTTGTTACACGGTTGTTGCAACCAAGAGATTTGCTTAAGATGTCCTGAATACCGGAAAGTTCAACGATTTTGCGGAGTGGACCACCGGCGATAATACCTGTACCTGGACATGCTGGCATAATAAGGAGTTTTGCACTCTTGAATTTTACCTGTATGCGGTGTGGAATTGTCTGGCCGGCCATTGGAACTTCGATCAGGGCTTTTTTAGCCTGAGCAATTGCCTTTTGAATGGCACCTGCTACTTCAGTAGATTTACCGATACCAATACCTACTTTACCTTTGCGGTTACCAACCACAACCGTTGCACGGAAGCGGAGACGGCGACCACCTTTTACTACACGGGTAACACGATCAAGCTGAATAACCTCTTCTTCGAACTCTTTTACTTCCTTGACGTGATGTCTACCTTTTTTCTGCATAATATTGGTAAAGTGATGAGACTATTATTTATTAGAATTTGAGACCGCCTTCACGAGCACCGTCAGCAAGAGCTTTGATGCGACCGTGATATTTGTAACCGTTACGATCGAAAACGCAGGCCATGATATTTTTTTCTTTCGCGAGTTTGGCCAATTCCATACCTACTTTCTTGGCACGTTCAGTTTTGTTCGCTTTGCCTTCCATTTTCATGTCGGAAGCGCTGACGATAGTTAAACCTTTTTCGTCATCGATCAACTGAGCATAGTTGTTGTTCAGAGATCGGAACACATTGAGACGTGGGCAAGTAGCTGTTCCGGAAATTTTGGCACGGATACGTACATGACGGCGTTTGCGGATTGTGATCTTAGATTTATTCATAGTGAGTTAATTGCTTATTTTACTTTTCCTTGGCAGCAGCTTTACCAGCTTTGCGAACAATGTGTTCACCCATATAGCGGATACCTTTGCCTTTATATGGTTCTGGTTTGCGGAATGAGCGAATGTTTGCGGCTACCTGACCAACGAGCTGTTTATCAGAACCGACAACGGTCATAATATTCTTCTTTTCTTTATCGATCTCTACTTTGATACCTGCTGGGAGTGTGTATTCAATTGGGTGAGAGTGACCAAGGTTTAAGACAACTTTGGCACCCTGTACAGCCACACGGTAACCTACACCATGGATTTCCAGTTTCTTTTCAAAACCTTTGCTTACTCCATCGATCATATTGAGGAGGAGTGTGCGGCTCAGGCCATGAAGGCTGCGAGCTGTTTTGCTTTCATCTTTGCGTTTGCAGGTAATCTGGTTTCCCTCGATTACGAAACTTACCATTGGGTGGAACTGAAACTTGAGTTCACCTTTTGGGCCTTTTACGGACACTGCGTTGTCTTTATTATCTACAGTTACGCCGCTTGGGATCTGAATTGGTAGTTTACCGATACGTGACATGGTTGAGTATGAGTTAGTTGAGTCGATTAGTAGATTTCGCAGAGAACTTCACCACCAAGCTTTTGCTTGTGTGCATCTTCAGTTGTCATTACTCCTTTTGGAGTGGAGATGATAGCAACACCGAGACCACCATTTACCTTTTTGATGTCACGGGACTTCATGTAGATGCGTTGACCTGGTTTGCTTACACGGCGGAGAGTTAAATATTTGGTCTCTTTGAGCATAACCTGTAGTTCATTGAACTTACCGTTTTTTACTGTTTCGAAGCTATCAATGAAGTTATGTTCTTTCATAACCTTCAGCATTTCTGCCTTGATTTTGGAGTAGGGGATATTGGTCACATCTTTGCGTGCTTTCATAGCATTGCGGATGCGAGTCAAAAGGTCTGCGATTGGGTCTGTGATAACTTTTGCCATATAAAATTATGTGAGTGACGAAGTTGTGAATTACCAGGAAGATTTTTTGATACCCATGACTTTACCTTTGATAGCGAGTTCACGGAAACAGATGCGGCACATATCGAATTTTCTCATGTAGCCTCCCTGACGACCGCAGAGCTTACAACGATTGTAAACACGGGTAGGGTATTTAGGCTTTTTACCTTCAGCCAGAGACAGGAGAAGGTTTTTCTTACGGCGGGCTGTTTTTACTTTGAGGGCAAGACGTGCCATTGGGGAATAGGGTTATTTTTTCTTAGTCTTTTCTTTCAGAGTCTGGAATGGAAATCCCAGAGCCTTCAGGAGTTTAAAACCTTTGTCATTATCACCGGCGTTGGTGATGATAGAAACCTGAACACCGTGAATGTTGGCAATGTTATCCGGGTTGATTTCAGGGAAAACGATGTTTTCCTTGAAACCTACAGAATAGTTGCCATGGCCATCAAATGCCTTTGGGCTGATACCGCGGAAATCGCGGACGCGAGGGAAAGTGATGTTGATCAGTTTGTTGAGGAATTCGTACATGCGGCGACCACGGAGCGTTACCATTACGCCTACTGCCTGGTCCTCGCGGATCTTGAAGTTGGAAATGGATTTGCGTGATTTGGTCACTACCGCTTTCTGGCCGGTAATATTGGCAAGATTTTCAACTGCCTCTGAATAGTCTTTTTTAGAGTGAATGAATGAACCGAGACCGACGTTGAGAGTAACTTTCGTTACACGAGGAACGGCATTCGGGTTCTTGATGCTTAACTCTTTTTTGAGTTCAGGCACAATCTTGGATTTGTAGTGTTCTTGTAAATCGAACGGAGTTGAGGACATTGTGATTAAGCTTTAACAATAGTTTTTTTAGATGACTTTGGAGCAGCTGCAGCCTTCTCTTTTTCTTTCTTGGCTGGTTTTGCTTTTGCTTCTGCTGACAGATGGTCGAGGGAAGCGCCGCTGAGTTTGGAAATACGTTCTTTCTTGCCGTTCTCCATAATGCGGTAACCGATACGGGCTGGTTTGTTGGTTGATGGATCCAAGATCATGGCATTGCTGGCGCTCATAGGAGCTTCGAAACTGATTTTCTGACCAGGGCCTTGCATGGTTTTCTTAACGTGTTTGAAGCGGATATTTACACCTTCAACAACAATTTTGTTGTGCTTGGTGACAACACGGATGATGCGGCCGGTTTTTCCTTTGTCCTTGCCGGCGATAATGAGCACTTTGTCGTTAGCTTTGAGCTTCATGTGAGAGATAGAGTTTAGAGTACTTCTGGGGCTAGACTTACGATTTTCTGGAAACCTTTTTCACGGAGTTCACGACCTACTGGTCCGAATACACGTGTTCCTTTTGGTTCAAGATCTTTATTGACGATCACAATAGCATTTTCATCGAAGCGGATATAGCTGCCGTCGCGGCGTTTTACTTCTTTTCTTGTTCGTACTACGACGCCTTTTTCCACAGCATGAGCTTTAACAGTTGCGCGTGGACTAGCTACTTTGATGGTTACCACAACGATGTCGCCGATGCCGGCATAACGTTTTCGGGAACTGCCGAGTACTTTGACACACTGAGCGAGCTTGGCTCCACTATTGTCGGCTATTTGTAGCATTGAGCGTAATTGAATCATTGCGATACTTAGTTTAAGTGGGTCTTGTAATTATTTAGTTGCAGGAGCTTTAGTCGCAGTTGGAGCCTTTGGTTCGATAACTGTCCAACGTTTGAGCTTAGAAAGGGGACGGGTTTCGTAGATTACTACCTCATCACCGATTTTGTACTTTTTCTCAGGATCGTGTGCATAGAATTTCTTGGAAACACGGAAACGTTTCTTATACTTTGGATGAGTTTTATAGCTGTGGACGGTGACCACAATGGTCATCTCCATTTTGTTACTCGTTACTATGCCTTTTTTCGTTCTCATGGGTGAGGGTAAGAGAGGGAATTATTTTTTAGTTGCTTTGGTAGTTTTCTTAGCCGGAGCAGCTTTTGCTTTGGCTTTCGGAGCAGCAGCCTTTTTAACTTTGGCTTTTGCCGGAGCTTCTGCTTTTACAGGTGCGCTTTCTTCAGTCTTCATCTCTTTTGGAGCAGCAGCTTTTTCCGGTTGCTCGCGCATAATAGTTTTGAGGCGGGCAATGTGCTTTTTTAACTGAGGGAGTTTGTGACTCTCTTTAGAGGCACCGGATTCAAAGTCCAGACGTGACTGTAATAGTTCACGTGTGGCGCGAGCCAGTTCGTCGTGGAGTTCTTTCGTCTGTAATTGGCGGATTTCCTGGATGCTTAACATATATTAGTTCAAGATATGAGAGTCGATGAATTTCGTTTTGAGGGAAAGTTTGTGAGCAGCAAGACGGAGTGCCTCCTTGGCGATTTCAGTTGTTACACCATCCATTTCAAACAGGACTGTTCCTGCTTTGATATTTGCTACGTAGAGTTCTACTGAACCTTTACCTGAACCCATTGGTACTTCCGCAGCTTTTTTTGTGATCGGTTTGTGTGGGAATACACGGATCCAGATCTTTCCACCACGTTTGATGTGATGAGTCATGGCGCGGCGAGCAGCTTCTATCTGACGTGCAGATATTTCTCCACCTTCCATAGCTTTCAGGCCATATGTACCAAACGCAACACGATTGCCGCGAGTGGCTATGCCATTATCAGCACCACGTAAGCGCTGGGATTTCCTGTATTTAGTCTTTCTTGGTCCTAACATGCCTGAAGATTATAATGATTGTTTTTCTTAAATCAATGTTATTTAGTGGTCACCTTTACTTCACTCTTGCGTTTGAAAATATCACCGCGATAGATCCAGACTTTAATACCGATAGTACCGAAGGCTGTTTTGGCGTGTACAATAGCATAATCGATATCGGCACGGAGTGTATGAAGTGGGATTTTTCCTTTGGAAAAGAACTCTGTGCGGGCGATTTCAACACCGTTCAAACGACCTGCGCAGTTCACTTTTGCTCCAATTGCACCTGCTTCCATGATTTTATCGATAGCCATTTTGGAAGCGCGGCGGTAAGCAACGCGTTTTTCAACCTGTTTTGCAATAGAATCAGCAACGAGCATGGCATCTAAAGTAGGTTTCTGGATTTCACGGATGCTTAAGCTGAACTCTTCATGGAACTTTTTCTCTAACTCTTCTTTGAGGGTTTCAATACCTGCTCCCTGGCGACCGATGATAAGACCTGGTTTAGCAGAGTGAATAATAATGATTACACGGTTTGCTGTGCGTTGGATCTCAATATGAGAAACAGAAGCGTCAGCCAAACGGCCACGGATGATTTTTTCGATTTCGATATCTTGGTGCAGGAGTTTGCTAAAATTTTTCTTGTTGGCATACCACTTGTTGTCCCAAGTTTTAATGATACCGATGCGGAGGATGTTTGGATTTACTTTGTGACCCATGGATGAGTGGTTGTTAGTAATTTGTTAATTATTTGGTAGCTTTTTTAGCAGCGCTTTTCTTTGGAGTCTTCTCTTTCTTTGGTGCAGCTGCTTTTGCAGGCGCCTCTTTAGCTTCAGTCTTCTTCACAGCTTTTTTCATGTCGCCCTCTTTTACTCCGATGGTTACTGTTACGTGAGAGTTACGTTTAACGATTGGTTGAATGCGTCCGCGTGATGCTGGAACGCCACGTTTGAAGGAAGGAGCTTTAGTTACTACGATCTCTTTGATAAAGAGGGAAGCACGTTCTTGTTTGAAGTTGTTTTCAGCATTAGCTACAGCACTTGCTACGATTTTTCGAAGTACACGGGCACCTTTTTTTGGAGTGAATTCCAAAATTTTCAGGGCTTCATCAGCATCCATGGTGCGAACCATTTTAGCGATGAGATTCATTTTCTTTGGTGTGATGCGTACGTAACGCGCAATAGCTTTCATGTTTTAGTAAAAAGAGAATTTATTATTTAGCGGCTGGAGCAGGAGCGGCACCTTCAGCAGGTTTTGCTGTACCGGTTTCCTTGGCAAGTTTGCCGCCGTGGCCCTTGAACTTGCGAGTGTGTGAGAATTCACCAAGTTTGTGACCTACCATGTTTTCAGTTACAAACACCGGGATGTGTTGTTTGCCGTTGTAAACACCTAAGGTATGACCTACGAACTCTGGAGCTATGACACATTCACGAGACCAGGTTTTGATCAGTTTTTTCTGACCTGAATCGTTCATGGCCTGAACTTTCTTCATGAGCTTTGCGTCTACAAATGGTCCTTTTTTACTGCTTCGTGACATAGTTTATGAGAGTAGGGAATTTATAATAATTATTATTTTTTCAGACGGCGATCCTTGATAATCATGCGATCGCTGTATTTGCGTTTGCGGGTCTTGAGACCGAGCGCAGGAACACCCCATGGTGTGCGTGGCTGTGGTAAACCGATTGGTTGGTTACCTTCACCACCTCCGTGTGGATGGTCATTTGGGTTCATGGCTTTACCACGAACAACCGGACGTTTGCCTAACCAGCGATTGCGACCGGCTTTACCAATTTTTACTTTGCTGTGATCAAGATTGCTTACTTCACCGATAGTTGCGTAGCAGTTTTTATCAATAAGACGTACTTCACCTGATGGCATTTGAACCTGTGCAAATGGACCTTCAACAGCCATAACATAAGCTTTTGAACCTGCAGAACGTACCATCTGACCACCACGGCCTTTAATAAGTTCTACATTATGAATGGCATAAGCAGCAGGAATGTTTTTGAGCTGCATGCGGTTGCCGATCTTAATATCAGCTTTGTCTTTTGTAAGAATAGTTGTGCCTACTTTGATCTCGGATGGAGCGATGTGATATCGCTTTTCACCGTCAGCGTAGTTTACCAGCATAATGAAACATGTGCGGTTTGGGTCGTATTCAATGGAAACAACCTTAGCCGGGATGTTGTATTTATCAGTCTGTTTGAAATCGATAACGCGATACAACTGTTTGTGACCGCCACCCTGATGACGAACCGTGAGTTTACCTTGATTGTTGCGGCCAGCCATTTTCTTGCTGCCCTTTGTAAGGCTTTTCTCAGGTTTGGTCTTGGTGATCTCCTCAAAAGTAAGACCGCTCATATTGCGTCGTCCCGCTGATGTCTTTTTGTAAATTTTGATAGCCACTTGAGTCGAATTAGTAATGAATAATATTAATTGGTGGAACTATTTCTTGGCCTCTTTGCCGAACTTGGTGATGTCGAGTTTTTTGCGGCCTTTGAGAGTGACGATAACCTTTTTCATTTCATCACGTTTGTTTGTCAGTGTACGGCGCATGATACGTGTTTTGCGCGGAGTGATTGATGAACGAACAGTTGCTACATCCTGACCGAAAATCTCCTTGATGGCGTTTTTCACTTCGATCTTTGTGGCCTTGTTGTGAACAAGGAACACATAGCTCATTTTTTCAGCCATTTTTGAGGCTTTTTCTGTTACTACCGGTCTGAGGATGATGTGATGCGAGTTCATGTGAGAAATGATTATTTAAGGAAAACTTCTTCCATCTTTTTGACTGCGTCCTTAACAAAGAGGACGTGATCGTATTTCTGAAGATCAGAAATGTTGAGATAGTTTACCAGGAGCGCTTTGGCAAATGGCACATTGCGGCTGGATTTTTGGATAAGTTCATTTTTTTCAGAGAGAACAACCAAAACGTCTTTGTCGATCGGAAGCTTGTGGAGCATTTCCACGAAAGCTTTCGTCTTTGCTTTGTCGTTTTCATAGTTTTCAAGAGCGAGCACTTTGCCTTCCTTGAACTTCACAGTCAGAGCAGAGAAGAGAGCCAGACGACGTTGCTTCTTTGGCATCATTCGTGAGTAGTTGCGGTTATTGCGAGGGCCCAGTGCAATACCACCACCCGGATGCTGCGGGTTGCGCATAGAACCCTGACGTGCGCGACCTGTATGCTTCTGTTTGAATGGTTTTTTGCCTGTACCGGAAACTTCACCTTTGGTCTTGGTGTGGGCAATCATGCCGAGACGGCGGTTAGCCTGTTCACGAACCAAAGCCTGGTGCATAAGATCATTGTTCACTTTTTGACCAAAAATGGTTTCTGAAGCTTCTAATGTTCCGTTCTTTTCACCTTTCTGATTGTAGAGATCGATTGTTAACATGAGGACTAGGATTGAGCTTATTAAGCGGATTTTTTGATAGCGATGAGGTTGTTGATACCACCTGGGAGAGCGCCTTTGATCCCGAGGAGGTGATTCTTTTTATCGAGGTAAATAACAGAGGATTTGTATGTAACAGTTTCAGCACCCATGTGACCAGCCATACGTTTACCGCGATGGATCTTACCCGGCTTGGCACGTGCACCTACTGAACCCGGTTCGCGTTTGAAGTGGGAACCGTGAGAACCTGGACCACCGGCCATGTGATGTCTTTTGACTACACCCTGGAAACCCTTACCTTTGGAAGTTCCGGTAATTGCTACCTCGTCTCCTTCTGTAAAAATTTCCACAGATACTGCATCACCTTTTTTGAGCTCTTTACCTTCTTCAAGGCGGAACTCTTTCATGTGATGAAATTTCTTGGTCTTGGTAGGTTTCTTTAATGGAGAAAATCCAAGAACGACAGCGCTGTAGCCGTCCTTCTCGACTGTTTTGACCTGAGCTACTACGTTTGGCTCACATTGTACTACCGTGATTGGTACTACAAGTCCGTCTTCTTGAATGACGCGGGTCATGCCTATTTTTTTGCCAAGTAATCCTGACATAAGTTGCTAGAGGTTATGTACATCCCTGAGTAGGGAGACTGAGGAGCAGATTCCAATGGAGCCTTTGTGCAAGGCGGGGAACCCACAACCCTCGAAAATAACGTGGTTTCCAATTGTACTATTTCACTTAGGTGGATAACATCTTGATTTCGATGTCGACACCTGCCGGGAGACTCAAATTGGTTAATGAATCTACGGTTTTTGGGGTACTTTCTGTGATATCGATGATTCTCTTATGTGTGCGCATTTCAAACTGATCGCGGGCATTCTTGTGAACAAATGTTGAACGGTTCACAGTGAACTTTTCAATCTTTGTTGGAAGAGGAATCGGTCCTGCAACGATGGCGCCAGTACGTTCAGCTGTCTCAATAATGAGCTTAGCTGATTCATCCACGATCTTATGATCGTATGCTTGAATCTTGATGCGAATTTTCTGTTTAGTTGCCATAGTTTCAGGATGTCAAAAGAACAAACGGGGTTGATAGAATTATTCGATGATTTTACCTACTACACCAGCACCTACTGTACGACCACCTTCACGGATAGCGAAGCGAACACCTTGGTCAAGAGCGATAGGAGCGCCGAGAGTAACGATCATCTTAATGTTGTCGCCTGGCATAACCATTTCTACGCCAGCTGGGAGTTCAATGTTACCAGTTACGTCAGTTGTACGGATGTAGAACTGAGGTTTGTAACCCTTGAAGAATGGAGTGTGACGACCACCTTCTTCTTTGGTCAGGATGTACACTTCACCTTCGAACTTAGTGTGAGGTTTGATTGAGCCTGGTTTACAAATTACCTGACCACGGAGGATTTCTTCACGTTCAATACCACGGAGGAGGAGACCAACGTTATCACCGGCCTGACCCTGATCGAGAAGTTTCTTGAACATTTCAACACCAGTTACCACTACTTTACGTGTTGGCTGGATGCCTACGATTTCAACTTCTTCGTTGATCTTAACAACACCAGTGTCGATACGACCTGTAGCTACTGTACCGCGTCCTTTAATAGAGAACACGTCTTCAACAGGCATAAGGAATGGTTTGTCGAGTTCACGTTTTGGGTCTGGGATGTAGCTATCAAGAGCATCGAGAAGTTCCTGGATGCATTTTGTAGCTTCTGGGTCATTTGGATTCTCGAGAGCTTTGAGAGCAGAACCACGGATGAATGGAGTTTTATCACCATCAAAACCGTATTTCTTGAGAAGTTCACGAACTTCCATTTCTGAAAGCTCAGCAATTTCTGGGTCAGCCATATCCATCTTGTTCATGAAAACAATGATGTATGGAACGTTCACCTGGTTAGCCAAAAGGATGTGTTCACGAGTCTGTGGCATTGGGCCATCAGCAGCGGAAACAACGAGGATAGCGCCGTCCATCTGGGCAGCACCAGTAATCATGTTCTTTACGTAATCAGCATGGCCTGGACAGTCAACGTGTGCATAGTGACGTTTTTCTGTTTCGTATTCCTGATGAGAAGTAGCAATCGTGATACCACGAGCCTTTTCTTCTGGGGCGTTGTCGATATCATCGTACTTGCGGGCTTTCGCCATACCTTTTGTAGCACAGTAGAAAGTGATTGCAGCAGTAAGAGTTGTCTTACCATGATCTACGTGACCGATGGTACCAACGTTTACGTGTGTCTTATTTCTGTTAAATACGTCTGCCATATTAATTAGTAATTAGTGAATGATTAATTAGTAATTTTTGAATTTATATCTTGGGAGAGAAGACTGATCCCTGCTTTTATCTATATTATAGGGAAAATCTTGATATTGCCCTGTCTTGCAAAGGCAATGCGAAGAGATACTAGTCGAATTTTTTACTAAGTGCAAGAGAATTTTTCTCTCATTTGATTATTATTCAGGCAGAAAATTTGTGGCTGAGGCTTAAAGAAAAAAGCCCCTCGTAGTTTTGGGGCTTTTTTCGTTTTTTTACGATTTATACTTTCCCGGCCTGATGAAGTTTATAGATGACATCAGCTACTTCCCAACGGGCGACGACGCTGGTTGGATGAAGGTTTGGTGCGATGAAAAGTGAGAGGTTGAGTGCGTATTTTGCATAGCCGCTAAACCATTCACCGGCTTTCACATCATCATAAGATGTGCTGTTGACGCTCGGCATAGTGTCAGAAACGTTGCGGAGAACGAGTGCGAGAAACTCTGCGCGATTCACGGAGCGGCTTGGTCTGTAATAACCTGCATCCGCGCCACTCAGATACCCTGTGATCATGCCCAGCGTTTTTCCCTGACAAATATATTGATAGGACCAGGCACTGGAGGTCACATCCGGGAATGGATTGTTACCATTGCAGTAGTCTGTACCGTCTGTATATTTATTGAAAGTTTCCAGAACGATTTTTGCAACCTGATCGCGTTGAAGAACAGCCTGAGGAGCAAAAGTGCCATCCGGGTTGCCGGTCATGGCGCCGATGCTTTTCATATAGGTGATGGCGTCACATTCTGAATCGTTTGTTGGAACATCGGTGAAGCCTGCGCATTTTCCGCCGCTGGACTCCTGGTTTACTGTGTCGCTACAGAGAACGGTGAATGTTTCCTGATTGCTGTCAGTTACTGTTATATTTGAACCTTTTTGGCCGGCTGTTGTGTAAGTGCGGGTACCGATGTTTCCCTGTGAATCGAAATCGCTGGACCAGCCGTAGGTGTAAGGACCTGTGCCGCCTGTCGGTGTGATTGTATAGACAACTTCCTGACCAACTGTGGCCGGACTAGGTGCGGCTACACATGTGGCAGTCAGATTGCTTTCGGTATTTTCGACAACAACTGAACATGGTACATCGCCATAACCGACCGGATTAGAACTGTCGGCAACCTGAGCGTTAAAAGTTTTTGTTCCGGCTGTTGCAAAAGTAACTGAAGCTATATTTCCCTGGAATGAAATTTGTGCATCTGCCAACTGTTCAGGCCAGCTGTATTCATAAGGAGCAGTTCCACCTGAAACATTTACCGTGAAAACGACCTCCTGGCCCGGGACGGTGGAGGTTGGGTTTGCGGTACATGTTGCCTGGAATGGTGGGGGAGCTGCGTGGGTTGTCTGGTTTGTGTACAATGACAAAGTGGCGATCGCGAGTAATGCGATGGCGCCGCTCACCAGATAGGAGATTTTGTTTCCTGGAATTTTAGTTGCTTCCATGGAGTTTTGATTAAGAAATACTTTTGTCATTGTAATCTTTTTTGTGATTTTAAAGAATAGGATTTTTTGACACATAACAAAAACCCCTGACGAAGCAGGGGTTATTTGCTGTGACTAGTGCCGAATTGGCCTCCTGGTTATTTGGCCGAACGTTCAGCGATGATTTTCTCGGAGATATTGTTTGGGGTTTTGTCGTAGCGTTCGAACTCCATGGCGTATGATGAGCGGCCTTGAGAGATGGAACGAAGATCTGTAGCGTAACCGAACATTTCTGAGAGTGGTACGTAGGCGTGAATTACTTTCGCGATACCACGTGCGGTTGTTTCGTAGATCTGACCACGTTTGGATGAGAGGTTACCCATTACGTCACCGAAGAACTCTTCAGGGGTAACAACTTCCACTTTCATGATTGGTTCAAGGATTACCGGTGAAGCGGCGCGGGCGCCTTTCTGGAATGCAAGTGATCCGGCGATTTTGAACGCAAGTTCAGATGAATCCACATCATGGTAGGAACCGTCCAGAAGTTCAATGACAACGTCTACTACTGGATACCCGGCAAGGATACCACGAGTGAGTGCTTCTTTGATACCTTTATCTACAGCAGGGATATATTCACGAGGAATACGTCCACCTACTACTTTGTTTACGAACTCATAACCTTTACCTG
>Ga0207689_10002428_pt1 | contig 17345 bp, 7 predicted proteins | sample KBSMisM52_FD_184312 | JGI IMG/M metagenome (GOLD analysis project Ga0207689, IMG submission 184312) | Miscanthus rhizosphere microbial communities from Kellogg Biological Station, Michigan, USA - KBS Miscanthus M5-2 (SPAdes) (version 2) | ecosystem: Host-associated > Plants > Roots > Rhizosphere... | reverse complement strand
AGAATGGAGATGAATATCATCCGATCGCTGCAGGTAAGGCCTGAATTGAAATTCTTTGTCTTCCCGATACCGGTGCATCAGGGTGGAAATTTTTTCACTCAATTTTGTCTCATCTGCATTTGGCCTGAGCTGCAGAAACGTGTAAGCAACGTTTGTAGTCAGGTTGTTCATCCATGAGAAATAGTTTTTGTTTGCAGGTGTTTCTATTGTAGCCCATGAAATAAGCACAGTAAATTGTATAGAAGAATTGGAAGGAACATCTTTTGCAACGCCGGTAATTTTTACAGGGATATTGTTAAGGGTAACAATTGTTTTTCCTACCGGGTCAGCATCTTTAAAATATTTCTTCGCTGTTGATTCAGTTATCACTGCAGTAGATGGTTCTGTCAATGCAGTTTTGCGATTACCTTTCAATAAATCAAAGTCAAATAGCTGCAGAAACGATTCATCTGCATATACAACATCATTTAATTTCAACCGTATGGTATCATAGGTTACCAGCATCTCATTAAACCAGGGTCTGAAACGTGTAGCAGCAATTACTTCAGGAATATCTTTTACAACTGCCGGGGCCAGCATACCTGGTGTTATTCCATCATTTTGTGCTTTGCCGGTTTTTTCATTGGTAATTTTATTTACCCGATAGATATTACTGTGGTTATGATGAAATTTATCAAATGTTAGCTCATTGAAGATATAAAGGCCAATGATAATGCAGCTTGCGATACCAATAGTAAGCCCAAGTATATTTATAAATGAGAAGGATTTATGTCTTACCAGGTTGCGGAAAGCCAGTTTTAAGTTATGGTATAGCATACAACAAGATTTTAATTGTTATTATCAAACCTTTCGCATGTGAATAAAAATCAGATAGGCAATGCCGTCAAATCAGACAATTGTGCAAATTCATCCAATCTTCATTCTTGATGTATCTTCTTATTTCCTTTCAATCCCAGACATCCCAAAAATCCCGGTTCAGACTATTCTGTTCGTAATGACTTCACCGGGTTTGCCACCGCCACTTTTATGGCCTGGAAACTTACCGTGATTAGTGCGATTATAATAGCCAGTATACCCGCAACTGCAAACACCCATATTTCAATAGGTACTTTATAAGCAAATCCCTGCAGCCAGTTATGCATCGCCCACCATGCCAATGGTGTTGCAATAGCCATAGCGATTACAACAAGCAGGATAAATTCTTTTGAAAGCAGGGTAAATAATGAAGAAACACTTGCGCCAAGAACTTTGCGTATACCGATTTCTTTGGTGCGCTGTTCAGCAGTGAACATAGCTAAACCCAATAATCCCAAACAAGAAATAAAGATTCCAAGAAAAGCAAAGTAGTTGGATAGTTTACCTACTACCTGTTCACTCTTATACAACTTGTGGTATTCTTCATCCGAAAAATAATATGTAAAGGGAAATTTCGGATTCAGGTCTTTGCAGATTTTTTCAAGACTTGTAATGGCCTGTTTTGTTTTACCGGCTTCCGTGCGCACAAGAATAGTTCCCCATGTATAGTTTTCACCATTACGGATTATCAATGGTTTTATCGGATCGTGCAGGGAGGAGAAATGAAAATCCTTTAACACGCCAACAATAGTTCCTTTTTGTCCCCATTGTGTTAATTGCTTTCCGACGGGATCTTTGAATCCAATTATTTTCAAAGCAGATTCATTGATGAGATAACCGGCTGAATCTGCCGCGAAATCTTTTGAAATATCACGACCTGCGACCAGTTTTAAATTCATTGTTTTTATAAAATCATAACCACTGAACGTAACGTTAAATTCGGGCGACGTATTCGGATCTTTTCCTGCCCAATTGATACCACCGCTGCTGCTGCCGATATTAGTGGGCGTTTCACCTATGCGGGTTATAGATTTGATACCGGCTGCAGTTATCGCTTCATCCTTAAATAGCTTGTATTTACGTCTCAGGTCGCCTTCAACCGGTATATACACAAGATTTTCCCGATCGTAACCAAGATTTGCTTTTTGAATAAAATTTACCTGTTGTGAGATGATAATTGTACCGGTGATCAAAACAATGGAAAGTACAAACTGGAATACAACAAGTCCTTTGCGGAGAAATGCAGAACTATTGCTGAATTTCAAAGTTCCTTTTAAAACAGTAATCGGTTTGAATGAAGAAAGAAAAATTGCAGGATAAATTCCTGATGCAAGGCCTGTAATAAATGTTAATACTACAAGACTGATCCAGAAATAACTATTGGAATAAGGAAACACAATTCGCTTTTCCGTTAATTGGTTAAAATAGGGTAAAAGAATAGCAACAAGAATCAGTGACAGTAAAACAGAAATGGCGGTAATAATAAGGGCTTCACTTAAGAACTGCCGCATCAGCACCGGCCTGACAGCACCCGCAACTTTCCGGACTCCGATTTCTTTTGCGCGTTTTGCAGAACGGGCCGTTGTCAGGTTCATAAAGTTTATACAAGCAATCAATAAAATAAATACGGCTACAATACTGAATAATTTTACGTATTGAACCCTGCCTCCTGTTATTTCACCATTTCTAAAATTTGAATTCAGGTATAAATCTGTAAAGCGCTGCATACCCAGTTCAATACGGAAGCTGGCGCTTTGTTCTTTATTATAATTGTCTAAGAATTTTTTGATTTTTGATGCAAGCAATTTTGCATTTGCATCTTTATGCAGCATGATCAACGTATTCGGACCATTGTTTCCCCATTCTTTTGCCCAGCTATTATCTTCCAGGTAAGTTGGCCAGTTGATTATAAAGTCAAACTTATCGGTAACATTCCGCGGCAGATCAGCAAATACACCGCTAACGGTAAGGTCTTTCCTGTTTTCATACCGGAGTGTTTTTCCCATTGCCGCATCTGCGCTACCAAAAAATGCTTTCGCCATTTTATCAGAAATGCAAAGACTAACCGGTGTATTTAAAGACGTTGTTATATTTCCTTTTACTAAAGGATAGTTCATCATTTTGAAATAATCAGAGTCAGCGTAGTTGCCATCAAACTTCATGATCTTTTCGCCCGCCTGGAAAGTGGCGCGGTCCGGGCCACCAATTGTGGACACATTTGAAGCGAACTCTATTTCAGGAATAGTCCGCTTCATTTCATTCGCCAATATACCTGGTGTATAATAACCAGCTTCAATCTTGTTATCAATATACTGGCGCTCGTAAATAACATACAGGTTCTTATTTTGTGCGCTATCCACCGTTTTTTCATCCTGCACCCACAACAAGATTAAAATACTGCAGGCCATACCGAGGGCAAGACCCACAACATTGATGAATGAAAAAGCTTTATATCTCATCATGTTCCGGAAAGCGATCTTGAAATAATTCTTTAGCATTGTTTTGGTTATTTTATGTTACCATATCTTCCACTTCATCTTTAATTCTCTATTTCCCACTTTCGGAAATAATAATTGTTATCAGTATTTCCGAAAAACGAGGATTCACCACTCACCACTCACGACTACTCCGTACGGAGTGATTTCACCGGGTTTGCCACCGCCGCCCTGATTGTTTGCACACTCAATGTTATCAAAGCAACAAAGAGCATAAACAATCCGCACATCGCGAATATCCACCAGCTCATATTTGTTTTATATGCATAATCCTGCAGCCATTTATAAACTGCCCACCATGCTACAGGTGCTGCGATTACAAAAGCCAGCAACACCAGTTTTACAAAATCTTTGGATAGAATTGTGACAATATTGGTAACGGATGCACCCAGGATTTTGCGTACACCGATTTCCTTTGTTCTCACGTTGGTCGTGTAAATCACCAATCCAAGCATACCGAGGCAACTGATGAGAATAGAAAGTGCAGTTGCCCACTTTAACAGAGCAGCAGTTTTTTGTTCGCTTTCATAAAACTTAGCGATCGTTTCATCCATGAACTTGAAATTGAAATCTTCTTCAGGATATATTTGTTTGTATGATTTTTCAATTGAAGCTATTGTGTTTTTCCATAGCATGCCACCTGCATTATTTGCTTTTAATTTTATGTGAAAAATCCTTCCTGCAGCGGCGCCAAATATAACAGGGTTTATTGCTGACTTGACAGATAAGTCATGAAAGTCTTTCATAATACCGACAACGGGTACTGTTTTGCGGTTCATTTGCAGTTGCTTGTTTAACGCATCAGTCGCATTTGCAAACCCCAATGCATGCGCATAGCTTTCATTGATCAGTAATTCTTTAATAGTATCGCTTGGTAATACATTTCTTCCGGCGATAATTTTAATCTGGTAAAGATTGATAAAATCAGGATCTCCCCAGCGTATCTGAACATTGGGTTTCAATTCTTCTTTGCCATTGTTGTAAGAGATGTTCGCAAAAGCTGCTCCTTCTTCTGCCGGGGCCAGGAAAGCCGAGCTTGCCATAGAAACACCCGGCAATGCTTTTATCTCATTCATTAACTGGGGTACATGTGTTTTTACAGTATCTCTTGGCAGATCAAAATAAATTACAGCTTCCTTATTAAAGCCCATATCCATATTGACAGAATAGCTGATCTGCTTACTGATCATTACAGTGGCGATCACAAAAAACTGCGCTATTACAAATTGAGAAACAGTCAGTGTTTTACGAATCCATGCATTGCGTGTTTGAGCTGTGCCTGTAAAAATCTGGTTCTTCAAAACCAATACAGGTTTAAAGCCTGATAAGATTAAAGCAGGATATAAGCCCGATAGAAAACTAACCGTTACTGTAAGCAATACAAGGAAAACGATAAGAGATGGTTGATTTAATAATTCAAATTTCAGCCCCGGCGGCATAAAACCGGCGAATACTTTCAACAGGAATGGAGTGAGTGCAATTGATAAAAGAGTAGCAACAATTGTAATGAAAAATGTTTCGCTGAGGAATTGGAATACCAGGTTCTTTTTTGAACTGCCCATTGTTTTACGGATACCAATTTCTTTTGCACGGTGCGATGCCTGCGCAGTGGTAAGATTGATAAAATTGATACAACCCAACAGGAGCAGAAAAACCGCAATGGCCGTTAAACCAAACAGCGTTTTACGGCTGGCTATTCGCTGATTGAAACCGGCATATGTGCTGTTGAAGTGAATGTCATTCAGCGGTTGAAGAAGTAAGGTCATACTGTTATTTGCATCTTTGACCGCGTCTTTGTTATATTTTCTCAAAAGATTGTTTATCTCTTGCTGTGCTTTTACCACCGTATTCCCTTTTGCAATTTTTACATATACGCCGGAGTAAGCCATCCAATCATTCCACACATTCATCATAAACTGGTCCTGCAGGTTTGTCTTTGCAATAGTTGGAAAAGAAATGAATTCTGCTCCATTGAAAGAAGTATGTTCGTCAAGATCTTTTACAACACCGGAAACAGTAACGGTGACATCATTATACTTAATTTGTTTCCCGATAACATCTGCTGCAGCGATATCAGGAAAATAAAGCTGCGCCCTGCTTTCACTCAATACAGCCGTAAATGGTTCTTTCAGCGATGCCTGCTGTGAGCCGGCCATCCATTTAAATGGAAGTAGCTGGAAGTATTGTTCATTGGTAAAAATGACATCCTGTTGTTTTTTGAAAACGATTTCTTTACCCCCGTTGTTTTTTACAACAACCTTCGCGGAGCCATCGCCCTGGAAGGTCATCACAGGCACGGTTTCATCAAATCCCGTTAACTCACTTTGTATAGCACTGCTTAATGGTGCAGGGACGGCGGCGGAATTCCCATCAAAGCCATTGAATTTAGTATTCATTACAACGCGGAATATCCTGTCGCCATCTTTTTCAAAACGGTCATAGCTTTTTTCATAGTAAACTATCAGGAAAATAACCAGTGCGGCGCTTATGCCAATCGATAAGCCCAATACATTAATGAAAGAAAATGTTTTGTTCCGCCAGAAATTACGGAAGGCCACGGTGAAATGATTTTTAAACATAAGCTGATTGAAGTATTAAAGTTTTGAACTAATGATTATCGGGAATAGATCATCTTTACTTTTTTAATATTTTTTGCAATTACTTTCAATCAGATAAACCTGCCGCAGGCAGGTTTATCTGATTTTACTTTATCCTCACTGATTTCTTTCTCCCCTTGCAATGACTTCCGGGCTTATTCAGCGATGTTATTTCCAGCTATTTTATCATGACTATACTTTACTAAATCACTAATCAAGTTTATTGACCCGCATTTCTCCAAAATGAAACCACTTGTTTATTCTTGGGGTTCCCCTGTATGCCAGGGTCGCTTCACCAAATGCGGTAATTTTTATTTCATCTGACACATTGATCCGAAAATCAGATTCACCATACGCGGTTATTTTCGATGTGTTACCATTAATCCCAAGCGTGTTAATTTTACTTTCTCCATACACTGTATACTTCTGATCTGCCACAGACCCTGCTTTGACTTCCAAAAGACTTTCACCATACATTGTTGCCTGCAATTGCCCAAGATCCACTTCATTTAAATAAACTTGTGACTCTCCATAAATCCGTAACCTGAACTTATCTCCCTTCAACAGGCTTTGACAAACCTGAGTTTCTTCGCCGCGTATAGAAAGTTCATCCAACGTTTTATAAGTGACGGTTGCCGTTACCACAGTTCCTTTATAAAGGGAGCGGCGTTGTTTGTAACCGTTTTCATAGGTGATTTCATTTTTTTCAATGTCCTTTGCGCCGTCTAAGTAAATACGTAAAGTACCATTCTTCACCACGATGTTTAATTTTTCAATTGGCTCTGTACATTTTTCAACGGAAACACTTTCTTCATTTCCTTCTACAAATGTGACCTGGATATGCGGGCTTACTATTACTTTATCAAAATGCTTTACGGCAGTTGTTTGAGCGAATGCAGTTGTAGCCAGAAAAGTTGTTACAATTGCTATAGCGAATTTTATTTTTAACATGATTATTTTATTTGTAGTTAATTGATACGTTCAGTTTTTTCATTTCCCAATAATCCCATAAATCTCAAAAATCCTGGTTCAGATTTATTCTGTTCGTAATGACTTCATCCCGAACCATATCGGGATTCCTTCACTCCGTACGGAGTGACTTCACCGGGTTTGCCAACGCGGCTTTTATCGCCTGGTAGCTTACCGTCGCTAATGCGATAAATACCGATAAGAAGCAGGCCGCTGCGAACACCCACCATTGAATAGTAACGCGGTAATTATAATCCTGCAACCAGTGATACATCAGCCACCAGGCGACCGGTGAAGCCAAAACAAAGGAGATGATCACCAGTTTCACAAAATCTTTTGATAATAATGCGGCAATGCCCGTTACTGATGCGCCCAGGACTTTGCGAACGCCGATTTCTTTTATCCTGTTTTCAGCCATATAGGTAGCAAGACCGAATAAACCAAGACAGGAAATAAGTATGGTAAGGCCGGAAAATAAAGCTGCAAGTGTGCCTTGCCGTTGTTCGTTCTCAAACTTGCGGGCATACTCCTGGTCAACGAATTTCAGGTCAAAGGGGAAATCAGGATTGTATTTCTTAAAGATCGCTTCGGCAGCTTTCATATTATTCGCCGTGGTGTTTTTGCCATTGAGTTTGACAAGCATGGTTTCAAACCAATCTCCTGCGGCCCCGAAAACGAGTGTCGGACGTATCTTTTCATAAGGATTCGTGAGGATGAAATCTTTTGCCACACCGACGATATGCCATTCCCTGCCATTATCTTTTACGATCTTACCGATAGGATCTTTAAACTTCATGATCTTCAACGCAGACTCATTTATGATCATGGCGCTGGAATCTGTGAGGAATTGGTGAAGGTCAAAATCCCTGCCTGCAGCAAATTTCAACCCGACTGTTTTTGCCAATCCATCATCTGCATAAAAGCGATAAAAGTCTGTTTTATCATTGGGGTCTTTTCCTTCCCATTCCTGTCCCCATCCATCGCTCCATACACTGGTGATCGGCGAATTTGTTTTTGTAACGGCGGAGGCAATACCGGACGACAATAATTCATTTTTTACCAATGGATAATTCTTCTTCAAATCGCCGGTCAGGAAATGATAAGTGAGATTATCCTTGTTGTAACCGTTATCCCTGTTTTGCGCGTAATCGATTTGTTGTTTTACGATGATGGTACAGATGATCAGGATAATTGCAAAGGTAAATTGCAACACGACTAATACCTTGCGCGGGTTAATCACTGCATTGGCACGCTTGAAAGTTCCTTTCAACACTTTTACAGGTTGGAAAGAGGAAAGGAAGAATGCAGGATAACTGCCGGCCAATAAACCGGTGAATAAAATAAATCCGATACCGGCAAGCCACGTCAATGGATTGGCAAAATCAATAAATAATTTTTTATCAGTTAAGCTATTGTATGAGGGCAAACTGACTTCGACGAGTACAACCGCAACAATGGCGGCCAGAAAAGCGAGCAATATTGATTCACCAATGAACTGGCTGATCAATGAAGATTTCTGGGCGCCCACCACTTTTCGGATGCCAACTTCTTTTGCCCGTTTTTCACTTCTTGCCGTACTCAGGTTCATGAAATTGATACAAGCGATCAGTAAAATGAATGCAGCAATGGTTCCAAACAGCTTTACAAAAGTCATGCGGCCTCCGTTGTCCTCTACGCCGTTAGTAAAACTGGAATACAATCTCCAGCGGCTGATCGGGTAAATGAACATTTCCCATTTGTCTTTTTTTGCTTCTTCATCATATTTATGCTTCAGCACTTTCATTTTTGCCTGCACAGATGCTACGCTTGCATTTGGTTTCAGCAATACATAGGTGCGGGTACTGTTATTGCCCCAGCTTGAATCGTCATTATGTTGATACTGCATATACGACCAGGGCAACAGGTATTCAAATTTAAAACGGGTATTATTGGGTAGATCTTTTGCAATGCCGGTAACGGTAAAATTATCAGTGTTGTCTACCTTAACGATTTTGCCCATTGCTTCTTCATTGCCAAACATGCTTTTGGCGGTTGACTCCGTAAGAATGATCGAATGCATATCATTCAGCGCTGTAGCAGGGTTTCCTTTTACTAATGGCAAGCTGAACACCTGGAAAAAACCGGTATCAACAATATTCCCGTTCTTCATTATTTTTCGTTCCCCAACGGAAAGTAAAAGATTGTTGTCCCAGTTCACACGTACAGTCCGCTCTACTTCCGGAAGATCGTGCTCCATGGTACGTGCAAGAATCTTTGGTGTGGTATTCCACGACCAGATTTTGCCATTGTCAATTTTTGCTTTGTTCCAGGCTTCGTATATCCTGTCTTTTTTTGCATGAAACTGGTCGTAACTGATTTCATTCTGGATCCATAAAAAAATAAGAATGGCGCTGGCCATGCCAACCGCCAAACCTGTAATGTTGATGAATGAAAAACCTTTGTTGCGAAGAAGGTTCCTGTACGCGACTTTAAAAAAATTTCGGATCATCTGATTTTGGTTGTGATTATAAAATTTATGTTACCGGTTTTGTTGTGAACTGCTGCGTTTAGCTGAATAGCGAATAAGGCGTTAAAGAGTGCGACGCAACAAAAGCCAAATAGTTACTCAAAAGCCGGGTTCATAAAAATTATTTTCTTCGTTTATGAATGGTAAAAAATAAAGGCAAGGATCAGTCAAAGTCTTGGCCAAAGGGATGCCGGAAAGCCATGTAAGTGATTTACAATGCACTAATTAGCGATAACGTACGAAAACGTTCGTTTCCGTACAGAAACTGTCCGGTTTTGATACAGGTGGTGAATGGTCAATCGTGAATGGTGAATAGATGCTGATTAATGAAATTGTTATTATTGATTTTTAAGAAAAGGATCTATTGCCGCCCATACTGCGGGGAAATTGCAAAAGAAAACAACATGCCAGCAACCGGCGATGATTGCTAACTGAGAGCCTTTAATAGCCTTCGCGCATTTTACTACAGCATCAATAGAGTTGTCGCCATCACGGTCACCATTCATGATCAACGTGGGACATTTAATAGCTGAAAAAGTTTCTGTGCTTACAAAATCTTCATTGTACATTTTATTCAGCATGGTAAGGCACTCTTTCCATCGTTTGGGCTCAGGCATCAGCGCAACGCGGCCGGCGAAGAATGCTGAGTCAGATTTCATCAAACCTTCAGGGGTATAATTGTATTTTTCTGTTTTGCGATCTTTGGGATAATCTCCCGCACCGATAGCGATCAGTTTTTTAACCAGCTCGGGATGTAATGCTGCCAGTTTTAAACTGCCGAAAGCGCCATCGCTGAACCCTAAAACAATAACACTGTCTTTTGTAATACTGCGGACTACTTTGTAAACGTCTTCCGCACGTTGCTGATAACTGAATTGAGTATGCCCAATCTCCGATTTGCCATGCCCCCTTGTACCAATACAAATAACCTGGTAATTTTCCGCCAGCTTACTGATGAACGATCCGAACTCATCAATATAACCATATACACCGCCATGCATCATGACTAACGGCTTACCCTGACCGTAAACCTCATAGTACAATTTTGCATCACCGACAGAAAAATAATGACCGGCAGCAGGGTTGTTCCCGTAGGGTACGGATTGACTATAAGCTGAAAAGGTTATTTGACCTAAAACGAAAAGAAGGAGATACTTCAAAAAAATGTTTTTCATGACTTTACTTTTCCGGGGAGAATTGAGTCAACAGGTATGCCAAAAATGCAATGAATTTATAATTAAGAAATTAGTAATAAATATGACGATGATAGCTGTACGAAAATGAACATAATATGTTCGCTGATGAACGGAAATTATGTTCCCGATTTCCTTTTAATCCTCTAAAATCCAATAAACCTGCAGGTCGTGGTTCTTTATTCCGTCCTCAATGACTTCACCCCGAACCATATCGGGATTCCTTCATCACTTACTCTGTTCGTAATGACTTCACCGGGTTTGCCATTGCTGCTTTTATTGCCTGGAAAATTATAGTAAGCAGTGCAATAAACACGGCTGCAACGCCGGCCAGGATAAACGTCCACCAACTGATATTAATCCGGTATGCAAAATCCTGTAACCATCGATTCATGAAGTACCATGCAATGGGTGAAGCGATAATAACGGCAATCAATACAAGTTTTATAAAATCTTTTGAAATAAGCGATGCAATGCTGCTGACAGAGGCACCCAACACTTTACGGATGCCTATTTCTTTCACACGCATATGTGTGGCAAGATGAGTGAGGCCAAATAACCCAAGACAGCAAATGATAAGCGATAAAATCGTTGCCACACTTATAACCTGTTGCCAACGCTGCTCTTGTTCATATTGACTGGCATTTAACTCATCAAGAAAATAATATTGGTATACCGATCCCGGCATTGCGTTTTTATAGATTCGTTCCACAGCTGTCAGGGCTTCTTTTTGCTTTGATTTATCAAACCTGATCCAAATACCTCCATCCTGCACTTTATCGGTGAACATAACCATTGGTTTTATCGGTTCACGCAATGATCCGAAATGAAAATCCTTAACTACGCCGGTTATTGTTTTCATTAGGCTGTCTCCATACCTGTAAACCTTAATCTGTGAACCTATTGAATTCTCAATGTTTGCTTCTTTTATAAATGCTTCATTTACGAGCACCTCATTTTTTGCGGAAGAAGATGAGGAAACATTGCGACCTGCTTTCAACGGAATCTCCAAAGCAGAAAGAAAATTTTCATCTATATTTTTATATTGCGCCTTTACATTGCGATCATTTGCTTTTATATTTTCAGTGTAACCGTCACTGCCAAATGTTGCCACTTTGATTGCAGGCACTTTTGCAAATTCATTTTTCAAATAAGTGGTCGTTGACCTGTAATCTCTGTCGCCATTAATATTCGTTCTGATAATTTGGTTAGGATTATAACCAAGATCTTTCGTTCGGATATAGTCCATCTGACCATAATAAATAAGTGTTGCTATCAATAAGAACACTGAGAGTGAAAACTGCAGCACGACAAGGCTACGACCAAATAAATTTTTACCGGATAATTTTTGCTTACCGTAAAGAACTTCTGAGGGATTGAAACGGGAAACAATGACAGCGGGGTATACGGCAGTTAATAAAATGATTATTAAAAGTACCGCGATAAAACAGGCAATAACTTTCACGTCAAAAATCTGCAACAATTGAATTTGCTTTCCGGTTAAACTATTGAACAGCGGCAAAAAAATATTCAGTAAAATCACTGAAAATAAGAAAGCAACAAAACAAAGTATGGCAGACTCACTTATAAACTGCACAATAATCTGCCACCTGCTGCCACCGGAAATTTTTCTGATACCAACTTCTTTAGCCCGTTTCAACGAACCTGCAATACTGATATTAATAAAATTAATTGCCGCCATCAGTAAAATAAATAAAGCAATGCCAAGAAACATGTATGAATAAACAGGACTACTGCCGTTAACGATGCCGCCCTCTGCATTACCACTGCCGAGCATAAGCACGTTAAGATGTATATCAGTTATGCGTTGTAACCCGTAACTTATTTTCGGATCATAACCATATATCTTCAACTTCTCTGCAAGCTGCTCTTTGGCATGAAAAGTATATACGGCATCAAACTTTTTAATAACATTGTTTATGTCAGCATGCGGGTCAAGCACAACAAAGGTCCCGAGATATGCATTCAACCATGCATTGTCTTCAAATGAAAGGCGCAGGAATTGAAAAGTAAAAAGCAAATCAAACTGCAGAGAAGAATTAGCAGGTGGGTCTTTCACCACGCCTGATATTACAAGAGGTTTTCCCAATTTATCATAAGAAGGATCTGCATCCAACCGCAGTATTTTACCAACTGGATTATCTGTATTGAAAAACTTTTTTGCCGTGCTTTCTGTAATGACCACTGAATTAATATCAGACAATACTGTTTTTGGATTGCCATACACAAGCGGAAAGCTAAAAACGGTAAAGAAACTTTCATCTGCAAACAACGGCCTAAGATGCAGAGTTTTTTCATTGGCAATTACATCGCTGTAGATATCGCCGCCGAGAACACGCACATAATTTTTCACTTCGGGAACAGCTTCCTTAAATGCAGGCCCCTGTACCTGCCCTGTACCGCCAATAGTTTGAGATTTTTCTCCTTTATTCTCCACCATTGTCGTCGTAATACGATAAAGATTGGGGTTATTGGTGTGGAAGAAATCATAATTATGTTCATCGCTCCAATACAGAATAGCCAATAAAATACAAGTAATCCCTGTAGCAAGACCGATTATATTAATTGCAGAGTATAACCAACTTTTCCAAAGGTGGCGAAAAGACGTTTTTAGTGAAGTATTCATTCTGATCTATTTTTATTTCAATGGTTGTGCCTGACAAGTTTCTTCTAAGCCGTGACGTCTCCCGAAAAAATTCATTCCGTCCTCAGACTCTGCGCCGGGTTTACCAATGCCGCCTTTATTGCCTGGAAACTGATAGTGGATAATGCAATCAATAGAGCAAGTACTCCTGCCGCTGCAAACATCCACCACGTGATATGGATACGGTAAACAAATTCTTCCAGCCATTTATTCATCGCCCACCACGCGACGGGCGAAGCGATAACAATAGCTATCAAAACCATTTTTATAAAATCTTTGGAAAGCAATGTTGCAATACTGGCAACGCTTGCACCTAATACTTTCCGGATACCAATCTCTTTTGTTTTTTGCTCCGCTATAAAAGAAACCAATCCTAATAAACCAAGGCAGCAAAGGAATATTGCAATACCGGAGAATATACCAACCAATCTGGAAGTTTTGATATCCGATTTATACATCTGTGCAAATTCTTCATCCATGAAATTGTATTCGAATGGTTCCTGCGGGAAGAATTTTTTCCATGTTGCTTCTGCTCCTGATAAAGCTTGTTTTATTTTGGATGAGTTTGCCTGCACAAAGAAAGTCCCTTTATGTTCAGGATTATTATATATCACCGAGATACCGATTTTCTGGCGATAGTCACGGAAATGAAAATCTTTTACAACACCGATTATCCTGCCGGTATCGCCAAATACACAAAAAAACTGTCCCACATATGGTTTCTTCAATCCTAATTCAGCAACAGCGGTTTCATTTATTATATAACTTTTCTTGTCAGGTATATTACCGTCCTGGAACCAACTGCCTTCTTTTAATTCCAGTTTGAATATTTTATTGAAATCCGGATCGACGGACATCGGAGTGAAAAGGCGATCATCATTCGGTTGTCTTCCTACCCAATCGATACCACCACCTAAAGACATTTTCAAATTCTGAACTGCATCATTAGCGCCAGTAACGTGTTCTACGGCTGCCTGGTTACCCAGTTCATTTTTAAGTATGTTATAGAAGTTGTTCTTGTCAAAGTCTTTATGTATACGGTACCACGATGAAGGTATTGATACTGAAAAAATCTGTGTGCGGTTATATCCTTCATTATTGTTCTGTATAAAATAAAGTTGCTTTAGAATGACGATTGTACATATAACCAGAATGATTGCAATTGTGAATTGAGATGTGACAAGAACTTTTCGTAAGGAAGAGTTTTTTATTTTTAAAATATTTACACCCCGGAGCATATTCAAAGGCTTAAATGAAGAGAGCAGGATGGCAGGATAGATACCTGTTAATAATACCGTAACTAAAAGGGTGCTGCCGGCAACCCTCCATATCTCACTTGACAGAAGAGAAAACTGGAAGTTTTTTTCAGTAAACCGGTTAAATGACGGGAGAGCAAGTTTTACCAGCAGCAATGTTATCAATAAAGCGACGACACCAGTAATGACTGACTCAATAATAAATTGAGTAAACAGAGTTTTCCTGTCAGCGCCGATAATCTTCTTAATACTTACTTCTTTGCTTCTTTTACTTGCCTTCGCCGTAGTAAGGTTTACATAATTGATGCAAGCTATTGCAAGAAGCAGGAAACCCAGGATTGAAAAAATATAAACTGTCTTTTTATCGCCCTGGGCAGTCCACGAATAATTTAATTTGCTGTCAAAATGAAAAGATTGTATGGGTGTAAAAGAAGAAACCATTGTGTCTTTTTTCTCACCTCTCTGCAGAATCATTTTTAAAGGTTCGGTATTCAGAAGGATAGAATTGATTTTATGTTCTACCACATTTGTATTTGTATTTTTGGAAAGTTTTACAAAAATCTGGTCGCTGAATCTTAACCAGGCTGTTTCCTCGCCGGGATTATTTTTGAAATAGGTCGAAACAGGCAGGTATATATTAAACTGGAAGCTTGAATTTGCCGGGTTATCTTTTACAACTGCTTCCACCCGGTATGCATTGCTGTCAATATTGATCACCTGGCCAATGGCACTGCTATTGCCATAAAATTTTTTTGCAGTTGACTGCGTAAGTATAACCCCATTATTGCCGGGCCCAAAACCATTGCCGTTTCCTTCGATAAAATCGTAATGAAAAATGGAAAACCAATCCTTATCAACAAATGCCAGTTTTTTTTCCTTAAAAAAATTGTTCTGAATGCCCAGTTTGGGAGCAGTAGCGTTGTTGGCAACTATAATCCTGCAAACTTTATCGACTTCTGGAATTTGTCTTTTTATTTCATCGCCAAGTACGAGGGGAGAACCTGCATATCTTTCTTGATTTGACTTTGTTTTTAAACCGACATGGAAAATGCGAGTGCCGTCCGGATGATAATTATCAAAATTCACCTCATTCTGCACCCACATAAAAATAAGTACCGCTGCCGCCATACCTATTGACAATCCAAGAATATTAATAACACTGCCTGATTTGTGTTTGTATAAATTCCGCAGCGCGGACTTGAGATGAATTGCGATCATAACTTTAGAAATATAGCTATGAATTTACTGAATTATCCTTCAGAGAGCAGTTCCGTTTCCTAATCTTTTTAATCCGGCTAATTGTGGTTCTGTTACTCTGTCCTCAATGCATTTGCCGGGTTTGCCAATGCCGCTTTCACAGTATGGAATATTACCGTCAACAATGTAATCATCAATACAGTCAGAGCGGACAATAAAAATGGCGTTACAGATAACCCTGTATTGTACGGAAATATCTTCAGCCATTTATCCATAAATAAATAGGCAACCGGGAATGCAATCAGGCAGGATATACATACCAATAACACAAAGTTTCTTGTAATTAATGGAATAATCTGGCCCATACCTGCACCGAGTATTTTGCGTATGCTGATTTCTTTTTGCCGTTGCTCAGTAGTGAACGCGATTAACCCAAGCAAGCCCAGGCAGGTAATAAATATGGTGAGAATTGAAAACGCTGTAAATATTTTCCCTCTTTTCTGATCGGCTGCATATTGCGAATCAAAATCCTGGTCGAGAAATGTATATTGAAATGGAAGATCGGGAAAAATTGCCTTCCACGTTTTTTCAAGACCGGCCATAGTTGAAGGAATGTTCTGCGAATTCAGTTTCAGTTGCAGGCCGTTGTTATTGGGTGAATAAAATAATATCAACGGTGCAATCGGGTTATATAAAGATTTCTGGTTAAAATCTTTTACCACACCGATTACTTCCAGATAATTACCTGATGTATCGCCGGGAAATTTTACCTTCTTTCCGATTGGATTATCTCCCCAACCGTATTCTTTTACCATATTTTCATTTACAACGATTCTTCGCAACGTGTCCGCTAACCCGGAAAAATTGCGGCCCTTTACCATCTTCATGCCAAGTGTTTTGAAATAATCCTCATCTACGGCATAGCAATCCACTCCTTTATCTACAAAACCGCTTTTTGTTTCAATGGAAAACAATTGAAAATTGATGCCCGAACCCGGCACGCCCTGCGATGTGCTTATTGAAAGCACCTGTGGATTTTTCCGTATTTCATTTTTGAAAGAAAGAATATTGCTGCGCACATCTTTATTCGTATTTGCTGAAACGGTCATTACCTGTTCTTTGTTAAAACCAAGATCCTTAGTGCGCAGGTATTTTAGTTGGCCATATACTACCCATGTGCAGATAAGCATGATCATTGAAATGGAGAACTGGATTACGACCAATGTGCGGCGTAATGTTGCGTTGCTCGAGCTTTTTGAAAGACTTCCTTTGAGAATATTTACCGGGTTAAATTTTGAAAGATAAAAAGCGGGATAGCTGCCACCAATGATACCTACAAATAAAACAACAGATAATAATATCAGCAGCGTGTTGGGCTGAAGTAAAGAACCGAATGAAATAAACTTACCTGCCAGTAAATTAAATGTTGGCAAAAACAATGCAATGAGACCAAGACTGAGGATCAGGGCAAAGAAGGCCGTCAACGTAGATTCGATCAGGAATTGTGAAACTAACTGCAGCTTCGAAGAACCTGTTACTTTGCGTATGCCGATTTCCTTTGCTCTTCTTGCAGAGCGGGCTGTCGTAAGATTCATATAATTTATGCAGGCGA